>JACSEG010000043.1_pt1 | contig 24128 bp, 18 predicted proteins | sample 8225521 | NCBI WGS metagenome assembly JACSEG01 (sample SAMN15705060, study PRJNA637333) | viral metagenome | isolation source: viral RNA from sea star tissue | host: Pisaster ochraceus | place: USA:Santa Cruz | collected 2018
GTCTCGCATCTTTGTGCATTTCATAAAACCACTCCTTTTTTTGATATTCTATTTATATAAATCGAAGCCATTGTACCTGTCAACAAGGCCATTAAAACGATTCCCACGACCATGGCAACGATGCTAATAATTCTTCCCAATATTAGTACCGGTGTAACTTCGCCATATCCGGTGGTTGTCATGGTAACGATGCTGAACCACACTGCATCAAAGTAAGTCCCTATCTTCTCGTTTCCCGATCTCTCTATCAAAAAAACAAGCAGACTGATACCGAGAACTATCCCCATGTAAAATATACTAAGATGGAAAAGCTTGTTTCTTTTAAGTGCGTGTAATATCTTTTTCATGTTTCTTGTTAAAAATAGAAATGAGCGTGATGGTGCAGTGTATCGTGATCGCACTCCTCATAGGGGCAAAAAGCAAATCTGATCCTAGCAATATAACGAGAGCTGGCTCTAGCGGAATACCAAAAAGATACAGAAACATCGACAGGATATAGATGAAGGCACTTCCATGTGTGGTAAAGGTACAGAACGTGAACACTATGGCGAACAAACTAAGAAAGATAAAATCAAACGCGGTAAGTGCTGTCACAGAAAATCGTGAAAGGAAAAAAATCGCATATATCACGTACACGACATGACCAAAACGGGCAAAGATCAAATACAGTGGCATGTAATCTTTTACTGTCTCTCTCTTGATCTTTAGATCGGAGATGGAGTGGAGCACGAGTCTATATAATGCACTGATGCTTCTTCCGGTAAAAAACGCTATTCCCGAAGGATACAAAATGGCTTTTGCAAGGGTACGCATCTTCTTTTCTTTATGAAGCACATAACAGACTATCAGGTTTAGAACGATAAGGAAAATCCCATACCCATAAAACACGAGCACAAAGGAAGAAACAAAAGAGCTGATCGCCTTGTTGTGAAAAAACCGAAGCAGATACGGGACAACGAGAAATAGTCCCAGAGGGGCAAATGCGAGCATGCTATCCACTACTTTTATCACTGCAAAACGCAGGTCCTGTACGGTCATAATCAAATATCCCTTGGTCAGGGTGTGGGCTCCCTTTCGAGAAGTGGAAAGCACACTCGCATACCCCAAAGACAGCAGCAAGATAAGACAGGACAAGAACAGAAGTTCAAATCTTTTGTGAAGCCAAAGCCTCCGATTGTTCTTTGCAAAAACTTCTATGATGCCCGTTTGCTTTGCTCCAAAAAGAGTCGATCCTAACTCCGTCTCTTCTTGAGGTGAGGAAAGCGTTTCCTCCAAGTCCATGCGCTGAACTTCGTCCAGTACGATTGCCTTGTTGGGCTCTTCCTTTTTAGAGAAAAAAAGCACCGAAACAAGAAGGGTAAAAAGTGCAAGCAGCAACATGCTAGTAACAATGGCAATACCGTGAGCAAGACAACGAGAACGACTTTCTTTCGTAAGGAAGACCCTACTTAAACAAATAAACAACGTGGTGATGAGTAAGACATAGAGTATCGCCTCAAAGAAAAAAAGAAATATCGTTATGAGATTTCGCATGAGTGGATACGAGAACAATGTCTCGAACCATTCGTTTCCGACCGTCTGAAAAAGATACACAGAGAAGGCGAAGCAAAAGACTGCGAGAAGCGGGTTGCGCATATAGTGTAAGACCTTGGACATTGTTTTTCTCTCTCTTTCTTCTGTGATACTACTATTAGTATCTACATAAAAACACTAAATCTTTATGAAAAGTACCGCCGAAGCAGAGCGAGGCCCTAAAATCACAGAGCGAGGCCCTAAAAATTGATAAATAAAATATACAAAATCAACTGTGTGTATGGTTGTGTAAAAGTGTATACATTACTATAATAGTTACATGAGAAAATCACTAAATGTATTTCTCTTGTTTCTGACTTTCGTAGGAACAAGCGCATTAATACTTCTGATATCTTTCAGCTGTGCTCCAGCACAAGTAGGTCAATCTATAGAAAGAAACATCTCGATATCCAATGCACCGAGCCTTCTCAATGTGGGGAATGTAGGCACCTTTACATCTATCATAATCCCCCTCGCGTCTGCAGATGATCCAGTACGGTGGAGTTCTGATAATCCTTCCGTGCTTTCTGTAGACGCGGCAGGGCAGTACACCGCACTTACGACTGGCGGGCCCGTCACCATCACCGCTACCATAGCATCAACAAATATTTCGAGTTCGGCAGTCATAAACGTGTTAGACCTGCAGATAGAAAATGCACCCAGCAATCTCGCGACAGGCGCGAATGGTATCTTTGCCATAGGCCCTCCCGCCTTTGCAAGCGAACCCGTGACATGGGCATCAACCGATGCTTCCGTGCTTTCTGTAGACGCGGCAGGACAGTACACCGCACATAGAGCCGACGGGCCCGTCACCATTACCGCTACCATAGCATCAATAAATGCTTCCGTTTCGGTAGTCATAAACGTGTTAGACCTGCAGATAGAAAACGCCCCCAGCAATCTCGCGATAAATGCGAGTGGCACCTTTGCCATAAGCCCTCCTGCCTTAGCAAGCGAACCCGTGACATGGATATCAAATAATCCTTCCGTGCTTTCTGTAGATATATTATCAGGACAGTACACCGCACATAGAGCCGGCGGGCCCGTCACCATCACCGCTACCATAGCATCAATGAATGTTTCGAGTTCGGTAAACATAAACGTGGTAGACCTGCAGATAGAAAACGCTCGCAGCATTCTCGTAACAGGCGCGAGCGGCTCCTTTGCCATAGGCCCTCCTGCCTTAGCAAGCGAACCCGTGACATGGATATCAAATAATCCTTCCGTGCTTTCTGTAGACTCAAGTGGACAGTACACCGCACTTACGGCTGGCGGACCCATCACCATCACCGCTACCATAATATCAACAAATATTTCCGTTTCGGTAGTCATAAACGTGCTAGACCTGCAGATAGAAAACGCTCGCAGCATTCTTGCAACAGGCGCGAGCGGCACCCTTGCCATAGGCCCTCCTGCCTTAGCAAGCGAACCTGTGACATGGGCATCAAGTGATGCTTCCGTGCTTTCTGTAGACTCAAGTGGGCGATACACCGCACTTACGGCTGGCGGGCCCATCACCATCACCGCTACCTTAACATCAATGAATGTTTCGAGTTCGGTAGATATAAACGTGCTAGACCTGCAAATAGAAAATGCACCAAGCAATCTCGCGATAAATACGAGTGGCACCTTTACCATAGGCCCTCCCGCCTTTGCAAGCGAACCCGTGACATGGGTATCAAATGATCCTTCCGTGCTTTCTGTAGACTCAAGTGGGCGATACACCGCACATATAGCCGGCGGACCCGTCACCATCACCGCTATCTTAACATCAATGAATGTTTCGAGTTCGGCAGTTATAAACGTGTTAGACATACGAATAGGAAATGCACCGAGCATTCTCGCAACAGCTGCGAGTGGCACCTTCACCATAAGCCCTTCTGCCTTTGCAAGCGAACCCGTGACATGGATATCAAATAATCCTTCCGTGCTTTCTGTAGATGCAGTAGGGCAGTACACCGCACTTACAGCTGGCGGACCCGTCACCATCACTGCCACCATAACATCAATAAATATTTCAAGTTCGGTAGACATAAACGTGTTAGACCTGCAAATAGAAAACGCTCGCAGCAATCTTGCAACAAGTGCGAACGGCACCTTTGCCATAAGCCCATCTGTGTTTGCAAGCGAACCCATAGAATGGGCATCAAGTGATGCTTCCGTGCTTTTTGTAGACTCAAGAGGGCTGTACACCACACTTACAGCCGGCGGACCCGTCACCATCACCGCTACCTTAACATCAATGAATGCTTCGAGTTCGGTAGTCATAAACGTGTTAGACATGCAAATAGAAAATGCACCAAGCAATCTTGCAATAAATGCGAGTGGCACCCTTGCCATAGGCCCTCCTGTCTTTGCAAACGAACCCGTGACATGGATATCAAATAATCCTTCCGTGCTTTCTGTAGACGCAACAGGACAGTACACCGCACATATAGCCGGCGGACCTGTAAAAATAACTGCTATCCTACCGTCAATGAATGCTTCGAGTTCGGTAAACATAAGCGTGGTAGACCTGCAAATAGAAAATGCACCTCGCCTCGTTGAACCCGGCAATAGAGGAACCCTCACCATAAGTCCTCCTACCTTTGCAAGCGAACCCGTGACGTGGATGTCAAATAATCCTTCCGTGCTTTCCGTAGACTCAAGTGGGCAGTACACCGCACATATAGCTGGCGGACCCGTCACCATCACCGCCACCTTAACATCAATGAATATTTCAATTTCGGTAGTCATGAACGTGGTAGACCTGCAAATAGGAAATGTCCCCGACGCTCTCTCGATAGGCACCACAGGCACCCTTTCGTCAATCATAAGTCCAAGTTCACTAACAAACGAATCTGTGACATGGGCATCAAACGATCCTTCCGTGCTTTCTATAAATATGTCATCAGGACAGTACTTCGCACATATAGTCGGAGGGCCAGTCACCATCACTGCCACCATAGCATCAACAAATATCTCGAGTTCGGTAGACATAGGCGTATACAGCTTACAAATAACAAGCTCCCCCGACATACTCAACATAGGCGACACCGGCACACTGACGTACCAGATTACACCCCAAACCCAACAAGTGCCTCAATGGACTTCAGGATACCCCAGCGTAATTTCCATAGACACCTCTTCTGGTGAATACGTAGTTCATTCACTAGGGAATAATCCCATTGTCATGACCGTTCGCCTAGGATCCGCAGAAGATACTGTGGAGATACAGGTTTTTCCTGATATTCAACTGAGCGATGTGACTCCCCTCCGTGTTGAAGGAGCAAGCCTCGCCAATCAACTTAATATTGGCGACAAGGGGTATAATGCCCTGCGTGAGGACCATACATTCTCGATCTATCCACTTCCCATTGACTCGGTAGGGTCTCATTCACTCAAGAGCCTTAGCATTCAACTCGATGGATATAGCATGGACGATTTAGAAAGCAAGGGCTTCTTTCTTATTGCAAGTAGTGCTCAAAACTCTGCTAGCGACGGCGTACAGCCAACACGTCCGGCTTTGATTCTCGATGGTCTTTCACGAATCAAAACTCCCCCTCCTAGAAAAAGACAGGCTTCAAACACACCGACCCCTCCTCCATTTGATTTTGCTACGGCAGTTGAATACGACCCTGAAGTAGGAAACAACGACACAGCGTCAACGCGTACTTTTCTCTTTCATGAAGAATCAAACAATGACTGCTCAACACTCTTCAAAAAGACGGAAACTATCGTGGACGGCAAGGAAATAAAAATCGCATTTTGGATAGATAGAAACGGAGATTCAGAACGTTCTGAAAACGGAAAATGTAATGACTATGACCCATCAGGTACTAACCTAGATACAGTCAGCGAAAGAAACGCTCTAAAGTCTTTAGATTTCTTTGCTGAAGATATTTTTACCAGTCCAAACAGCGCATATCGCTTGTTCAAGCAAATAAACAACAGTCATTTCTGGGATAGCCATGTAGTCAGCATTGCGGCAGCTGGCGACTCTGTACTCCACATTGGCATAGGAGACTTACGCGGCCCTCAAGGATTCGTTGATTATTCTCAATTTTTTCGTTCTGATCTCATTCAAAACGCGGGGGGCAGTCCCGAGGAGATTGCCGCACCAACCGTATACATGAACATTGATTTACTTAAAGACCAGTCGACAGGCGAGTTTTTTGATCCACAGCCCACGCCTTACGCTCTCTATTCGCTTTACAGGACTTTTACACACGAGCTCCAACACTTAGCGGCTTTTTATGCACGCAGCATTTCCTCTAGTGGTTCATCAGAAAATATTTACTACTACTTAAATACTCCAGGTTCAACCTGGTTTAGCGAATTCATTTCCTTGACTTCAGAATATCTTTTAGCCTACAAATTGTTCGATAAAATACTGGAGAGATCCTTTCCTCGTGTTAGTGGGCTACTCGATATAGACTACCTCAATCTTTTCCTAACATCACGCTCCCGTAATGTACAAGAGTACAACCATAACGTATTTTTCAAGGGCATTAACACAGCAGCAACCGATTATATAGCTTTTACAGCAGATAATTATGAAGTGCTCTTTATGTTTGCTGCATACCTCATTAACAACTATGGCATCGAATTTTTCCAAAACATAATGAAATTCGACCCATCCAGAACACAGGTAGACGAAATCGCTATCATCAATGCAGTAAAAGATAGTCCTTTCTATTTGGAATATGACCCTGACCATCGACCAGAAAGCTTTGAAGACATCATACATGATTTTCATGTCGCTACCTTCCTCTCTGTCCCAACACAATCAAATGACTATGGCATTGGACCACACAAGATGCTCAACCACGTAGGATCAGGTACTTATTTTTCAAAACGCGGAATAGTTACTTCGTTTTTCTCGAAAGCGCCCACGAACGGAACTCTCGATGTCGATATCATATCGTATAATCTTGCCTCGACTCCCAACAACGAAAACCTCGGGTCTCCTTGCACTATATCTCCCCTAGTTAATAATTGTATGGCCACAGACACGTATGCGGTGGACGGGATATCTCCAGAAGATACCGGAATACCAGGGCTAAGCTTCAATGACTCATGGTTTGGTGGATCGGGGCCCGTGCTCACCACCCTAGAGACAGAACGAAGAGAGCTAAGGGAAGGGAAGGCTGACTTTATTTTCTTAGGAGGAAAATTTTCCGAAGCAGGGGCAGGACAAAATATCAGCCTGAGCGAAACGACAGACCAAAATGGAGTTTCTCATCTTCGTCTTCATCTCTCCATACCAAAACAATATCAAGGCAGTCTCATAGTGGTAGAGGCTTTTCATAAATAACATGAAAAAATACCCCCAAACTTGTCACTATGTACTATACTTTATGAAATACAAAATGCATAGATATCTTCTACTTCCCGCGCTCCTTTTTATACTCTTATCTTTTTCTTGTCTCTTTCCCGCGATAAACGAGTACACAAACACCGAAGTATCCCGAATAATCTCCCCTACTAGTACGAGACCAACGATTATAGATAGTAAGGATTTAGTCAAAAAAGCAAGTGCAGCACTAAAGTTTAATCGCTCAGAAGAAAGTCATCTCTACTCTGTATACGAACTTCCCATCACAGACACACAAGAACCGAAATCTTCAATTATGGATTTAACACTAGACCTCGAAACCTATACAGAAGAAGATCTCAAGACAAAAAGTTTCTTCCTTGTCGCAAGCGATGGAGACTCGGACAACTCTCCAAAACAGGGTGTACGTCGCAAGCATCTTTCATCCATAAGGACCAGAAACATTCGTCCACAAACCCAAACAAGAAGAAGAAATCTTGCCCAGCAAAGCCCACAAAGTTCCAATACCTTTGATTTTGAGACCGCTGTCGAATATGATCCCCTTCTTAATAATCTTAGCAGCGCAAACAAGAGAACCTTTCTCTTTGATGTCACTGCCACATCTCCGGTCAGAGAATGTACCACGCTCTACAAGAAGATAGAAAGCACCATAGCGTCCAAGAACATACGAATTGCACTATGGGTTGACAGAAACCCTGATGGAAATGCCATAAACGGAGTTTGTACCGATGACGATGGTCTTTCCGATAACAATATTAGTAGAGATGATGATAATAAATTAAAGCAAATCCTTGACGCTTTTGCAGAAGATTTTTTTAGCAATCCGGACAATATTTATAGTGCTATCTATCAAATCAATAATAATCATTACTGGGGTCCTCATACAAACGAACATGCCCTTGATGAAAATGCGATACTTCATATAGGATTCGGAAATCTAAGTGCGAGTGAAGAATCCATCGTTTCGGGCTTCATAGATCCAGCCCAACTATTTACCTACAATTTTTTGTATAGTGCTAAAGAAGAGATTCCAGGGCTGACCATGTACCTCAATCTTAAACTACTACTAAAAAATAGCAAAGTCATAAACATCAATGAAAACCCAATAGACCTTATGTCTTTTTACTCGACCTTTGCCCATGAACTTCAGCACATAGCTACCATTTATCTACGCGGTGTGAAAGCAATAAATTCCATAACTGCAGTCCACTACGGATCGACTTGGTTTGCCGAATTCATTGCAATAGCTACGGAACATCTCTTGTATTCCGATATGTTCTCCAGCCTTCTTTCTCGTGATACGCCCGGATTAGGAGAGCGTGATATAGAAAGTATGTTCCTAAACTTTATGCTCACAAACAGAGCTGTTTTCAGAGAATATAATCATAACGTATTCTTCAACGGCATTACGGCAACTAATTTTACTGTGGATAACTATGAGACGGCTGAAATTTTTGCTGCTTATCTGTTTAACAACTACGGTATCGAAGTACTCACAAACATTATGAATTCCAATCAATTAGGACAAGCCCTTACCATCGATGAAGAAGCTGTCTTTAAGGCAGTAAGTCTAGGCAATACGTTTTACCTAGACTACGAAGCGAGCGTCCGCCCTCAATCTTTTGCCGACATAATACATGATTTTCATATTGCATCGTTTCTTTCCGTACCTACTCAAAGCGATGACAGAAGAATCGGCCCCTATAAGATGTATATCTACGATGGAAACGTAGATAGTGGCAAGAATATAAATCAGCTGTCTTTGGGTACCTTAGTCACAGCTCCTTCCAGACTAAATGGTCAAGCTCTACAAACAGTAAGTTATAATCTCGCATCTGCCCCACTTCGTACGAATGCTTCGTGTGCCATAGGCACCATAGTGACTAACTGCGATCTTGACGACACGTATACCTTCATATCTCCAGAGAACACGGGGACAAATGATTCTCTAAACTTCAACAACACATGGTTTGAGGGTTCGGGGCCTGTTTTCACAACGTTAAAGACCCCTCGAAGAGTCTTGGTAGACAGCAAGGCAGATTTTATCTTCCTAGGAGGGAAAATTAGTAATTCTGCCATAGGGCAGAATGTCAGCTTCGTCCCCAAAAGGAACGCAGACGGCACGAGTCATTTGCAACTCAATATTACCATACCATCAACATACCATCTAAGTTTGATAGTAATCGAAGATTTTCAATAAGCTTGCTATTGAGCTTATTATTGTTAAACCGTGACGTTAGCCAGAGCTTGGTCAAAGTCCTCAATGATATCGTCTATGTGTTCTATTCCAACGGAAACCCTGATAAGGTCAGGAGATATTCCTGTGCTGCGAAGTTCTTCTTCGTTTAACTGATTATGGGTTGTGGAGGCTGGATGTATTGCGAGCGTCTTTGCGTCTCCCACATTAGCAAGATGACTTGCCAGCTGTACTGATTCAACAAATCGCTTCCCTGCCTCCTCGCCTCCTCGGAGCCCAAAAGAGAACACACTGCCATAGAGCCCCTCTCTGAAATATTTTTTGGCGTTTTTATGGCTCGGGTGGGAAGGCAGACCAGGGAAAGAGATCCAAGCCACTTGGCTGTGCTTCTCTAGATGCTGTGCGAGTTTTAGAGCATTCTCACAGTGACGACTCATCCGTAAGGAGAGTGTCTCCAGCCCCAACACAATAAGGAACGCATTAAACGGGCTTAGTGTAGGACCAAAATGCTTTAGAGACTCAAGGCGAAGATAACGAGCAAGCACGGTGTTCTTCGAGTCGGCGGCGGCCGCGCCAGTGCCACCCGCACTAGTGGTGCCACCATAGACGTCGGCCAAAACTATGTTTCGTAGCATCGGCGAAGGTTTTGAAAAGTTAGGGAATTTGTCGCTCTTCCAGTTAAAGGTGCCAGCATCGACAAGCACTCCAGCAAGTGCGGCACCGTGCCCACCTATCCACTTCGTGGCCGAATGAACGACAACGTCTGCCCCCCAATCTATGGGTCGAAACAGATATCCTCCCCCACCAAACGTATTATCAATAACAAAGGGAATACCACATTCCTTTGCAAGTGCAGAGAGCCCTTCAAAATCAGGAACACTCACATCGGGGTTTCCTATGGTCTCTACAAACAAACAGCGTGTGTTTGTATCTATGTTCTTTTTGTATGCATCTATGTCGTCAGAATCAATCAAGCGTACTTCTATCCCCAGTTTTTTGAGGGAGTACTTTAGTTGTATGGTCGTACCGCCATACAGACGAGATGAAGCAACGATGTTGTTTCCTATGCCCGCTAACGCGGTAAACACAAGCATGAGTGCCGACATGCCAGAAGCGGTCGCAACGGCTGCCGTCCCTCCTTCTAGGGTTGCCATTCGTTTCTCGAAGACTTCACAGGTGGGATTCTTTTGGCGTGAATACGTATAGCCCTCTTCTTTTTGAGAAAACAGATTTGCAGCGTGCTCCGCATTATCAAAAAGATACGAACTTGTCATGTAGATGGGCAGTGCCCTTGCGTTTCTGTCTTTCTTGCTCTGTAGACCCGCGTGAATCTGCTCCGTCTCAAAGCGATATTTTTTTGGTTCTCGTTCACTCATATTAACATATTATTATACAAGCATGTATTTGTCTAGTCTTAACTGTATCTTTTATGAACTATATCTTTTCTCTTACAACAAGATCTCTTTTCCCGTGTAAGTCTTGTAAGTCTCGATAAAAGCAGGTTTTTCTTCCTGTATGACAGGCTTTCTTGTCCCCTAGAATTTGCACTCGCAGCAACAAGGTATCCTGATCACAATCGACCGTGATCGTGACTATCTGAAGGCGATTTCCGCTTTCTTCTCCTTTGTGCCAGAGTTTCTGCCGTGATCTACTAAAGAATACCGCTTCACCCTTGTCCAAGGTCTGATCAAGGGCTTCCTTGTTCATGTACGCCAGCATGAGCACCTTGTTGCTCTCTTGTTCTTGCACAACAACAGGAATCAAACCTTCGTTGTTGAATCGAGGAGAAAACGATCTTCCCTCTTCGTGAGAGTTCGAATCTTTCATAAGAGACTGGTCGTACTAGCTTTCATAAGAGACTAACAGTACTAGCTGCTATTCTTTTATTGGTATCTCGTCAGTGTCATTTACTTCGGAACCCCAAATCCTTGCAAGAAATTGATCCCGACCAGATCCAGCTCGATAAATGTTATATCTAAACTTGCTCTTCTTGTAGTAGTCCTGATGGTATTCTTCGGCTCTATAAAACGATTCAAACTTTCGAATCTCTGTGATTATGGGACGTGCAAACCACTTCGCCTTCTCGAGATGGTCTTTTGACAGCTCTGCGAGTTTTTGCTGCTCTTCATCAACATAGAAGATAGCCGTACTGTACTGCTTTCCTCTATCTACGAACTGTCCTCCCCCGTCTGTGGGATCTATCTGTCTCCAAAAAACATTCAACAAGTCCTGATATCCTAGCTTGGTTTCGTCATATATCACCTTGATGGATTCAATATGACCTGTTCTGCCACTTGCAACTTCTCTATATGTGGGATCCTCTTCGGGACCTCCTGCATATCCTGAGATGACTTCTGATACGCCATCTAAAAGCTCAAAGGGTTTTTCCATACACCAAAAGCAGCCTCCTGCAAAGTACGCTTCTTTCATTGATTTTACCTCCTGGGATTGAACAAGTACTATTCCTGCGAATAACAAGAAAAAACTCATCACATATGTTTTCATAAAATGCTCCTTATCCTTACTATACCACAATATAAAAGAAAACGATTTATCCGCTATCAACTTATGATATACTATGGAGCATGAGCTACGAAGAAAGCACTCTCTTTGTCATTGCAAGTACGAACCAGCATAAGATACAAGAAATACAGCAGATAATACCAAGCATTGACTTTCTGGGGCTAAAAGACTTTGCAATCTCCACTCAGGTTGAAGAAACAGGGGCTACTTTCTTTGAAAACGCCCTCCTCAAGGCAGAACAGTATCATGCAAGACTTCGCACGCTAATCAAATCTCGCTTTGTACTGCTCTCTGAGGACTCTGGATTATGTATTGATGCCCTTCATGGCAAACCGGGAATATTCTCCTCACGCTACGGAAAAAATTCAGTAAGCGCTGAGGTACAGAAATCTCGTCCCCAATGGCAACTAGAGCTGATACTACAAGAGATGCAGGGAATCTCCAAAAGAGATGCTCATTTCACCTGTTCGACCGTGCTGTATTTTTCACAGGACAACTACCTTGCTTCGCAGGCGACATGGTCTGGTAGCATAGTGAACGACAAGGCTGCAGGAAGCGCGGGTTTTGGATACGACCCTATCTTTTTCCTCGAAGATCGTGGATGTTGTTCTGCAGAGCTAGAAAGTCACACGAAAAACAAGATATCTCATCGAGCACAGGCTCTAGAGAGATTGAAACCCACACTTATCAAGCTTGCAACAGGATCACACACTACGGTTCTGTCATGAATAACTAAATACTATACGATATATAAATAGAGAGATCAAAAAGAAATAGAGAGATCGAAAAAAAAGGAGTCGCTAATGGAAACACAAAAGAAGAGAGATCATATACAAAAAAAAGATACTTGGAATCTAGAGGCTCTTTTTGCAAGCAAGAAAGCATGGGAGGAACAGTATTCTGCCCTGCAAAAAAACATAGAAAGCATCCAAGCCCTCGAGGGAACCATAAGAGAAGATGCACCCCGCATACTCAATGTCTTTGAAAGTATTTACTCGATACGCCGTAAGGTTGACAGTCTTGGCGTCTACGCCATGTTGCGATTTTCCGAAGACGTAAGCAATTCACAAAACCAAGAACTCTACGCAAAGACAGAGCTCATCTCTAGCAAGTTGGCAGAGTCCTCTGCTTTTTTTATACAGGAACTCTCCGTGTTTTCAGATGATTTCTTGCAATCACTGTACGAAGATCCTAGCCTTTCTGAATACAGACACATCGTTCTACGAATACTACGAAGCAAGCCCCACATTCTCTCTCTCAAGGAAGAGAAGATACTCGCAAAGCAATCCTTGTATTCTGACGGGTTTCAAGGAAGTTTTTCTGCCCTTGTTGACGCCGATCTTGATTTTGGATTCATCAAAACCCCAGAGGGTGAAATAGAACTTACCCATGGAACCGCATCAGTACTCCTAGAGCACAAAGAACGAAGCGTACGAAAAGACTGCTTTGAGTCATATCACAAGGTTTTAAACAACCATGTACACGTGCTTTCTCGACTCTATTCGAACAGTGTGCAACAAGACTGTGTCTTAGCAGGCATACGTAATTATCCATCAGCATTGGATGCAGCCCTGTACGACCAGGACATCCCTTCTTCCTTGTACAGTACGTTGATAAAAAACTGCAGAGACTTTCTTCCCGAACTACACGACTATTATAAAATGCTAAAACAGTACTCTGCTCTAAAGGATTACGCGGTCTACGACACAAGAGCACCGCTTTTTGAACAGCCGGAACATGAAATGAACTATGACGAAGCTGTGGAGCTCGTTTGTACCGCACTTGATCCTCTTGGATCAGAATACGTTTCCACATTGAAAAAGGGACTGCGTAGCGACAGATGGGTCGACAAGTACGAAAGCAAAGGAAAACGCTCTGGAGCATTCTCTTGCTCTGTCTACGACAGCATGCCCTACATTCTTCTTAACTACCAATCAAAATCGCTTGATCATGTCTTTACCCTCGCACATGAGGCAGGGCACAGCATGCACTCGCATTACTCGAACACTGCAAACCCCTACGCAAAATCTGGATACACCATCTTCGAAGCCGAGGTCGCTTCAACCGTAAACGAGTACCTGCTCTACAGACATATCATCAATAACAATGCAGAAAAGAAATACAAGACCTACCTTCTCTGGCACGAAATACAAGACTTCGTTTCCGTCTTCTTTCGGCAGGTGATGTTTGCCGAATTTGAATTGCAATGCCACATGCAGGTCGAAAAAAGCCAGCCCCTGAGCACGGAATTCTTTCTTCGTCTTAGCGAAGAGCTTATGAAAGATTACTACGGGCCTGCGGTAGAAGTTCCGGAAGCTTCAAAGATACTCGGGCTTCGCATCCCTCATTTCTATCGTTGCTTTTACGTCTTTAAGTATGCCACAGGAATATCAGCAGCAGTAGCGATTGGAAAAAACATTTACAACGGAAACACGGACAGTCTTTCTGGTTACTTTGATTTTCTCAAAAGTGGCTCTGCACGATTCCCACTTGACTCTCTGCAACTTGCAGGGGTGGACTACAGAAACGGCAAGCCCATAGAGTTCGCCTTAGAAGAATTTAAACAGAAAAAGGAAGAGCTAAAAGCACTGCTCGTATAGGACGCTTAGCCTAAACTTTCTTTTCTTTTTTTGTTTCTTTGTCTGGAGCCTTCTTCATCTGCAGTTCTTTTATCACGACCGAGGTTGCCTTAGAAAACATCTGCCACACCTCCGAGGAATAATGATTGAAGCGTTGAAGATCACAAAAGAGTTGCTGTGAATCATTACAGGTCTGTGTGATTATCTCTCGCAATGACTGGAAGCCCTTAGTCGTAATGTCATAGTCTTCGACAAGAAGCTGTGTTAAGATTCTTCCCAAGAGATGCGTCAAACCCTGTGTAAAGGCAACTTCCCTATCATGTTCTTTTGCGTCCAAGACGATAGAGGTCAGCCCTAATGCATAAAAAAATTCGATCCATGCATTCAGCATTGTAACAGGAAAGCGAACCGGACACAGCGCTATCTTTCTGCTGTTTTTATCAGAAAAAGAATCTGGACCAAAAAGAGGATGCGTGGCCAGAATATGATGGCTCTTTTTTGATTGTTTGTTCATCCATTTAGTGGGCAGTTCTTTTACCGAACATGTATCTAACAGCACACATTGCTCGTTAAGGTGGGGGACAATTTCATCTAACGTGGCAGAAAGAACAGAGATAGGGACACAAAAAAAGACCATGGAAAGCTTGCTAAAATCGCTGGATTTTTCCCCGATTGTAAAAAAGGATTCAAGATCCTCTTCGATTTGCCCGTCTTTTTTTCCGCCGTGTTTTTCGCTTTGTAGCAATGAACGTAAGCCATCCATTTTGGTCTGACTAGTAGTCGTGTCAAAAACGTGAAATTGTATTTTTTCAGCTGGAGCATCTAAGAAAGGAAGTATTTTTTGTGCATGATGTAAAAGAACGTCTCTTTTTTTGAACAAAAGATTTAGCCAGAAAATTCCGAATCTCCCTAAACCAACAACACCACAGTGAAGCGTAGTCTTTTTATTATCTAAAGAGCTCATACATATATTATATACACTTATGGTATAATTTATATCAAGAATGAAAACAACATTTACTGAATCGGTAATAGAAAGAGCACAGAAATTACAGAATAGTCTTGTCTTACCCGAAAGTTACGAAAAAAGAATCTTACATGCCGCAAAAGGCATTCAAGAAGAGCGCATTGCTTCACGAATCTGTTTCTTAGGAAACAAGGATCGCATACGGCAGTTGCTCAAAGACGAAGACATAGTTCTCGACGAAGACAAAATAGACATCATAGATCCTGAACACTCACAGGACAGAGACGCTTTTGCTCAGCAATACTATCAGCACAGAAAACACAAAGGCATGACCGAAGAAAAGGCCTTCGAAACCATGAAAAACCCCTTGTATTACGCTGCCATGCTTCTCCGCGCGGGTCGCTATCATTCCATAGTAGCGGGAGCAATCAACACAACAGCCAACGTACTTCGTTCCGCGCTACAAGTAATCGGAGTCAAGCCAAACATGACACGGATCTCTTCTTCCTTTGTGGTCGAAAGCCAAGAGAAAGAGATCGGGGAAAACGGATGCCTCGTGTTCTCTGACTGCGCCATCATCCCGCGACCGAGCAGCGAAGATCTCGTGCAAATAGCATTAGCCGCAAGTGAAACCTGCAAGACCTATCTCAAGGTAGACACACGCCTTGCCTTTCTTAGCTTTTCGACTCTTGGTTCTGCAGAACACGAGGAAGTACTCCGCGTGCGTAAAGCTGCACAAATGTTTCGAGCACAATATCCTTCTATCGCGTCTGAAGGTGAACTTCAACTTGATGCAGCACTTAGCCCACGCGTAGCCAAGACAAAGGCTGCCGACTCCCCCATTGCAGGAAGGGCAAACACGTTGATATTTCCCGATCTAGCTAGCGGAAACATTGCCTATAAATGTTCACAAATCTTTGGCAAGACAGCCGCCTACGGACCAATTATCCAAGGGCTTGCTGCCCCGGTCAGCGATCTATCTCGTTCTTGTACCGCAAAAGAAATCGTGATAAGTTCTGCCATGACATTGTTACAAGAGAGCAGCATAGAAGGCAAGAAGCACAAATGAACATCGCAATCGTAGGATATGGAAGGATGGGGCGCGAAATAGAAACGCAGGTGCTCGAAAACAATCACACGATTGCTTGCAAAATAGATCCCATGGCTGACGATGCCGACTACACAGACCTTGAAAAAGCACCACTCTCCGATTTACACATCGATGTGGCAATAGAGTTCTCCACGGCTCAGTCAGTCGTGTCCAATGCAAAATGCTACTGTACGCATCGTGTCTCTGCCGTGCTCGGAACTACCGGTTGGCAGCAGCAGAACGACGAGCTGCGTGATCTGGTCAATTCTTCGGAAATCGCATACGTGCATGGATCCAATTTTTCTCTCGGAGCGCATATCTTTATGAGAACAGCAGAGTTTTTAACGAAGCTCGTGAACAACGTTCCTGAATATGACCTTGGCATCCATGAAATTCATCACACGAAAAAAGTAGACCGTCCTTCTGGCACTGCTTTGTCAACCGCAAAAAGAATACTGCCCTGTATCGAAAGAAAAGAAGCCATCATCACCGACATTCCCCACAGAACCGCTATCACACCTAGTGATCTTGCAGTTACTTCTCAACGTGTTGGGCAAGAACCTGGCTATCACGAACTCGTTTCCGATAGCACCTTTGATACGGTACTTCTTTCTCACAGAGCTCGCACGAGAGCAGGCTTTGCGCTTGGGGCTCTTCGTTGTGCAGAATGGATAGCACAGAGCAAGGTCAAAGGCTTCCTCTCTGTGGATAGCTTTATTGATGCATATCTTGCAAAGCATTCGTAGTAAGTCATTCGCTAGTAGTTTATTCACTAGTAGGTCATTGTAAATCGCAGAAAAAAACAACGCATCCATACCTTTAAAACTTGATACTTATGTTTTTTTTTGATACCATTGTAATGATATGGAAGAAAGATCCCTCGTACCGAACCGTATGAATTTACCAAGAAAGCTTATTATTTTTCCCCTAGAGAGAAAACCACTCTTTCCCGGAATGCTTAGCCAACTTATTGTAGAACGAAAAGCATACATGAATCTTATAGATCTTGCAATAAAGCAAGAGCATTTTCTTGGTCTTGTGATGACCAAAAACTCTGATATAGAAAAGACATATCGATTCTCTAATCTCTATCGAGTGGGTGCCGTTGCAAAGATTCACAAAAAGATAAACCTTCCAGACGGTGGTTACAATATATTTATCACCGTTCAAGATAGATTTAGAATATCACGAGAACTTACTCTGCTTCCTCCACTACTCGCGAACGTAGAATATCTTCCCGATAAGATCGAACACAACAAGGAACTCACCGCTCTTACCAGGAGTTTGATGACCGAGATGAAGCAGATCATCGAGAACAATCCTATCTACTCCGAGGACGTGCGTCTTAACATGGTAAACATAGATCATCCAGGTCAAATCGCGGATTTCATCACCTCGATTCTTGACCTAAAGAAACACGAACAGCAAAAAATACTAGAGACCTCAAACGTGCACAACAGAATCATACAAGTTCTGACCTATATCAACAGGGAACAAGAACTCTTGCGCATACAGAAAAAGATCAAGAGCAACATCAACGAAAACATCGAGAAGCATCGCAGGGAACATTTCCTTCGAGAAATGCTTCAAGAAATCAAGAAGGAGTTAGGAGAGTCCACAGAGAGCAAGGGCGCGGTAGTACAAGAAATGCGTAAGACTCTTTCCAAGCTTACCCTCACAGAACAAATACGTCAACAAATAGAAAAGGAGCTTGGCAAGTTTGAAAACATGGAAACACATCATCCAGAGTACGTCATCCTACACAGTTATCTAGAACGAGTTCTCTCCCTTCCTTGGAATGACCCAAAACTTGAAAACGTACAGCTCTCACAAACGCAACGCGCCCTAGACAAAGATCATTATGGTCTAGAAAAAGTAAAGTCACGAATTGTAGAATTCCTTGCAGTAAGCAAGATAAAAAATGCTCATTCAAAATCCATTCTTTGCTTGGTGGGCCCTCCTGGGGTAGGAAAAACTTCCATAGCACGATCCATTGCCGAAAGCCTCAAAAGAAAGCTTTATCACTTTTCGGTAGGTGGCATGCGTGACGAGGCAGAAATACGTGGGCACAGACGAACCTACATCGGAGCCATGCCCGGAAAAATAATGCAAGGGCTCCTTGAAGTACGAGAAAAAAACCCCATCTTTGTAATAGACGAGATAGACAAGATCAGCAGCTCTTATATGGGAGACCCCTCTTCCGCACTTCTTGAAATACTAGACCCCGTGCAGAACACACATTTTAGAGATCTCTACATAGACCTCCCCTTTGATCTATCTCAGATTCTTTTTATTACCACGGCAAACAGTGCATACTCCATACCATCAGCACTCCTCGATAGAATGGAGGTTATTCGACTATCAGGATACATAGACAAAGAAAAAAGCACCATAGCCAGAAAATACATCATTCCCAAGTCCATAAAAGAACACGGGCTTCACAAACAGGCGATAAAATTCGACATGGACACGCTTACCACGATAGCAACGCAGTACGCACGAGAATCAGGCATGCGTCGTTTTGAGCGAGAGATACACAAGATAATACGTAAATGTATCACTGCGTACCTACACAAGATAGAAAAGAAGAAAGCCACGAAGGCTACGAAGGTCAAGAAGAAAACACCAGAAAAAACAGAGTCTCGCTTAGTCATCAACAAGAACGATTCGTTCTGGCCTATACAAATACGCAGCAAAGATCTTCACTCCTATTTGGGTATTCCCCCGTTGCAAGAGAACGTTGAAAAAAGAGCGAATGTGCCAGGAACATCCGTAGGTCTCGCATGGACATCTATGGGAGGAGACGTCCTTGTCATAGAAACACAGAAGTTTCCCGGAAAGGGCTTGCTTCGCCTTACGGGAAAACTAGGTGAAGTCATGAGGGAATCAGCACACATAGCACTCTCTCTTATCAAAACAAACAAGACGCTCCAAACGTTTGGCATCGATAGAGCCGTGTTTGAAACATTTGATTTTCATCTCCATGTGCCCGAAGGCGCCACTCCAAAAGACGGCCCCTCTGCAGGCATAACCATTGCATCTGCATTTCTCTCTCTTATCCTGAACAGAACAGTGCAAAGCAACTACGCAATGACAGGCGAGCTCTCCCTTGTGGGAAACGTTCTCCCCATAGGCGGTCTAAGAGAGAAAATCGTGGCTGCAAAACGAAACAAAGTATTACAGATCATCATACCGGAAGGAAACCAACGAGATCTAGAAGAGATCCCAGGCTATGTTAAATCGGGACTAAAGATACGAACGGTGTCGCAGATAGATCAGGTGTTTTCCTTGCTCTTCCCTTCTCCAAAGGGGAAAAAGCGCCCGGCGGCGGTAGCGGGGAAGACGACGGCGGTGACGAAAGCGAAGAAGCCAGCAACAGCGAAAGCAGCGATAAAAGCGAAAGCAGCTCCGAAGACAGCGAAGAAAGCGAAAGCAGCTCCAAAGACGAAGCCAGCGATGACGAAAACAGCGACAAAAGCGAAAGCAGCTCCGAAGAAGAAAGCAGCGACAACGACTACAGCGAAGAAGAAAGCAGCAGCAACTTCCAAAAAAGCTCCAACTCGTAAACGCAAAACGAATTCATGAAAAAAAGCCGGACTCCGTATCCGTATCTCCTACTTATCCCCGTAATACTCATCTTTATCATGTACTACCTTATCCTAGCGATAGATCCAAACTTTAGAGACTACATATACAACGATAAAAAAGAAGCATCGCAAACCGAGAAAAACACAGAAGAACTTCGAACACGACTAAGCTCTTTGTTCTCGGAACTGCCCCACCGCCTTCCCCAAGACAGTCAGGATGTCATCCTCGCAAACCCCTACTCGTTTTTGCAAGACATTCGTCTCGTGTACAAAAACACAGACGACGAGATCCTGCTCCTTGTTGACAAGACACACTCACTGCCAGAAGGTTTTGTTCCCTCAGATCTCGTGTCCCTAGATGACCATAGCGATACAATACGGGTGAACAAAAAAGGTCTGTATCTCCATAAAAAACTTCTTGCAGACCTGCAAAGCATGATTCTCGCAGCAGGCACCATAGCCCTCGACATAAGCTCGGCCTATCGAAGCTATCAGTACCAAAAAAACCTCTATGATTACTATGTGACCGAACTCGGTGAGGAAGAAGCATCTCGACAATCTGCATATCCGGGAACGAGTCAGCATCAGTTGGGTACGGCCATAGACTTTGGATCTATAAGCCCCGAATTTGAATTTACCGAGGCAGGACAATGGCTTCTTCAGAACGCCTGCACGTACGGTTTTAGTCTTTCTTATCCAGAAGGAAAAGAAGAACTGACGGGATACATCTTCGAAAGTTGGCATTATCGATACATAGGGATTCCTGCATGCAGTTTTGATCAAAAATACTTTAGCGGTAGAGGACAGCAGCACAGCCTAGAAATACTCTCCATGAAAGATAACCTTGACACACTTATAAAAGAATATCTATAGACCTAAGTATAGAAAACTTGTTATACTAGCTCTATGAGTATAGAATTTCGACGACTGCCAATACGCATACCTGACCTTCTTCTCCCAAGAAAAGACATTGATCTTTACACGTGGAGTGTGCTTGCCTGCGATCAATTTACAAGCGACCGTTCATATTGGGACAAGGTAGAAAGCATCGTAGGTTCAAATCCTTCCACGCTTCGACTCATACTTCCCGAATACAAGATTGCACAAAAAAGCGAGGCCGAATTAGATGCCGAATTTCAATTAATACGTGAACACTCAGAAACATACCTTTCACAAGGCGTATTTCAAGAACACAAGAACACCTTGCTTCTTACAGAACGAAAAACAAAGCAGCACGAAAGACGCTGTGGGCTGATGTTACAGGTGGATCTCGCGGCCTATTCCGTTGATCCCATCGAAGAAAAAAGCGTTAAGGCAAGCGAAGCTATCGTCCACGAAAGACTTCCTAAGCGGATCGTGGCACGAAAACACACCACGCTCGACACGCCTCATATTCTTCTGGTATACTCGGATCCACAAGGACAGCTTATGCGGGATCTTCAGGCGAGCATCGAAAGCATACAATATCAAACAGATCTTATGCTTGGTGGTGGAAGCATACAAGCCTCTACCTGCAATACCAAAAAGGCTGCAAACATAATAGAAGACTTTTTTGCTCCCCAAATCGACGAGAATCCATTCGCTCTTTTTATTATCGGAGACGGAAACCACTCCCTTATGTCAGCAAAAAGAATCTGGGAAGAACGAGGAAGAAAGATGGACGACCCGGAACGATGGGCTCTTGTCGAAATGCTTAATATCTTCGATGATGGCTTGCACGTTGAACCCATTCATAGGGTGCTGTTCCAGGCAAAGAACAGCGAGTTTTTGGAAAAACTTGCAGAGCATGGAACACTGCTCCAAAGCGATAGCGACTCGCCGTATCCTGACGCAACACGCATTCTTTCTGAAAACAAGAACTATTATTGGAAGAACCACGACCCAGGACTCAGCGCTCTGGAGACGTTTGAAAGTATTCTAGAAGAGTCTTCTGGGCTATACGAACACGTAGACTTCATCCATTCGTCAAAGGCAGTTCACACCCTTACACAGAGCCCAGGAACCCTTGGTGCAATCTTCCCTCCTATGAAACGAGAAAGCATCTTCTCTACCGTTCAGAGTAAGAAGCTATTTCCAAGAAAGGCATTTTCTATCGGTGAGGCAGAAGAGAAACGATATTATATGGAAAGTTGCCTGCGAGCCTAGGCGGTCTGGCCTACATCTTTTTTTAGGTATATCTCTTCGTTCCCTACTAAGTGCTCCATTGGCACTACTTGTCGCCCTCCCGACAACTGACCGGCTGCTCCTCGCAAGTCTGCCACTGCCACTGCTGCTGGCTGTCGAAACTGCTCTCTAGGAACGATCTCATACTTCTTCTTTGCCATAACCAGTCGCTTTGTTCTAACGTTTTTTTTCCACATGAACAACGAAACAAATATGCATTCGAAAGCAATGCTTATGAAAAAAAGAATAGCGTTTGAAATAAAGAAACCTCCCCGATTCAAGATGAGGGCACCCGGACTATACGTGTTGGTTTCAAGAAAAATAGGGGTTTCCGTATAGATATAGTACTCATCCTCTGACAGAAGTCCGACCCTATGAGCAAAAACCTGAAGATATTCTCTGTTTGTTTCTGCCAAACGTATGGTTTTCTCTAAGTCCTGGTTTATCTCTTCAAGGACGTTCACGTTTTGCTCCAATCTTTTGCTTACGTTTCTTTCTTGAATGAATGTAAGTATGCCCGCTTTTCCAAAGAAGAGCTGTAAGGAGAAAAAAACAAAAAGAAACGTAAAGAAAAGAGAGAAAAAGTTCATATACTCTCATAATCGACAAGAAATACCAATAAAAAACAAAGAAAAAGACAAATAAACCTAAAGGAGATTCTCGAAGATCACGATAATAAAAGAGAACCATGTATACACAAAAGGAGCTACCATGATAGAAATGCGATTCTTTGATGATGATGAAGTCTCTGTTTCTGAAGCAGAAACAAATTCTGAAGTAGAGACAAGTTTTTCCCACACAAACATAGATGCTGTTGAAGAGGAAGAGAAAGAAGAGACCCTTACCACAAACAATGCTGAAATAAATCTCACTCAGGAAGAACTCGAAGAAAGATACGAACAATTACAAGAACAACTTTTTGAAACAACAGATAGCTCTGACGACGGTTCTCGATCCGAATTAGAAGATTACACCACGGATCCAGACGTAGCATACAACGATCATACTGTAGCTTACGATAGTCATAACATAGTATACGAAGATGCATACGACGACAATGACGCAGAGCACACAAACACAGAACACACAAACACAGAGCACACAAACGCCTACGATGAAAACATTATAGGGAACAACCTTCTTGAAGAACGCCTAGAGGAGATGCAGAAAAACATAAAAAGACTGCATCACAAGGTAGATGCGTACATCTACCAAAGGTTCGCTTCACACAAGTCAAAAGACACCCTTTAAGCATAAAGCACTACCATAACGTAAGGTGTCCGATCAACGTTGCACTCTACTCTATTCTCAAGACAAACTCGTAAGCTGTAAAATAGACGACAGGCTCCTTCATTCAAGACATAGAGGACAGGAAGAAGCACTTCGAATATTTAACACTCAAAACGAAAACCAGACCAAAGACAAGAATGATACCGAGCCATCTCTGGTCATCTTGCTAGGAGCTTCCTTACATTTTGACGTGGATGCACTTCGAAGTCTCTATCCTTCTGCAAGCATCATAGGAATATATTTTCATAAGGACCTGTACGACAGAAGCAAGGCCGACATTCCCTTGTTCTACGATGAAACAAGCACTGATATCTTTCCTCGGCTACTTGGGCGTGCCCTCAGAAAATCAGAAGCACAGTCCGGAATCAAGGTACATCTTTGGCCCGTTTCCACTCAGATCTGGAAGGAGAGGACGCAAGGCTGTTTAGAATCCATGCAACAATGCATCCAACTTTATCTTGCAGAACAAAAAACACAAAAGACGTTCTTATCACAGTGGCTTAGGAACGCCTTCTTTCATTACCTCTTTCTAAACTCCTATCAAGAAATACAACAAGGATCTAAGCCCATCGTCCTTGCTTCGGCGGGTCCTACCCTCAACCACTTCCTCCCACAGCTTCTGCAAAAACGCGATACCTACTACCTTGTGGGCGTAAGCTCTGCCCTTCGCTGCCTAAGAGACGCAGGGCTAGACCCCGACCTTGTGCTGCATCAGGATGCAAGCTATTATGCACGAAAGCTTCTTTTCTTTGCCTTCAATAGCAAATAAGCACGAATTTCCATGCCACTCTGTGCGGAACGCGTTTCTTCGGTACAACAGCTATCCCCTGTCCTTATCAATAC
>JACSEG010000044.1_pt1 | contig 23627 bp, 26 predicted proteins | sample 8225521 | NCBI WGS metagenome assembly JACSEG01 (sample SAMN15705060, study PRJNA637333) | viral metagenome | isolation source: viral RNA from sea star tissue | host: Pisaster ochraceus | place: USA:Santa Cruz | collected 2018
CACGGCATGTCTTCGTCCGTGTCCGAAATAGACCACGAATACGTCGTGCACAACACGACAAAGAAAATAATACATATAAATGCTTTCATATTGCCTCCCTTATAACAGCTTTCATATTGCCTCCCTTGTAACAAATGCGTTATCCGAATATCGAATAACGTTTTTGATTTCTGAAATTTTTCTTTTCTTTCCTACTCGACAAATGTACACACAGATGTCGACCACGTCTGCGATAAAGGATCGCGACACGCGTCCCACCCTCTCCTCTGCGAGTTGTGCAAGTCGTTCTAGCGCTATGGTTGCTGAGTTAGCATGGATGGTGCTCATGCCGCCACCATGACCCGTGTTCCAAGCCTTAAGCAAGTCAAGCGCCGCAGAGTCCCGCAGTTCTCCGATGATGATTCTGTCGGGCCTCATGCGAAGCACATCGCGAAGAGCCTGTGTGTACGTATAGCCTGGGCGGATCACGAGACGAAACCCACACGTGGGATTTACGTAGAGCTCTGGAGTGTCCTCGATAATTATTGTTCGTTCTGATTCTATGCGCTTGTCTGTTAGGAGTGCATTGACCAAGCTTGTCTTTCCCGACCCGGTGTTGCCAGCCACAAGAATGTTCTTCTTTTCATCCAAACTCTTTCTCAGAAAAGCAAGCTGTTCTTGGGTAAAGCTTCCTAACTCGTACAAGGTCTCGAGCGTGCTGTCGTACTTTTGTTTCTTTCGTATACAAAACACGGGACGTTTTGATGCAGGGGGAATGATGCCCTGAAACCGAAATCGATAGGGCAGCAGTTCTGCGGAGCACGATGGATTCTTCGTATTGATTATCAGTCCGTTGCTGTTGGCAACAAGGCGGATTATCAACTCTATCTGCTTTTCGTTCAAACGAAGATCCGTAAAGAAGAGGCTGTTCTCTTGTTCGACAACAACCGTCCCCGTCTCGTTTACCATGATCTCGTTTACTCCCGAGTCAAGGAGATAGCGTTCAAGCGGTTCTATTACTGTCCCTTGTAATGCGTATATTTCTTTGTCCATATACCAAGATATACTTGTCTATGTGGACTATTGATTGAGCTCGCGAGCTGACGGAAGCTACCCGCCCGCAAGCCCGCGAGCTGACGGAAGCTATCTTCTCAGCGCTGCCCTTCTTGCCATCTTTTCCTTGAGTTGTTTGCGATATTTCACAGAGTTTAGATAAAGCACGAAGATGACCACAGAGATACAAATGACGTAGCATATGAACGACGCAAGTAAGACCCTCTGAAAGGTAGTAACCATGCTGTTTTCTGCCATATAACCAAAGAACAAGCGTAAGAGCAATTCTATGGGAAAAATGGCAGAAATAACAAGCACTATCTCCAGCCCCTTTCCTGCCTTCCAGTTTTTGATGTCCGATTTTCTAAAGAAACCAGAAAAAACGAAGTTCATGATGATGTATCCTCCTATCAACAAGATAAGAGCTGGCAGACATTCAAAAACGATATATATGTAGAGCTCGTTTAGTGGGAGGGAGGCTTTCATCCAAAAAAAGATCATGTTCAAGACTCGCCATAATTCAACTTCTGATATCTCGAAAAAAACATGTTGCAATTCTTGGTGCTGAATAGGAAGGGAAAGAACAGACAGATCCGAACTGTTATATCTGTCAGAAACAACGGTGGGCACATGTCTTTTGTTCCCTGTGTTTCGCTCCAGAGCAGCGAGAAAGAGTGTTTTTTCTTGTGCTTTTGCATAGGGGGTTTGTAAGCTCCAGACAGTGTTTTTTGCTCCGTCCATCTGTACAAGTTCTAAGTCTCTAAAATACCCTGCCTCTCTTGTAGACACCAACGAGTCCGCAGAGATAACGAGCTCGCCTACTTCGTTTTGCAGTGTAAAAGAAACATCCTTCTTGATTCTACGACCTGCCATGTTTAATCGAAGCTCTCCTGCAAAAAACGTAAACGCTTCGACGCGTTCTATGTACTGCTGTAATAACCAAGAGATTCGTTCGTCCTCTGGATTATCTTTAGAAAGTGCAAGCAAGGTTCTATATCCTATGATGATATCAGTCTCGCTATTCCGAGAATTGTCCAATATTTCTCTCCACGAAATCAGTTCGATTTCCATCTCTATTTCACGCTGCCTGCTTTCCTTTACCACCCCTGTTTTTAGATAAGTATCAAGTATCTTTGCAAAATTTTGAGAATCGTCTGTGATGCCAAAGATGGAGTGATAGCGTGCAAGCATCTCCTGTGCGGCATAGTATTTTTCTTCTGCAATAAGAGAAGAAATCGCCTGTAAGACTTGATTGCCATCTACGTTATAAAAATCTAAAACAGTAATTTGTTCGCTACTGACAACGCCTCCCACATTCCGAAACCCTAGAGAACCGCGACCCCCGACATCCACTACGTTTCCTCCTAACTCTAAATCGTTCAATTCTCGTACAAGTATTTTTTCAGAGATATCAGACAAAACGTCCACGCCTATGTTTGTCTCCGTTAATTTGTTGTTTACTCTTTGTATAAAATCAGACACGATATCAAAATACACGTCCTTGTCTTCTAGTTCCTCGTCTGACTTTTTTGTCACCGTGCTAATGATGCCAGTCACTATTTCAGAATAGACGTTTATTCCTTGGAATTTGCTATCCGTCTCCTGTACTGAATTAAAAATGAAACGAGATATCATGTCCACATATGTGTTCGCCTCTTCGAACTCGTTGCTCGTCTTGGCTTCCACAAAATTACGGTAGACTTCCTGCACGTGTTGTTCTTGCAGTTGTGTGTTTTGAGCTGGTACATGATGATGTGAAGGGAGTACAAAAATGGCAAGAAGAAATGCTACAAAGAAAAGGTTGTGGATAATAGAAGTCGAAACAATGCTCCGACCGGTCCGCACCTGAAACAGGATCGTGAAATAAAACAAGAACAGGTATACCAGAACTATGCCGTAATGCCATGCGATCTCCGTCAAGGAAAGACCAAGAAAAAGAGTCAGGACCACAAAGATCCAAAAAATCAGTATGAGGGGTACAAGAAGCACCTGAAGTAATTTCATGATGCCACCGTCTCTCGCATGACCCGTTCTCGTTTATTCACAAGTACGTTTACACGAATCAAAACGAAATACACAAAGAGAACAATCAAGCAACCCAAAAAAAAGAGGGCTCTGTCCCTTGTAAAGAAATTCATAAAAAAGAACGTAAGATACAGCCATTGTACCAACGCCACGATGCGAACGAATCCAAGAGAAATCATGTTGACAACAAGTATTGCCGAAGCGATACTGAGGGTTACAAAAAGATAAAACAAAACAAGGACGATGCCTCTAGACTCGCCATCTAAAGAACGTACTATCGTGTTGGAACCAGAGAGAACTTGTCCGCGAGCAACGCTAGCAACGCTAGCTGGCTGCTCCGACCTTCCCCGAAGGTATTCTTGTATTTGTTCAGAATCTCCGGACTGGTCCCAGGCAAATACTACGAGAAAAATAACGAGCACCGAAAACAAAAACGATTTCCACCGTTCTACTATAGACGAAATTTTTGAGCGTGATAGACACGCAGCAAGAAATATAGATACAACAATGATATAGAGTACGTTTTCCCAATAGAAGCCCCAGAGGACATCAAATGAAAAAAAGGAACTCATACCTAAAAAGTAGAGAGCACAGGTAATTCCCACAAATATAAAAGAAAAGAGAAAACTACATCTCATGTATAAAAAGCTCCTCTTAAAAGCTTTTGATTGCTAAATTAAAAAACTATACATTTATCCTATAATCGAATGTTGTAAAAATAAAGTATATTTATCATACAATAAAGTAAATACGTATACTCATAAAGTAGTATAGTACAATATATAAAAAAAGCAACACCTATATGATAAAAAAAAGAATGATTTTAGCAAACACTCCAGTAAACTACAATTAGAACACAGATGAAACGCATTCCAACAACAAAAAACATCATAATACTCTTCTATTTCCTGTTATTTATTAGTTTTATTCTCTTGTGTGATTACTTCCTTTTTTGGTATTTCTCGAAATTCCTATCATACAAATACCTCCTACTTGGAATTGCACTGTCTAGCAGTGTCTTTACATTCCTTATTCTGAACAATATAACAGACATCATTCATATATTAAAACTCAACGTGACAAAAGGCAAATTTCTCTATCATGATTTCACTCTCTTGCTTGTTACCATGTGTCTCGGTGTCCTATTAATTATACCTGGTTTTATAAGTACTGTGATAGGGCTTGTGCTCTATCTTGCACCAATACGAAGAACGGTCGCATTCTTCGTTTACAAGGTTGCAGAGAAACAAATAAAGCAATGGTTCTCTTTGTTCATGTCTCAGCTCTTATAGATCTCCATCCATGATCATTTGAACAGTTGTGTTTAATACAGAATCCAGACCTAAATCATAAATGGCAATCTCGTTGTTAAAACTTTGTGCCTGTACCTTAAGCATACGAATGATAAGGTTGTCGTTCTTAAAGTTTGCCCCTTCTTTTCGAAGTTGTTTTTTAAACTCTGAAACAGCAGCGTCATCTATCTTGCCCTTTTTCTCTTCCACAAATTTTCTTACAAGATCCTGCTCGTTTATCTTAGAAAGCCACACTCGTTCTTGAGGATCGTTATCAAAGACAACTCCAGTCAGTTCGATGTCTGGAGGAATACCAAGCTCGTTGATAAAGCGATCTCCTGGAGCAAAGTACTCTGCCACAGTAAGTGTTATTATTCCCTCTCCGAATGCCTGTACCGTTTGAATAAGCCCCTTGCCGTAGGAGTTTTCTCCGACCAAGACCGCCTTGTCGTTAAATCGCAAAGCGCCAGCCAAGATCTCTGATGCGGATGCTGTTCCGGAATTGATGAGCACGACTATCTTTTTTTCGGAAGACACAACGGGACTCGTTTTGGCAAAGTATTGTTCTCTGTTGTTCACTATCCGAGAGGACGTACCAACGATAAGTTCTTCCTGCTCCAGAAAAAAGTCCGAGATCTTTAGCACTGCATCAAGCGATCCCCCGGGGTTGTTCCGCAAGTCCAAGATAAGATGTTTATAACCCACCTCGTTTAAACTTTGCAAAGCTTCTAGAAATTTTCGTGGTGTGTTGTTGTTAAACGACAGCAACGAGATGTAGGCTATGTCATCGTTGATGTGCGCATGCTTTAGGTAGATAACCTTGATGATGTCACGTACTATTGATACGGGAAACAGTGTACCCCCTCGCTTTACGATAAGATCAACGCTGGTTCCTGGTGTGCCTCGCATAATGAGCACAGCGTCCTGGGAACTCATTTCCGCAGTGCTGATATCGTCTACCGATACAACAAGATCTCCGGACTGCAACCCTGCATAAAATGCTGGTGTCCCTTCTATTGGTGATATCACTTTGATATAGTGAATCCCACTTTCTATGTCCAACCCCTCGTCAATAGTAATTCCCAGACCTCCAAACTCACCAGTTATCGACTCGGTGTATTTTTCGGTATCTTCCTTGGGTATGTAGGTCGAATATGGATCACTAAGATTTTCGAGCATACCTTGCAACGCACCCTCTAAGGCATCGTTTGCATCGGGACTCTTGTAATAGTTGCTCTGTACGTAATCGTATAGTTGAGACAGCTTGTCTATGAACTTCTTCTTCTCTATCTTGCTATTTACAAGCAAATCCTCTGTTGTTTGTTCTTGGGCAAACAACCCCTTTGAAAACAAGATCGTATTACTCGACAAAAGAAATATCGTGAGTAAATAGAACAGTGTGAAATTCAGTTTTCTGTTATGCATATATTCTCCTACATTAAGTATAATTTACAGTATAGTATACTTAGTATATGTTATATATTGAATTTCCTGCATGGATCAAACCTGAAATAATCTCTGGCCTGCCGCTTCGTTGGTATAGTCTCGCATATCTCGTGGCTTTCCTTATCACGTATCTTATAGCATCGCATCTTTGCAAGACATACTATAAAGATTTTCGTAACGAGCTATCGAATCTTTTTGTTTGGATGATATTTGGTATCATCATTGGCGCGCGAATATTCTCAAAATTGATTTACAGTCAGGAATGGTCCCTCCTCTACCAGCCATGGCTTATGTTTTGGCCATTTGATTCTTCGGGACAGTTTGTGGGGATACAGGGGCTAAGCTATCACGGCGGTCTTATTGGCATGCTCGTAGCATCGCTGATATTTACCCGCGTAAAGAGATACAAGTTTTCTCGAATTGTGGACATCATCGCGGTCAGTGCTCCTCTTGGATACACCCTCGGACGTATTGGTAACTTTATCAACGGAGAACTGTACGGAAGAATTACCACCGCTTCTTGGGGTATAATTTTTCCTCGAGCAGAACAGCTTCCCTACGGTGACAGCAGGATACGGGAAGTGGCAGATACACTTCAGATAGAACCCAGTGCTAATGGACTGGTAAACCTTCCCCGACATCCCTCACAGCTATACGAAGCTTTTTTTGAAGGCATCGTTAGCTTTATCATTCTCTACTGTCTCTACAGACTCATTGCAAACTCGAAATACTACTTCTATGGTTTCTTTAGCGCTCTCTATATTATGCTGTACTCCACGGCACGTTTCATTATCGAATATTTTAGACAGCCCGATGCAAACCTCGATTTTGTCTTGAGCTTCTCCGAGAACAACAGCCCACGATGGTTTCTTAACAGCCTGCTCAACTTTAGCACTGGGCAAGTTCTGTCCATGATTGCCATACTGTTTTCCATAGTGTGGATGGTGTGGGCATTCTGTAATCACAGCTCCAGAAAAAGCACATTGCTGAACCAGATGAGATGAGCTCGGAGTTAGGATCGGCGCTGGGTTCTGCGCGGGCGCAGGGTGGCGCGGGTGCTGCAGGTTTGGGGGAAAACACGTCCGGTTTGGCGGCGGGTCTGACGGACTCGGCGCAGGGTGGCGCGACTTCCGCGCTGACTACGGCGACTTCCGCGCTGACTACGGCGAGTTCCGCGCTGACTACGGCGAGTTCCGCGCGAGCACTGGCTTCCTTTTTTCCGCTAGAACCAAAACAGGGAAACGAAGCAAGACTCAACTCACAAATAGAAACCCTTGTTGCCTCTCCAAAAACGAAGAAGCCGAGCTATCTTCCCTCCCTCTTTTTTTTCTGTCCCGACTGTCTTGTTCTTGATTCTCTCTCTAGAAAGGGAGAATTTCTTTTATGTAGAGCCTGTCTTGGGGTGTGGGAACTCAGAGGCACCGACATCGTCGACCCTGCACAGAACACAGCTGACCCAGCACAGAACGCGAAAGAAGAGAAGAAGGTTTTGTTTCCCGCACTCTATCAAACAACAGCCGCCGCTGCGACTACGGCAGCCGCCAGCCCCAAAAGCACGGCCACCCTTTCTGACGTTTTTGAGTGGCAGCTTCGCTTCCTCGCCTCTTTTATAAAAGAACGCGACTCTCGCGCAGACCAGACAACGCCGAGCGCAGACCAGAGCAGTTCCCAGAAAAAATGTATATTTTACGATAGTGACATCGCCCTTCGCATGATCCATGCAAAAACAAAATGCGTACGGAATCAACATGTGCTTTGCATGCTTCACTCTGATGCCCTGTACTTTCAAGAAGAGCATCAACCGAAACAACCTCACGATATTTCACACGATGCAAGTACAATACTCCCTATACGCGACATACGTGCGGTACATATACTTCACTATCACACCCTGCTTATTCAGACATTGGACGGAACACAGCTTTATCTCAATAAAAGGAAGCCAGAATCAAGTCTTCTGAAGTACTTTTTTGCTCTTTTGTCTCTTCTTAAAAAGTAAATCACTTGACACAAGGTATACCCATTCGCTTATAATGATATAAGAAAGGAAAATTATGGCGAAGAAAAGCAAGGGTAATCTTATTCACATACGACTAAAGAGCACGGAGAGTGGTCATGCGTACTATACAACAAAGAACAAGAAAAACACACCCGAAAAAATGAACTTTAAGAAATACGATCCGGTCGTAAGAAAGCACGTACTATACAAAGAATCAGGAAAAGCGTAAATCTAGGCACCACTAGATAGCAACAATACAAGGAGAAAACAGATGGCGCGTAAATGCATGATAAGTGGCAAGAGACCACTAGTAGGAAACAATGTTTCCCACGCTCACAACAAAACAAAAAGAAGACAGTATCCTAATTTGCAGAGCAAGAGAATCTTTATTCCAGAGCTAAAGCGCAGTGTTCGTTTTAGACTTTCTGCTGCTGCCCTTCGCTCTATTGATAAGTTGGGTTTTATCAACTACATCAAGAAAAACGGCAGAGAACTTCACTAAAAACCGCGAACTAACCGCGAACCAACCGCGAACCAACCGCGAACTAACCGCGAACTAACCGCGAACCAACTGCAGACTAACCGCAAACCGCGAACCAACCGCAGACTAATCCCCAATCGGATTGTATATCTCGGTTACCCACTCCTCGGGATTCGAGGTCATTCCAGGAGTTACCACGTAACATTCCCACGCCGCCTCAGGATTTCGAGAAAGTTTTTCCTCTTCTATCCACTGAAAAAACGCCTTCCATGTATCGGGAAGTTTTTCATAAGATCCCTTGTGAGTAACTCGAGCCACTCTCTTGTAGGCAGGAATCACACTTGACAGCACCTTCTGCTCCTCTTGTACAGGAGTTTTTGTCATAACCCCTACCTCATAATAGAGACAATCTTCGTCCATCCTGTGATATCTGACAAAGAAGGGTCCGCTCAACTCGATTTCCTGCGCTTTTACGATAGCAGCAAGCTCTTCGAGCTTCGAAGCTATTTCGTCCTTGAGTTTATCATACGTTGATCTTACCTGAATCACTGCTGTGGTGGCTCCATCAAATGAAATTATAGTTGGTGTGTTGGTCATAAGACCTCCTTTAAATTTGGTTTTAATAACTGTTCAGTTCCCGTCAAGCTATATCTTTCCGTCAAGCTATATCTTTCCGTCAAGCTATGTCTTCTTCTCATGGTTTTGTATACCTTCCCTTGCGTTCGTCCCGTATACCTTCCCATCCTTCTCGCTCTAGCCTGTAAATAATGCACTTATCCGTATCAAAGGTTCTCCGCTCAAGAAAAACAAAGCCCATGAATTCGTAAAACTTCTGTGCACCTGTGTTAGATTCCAGAGGATCAATAATCACAGCTTTTACCTGAGGAACAGAAAAACACCGTTCCAACGCGAGGCGCATCATCTCGGTTCCATACCCCTTTCTGATGTCCTCTTTTTCGCCGATCCAAATATCTATGGCTCTCAAATCTTTTTCAACATCACCCCAGTAGTGGTCTTCTTCCTCCGCAGGATCTATAATCTCTACGTATCCTATGGGGTTTCCCCCTCGCTCCGCTACCAGCTGCTCTCTCCAAGATGGATCTCGCCTTAGCTCATAGTCCCAGTTCCAATCACAGTCTTCACCAGACGCATCAATGACGTGCTGTTGTGTTTCCCAATACAAAAGCAATTCTAGATCTCGCATGGTAGCACTCCTTAGTTCAATAAAACCAACATCACTCACACTTTTCACGTCTTTGTATATGATACAACGAATTCCCATTTCTTTTTAATACTATACTATGAGGTATGGGAACTTTTACTTTTTCTCACGAACTCGCACGAAAAAGCGTACATTCTGTATTCATTGTTTATGTCTTTCTTATAGATATATTTCCCATGCGTGTTCTTCAGTTCAGTTTAGTAGTCCTTGGGGTCATTTATTATGTTGTTGAAGAACTACGCCTTCGAAACAAGAGCATCCCCTTTCTAAAAGCAATAAGCTCTTACATCTTACGTCCGAAAGAAGGGAATGATTTCGCTTTTTCTCCGCTTGCCCTCTTGTTGGGAATAGCGCTTACGCTAGAAATCTACAATCCTCTCTACGCAAAAGCTGCCATCATCGCGGTAACCATAGGAGACAGCGTCTCTTCACTTGTAAGCTTTGTTCTTCCTCGACCTAGAATCTTGTGGAACAAATCAAAGTCCGGTCCTGCTATGGTTGCAAACATGGTTTCTGTAATGCTACTCTGTCTTTTTCTTCCACTAAAAACAATACCCATCATTGTGAGCGGCGTTATTTCAGGGCTGGTCGAAAGTCTCGATTTAGAACAGGTGGACAACCTCATCATACCACTTGCTGTCGGTGCGGTTCCCTACTTCACCTCATAACAGTAGTAGTGTGCCCGCTGCACCGCGCCACGTTAGCTCGCGCAACCCGCCACGCCGCGTTAGAGGGCGTGATAGAAGTATCCATGAAGATAGTTCAGAAGAAACACAATATAGAACAGTTCTGTAAACAAAAGTGCGTACGGTGAAGCTGTCACAAAAATAATCAGATTAAAAGAGAGAAGTATCCCCGTAAGGAGCAGAGTTTGTATGTAGGCAACCACTTTTTTCACTTCAAAATTAAGAAGCCCAAACAAATACAGAAAAACAACGAGCAAACTAAAGACCGATGACAGGATCAAAAAGAACCGTGATCCTCCTATGAAGTAGTGTTTGACCAACGTCGAGGTGGAAAGCACCAGCGGCCCGGTTTGTATGATCACGGCAGTAAAAATTACAGCAGAAATTAGCATCACGAATTCATACGAATTCAGATTATAGTGAAACAACAATGCCGAGAAAAACAAGAAAAGGAGCATGACGATATAAAAATAACTAAACAACTTTGCAAAGAACAAAAACTCACGGGACGCAAGCAACGTGGTAGAGATATCGTAGAAAGTGGAGGCGAGAGGCAGCATGGAGGCCGCAAGAAGCGACAAAATAAAGAAAAACTGCTGTGCACGCATGTTGAGACGAAAAAACACGATAAGAACCCATACGACCGTGTAAATAAACAATGTAGTGATGCCTTTGGAGATCACTACGATCTTTGTGGACAGAGTTAGGGCGCCGATGTTGCTTTGAAAGACAAAAACCAGCAGGGTCACTATGCAAACGAACACGAAAATGGAGATAACCACGAGCATGTTCTTTAAAGATAAAAACCTCATTATTTTTATATTGTAGTAAAAATACCCTTTATTAAAGTATTGTTTTGTACGATAATAGAGAAAGATACGTATGAAAAAAATTATTTTAGTGATATTCTGTGTGACATTTGCTCTTCAGCCTTCTTTTTCGGGAGAACTCGCGAATTTTGAGATCGTTGGCTTTTCCGAAGACATGCGCTACTTCTCTTTTGCAGAGTACGGGCTTTCCGAAGAATCAACCCCGTTTTCAAACCTATTTATTGTAAACGTACAGCAAAACTACTTTGTCAACAATGGAATATACCAAAACGCGTACAACATAAAGACACAACTTGAAGAAGATGGCAGCGGAGCCTTTCTTAATACGGTACTCCAGGCTGCGCCCGTACTACGACAATACAACATTAACCCGCTAAACAAGGGAAAACTTGTCTACCTACTCTTGGACGGGGAAGTTCCAAAACCCACACTTACTTTTACCGATTTTGACACAAACACCGCGTACACCGTAGAGCTACGACAGACAAACAATCTTAATTCACTCAATCAACCCGAGTCCTCGTTTCACATCAACCTAGGAATTAATTACGCAGGAAGATCGTATTCCTACACGGTTGGAAACCCTTCGTTTGTCCGCAAACCTATTAAACAATACGTTCTGCGTTCCATTTACACAAGCCTCAACAATCGTTCCATTATTTTTGTGGTCGAAAAGCACAGCCCATCAAGAAAGCCGACTGGTGATACAAACATACACTACATGATCGAAAGCATCACCTGGAGATAGACCGTTGGCTGTTCTGGTAGTCCTCGCCGCAGGAATGGGAAGTCGATATGGAGGAATCAAGCAGCTAGAACGCATTGGGCCTCATGGCGAAACCCTTATCGATTATTCAATCCATAACGCAATACAAGCAGGCTATTCGAAAATAGTTCTTGTCATCCGAAAAGAAATAGAAGCAGCAATCCGACAATTTTTTGAAAACAAACTCCCTTCGCACGTTACGATGGATTTCGTCTACCAAGAAATAGACGCGATACCTCCCTCCTTCAGCTTGCCCAAAGATCGAAGCAAACCTTGGGGGACAGGGCACGCGATACTCCTATGCAAGGAGCAGGTGCACGAATCGTTTACCATGATCAACGGAGACGACTATTACGCACAGGAAGCCTTGCAGAGCTCCTACGACTTTGTGCATTCCACCGACCCGACCCGCCCTCTGTACTTGAACGTGGCGTATCGATTAGAAAACACCCTGTCTTCTCATGGATCCGTATCTCGTGGGATATGCAACATGGACAAGGACGAAATGCTTATCGATCTTGTGGAACATAAAAAAATTCAATGCACAGAAGACGGAAAAATCTACAGTGTCGAAGATGGAAAAACCTACAGTGTCGGGCACAGCGCAACAGGAGAGGCGCAAGGAGGCACAGCGGGAGAGGTAACGGGAGAGATGCGAACCCCGCTGGAACCCGATGCCATAACCTCGATGAACCTGATGTCCTTTACACCCACCATCTTTGAATATCTTCAACAAGGCATGATCGCGTTTCTTGAAAAGGACCTTCATGATGCAAGTGCAGAATTTCTTATACCCGCCTATGTGGGATCTCTCATACACGAACAAAAAGCAAAGATGAAGGTTGTGCAAACACCGGCTCAGTGGCTAGGGATCACCTACAGGGATGACAAAGAACGCGTCGTGGCAGGAATACGAGCCCTGATCGAATCTGGAAAGCTCCCCGAGAAAGTTTTCTCGTAAGCCGCCCGCGACCATAATCCTACTGGTCTTTTTTGAAAATCTGAGACAGAAACAAGAACGGCACTCCCACATACATTACTGGCAAGAAAGCCAAGCCCACAAACGTATGGGCTATCTTCTTGTTACAAATAAAACCACACAAGATACGCAAAAGACAAGACAGAAAAACCTGCAACAGTAGGATATACCAAAAGCTAAAGAAGACAAGCAATCCCGCAATCAGATAAGAAGAGAGAAACAGAAACATGACCCCTCTGTTTTCCAAGAAAAGAAATACTTGGTCCGAGATGATCGTCTGCATTATCTTGTCTGTCTCTCTTGCCGTATCGCTACATTGCACCCTTGTCTTTTGAATGTCCTCTGCCAACCTTGTAAAAATCTGCTTTTTAAACGTACGCATGGTACTCCCCTTTTCTATAGATATTTTTTCAAAATAAAAGGCCGAATCAAGAAAGAGAAAGGGAGAATGAAAAAAGCATTTGGAGTTGGGGATCAAGGCTTCTTCCTTTTTCTTTGTGCGCGAAAACAAACCCCATTTCTTCGACCCCTGTGAGTCAGGGCTCTTCTTTAAAAAAACGAAGTAGGAAAACATAAGCACTGCTTCCTCGATCTTTTTGGTCAGACTCCACGTCCCTGTCTTTTCTACGTTGGGGACAAGAGCGTAACAGTAGAGATCGGAGCGAGCCCATGTTTCTGCGATGTTCTCCAAGAACGTCGGCGTTACATACATTCGTCTGTTGTTGCTGTCCACAAAGACAAGCACATCTCCTGTCGCCTGCAAGGAAAGTCTGTGGAGTATCTCTGACGAAGAGCATTTTTCATCATCAAAAGAATGGATGATCTTGACCTTCTTTCTTGCGTTAATGCTTTCGAGATCTTCTATGAGCGTCTCTCGAACCTGCTCCGAAGAAGAAATGATGATTTCGTATCGTGTGTGACTTTGCTCTAGCAGCCCTTGAATTAGCCAAAGCATCTCTTTTGTTGATTGTTCCACATGTATCAAGATGGAAAAAAACACGTTTCCACTCGTTTCCTTCGAAGTAATCTTGTCCTGAGAGAACCAGTCCACCCTATATAGATTGATCAACAAGACATAAAATCTATATGAGTAAACAAAAAACAATAGTAATAATAATACGGTATATATCGTTTATTATAGCGTATAGCGATGTTTTGAAAATAAAAAACATTGTATAATAAAGCCATGGTAGATAAGTTTTTCATGAAGGTTTTACATAGCCCTTTGCGTGCGATCGCAAAATTTTTCTCGAAAGTTGGCATCTCCGCTAACATGGTTACTCTTAGTAACGTACCTTTGTCGGTATTGATTTTTGTCTCTTTGTTGGCAAAATGGTACATAATCGCCCTTGTTCTTGTCATCATTAATAGAATCTTTGACGGTCTTGACGGTGCAATAGCACGATACAACCATACCAGCAACCCCGCGTCCGGCTATCTTGACATTATGGTTGACTATCTTTTTTATATTAGTATTCCCCTTGCCTTTGTACTAAGTGATCCACAAAGCAATGCCGTTTTTGGTTCTCTTGTGTTAGCAGGTTTTGTGTTGACAGGAGTAAACTTTATGGCGACCTCCTCTGTTGCCACCAAATTGAACATTAAAAACGTGTCATTTCCCAACAAGGCCATCTACTACGCAAGCAACATCGTAGAAGGCGCTGAAACCATCCTCTATTTTATACTAGTCTGTATTTTCCCCCAGTACTTTGCCCCGATCAGCATGGTAGTCGGCATACTCCTCTTTGTAACCACCCCCCTATTGGTGTTTATTCGCTGGAAAGTGTTCTCTAAACAGAAGCATTATCCTAGCCTGCACTCCTAAAGAAACCCGTCCTCCCTCACTTGTTCAATTCTCTTTTGAGCAGTATACTTAGACATATAACAGTATACTTAGATATATAAAGGAGAAGTGCGAGAGCGGCTGAATCGGGCTTCCTGCTAAGAAGTTGTACCCTTACCGGGGTACCGTGGGTTCGAATCCCACCTTCTCCGTTGTTGTACCCATAGCTCAGCTGGATAGAGCATCAGATTGCGGATCTGAAGGTCGGAGGTTCAAATCCTCTTGGGTACGCGTTAGCGCGTGGGTGCGCGGGTGCGTTGTTAGACGCAGGTGTGCGAATGCGCGTTGTTGAGTGTCGGCGCGCTAGGGTGCGGGTACTGGGGGGCGCTAGGTGCGCGTTTCATTTTTCTACGGTATAAAGTTCTATGGTATAATTACTAATAGACTACTTTACGTATGAATATGTAGTTCAGAATCTATAATTAAAAGGAGGTATACCATGACAGAATATAGAAAAAGGAATGATAAAGATATTTGGCACTGGTGCAAGAACTGCACTAATTACCCCACTTCAGGTTATTCTTCAAAGCATTCTTATACGAAGCCCACTACTGGCGAACTATGTCACCAATGCAAGGATAAAAAAAAGAACGGCAATTGTTCTGGCTAAGTGATTGTTAATGAATCGGGCTAAAGGTTTGGCCCCTAAGGTTTGGCCTCATGCAATTCAATTATAGTACATGATTTTTATGTATGTTCCCAATTGCTTTTCCACGAAGCATTTCCTACTTGATAACACAAGTCGGATGATCTCCCACACGCTTTTCGCTTTTCGTTTCATCTCCCCTCACACTCCTCTTTTCTCCTCGCTCTACTCCTCCACCCCACTTTACTTCTCACTCTACTCCCACCCTACTTTAATTTAAAGTGGGATCCTTTATCATCTTACGAACGGGCTCTCTACGAGAAGAACGAGAGGCGTAATGTCTCCTGTTCAGTCTCTTTGTTAAGATATTAAAAAGAGTGTCGTTTTCGACTTGTATCTTTGGAAGCGTGTACTTAAAGTTTCTTCCTATCTCGTTAAAAAAGAATTCATCCTGCGTATTCATATTAATACGGAAATTACTTGCCACCTTTCTATACTCGCTAAATTCTAGTATGTTGTCTTTGTTCATACCTTCTTTTGAAAGAAGAAACAATCTTTGTTGGTCATCTTCGTCTCCTAAGGAAAGGGTAAGGAAGTTGAACGAAAGCCTTAGTCTTCGCTTTATCCTTTCATGTGGACATATCTCATACATCTTCCATCGTATGCCGTTTGTGACTACAACCCACTTGAAGTCCCGCTCCAGTGCGTTGTTGACGAATCTCTTTATGTCCTCTTGGTCTATATGAGACCGGAACGTCTTGACCTCGACAAGAAAGCGATTGGGCGTTTCTTCTTGCACCGCAAAGTCAAGAAAAGAACCATCAATTTCGAACTCTCGAGTAACATCAGTAAACTTGTCGTAACCGAACAAGTCATTTAAGATTTTCCCCACGAGCCGTACTGTGTCTAGTTTATTTATATCTCTCGTAATTGCTTCTCTAAGTAACTTAGAAAGTCTTGCGTGTTTCTTACGAAATCTATTTAAAATTTTATAGGGTATCGCTGTCATCCGATCCTCCTTGTTTCATATATACTTATATTATATTCGCGTTAAGAAGAACGACAAGATTAAAAAGAATAATTATGCAATATTACATTTTTTATGGAGCAATTAACTTTAGTATCGAGTTAGTTTGAGAGCTAAACGAAACATGAAAAATTTGAAATAATAGAAGTAAGCCCATGAACATCGCTATCATTCCCGCACGCAAAGGATCTAAATCTCTTCATGACAAGAACATACGAGAATTGGAAGGGAAGCCTCTTATGGCATATACCATAGAAACTGCACTTCAAAGTAATCTTTTTGAAACAGTATTGGTTTCTACCGATTCAACAGAGTATGCCAAGATCGCCACTCGTTATGGTGCCTCGGTTCCATTCTTGCGACCAAAGGAACTTGCCGAGGACGCTGTTCCTTCCTCTGAAGTGACAAAACATGTGCTCCAGCATTATGGAAAACAGAACAAACACTACAGCAATTTCGCGGTACTACAGATAAGCTCTCCTCTTCGAAACACAGAAGACCTACAAGCATCGTACAAAATCTTTATCGAAAAGCGCGCAGAGTCCGTGGTAAGCGTGTGCAGATCCTCCATTCCCAAACCATGGGTCAACACACTCCCTCCAGACAAGAGCCTGAAAAACTTCATCACAGAAAAGTTTAGAAACGCACCCCGGCAGGCGCTGTCCCCCTATTACAAAATACATGGAGCCATCTTTTGGGGGAATGTTTCCGCCTACCTAAAAAACAGCGATCCCTTTACACAAAACAGTTTCGCATACGTGATGCCTCCACAACGCTCGATAGACATCGATACCGACATAGACTTCGAACTCGTAAAAATACTCTATCGAAGAAGCATGTCATAGGCTGGCGCGGGCTACCGCGAACTACCGCGGGCGGGCTGGCTGGCGCGGGCTACCATAGATAGAAAATTCGTGCTATACTAAATTTATGGATGAAACAAAACCCTTGGCTCCCGCTATCGGACCATATCAAAGTGCGGTTCGTAGTGGTTCTCTTTTATTTTGTTCTGGACAGATTCCCCTTGATTCCCAAACAGGAGAAATCATCGGACCTAGTATCGAAGAACAAACACATCAAGTACTAAAAAATCTTCGAACGCTCCTTCAACAACACCAACTTACCCTTCGTAATGTGCGAAAGACCGCCTGCTTTCTTGTAAGCATGAAAGATTTTGCCGTCTTTAACGAAATATATGCTCAATACTTCCTCGCTCCGTACCCCGCGCGAAGTTGTGTAGAGGTGTCGGCTCTTCCCAAGTCCGTACTTGTCGAGATAGAAGCCATAGCTGAGTTTACGTAAGCCGAAGGCTGGCGGCAGCCGTCAAGTTGGTAGCTGGCAAGCTCGATCTGGACGGGCGGCAGCACAGCGGCAGCCCAGTAGCCGGCAAGTTGGCAGACCAGCGGCGAGCGGCAGCCGAAGCTAGCGAGCTAATAGAAAACAAATGAAAAAAACACCTCACAAACTTTCCACCTCAATTTCTTCCGCCCCAATTATTGTTGAGTGTATAGGAGGGCTGGGCAATCAGTTGTTTCAGTTCAGCATGGGCTTACTACTCAACAAACTTAGCGGTCGTCCCCTATACTTGGACGTTACACACATCTTACAAGATAAGAAACGAAACCCAGACATCATCTTCCTCATAAACGATCCCCAACTACACTACATTCATCATCGAAGAACTCTGTTTCATCTCTTAGGCACTCGTATTCTTGGCTCTCTTTCCCTCTTCGAAAAAATCATTCATATTTTATTTCCCTATCAAAAAGTACAGAGCTGTTCTCGCTATACCCTCCTCTCGCAGGACGAACTTCTATCCGATCCTTTTTTGACACAGTCGGGCGCACAGTCGGACACACAGTCGGACACACGATCGGACACACAGTCAAGCGTACTCGATCTTAGCGAAGCGGAGCAGTTCTCTCAACTTCAAAAGATCGTCACAGAAAACCAAGACCTTCCTCTCTTCGTGCGAGGATATTGGCAAGAGCGACTTTACTTTGACCAGGTGCAGGACCTCTTTGCAAAAATGTTTTCTCTGTCCAAAGAACAAAAAACAAGACTACAACAACTAGCCAAAGCTCTACAGAGCAAGCATGATATCGACTGGAATCACGCCACTTCCCTCCATGTACGAAGAACCGATTTTCTTAGCACTCAATTGCCAACATGCTCTCTTCAGTACTACAGAGAGGCCGTGCAGCACGTACTTCGAAACGATAAGAAGGCTCAAATCCTTGTTTTTACTGATGACCCCGCTTGGTGCCTTCACTCTTTGGACATTCAGGTGCCCTTTGTTCTTGTCTCACAAAAAGACAAAACACAGCATTCTGTTTTTGCCGAAGCCCTCACGGACATAGACGAGCTGCTCCTTATGAATCTCTGCAAACATTCCATCCTCAGCAACAGCACGTTCTCTTGGTGGGGAAAAATACTCCCACAGAAGCTTGATGTAGACAAGGAAAATGGTCAAAAAGAAAACAGCGTCACTGTTGCCCCATTTCCTTGGTATCCCAAAAAAGAGAACAAAGACGGACTTCTCCTTCTTGATCTTCGCTGGATCATATTAGACAGAAACGATGGGACACAACACCACCTCTAGCTTGCGGGCACCAGCAACTCGTTAGCGCCCCGTGTTCTGAAAGAGCGAGTCCTGTATGGTTTTCTTGAGCTTCTTCTGGACTTCCCCATCGGGACGCTCGGTGTTGTTCTCTTCGTTCTGAAGAATCCGCATTCCCTTTTTGGAGACAACCACTATCCTAGTCGCAAAGGACAGAACCTCGTCTATGTCATGAGACACATAGACAACCATCGCGTTTATCTTCTGAAGAACCTGCTTCGACCATGCCATGCATTCGTGTCGAGTAAAGTAATCCAATTTAGAAAACGGCTCATCAAGAAGAAGTATCTCGTTTTGTACAATCGCTGCACGCAGCAACGAAACACGCTGTCTCATTCCCCCAGAAAGTTGATGCGGATAAGCCCTTCTGTATTCTGCAAGGTCCAGCCTCTCTAGCAGCGACACCGCCCGTTTACAAGCCTCTTGCTTGCTCTGTTTCTTTATCCGCAAGGGAAGCGCGATATTCTCTTCTACATTGAGCCACGAAAACAACATGTCCTGTTGGGGCATCAAACTAACCTTTCCCAAACGTTGGGGGAAAAGCTCCCCGTCCACGCGCAGCTCGCCAGCTAAAGGATCGAGCAATCCTGCGACAAGGTGAAGGAGCGTGCTCTTGCCGCTCCCACTTCTTCCTAGTATGGCAAGGATTTCTCCTCGTTTCACCTGCAAAGAAAAATCGGCAATGATGTCTGGCGCTGGCTCTGTTCGCGCTGACCTCGCCGCTGACTCTGTTGCCACCGCCGAAGCTTCCGCCGCCGCCAACTCTGGCGCCGCAGCTGCCGCCCGTCCAGACCTCTGCCCAGACCTCTGCCTCTGTCCAGAAGAGAATCCAAAGCGAATATTTCTTAGCTCTAACACACTTAACCTAATCCTGGCACGACACTAGCGCGCAACCGCCGCCGCCACAGCTACCGCCGCAGCCCCAACCGCAACTACTGCAAGAACTCGTTGCTAAACGAGCCGTCTATACGAAAAGACTGATCGATGAACTCGTTCTCTTGGAGCCATCGAGTAAAGCGCTGCCACACCACCATGTCCATCTCTCCCCAATACCGAGCATCATCTTGAAACCGAGGAGCAAGGTAACGAAGGCTCGCTTCCACAAGTTGATAGTCTAACGTGGGCACAAGCTCAAAGAACAGCTTGGCTGCCGCTTCCGGATTCTCTATGGTCCACTCGTAGCCCTTGCGCACCGCCCTAAGAAAGGCCCGTGCGGTGTCGGGCTCGGAAGCAAGAAACTCGTCCGAACTGATAATGATGGGAGTGTAGTAATCAAAGACGGGGTCTATGTCCTTAAGCAAGACGAACTGCAAATCCCTGTTCTGCACCTTTGCCTCTATGCCAGTCCATCCTTCAAAAATCCATGCGAAATCATATATGTCCCTGTCCAATGCCGTAAAGAAATCAAGCGCCCCTGCCTGTACAAAGGTGACATCAGAACTGTCCTTCTTGTATGGCTTTAGCAACGTGGAAATGACCGCCTGCTCGATGGGAGAGCCAAAGGCCCCGTACGTCTTGCCGACAAAATCCGCAGGGCTGTTTATCCCTTCCGTTGTAAGAGATGCGAACCCCGAACTATTGTGCTGTATGACCGCAGCGATTGCCTTGATGGGGATCGGCGTCTCCGAGGAGCGAGCAAAGGTAAACCCTTCTTGATACGAAAACCCGAACTCCACCTTGTTGTTGCCCACAAGTTGCTCCACGCTCGTATCAGAAAACGGCAGGATCTCCACCTCCAGCCCCTCCGCTGCGAAAAAGCCCTTCGCCTGCGCGACGTAGGCACCTGCGTGGTTTGTGTTCGGTGTCCAATCCAAGATAAGACGAATTTGTTTTTTGCTCCCCTGCTCTGGCTTTGCGGAAGCATATGTTTCCATCGCCGGCATGACAGACAGAAACAAGATAAAAATTATTGTGAAAAAAGATTTCATATTTCCTCCTCTTTTTTTAGTAAGATTTTTCCCTTTTGTTTTTTGGAAATAAAAAAGAATTCAATTAAAATGACAAGCAGATACAGCACTATGCTCATAAGAAAAATAGCGCCGATCACGACATAGACCCGTTCTATAAGAAACGCTTTCTGGCTCTGTATCATAACAAACCCCAGCCCTTGCACCGCTCCTACCCACTCGCTCAGTATGGACGCAGTGACAGCGTAACTAACCGCAAGACGCAAGCCCGAAAACATTTCGACAAGGGCGCTTGGTATCTTGCCCCAGCGATAGATTGCAAATTTCTTTGCTCCCATGCTTCGAAGAAGCGATATCGTGTCCTTTGAGACATATCGAAACCCCTGCAAAAGAGTGACAAGAATGGGGAAAAAACACATAAGCACCACGATGATGAGTTTCGTGCCTGTCCCGTACCCAAATATGATAACGAAGAGCGGTGCAAAAAGAATGACCGGCACCATTTGAAAAAACAAAATGACCGGAAAGAACAGCGAGTGCAGGAAGGAGGAGATGTCAAGAAGCAAGGCAAAGACAAAGGCGCAGACGATAGAGATGCCTATGCCCAGAACCGCTATGTACAGAGTGTGCAATGCATGGGGAAGAAGCACATCGAAATCTTGTATCGCGGTGTGCACGATTCTATGGGGAAGAGGAAGGATGAACTCAGGGAGCAGCCCGAAAAGAGAGAGAGCGTACCAGCCTAGAAGGACAAGCAAGAAAAAGAAAATTGGAATGCCTAGTATGAATAACTGTCTATGTTTCAACAAATACGTTTCCTCCGCTGGTATTATCCAGATCAGGTTCAGGGGTTGAGTAAAACTCTCTCAGCGTTAGCGCCCCCACGATTAAAATTAATAATGTTAATTACAGTATAGTATAAGAGAAAAAAGCATGCAAGATACGAACACGCCCACAAAAACACTTCTCGTTGCGGCAAACCCAAACCCGCAAAGCCTGACCGTATCTGCGGCAGAAAAAACAAGACAGGCGCTAGAACAAGCGAAGCGACCCCACACCTTTGTCCACCTCGATGAGTGTTCGTTCTCTCCCCTGCTTACCGCCGAAGAAATACACAGAAGATTCTCGTTTGACAAAGAGACACTCCGCTTTCAAAAGGAACTGCAGGAAACTTGTCTGCTCGGGCTCTTCTACCCCGACTGGTTTGGGCTTCCCCCTGCCCTTCTTGTGGGATGGCTACAGCGAGTCTTTGCGCCAGGAATCGCGTTTGAATATGAGGGAGAAGAGTTTATGAAGAAAAAGAAAAAACCACTGCTCTCGCGACTCAAGGTTTTTCTTGCAATCAGCACAGACGAGAGTGAATCGGGATCACGATCTCTACGACTTGGCATCGAGGCATTACAAGAAAAGGTGTTTTCATATTGTGGAGCCATAACGGTTTTGTCGGAAATCCTGTACGAAAGCCACGATGCAGGCAACCGAGCAAGGCAGGCCTGGATGAAAACGTGTTCCGAACAATGTCTTCGTCTTGGAAAACAATAATCTACTTGACTCTACTTGACTCTACTTGAACATTTTGTCTTCTGACAAGCCATCGAGAAGTGCGTAGATCTGAGAGAGGTACTGCTTGCCGAACAGGTTAAGATGGTTTAGAAGATGATACAGGTTGTAGATGTCTTTTCTTTTCTGATACCCCTTATCGATGGGATGTATCTCGTTGTATGCGTCATAAAATTGCTTCGGCAGCTTTCCAAACAACTCTGTCATGGCAAGGTCGACTTCGCTGTGACCGATATACGATGCAGGGTCGATGAGTACGGGTTCTTCTTTTTGCGAAATAAATATGTTGCCACTCCAAAGATCGCCATGCAGAATGGAAGGTCCGTTCGGTTCAACAAGAAGGCGGTTCAATCTTGAGATGATTTTTTCGATGATCCTAAAGCCTTCCCTGTCTAGGTTTTCTAATCTACGGGCCATGTCTAACTGAGCCTGCAAACGAGCTTCGACAAAGAAATCTATCCAAGAGATTTTGGGAGGGTTCTTCTGAAGGTTGGCACCGATATAGTTATCGTTTATAAACCCATAGGTCAGGTTGTTGTACATGTGAAGTGTCTGAGAAAGAAAGTTGAACTGCATGGTCGCGTTCTTTGCACCGCGAAACGTGTGAAGAAAGGCAAGCCTTCGCCCCGCTTCTTCCCAGCCCCTCTTTCCTTTGTAGTTTTCTGCTGGCTGTATGTATTCTAGTACGAGAGAACTCGTCTGCCTTTCTTCGTCAGCGATGACTCCATGTACCTTGGGGATGACACACATGCTGCATTCTCGTAGAAGTGAAAGACCGATTATCTCGGCTATTATCATGCGAAGCCCTTCTTGAAAATCGTTTACAGAAGGAGTCTTGATGATTATCTTTTCTCCTGCAGAAACCTCGAAGGAAACCACACCACCTCTGGTGTTCAAGATCTGTCTTTTTCGTTCCGAGATTACGATCGCTCTTCCGAATACGTTTCGAAGAAGGTGATCTAAACTCGTATATCCTTTTACTTCGTCTTTTTCAAAAACAATATTCATAAAATTTCCAATAGCTTTTTGCAACAACGTTCGATCACTGCGTACATATCACGAAAAGCGTTTTCCCCATTAAAATATGGATCGTCAATGCTCTCTGACACGCTGTTTTTCATATCGTAACTACGAAGGAACGAAACCTTTGACATGAGATCCCGATCGTTTGCCGATGCCATGCTCTGCAAACAAGTCCAGTGCTCTCTTTCCATTACATAAATATAATCGAAAACGTGCATGTCATCTTTTTGTATCTGTCTTGAACGTTTATGAAAACTCCACCCGTGATCCTGCACGACCCTTCTTACGCGAAGATCAGAATCC
>JACSEG010000045.1_pt1 | contig 23457 bp, 16 predicted proteins | sample 8225521 | NCBI WGS metagenome assembly JACSEG01 (sample SAMN15705060, study PRJNA637333) | viral metagenome | isolation source: viral RNA from sea star tissue | host: Pisaster ochraceus | place: USA:Santa Cruz | collected 2018
CCTGTGGGTCAAGAGGGCTTGCTAAGCACGCAGTGGACCTTGGATGGTCAGGGGCACACGGTACAGGCTTTTGAGACAGGTGACAAAACGTTCACGCACAAGGACATGGTGTAAAAAATGCGACATACATATAGTATCGCGAGAGAGCATCACAAGAGAGTAGCATGACAGAAGAAAGCAAGAAAACACAAGAAGAAAAAGAACGAGCCTTGCTTCAGGGCTCAAAGCGGGTGGTCGTAAAGATAGGCACGAATGTTTTGATGACATCGCAAGACAAGACGGAGCTACGCTATCGTTCTTTGATTCGTGATATTCTTTCTCAAGTTTCCGAGATGATGCAAAGAGGGCTAGATGTTGTTCTGGTAAGTTCCGGAGCGATAGGGTTGGGCTCAGAAGAGCTCGGGCTCGTGCCTCCGGTAACGGACGTGCGGTTAAGGCAGGCAAGTGCAGCTCTTGGGCAGCCCCGTCTTTTGGAGCTTTACAGAAGCATAGGAAAAGAATTCTCGATTCGCTGTGCCCAAGTATTGGTGACAAGAAACGATTTCAATCAGCGCTCTACGTACGAGACAATAAAAAATTGTCTCACCGCGTTGCTTCGTGCGGGGGTGCTTCCCATCATAAACGAGAATGATCCAGTGTCCACAGAAGAGATAGAAGATATCTTTGGTGACAACGATCAGCTTAGTGCGGTAATAGCGAGCAAGCTAGAAGCAGATCTTCTTGTCATACTGACAGACATTGACTCGCTGTACACAAAGAACCCTCGCAAGAACAAGGATGTGAAACGACTTTCGCTGGTACGAGATGCACGCGCATTGCTTAAAGAACAGGAGGACGCAGAGACGAAGAACGCAGAGACGGGGACAAACTACGGCACCGGGGGCATGTACACAAAAGTCAAGGCCGCCAGCATTACCCAGCAGATAGGATGCACGCTTTGCATTGCCTCTGCGTTCGAAGAAAAGGTCTTGTTGCGCATACTGAATGGGGAAGACATTGGCACCTTGTTTCCAGTACAAAAAACACTAGAAGAATCAAAGCGATGGTTTTTCCATGCAAGAGAGACAGGGCAGATAACCCTTACCTCACAGGGGCTTTCGTCGTTCCTAAGCGGAGCAAAACTTGGCTGGAAGGACCTTCAATCTTTACAGGGTGATTTTGGCAAAGGTGAAGTGCTCTTGATAAACGATATGTACAAGTGTATTTCGCTGTGTAGCAGTGTGTTCATTCGATCGTATATGGCGGAAAAAGAAGATGCAGAATCGCTTGTCTTGTGTGATCCAGAGAATATAATAAAACTATAGTGATGTTCTTATATTCGTTTTAGCCAGCTAGACAAAAGATACCCCTGTTCTATTGCAAACAACGAGTAGCTACGAATTGTAAGTTTTCGTTGTTGAGACACGAAACAACAAATGAATTTGTGAATATCTCGTATGTCTGTAAGAAGGTACACTGAGGTAGAGATAGGTATGTGGCTTGATGTGTATTTTTTAAAGATTCTTTCGAGGTCAACTGCGAGTTTTTCTTTGGGAAGTATGAGTTCAAATTCAAAAATGAAATAATGCTCTTGTTGAATAGTAGCGTTTATATTGTTCAGGGTGGGATTGCGGAGAGAAAGGTAGTCGCTTTTGTTTTCGTTCTTATTGTTTTTTCTTATGGCAGCAAACTGCTCATCTTCTTCAAATTCCATTTGTCTATAAGTATAGGTCAAAAAACAAAAATAACACCTGTTTTTTTAAAAAAAGCAGGACAGGTGAAGTGAGCGTTTTGTACCCGAAGAAGCTCTGTATTTATGGGGAAGGCGGTAGCGCCTGGGTGTGTGGGTGTGTGCCTATAGTTCTGCATTGACGAGGGGGCTTTTTTGCTTGTATAATGGAAAGAGAACTAAATGAATAAAGAAAAATCATTAAATAGTGATTTGCATAAAGCAAAAAATGCTAAAAAAGATGAGTTCTATACACAACTCGTTGACATAGAAAAAGAGCTAACACACTATAAAGAGCACTTTAAAGATAAGGTGGTTTATTGTAATTGTGATGATCCAAGGACCAGCAATTTTTTCCATTACTTTTCCTACAATTTTGAAAAACTAGGACTTAAAAAACTCATCACCACGTGTTATAAAAATCAGAACATGGATCTGTTCAGCCGACATGACGTAGAACAAGCTATTTATTTGGAGTACCGAGGAGATAAAAATGGAAATAAAGTCCCTGATCCAGAAGAAATAGGAATGGTTCATCTTAAAGGAGATGGAGACTTTCGTAGTCAAGAAAGCATTAACCTTTTGAAACAAGCCGATATTGTGGTGACCAACCCCCCGTTTTCTTTGTTTAGGGAATATGTAGCACAACTCATTGAATATGATAAAAAGTTTGTGATCATTGGTAATCTGAATGCTGTCACATATAAAGAAATGTTTAAATTGATTAAAGAAAATAAGATGTGGTTCGGGCATAGCATACATAGTGGAGACCGTGAATTTGGAATACCTAAAGATTATCCTATAAAAGCAACAAGTTCTAGAGTTGATAAAGAAGGTAAGAAGTTCATTCGAGTAAAAGGAGTGCGCTGGTTTACTAATTTATACTATAAGGAAAGACATGAAGATCTAATTCTTTACAAGACCTTTAACGCCAAAGACTACCCAAAATACGACAACTATGATGCGATAAACGTGGACAAAACAAAAGACATACCTGTGGATTATAAAGGATTTATGGGAGTTCCTATTACTTTTCTTGATAAGTATAATCCCGATCAGTTCGAAATGTTTGGGATTATGAATACAGGAGAAGAAAATAGAGGGATAAGATATAAAAACACACTACATGGCAGACCAATAATAAATGGTGTTGAAAAATATTTACGGATCTTAATAAAGAATAAAAAACCATCAAAAATAAAAGATCATAAATAATGACAACAATTAAAATGAAACACGCCATTAAAAAGGAAGGTAAAAAGTGAAGATAGAATTAAGAGAAACCACAGTTAGGAAATTAACCGAAGGCTATCAAGACAATAATGAAGATGGTGGTATTGTTGGTTATGGGGGCAAATTAGACATACGCCCACCCTACCAAAGAGAATTTGTCTACAAGGAGAAGCAAAGAGATGCCGTTATTGACACCCTGATAAAGGAATTTCCCCTAAATGTAATGTATTGGGCAGTGCGTGAGGACGGTAACTTTGAAGTCATTGACGGACAGCAACGAACCATTTCAATTTGCCAGTTTGTAGATGGAGACTTTTCTTTTGATAAAAGGTATTTTCACAACCTACAAGACGACGAACAAGAAAAAATTTTAGACTACAAACTGATGATCTATTTATGTGATGGTTCAAATAGCGAAAGACTGGACTGGTTTAGGATTATTAACATAGAAGGAACAAAACTGCGCGACCAGGAGTTAAGAAACGCTACTTTTCATGGCCCTTGGCTCGCCGAAGCTAAGAAATATTTTAGTAAGAGCAATTGTGCAGCTGATGGTATAGGAAAAGACTATCTCAAAGGCGAGCTAAATCGTCAGGATTATTTAGAAACCGCAATTAAATGGATTTCTGATAATAAGATAGAAGATTATATGTCAAAAAATCAGCACGAACCAAATGCTAACGAATTATGGCTTTATTTTCAAAGTGTAATTAATTGGGTTAAAACGACTTTTCTGAAGTATCGTGATGAAATGAAAGGCTTAGATTGGGGTTTCTTTTATAATGAATATAAAAACCAAAAATATGACTCAAAGAAGATTGAAGAAGAAATTGTAACTCTAATGGAAGATGAAGATGTAGAGAAAAAAAGTGGGATTTACCCTTATATTTTAACCCGTAAAGAAAAACATCTAAACATTCGAGCCTTCAAAGACAAACAAAAGAGAGAAGCATACGAAAAACAAAAGGGTATCTGTCCAATATGTAAAGAACACTTTGAAATAGACGAAATGGAAGCGGATCACATTACACCTTGGCATGAGGGTGGAAAAACGGATGCGAAAAATTGTCAAATGTTATGCAGAGACGATAATAGAAGAAAATCAGGAAAATAAAACCTATACCACAAAAACTCAGCAACCTTGCGGTGGAATTTTTCCACTGCAAACTCCGCCAAGTGACACCTACAAATCCGCCAAGTGAAGCGACATCCTCGATGCATTGACGAGGGGTGCTTTTTGCTTGTACTATGAGAACAAGAACGTTACAAAATGATTAAACCTGAATTGATAAGATGGGCTAGAAACAGAGCCAAGCTTACTTTAAGAGAAGCCAACAAAAAAACATCTTCTACCGAGTACAAAGATTGGGAAGAAGGAAAGTCTCAACCAACCATAGATCAAATAAAAAAGATCTCTCAAAAGTTTTTTATTCCCTTAGGCTATCTCTACCTGTCTGAACCGCCAGAAGAAAAACTGCCTATTCCAGATTTCAGAACGACAAGAAACAAAGAGGCTACGAATCCTAGCCCTGAGCTACTGGATACTATTCATGATGCCCAGAGAAAACAAAATTGGCTAAGGGAGCAAAAAATAGAGGATGGAGAAGACAAGGTTGTTGCCAAGGAGAGCCTTACAGAATTACAGGTCATCGAAAAAATAAACGAGATCTTGGAAATACAAAAATTGCGAGAAGAAAAAAGAAACTATAAAGAACTGTTGAGTGCTTTTATTAAAAGACTCGATGAGAATGATTTTCTACTTGTTCGTAACGGAGTGGTTGGCAGCAACAATGGCAGGTCTTTGGACAAGGAGGAGTTTAAAGGGTTCGCATTGTTTGACGAATATGCTCCGCTTGTTTTCATTAACGGCAACGACTATAAGTCCATCCAAATCTTTACCCTTGTTCAAGGGCTCGTGCATATATTCTTAAACGAAAGCGGTCTAGACGAAATGTATTACAGTCAGACAAAACAAAAACATAATAAAATCACGACCGAGATTCTCCTGCCCGAAGAAGCCTTTAAAGAAACGTTCAAGGGTTTGGACGACACAAAAGATGTAGCCAAGAAGTTCAAGGTCAGCAATTTTCTTGTCTTGATAAAAGCTAGGCAATGCAATCTTATCAGCGAAGAAGAGTTTCAAGAAAGATGGAGCCACTACGAAAATGCCCTAAAAGAAAAGAGATCCAACAGAGGTGGAGATTTCTATGCCAATGCAAAATTCAAAGCAGGCGGAGAAAGCTTTTTGCGAAGAGTGTTTCACTCTGCCTCGTCCGGAGAAACGCTCTACAGAGATGCCTTTTCCCTTACTGGGCTAAGCGGGAAGGCTTTTAATCAGTATTTTGAAAAACAAGGGCTTCGAACATAGGCTGTCTTAAATAAATGCAAAATTAAACACAAAACGACACAGTACTAACACAATACTAACACAAATTAAACACAACACAACACAACACAATACTAACACAAAACACACGTAAATAGGTATGATTTTGTTCTTATCCCCCTGATATCGTTTCTTTTTTATCACTACAAATCGCTCGATGTGTTTTTTTATTTTTCGCACAAACTATAGCAAAACACAACTACAGCAAAAAAAAAGAAACGCCTGTTTTCTTACAAAAACAAGGCTTACGAGCTGTTTTTCCCCATGCTAAAGATCTTTTTTATAAAGAAATTGCTATCTATTGCGGATCTATCATCAGCACCTTGAATCTATATCTACGTTCTGTCTTGACACTAGGGTATTTTTTTTGTATCATAAAGAAAACATATCTAAAAAACATATTTATAGTTAAGCGAGGTGTATATGCAATGTTTTATAAATAAACCAGACGAAGTAGTGGAAGACATGCTCAAGGGCTTCGTAAAGCATCACAAGAACCTTATCAGTTGTACGGATAATCCTCGTGTAATCAAGTACATTCAAGCTCCAGTGCCGAATAAAGTAGGGATCGTAACTGGCGGTGGTTCTGGCCATAAGCCTGCATTCATCGGGTACATCGGTAAGAACATGGTAGATGCTGTTGCCGTTGGGGAGATATTTTCATCTCCCACTGCACAATCATTTTTGGACGCCTTCAAGGCTGCGGATTCTGGAAAGGGTGTGGCCTGCCTGTACGGCAATTATGCAGGGGACAACATGAACATAAAGATGGCAATCAAGATGGCTGAGGCACAGGGAATCAAAGTAAAGACGGTCGTTGCAAATGACGATGTTCCATCGGCAATAGACACGGAACGTGAGAAACGTCGGGGCGTTGCTGGGGAGATTCTTATGTGGAAGGTGGGAGCAGCGAAGGCTGCACAAAACGCAAGTTTAGATGAAGTGATAGCGGTAGCACAAAAAGTGATTGACAACACGCGAAGCGCGGGTGTGGGGCTTGCACCGTGCACCATCCCCGAAGTAGGAAAACCGAATTTTAATATCGAGGACGGGAAGATGGAATTTGGCATAGGCCACCACGGAGAGACGGGAGTGAAAATCGAAGACCTAAAAAGTGCGGACGAGGTCGCTACCGAAATGGTCGATACACTTGTGTGTGACCTGCCCTTTGCGTCTTCAGACGAAGTGGTCGTATTGCTTTCTGGACTTGGTTCTACACCGATGATGGAACTGTACATATTGTACAACAAGGTGGAAGAACTCTTACTGCAAAAAGGCATATCGGTGTACATATCGTATGTGGGCAATTACTTCACCTCTCTCGAGATGAAGGGCGCAACGCTTACCTTGACAAAACTCGATGAAGAAATGAAAACCTTTGTTGATCTGGAAACAGAAAGCATGGGGCTTACTCAATTTAAGAGAAACGCATAGTACATGAAGACCTTTCGTAATGTCGACTCTGTGCAGGTAGTGCACGACATGATCAGTATTATTCAGAAGAACAAAGAATATCTAAGTGAGATTGACGGAGCCATTGGCGATGGGGATCACGGCATAAACATGAACAAGGGCTTTTCCCTTTGTATGAATCGATTGAATCAAGAGGACACGCTTGCAAGCGCGTTGGGAAAACTAGGGAACGTACTTCTTGGGGAAATCGGAGGGTCCATGGGACCTTTGTATGGCATGTTTTTTCTTGCCATGAGCAAAGCAAGTGAAAACAAAGAAGAGATAGACATGCAGACTTTTGGAGAAATGCTTCATGCTGCAAGCAAAGAGATAGCGGATCTTGGCAATGCCCAGGTGGGAGACAAGACGCTCATGGACACCCTTATCCCTGCACTCCATGCATACGAAGAAGCACGAGAGGGAGGCAAGGGTTTTGAGGAAGCACTAGAAATCATGGACACAGCGGCAAAGGATGGACAGCTGTCCACAAAAGATCTTGTTGCCAAAATAGGACGTGCAAGCAGACTAGGAGAACGTTCTCGTGGTGTGCTAGACGCAGGGGCGACATCATGTTACTTGCTGCTTCATAGCATGAAAGAATCAATCATAACCTTGTTAGAAGGAAGAGGAGCGTAGCGCTTATGAACATAGCAATAGGTTGTGATCCAAACGCAACAGAACTAAAGAAAGCCTTGATACAGGTAATAGAAAAATTGGGGCACACGTATAAAGATTTTGGCAGTGATGACGTAATCTATGCCAACGTTGCAATTGATCTTTCGAAGGCGGTTGCGTCCGGTGCATACGAAAGAGGGGTGCTTGTGTGTGGCACAGGCATAGGGATGAGTATTTCCGCGAACAAGGTCAAGGGAGCTTTCGCAGCTTTGCTAAGCGATGGCTACTCTGCAAAGAAGGCGGTCACAAGCAACAAAGCGAACATCGCGTGCATGGGAGCCATGATCTTAGGCGTGGCAATGGCACAGGAGATTTTAGAAATATATCTGAAAACCGAATATGTTCCTGGCACGCCTTCAGAAAAAAAACGAGCACGATATGTTGAATTCGATGCAGGAGGTAATTGACATGAAAAAAAAGAGTAATGTGTCATATGATTTTTCAAAAAAAGTGGTCCTTATAACGGGTGGCGCCTTTGGCATAGGAGGAGCGATAGCAAAGATGTTTGCCGAAAGCAAGGCTAACGTAGTGCTTCTTGACAAGAATAGTGAGGTCGTGAAGTATGCGAACACACTCGCAAAAAAATACTCCATAAAGGCTTTGGGCATCACAGCAGACCTTACGCGTTTAGAGGAAATACAAGCAGCAAAAAAACTCGTTCTTCAGAAGTTTCCTCATGTCGACATCTTGGTAAACAATGCGGGAATTGTCGCGTTAGAAAAAGTGGAAAAACTATCGAAAGCAGATTGGGACAACACAATCGCCATAAACCTGAGCGCTGTGTTTTTTGTCTCTCAAGCCTTTGCTCCACACATGATACGACGCAAGCAAGGAAAAATAATAAACCTTGCATCGCAAGCGGGAGTGATCGCATTAGACAAGCATGTCGCGTATTGTGTAAGCAAGGCGGGTGTGATTTCCATGACCAAGGTTATGGCGCTTGAATGGGGAAAACACAATATCAATGTGAATGCGGTTTCTCCAACGGTGGTGCTTACCGAGCTCGGAAAAAAAGCATGGTCAGGAAAAGTCGGGGAAGCCATGAAGAAAAAAATCCCGAAGGGACGCTTTGCGTTTCCAGAAGAGATTGCAAGTTCTATCATGTTTCTTGCAAGTTCTGATTCGGACATGGTACATGGTGAAAACGTGCTCATTGATGGGGGCTATTCTATTCAGTAAGATTTATATGGATAACGAAAACAGGAAGTACGTACTAGATATAAAAAATGTTTCGAAGAGGTTCGGGGGATCGAAGGCTCTTCAGGATGTGTCATTTCAAGTACAAAGAGGTGCTGTGCATACGCTGTGTGGAGAAAACGGAGCTGGCAAGTCAACCCTCATGAAAATACTGAGTGGAGAAATAAAGAAGGACAGTGGACAGATTACGTTTAATGGCAAAAACATCGAGTGGGACTCGCCGAAGGAAGCATTAAAAAACGGCATCTCGATTATCGCACAAGAATTACATCCCTTACTCGAAATGAATATTGCCGAGAACCTGTTCCTCGGAAGAGAGCCCATGAAACATGGCTTTTTGGACAAGAAGGCCTTGTATCGCAATGCGGGCGAAGCATTAAAACAGTTTGATTTTTCTATTGATGTAAGAGCCAAAATGAAAGACCTCAGTGTGGCTCAAATGCAGATCGTTGAAATCGCAAAAGCAATATCGTATAACTCTGATATCTTGATCATGGACGAACCCACCTCAGCAATTGGCGAGACCGAAGCGGAAACCTTGTTTAAAATTATAAAGTCCCTTCAGAAAGAGCTAAAAACGATCCTGTACATTTCCCATCGAATGAAAGAAATATATCAACTTTCAGACTACATCACGGTGTTAAGAGACGGCAAGCACGTGATTACCACCCCTGCGTCTCAGGTTTCTTCGGACGAACTCGTTTCTCATATGATAGGCAAGAAGATCAGCAGTTCATATTTTGTAACGCCTCGTCCTCTCAAAGAAAAAGAAAAATTGCTCACCATCACGGGGCTTTCGAAACACAAGAAGTTTAAGAATATCAATATCACCTTGCATAAGAAGGAGATAGTGGGGATCTTTGGTCTTATGGGTTCAGGGAGAAGCAGTTTTTTGGAAACAATCTTTGGTGTTAAAAAGAAAGACGAAGGGACAATAAAGTTACATGATGAATTGATGTCCATGAAATCACCTGAGCACGCAATTAAAAATCGCATAGCATACGTTACCGAAGATAGAAAAATGTCGGGGCTCATCCTTGCTCACACGGTACGAGATAACATCAGTCTCCCCTCGCTCAAAGATACATCGCCTACAGGATTCATAAAGAAATTAGAAGAGAAGGGCAAGGTCGCAGACATACTGTCTCAGTTCAATATAAAAGTCGAATCACAGCAACAGTTGGCGATCCATCTTAGTGGGGGCAACCAGCAGAAAGTCGTGTTTGGCAAATGGGTGCTAACAGCGCCTGACGTGCTCCTTTTGGACGAACCAACAAGGGGAATCGACATAGGTGCGAAACAAGAAATCTATAAATTTATGAATGAATATACGAGTGAGGGAAAAGGAATACTTATGATATCGTCCGAGCTTCCCGAAATACTTGCAATGTCACATAGGATATTCCTATTTAAACAAGGAGAAATAGTTGGAGAATACGCGCGTTCTGAATTTGATCAAGAAAAATTCATGATCCTGGCTTCGTAGTTATAAAGTTGATATGAATTATTTAAAGAAAAAAAGTATGGAAGTGTTCAAGAAGCACGGGATTATCTGTGTATTTCTGCTCTTGTGTTTGGTTTTGTTTTTGGCCACTCCTAACTTTCTTACATCAAGAAACATAGTGAACGTGCTCAGGCAAATATCTATTAATGGAATGCTATCGCTTGGCATGACCTTCGTCATTTTGACAGGCGGCATCGATCTTTCGGTGGGATCAATCCTCGCATTTTCTGGAGTGGTAGCTGCAAGTTTGGCAACCCAAACTACAGGATCGGTTCACTCGCTCCCCGTCATTATATTGTTTGCAATCCTGGCAGGCGTCGTCATTGGTGCCCTAAATGGTATTGTCATATCAGTGCTCAAAGTCCCTTCCTTTGTGGTTACCCTAGGGATGTTAAGTGTGGCAAGAGGGGTTACGTATATTTATACAGATGGAACTCCCATCCCACAATTAAATGAAACATTTTTGTTTATCGGCAGGGGGACAGTATTAGGCGTTCCCATCCCTGTGATATTGTTTTTCATAGCATACATCCTGCTCTATGTACTCTTGTACACAACACGCTACGGACGATACGTCTATGCGGTTGGGGGAAACGAAAAAAGCGCATGGGTGTCTGGGATCAACGTGAAAAAAATATTGTTTTCTGTCTACGTTATATCGGGGGTGCTTGCTGCTATTGGAGGCATCATTATAACGGCCCGCACGACTGCAGGACTTCCGCAAGCGGGACAATCGTACGAACTTGATGCTATCGCTGCCGTGGTCATTGGGGGAACCAACCTCAGGGGAGGAAGGGGAAAACTTTCGGGTACATTGTTTGGGGTGCTCATCATTGGAGTTATTAACAATGGACTCAATTTACTAGGAGTCTCATCGTATTATCAACAAGTAATTAAAGGATTAATAATAATACTTGCTGTTTGGTTAGATTCTCTCCGTTATAGAGAGATTAAATAAATATTATAAGGAGTTTATAATGAAAAAAATATTTATAGTACTAGTACTATTTTTTATTGGTTTTGGTTTGGTAGCATGTACTCAATCAAATAAAAGTGTATACAAAGTAGGCGCGGCTGTATATGGACTGAAAGGCGAGTATATGCGATTGTGGACAACGGCACTTGAACGACATCCCGAAGTAATAGCTGGCAAAGTAAAGATTACCGTCTTTGATGGCAACTACGATGCATCGCTTCAATTTAATCAGTTTGAGACCATGGTGTCACAAGGATACGATGCTATTTTGTTTGTACCCATAGACGTTGAAGCTGGCGCTGCTGCGGTTGATCTTGCTGTCGAAGCAAAGATTCCTGTTGTCGGTTCTAACACTCGAGTTAACTCGGACAAACTACTTGCATACATTGGTTCAAATGATGTTATCTCAGGAGGATTGGAAGCGCAGTTTGTTGTAGATCAAATGGGTGAAAAAGGAAATCTTGTAATCATAGAAGGACCCATTGGTCAGTCTGCACAAATAGAACGAAGGGAAGGCAATCTGAAAGTATTGGCAAAGTATCCTGGCATAAAACTGTTGGAAATGAAAACAGCTAATTGGTCAAGAGCAGAAGCCCTTGATCTTATGGAAGATTGGCTTAGTGCGTATCCTGGACAAATAAATGGAGTTATAGGCCAGAACGATGAAATGGCACTTGGAGCTATTCAGGCTATCAAGCAGTCAAACCTAGCGGTAAACGATTTTGCGGTAGCAGGAATCGATGGGGTGACAGATGCTATGTATGCGGTAAAAGACGATGAACTGACAAGTATATTGCAGGATGCGGTTGGTCAGGCGCAGGGAGCTCTTGATATTGCATTGCGTAATGTTATAGGAGAAACATATATGCCTAAAGCAGATGTTTGGAATAGTTTGGACTGGAAGAGCGGTACTCAGAAAAAGTACAACGTTCCCTGGGTAGCGATTACCAAAGAAAACGTAGACGCACTTTTGGAAGAGAGACAGGCTCTGACAAACAAGTAAACGCAAGCAGACCTAAGAAGACTTGTAGTCGAATAGTCGAATAGTCGAGCAATCGAACAGTCGAACAGTCGAACAGTCGGGTGCGGTCTTGAGTATGGCCGAGTAATGAGATTCGTTCTCGTTATTCGGCTATACTTATATATATAAAAGAAAAAGCCAGTGTGGTGAAATTGGTAGACACGCCAGACTCAAAATCTGGTAAGAGCAATCTTGTGTGGGTTCGAGTCCCACCACTGGTATCCACTATCAAAGCGCGTCCACGAGGCGTGCCGAGGTGTGCCCACGACAAAAAGCAGCTAGCTGCCTTCTTTCGTCCAAAGAAGAGAGCTCACTCTGTTCTGTTTTGTACGAAGTATCTTAAATGTACCAAGTTCGGTGTTCAGAACATTTCCCTCTAGAGGGAGTGTCTGTGTCAGTTCTGCTATGTACCCCCCTACGGTATTCGATTCGTAGTCGATTTCGATAACCTTTTTTACGTGTTCTTCTAGCTCTGTGATGGTTACCGATGCATCAAGAAGCACTCGATACGGATCTAGTTCCATAAACAATTCAGAGCTAAGTCCGCTGTGCCGGTGCTTGCTGTCTATGTCAAAAACATAGTGAATAATGTCTTTCATGCTTACAACACCAGAGAAACCACCGTACTCATCCAAGAGAATGGCAAGCGTAAGTTTGTCAAGGTTTTTTATTTTTTCAACAAATTCAGATACTGTCTGGGTCTGTTGGATAAACAAGGCTTTCTGGCTCAGCTGCCGTATCGTGGTACTCTTGTCTTCTGTTGTCAGCAGGTCACGAAGAGACACAATGCCAATGATGTCTTCGAGTATGTCTTTTTCGTATACAGGATAAAAACTATAGATTTGTGTTTTGAGCAAGTCCTCGACTTCCGCAACGGTAGCATGCGAGGACAGACTTGTCACCGCTTTTCTGTGCACCATGACCGACTCTATGGGGAGGGTGGAAAAACCCAGAACACGAGTGACGGTATGCGTGTTTTCTCGTTCTAGTTCACCACTCGAATGTGCTCGGTAAAAAAGAGATGCGAGGTTCTTTCGTGATAGCTGCTCCTTGCTAGAGTCGGGATCTTTTACCGAGAACAGGGTGTGCAGCAAAGACGACATTGCATTGAGCACACAGGAAAAAGGAAAAAACAGTATTTGGAAGCAGTAGAGAGGAACAAGGGTGCGAGCTATTATCATTTCGTTGAACTGAAGGCAAAACTGCTTGGGGGTGATCTCGCAAAAGACGAGTAGCACAAAGGTGACGATGCCGGTAATAAAGGCAAGGGTGAAATTTTCAAAGGTCTGGGCCATGAACTGACTGACAGTGATGGAGAAGCTGGCGTTTGCGGTGGTGTTTCCTATCAGAACCGTGGTAAGAACGCGAAGTGGATTGTTTAGGAGCCTCTGGAGGATGGCACCACGGAATGGATACTTCGCGATTATGACGTGTTGTTGCAGACGGCTAAGCGAAGTAAAGGCTGTTTCCACTCCCGAAAAGAAGGACGAGAAGAAAAAAGAAACGACTATGATAACGATGTAAACGAGCATGATTAGGTATTGGTCGCTGTGCTGGGTTCTGTACGGCACACTGTGTCGGGTGCTGTGTCGCACGCCGCACTACGCGCTGTGCGGCACATCATGCCACGCGTTAGAAATGGTGGCGAGAGAGGAGCGTTGTCATCTACTGTATCTACTAGGTCCCCTGTTAATAGAGGAGGGATATCTTCGTCTGGTACATTGGATCTCTGCGGAGTATCGCTATCGCTTTCGTTCAATTAGGGAAAATACTCCAGCGATATGTCTTCTAATCCTCTTTGGGTATATCGTATGCCCAAGATACGAAGCGCTTCGTTTACGATATCTGCAGGAAGACGATCTTCTTGGAGAATGGTGTTGATCTCGCTCTGTATGGCACGCTGTATTCTTTTATTTACGGAGGGTTCAAGATTCTGTATGATCCTAAACTGGAACTGTATTACTTTTAGGCGGGATATTCGTATGTTGTTGTAGGCGTTCTGACGAAGAAGCGTATTTATGGGAGGAAGGTTATCCCATCCGATCCCTATGCGGAATTCAACACGTATGACGTTGCCGTTTGCTTGAAACTGAAGGGGGAGGTAGGCGTCTTCTGTGGTAAAGTCGTCAGGAAACAGTGCATCGATATTAAGATAGCCGACTTGAAAAGAGGTGCCGCTATTGTTTAAAAACATTGCATCACCGTCAAGCCCTTTATTACGAAGATATGCAGGGGGACCCAAGGATCCCTTTATCTCGGGGAGCTGCTGCGTTCCGAGTTGGTTCGTCTTAGACTGCATCTCGGATTGCTTCATTTTGGACTGTTGCATCTCGGATTGGCTCATCTTTTGCTGTTGAGACGCCTCGGGGTCTTTGGCTTGTGTTATTCCTTGAACCTCTATGGGGTTAATACGGAGTATTCTCAGTATGTTATAGTAATCCAGTACAAATATCAAAGCGATGCTCACCATGATGAAGACGGATACCCAAAAGAGATAGAATATAAAACGTGGTCTTTGTTCTTCCATTATCTAGTATAAGTATAGTAATTTTCTCATAAGTATGGTATTTCTTTGCAAGTATTCATTACTATTTGTTAATATAACTATAATTATAGTATGTCTTTAGAAAGAATAAAGCAGATACGGGATGTTTTTTCGTATTCAAAGCGTTTTCGCAAACAAACTTTTATCGTATATCTCGATGATTCTCTTTTCCAAGAAGGGAAAATGAGCTCGTTGGTGAGCGATATACAGCGAATGCGAGAAGCCCAGACGAACATCGTCATAGTCCCAGATATACAAACAACGGCACAGAGAGTCTTTTTTCAATCTGGACGTTCTTCGGATTTTCTCCATGATGATTCGATTGCAGTCGAGCAAGATGACATAGAGTTATTGCAAAGAGCAGTGTTTGAAGTAACAGGAAAATTGCTTGCCTTATTTGCCCTTCACAAGCAAGTGGCGGTAGTGGGGAACTGGGTCGGAGCAAGAAGTGCGGGGGTAATCAAGAACAAAGACTTGCTTTTTTCTGGAGCCTTAGAAAAGGTGGACACGTATGCTGTGCACACGTTATTCAAAGACGGGGTGATTCCCATAGTTCCTGCCTTGGGGTGGAGTCACAAGACAATTCCATACTATCTTCCTGCTGTTGAACTATCGTCACAGATAGCAGTCCATCTTGGTGCCTCGAAATTACTGTACTTACGAGATGCTAATCGTGACCAGGTTCTGAATGAACTAGGGCTAAACGCTGACGATTCGGGATTAAATTATTCTGAAAACGGAATCGCGATTCATATGACAACCGAGAAGTCACTCGAACTTCTTCATGAATTGAGAGGCAAGAGTAAAAGCATGTCTGCACGTATGATGACGTCAACGTTGCACGCGTTGGAGCAGGGAGTAGATCGAGCACACATATTGGACGGAAACATCGAGGGAGCTTTGCTGATAGAGGTCTACTTTGATCAGGGTGTGGGCTTTATGGTTTATGCAGACGAGTACAGTGTCATCGGACCCGTACAAGAAGAGGAGATTCCTTTGGTTCATGAGATCATGCTTCCCCACATAAAGAATGGGACTTTGTTGTTTCGCGACCAAGAGAATATACGCGAGAATCTAAACGATTACGTAGGATATAGAATAGAAGGAGAAATATGTGGAGTGGCAGCATTACATCCACTTGACTCTTCTAGTGCAGAGATTGGGGGCGTTGCGGTTCATAAACGCTACGACAATTTTGGAGTGGGAAAACGACTTGTTCAGTACCTTCTTCACAAGGCAGAGAAGGATAACTTTGTACGAGTATATGGTCTTACAAAGACCATAGGGGATTGGCTAGAGATGATAGGCTTTTCTCAAGTAAAGGCGGAGACTTTGCCGAAGACACGATACTTGCAGTATCAGAAATTGTCACGAAACAGCAGGGTTTATATGTACTCGGTTACGAGTTCTGTTTAGGAAAGATGGATAGTCCAGCTTCACGATCAAGACAGAACACCAGTTTATTTTGTGTGCGAACACATTGCTCTCCCCAATATTCACGATCTATTTTCCACGGCAGAGCCTCTAGGCTCTGTGACTCTTTGTTGTAGAAGTAGATCCTCTTCCCTGCGTTCCTAAAGAGGCCGATGCCACCAGCATAGTCCCAGAGGTTCGCCTTGCTCGTGAAGGCAAAGTAACTGTTTGTAAGGACCTTGCCGATTGCGAAAACGCAGGAGCGAACGAGGTGAGATTTATACGGAGATGGGGATGTCTGTATTTGCCGTGTGTCGGAAGCAACCCATAGTCGAATGGGAGAGGGTTTTTCTGGAAGCTCCGATACCTTGTATTCTGTAGGGTGAATCGTTTCTTGTTCGAGGAGAGATCCAGATGTCTTGTAGTGATATATTTTTTGCTGGTGGCTGATGAATGACTCGCCCAAATCTGGGAGTATGATGGCACCTTCTTTGAATTCAAACTGTTCGATAAGCCCTATGCTGATGCCCCACGTAGGAAGACCGCTTGCGTAGTTTCGCGTGCCGTCTATGGGGTCGACCACCCAGACCTGTCGAGAGAAGATCTCGTCGACATGGTTCTCTTTTAGCATCTGTGTAGCGCTCTCTTCGCCTAGGACGAAGATGCCCTTGTCCCTGTCCTCAATGCGTAAGCGAAGCATCTCTTCCACTTCTAAATCAACATCGGTGTACAATTCGTTTTTCGAGCTTAGATCGGTGTTCTTTACGTGTATCTCCAGGCTGTCTCTTTTGCGGAGAGCTATCTTTGCGAGTTCCAATATCAATGACGAGACGTCTTCTAATGTCCATTCCATGTTCTTATTCTATACGATTCTCTTTGTATGGTTGTGGTAGACTGTTTGTATGGAGAGCAAACAGGATTTCTCGACCGTAAATTTGGCGACCTCGACCGCGGGATCCGATCTGCGAGAACGTATGATAAACTATCTCGTACAGCAGACTCGCGATAGCGCGGATTCTTTTTTCTTCTCTTCTCATGCCCAATATGTTTTTTGGATCAGGGCGTTAAGTCAGCATAGTCCCATCATTTCTCTTGACCGGTTTACAGAACCATCTCGCTTTGTAAAACAAATCTTAGAGAGGTACATACAAAAGGACAAAACGAGCAAGCGAATATTGGACAGGAAGGAAACACAGTACATGCTCCAGCACTTCGTACAAGAAAAAAAGACGAAGAGACTCTTGCTTCAGTTGGAACAAATAGATTCGCAGTACGAGAACACTGTCGATTTTGATCAGAGCTATGTGGGAAAGCTAGAACGCTTGTTCTATTCCTACTATTCTTTGCTAAACACGAACTCTGCAGCTGCCCCTATTCTTGCGCAACTTTTTGCTATGTATGGAAAATTCGTACATGACCACCACTGCATAGATCTTTTCGCTTTTCTTTGGCAGCTGGAGCAGGAGGCGGATCCCGGGGCGCTGGGTGTGCCGCACAACGCAGCGGCGCGCACGAAGCACGGCACGGTAGCGGCTACACCGCAATCGCTGCTCCTTGTTTTCCCCCAAAGTTTTGGGTGTGATCTCATACACATACTTGCTATTCTCGATTCTCGAAATGTCTTGGAGATCCGTTGTCTTCTTGAGGACAACACGACATGTTCCATTACAGATTTTTTGGCGCAGAAGACCGGGTTTTTAGAGCAGAAGACTGGAGCAGCAAAGGAAGAAACACAGAAGCTATCGTACGGAAGCATCATGGAATTTAACAGCATCGAAGAAGAGCTCAACCATGTATGCAGAGAAATACAAGCATCAAAATTGCCAGCATACGAAACGGCAATAAGCATATGCAATCCTTCCGATGTGTTGCTTCGTGATTTGCAAAGCATCGCAAGACGATACGCAGTCTCCATATCATTACCCATAAAAAAAAGGATGCCTTTGTTGTCACAGCTACAGGAACTTCACGAGAACAACTATCCTGTAGAAACATTGAAGCACCTATTTATGGACGAGAACATTGTATGGAAAGAGAGAGACATACAGATAGAGATACTCGAGCTTGGATTTTCCAGCGTACCTTCTGATACGAAGAAACTGGAATTGTGGAGGCGAGTGCTTGACGACTATGAATTTCAAAAAACGAAGAATGATAAGACCGAGGTCGTTGTTGGTGAAACGGACGAGCGGCCTACAATCGAATATTTTTTTGCATTTCGAAAAAGTGTAAATGCCATTGTTCGTGCGAAAAGTTTTTCCGTGCTACGAGAAAAGCTACATGACTTTTGGGATCAGTTCCTCGAAAAAAAAGAAACAGACCCTATGTGGATGCAGGGAATAACAGATCTATTAGATCAGTATGTTCTTCTTAGTCGATATCTGGACAAGGTGCCACAGAGAACCATAGAGTGGGGCGCTTCGACAAGCCCGTTTCAGATGCTGTGTGCGGCACTCCCTCATTACATCATAAAGGCTCCGCACAACAGGAACACCGTTCCCGTACACACGTTCCCCGATTCGACAGGATGTCAATACAAGAAACATTACTTCATCAACTTTAGTCAGAACAACATAACAGAGTCTCTTCGGAGCGCTGAGTTTTTTCAAGAGATGCTAAACGGAACGTATGTGCCAGAAGAACTCCAGCAACAGTACGAACTTCGCAAGCAGTATCTCCTGCGGACCATGGCGGACTCCACGTCTACGAGTGTCAGTTTTTCCTTGCAAAGCCATGACGGGGTACAGCTAGAGCCCGTTTTTTGGAAGCTGGAACCTTGTCGCATGCAAAACGATGATGCGTGGAACAAGGAGCGACTCTATTGGAAAGAGTTTCTGTCTCCCTCGACAGAGAAGAGTACAGAGAAGAGCATGAGCACTTTGTATCTGTCGGAGGAACAAAGAAGGGGGCTTGAGTATCAGCAAGTGCTTTGCCCACATCGCAGCCCCATGTCGATATTTTCCCACCCCATGCCACAGACGACTCGAGATCGGTTTCACAACTTGTTACGCAGCGAAGACAAGAAAAGTGTAGTCCAGACACGCATACATCCGAGTAAAATATACGATCTGATAAGCAAGCCTCTGCGCTTCTTTTTTCTTAAGACACTTACTCTCAAGGAACTTTTCCCCATGTCGAATGCGATGCTCTCGGAGCGTATGCATTTTAGTAACATGCTTCACAAGTGCTTTGAGTTTTTGGCGTTGGAACTGTTTTATCTTCTTTCGGACAAGCCCCTGCAAACGGACGAAGACCTGCGTTCTCTTATCAAGGAGATAGGAGAGAAGGCGCCAAGGATACAAGAAAAAATGCAGGACTCTATTTCTCGTCTGCCGGCGCACCACAGCATACGTTATAACATAGAGATCGCCTTTGACGAGCTTCTGTTGTTTCGCTTTCTTTCCGTGATGGTCTGGTATATGCGTGTTTTTGATCTTCGCGTATATCGTGTGGAGGACTATCTTAATTACGATCTGTCTTCTTTGAGTTACGAAGGAAAAAACTTTGCGCCCTTTGTCCTGCAAGGAAAGCCGGACATAAGTTTTGTTGATTTGCAAAAAAAAGAACATCGATTTCTGGACTACAAACTTCGTCATGATTCTAAAGAAGAAAGGCTTGTGGGAAACACGGCTCAGCTTTGGGCCTACAACGTACTTCTCAACAAAGGCAGCAGCCTCGTTCGAGACGAGGCAGGCATGGAGTTCTTTGGCGGCAACTATTATATTGTAGAAAGCTTGATTCAAACCCAACTGAACAATGTCTGGCTTCCTTCCCCCCACATTGAAAACAAGGAAGAGGCAGAGAAGATCTTTTTGTTCATACAAGAAAACCTGGCCCAGTATAACGATGCGTGGAAAGGAAAAGAATACGTGCGTATCATGGATGAAGAAAACGAAGGAGCAAAAGACAAAACGATGCAAAAACATTTGGGGCAACTGCGGCAGTACGACAAATTGATCTTGAGAGATTTGTTTTACGCGACACAGCAGCTGTATTCGTTGGACTTCTGCACTGCGCTGCAAGACGATGGCGATGACGCGGAAGGCGGCGGTCTTGCGGAAAAAGACGATGACGCGGAAGACAATAGTTTGCCACAGACCCCGTACCTAGATGACTTTGCGCTACGAAGTATACTTCGAGACGAATGCTACATATATGGAAACAAGGATTAGTCTGATGCAGAAACAAGCCATACAACTGACAAGCAATCAATTACAAGCGGTAAAGGCAGAGAAGAACACGGTGGTCATAGCAGGGGCAGGCAGCGGAAAGACCACGGTGCTTGCATTGCGAGTTCTTGATCTTCTTGTACACAAGAAGGTCAGTATTTCCGAGATACTGGTGCTTACGTTTTCTCGCAAGGCCAGCGCAGAGATGTTTTCCCGCATAAAAAAACAACTAGAACAATCGATTGCAAGTCGTTCTCATCTAGGAGAAGATCTTTCGGAGCAGTCGTTGCAGTGGATACAGGCACAGCTACAACAGTATCATCTTGCCCAGATATCTACCATCGATTCGTTTTGTATGCGTGTGGCAAAACTTGCACGAAGCAAGGAAGGGAAGCTGCTCCCCCTGCAGATACGTGATTCGTATGTAACGGATCTTTTTCGTTTTGTGCAACGATGGATATGTTCAAAGACAGAAGGTTTTTGGATCAACTTTTTTTCCGTACTCGATATCGATCAAAGCATTAAGACGTTTATCATGCCACTTCTTCTTTCGATAGGGACAAAGGAGAACAAGGTGTTTTTCGATTTCCCCAAAATGCATAAACATTGCATCGCACTGGTGGAGGAGGAGCTCAAAAGAATGCAGGAGGAACTGAGCCATACATACAGAGAGTTTGCATGCAGGAACGGCAACTTTGATCCCGAAGAGCAGCTAGAGCGAATGAAACAGAGTGGAAAAAAGAAAGCTGTGGGGGTCGCGGAAGCTGCGGAAGCTGCTACTTTGGCGTTGGAAGAATTTTCTCCCGATACGACGCAAGGCAAGGCGGAGCGAATAGAACATGCCATACGTTTTCTGTGCCTTGTTTTTACACGATACAAAATGATAGACAGCATGGATCTTTCTGACTTAGCGTCTATCGAACTTGCACGGAAGGAAATAGATTTACGAGGATTAAAGAAGGGTTCCTTAGGGGCGGAAGAAAAAGAACAGTTGAAGTCCATCAGAGAACAGACAAAAGAGTACGAGGAGACGCTTCGAGGGCTAAAAACAGAAATAAGCACAACGGAGTATGAGCAATTGTTCAAAGAGATGGAAATAATCGCAGACGACTGGCTTGAGTATAGAGAGAAGAAGAACATACACACGTACGCCGATGTAGCAAATTATGCATATTCTGCCATGGAGAAAGATCCCAAGCTACAGCGATGGTTCTCGGAACGCTACAAACACGTCATCGTTGACGAGTCACAGGACAACAACCAAGAGCAGAAGCACTTCCTGTACAGGCTTTCTAGAATTGGGGCGGAAGCCAGCGCAGTAGGTGGCGCGAGCGGGGTGAGCGGTGAGGCGGAAGCCAGCTCAGCGGGCGGGGTGAGCGGTGAGGCGGAAGCCAGCGCAGTAGGTGACGCGAGCGCAGCGGGCGACACAGCGAGTGCCTCCGACACAGCGAGTGCCTCCGACATAGCGAGCGCGGCGGAATCCGACATAGCGAGCGCGGTTCCCCAGGAAAGACAAAAGTACTACTTTGTGGGAGACCCAAAGCAGTCTATCTATTCTTTTCGGGGTGCGGACCTTGACAGTTTTTCCGAACTAGAAGATGAGATGGAAGAGAGCATATATCTAAAACACAACTACAGAAGTTCGTCCAAGCTTATCAATTTCTTTAACGTGTTCTACGGTCTGTTGTTTAACGTGCCCAAGTTTTCTGCAGTGTACAATCCAAAGTCGGTACAATACATGGCGCAAGAGAGTGGAAAGAAAGATTCCGCCGAGGCTACCGATTCCGAGGACGCCGACCCCACGGACGCCGCCAACACCACGGACGCCACGAACGCCACGAACGCCGACCCCGCCGAGGGTGCAACAGTCGAGCTTGATCTTCTCTTACAAAAAGACATACAGCAGTATTCGGCCATAGAGCTGGAGGCATATCATCTTGCGAAAAAAATACACAACATGGTAAGCAGCGGGCAGGCAAGCTACGAAGACATCGCGGTTCTTAGCCAGACCAAGGGCATCTTCACCTATCTCTTGAAATACTTCACGCTCCTAGACATACCCCACAGCATATTGGATAAATCACAGGGGCTTCGCATGGACATAGGCTATGACTTTCATGCTTGGATGGGGCTTCTCTTGCTTCCCGAAGACAGGTCCTTGTACGCGGCCGTTCTTCGCGGTCCCCTTGCTCGGATCTCGGACGCTGCGGTTTTGCATGTATTGATGGAATCAAGAGAGCTCTTTTGCGTAAGCGAGAGCATGCGAAAGGACCCGTACTTCTCCGATGACATTTGTCATCTAGAACAACTAAAAGAACGCTTTGAGGAAGCACAGCAAATACTTCGTACGAGCGACATGTTGGAAGTCTTAGATCATTTCTGGTTGGTCTGTGGCTACCGATATTTATTGTTGCAGTCCAAATCCTACCACAGCTATCTTGACATGTATCATGTGCTCCGTGCTCAGATCGTGCAGAATCTCGACAAGGGCTCTTTGGTGGTGCACGAAAAACTACGTTCCTACCTTGACAGTGAGGCAGATGTCGTGGGGACGAACAGCACAATGAGGAGTAGTGGTGAAGGAATAGGGGTTCAGATAATGACCATTCATGCAGCGAAGGGATTGGAATTTCCTATCGTGTTCATCGTTGATCTAGGCAAGGGGCTCGTGAACCAAGGAAGGGACAAGGTGCGAATTCATAGAGGGATTCCTCTGCTCAACCTGCCGAGAAACTTTGATGGAAAAGAAGGACGCATGGGGCACAAGCTTCTGCGACCAAAGAAGAGCGAAAAGAGCGAGAAGAACGTGTTCGATCTTGCATTCGATATCGGCAAGCCCGGTCAGGGGGAACTCTTGCGAGTGCTGTACGTTGCCATGACACGTGCAAAAAGAAAATTGTTTCTTATTGGAAGGTCGAAAAATCTTACAAAGTTTGCTGAAAGTACGGAGATAAAGGGGTCGAGGTATCTTTCGTATCTCAGTGCTTTTTTCTTTTATCAGGAAGATTATTCCGAGCAAGAGGTGGATGTCAATTTCCAAAAAATACCCTTGTTGGAGCTTGAAGAAGAACTGATGGGCACGGTCGGCGCAAACACGGGTTCGTCCGCCAGCACGCCAGCGACAGCACCCACCAGCACGGAGGATCGCTCGAACCCGACCCCGCCAAACACACCCAAC
>JACSEG010000046.1_pt1 | contig 23403 bp, 49 predicted proteins | sample 8225521 | NCBI WGS metagenome assembly JACSEG01 (sample SAMN15705060, study PRJNA637333) | viral metagenome | isolation source: viral RNA from sea star tissue | host: Pisaster ochraceus | place: USA:Santa Cruz | collected 2018
GTGTGAAAGTATGCTTAGAATGAATTGTTAGTTATATCCCAGATACTTAATCTATCTAATTACAAAAGAGTTACAAAATAAGTGCATTAAATAAAAGCTTTTAATATAGGGTACAAAAAAAGCCTCAATTAAGAGGCTTTATAGCGTGTTTAAGAGGGTTTAAATATATTAACTGAGTTGTAGAGTGTCGCTTATAAATTCATCTCTTATAAGTTCCTCAATAGATATATTCTCTTGTATTAAGTCGTATATATTAGCGAATGCACACTGAGACCAATTTTTAAACTGTTCACCTGTTAAGTCCCACTCATCGAAGCAGTCATAAGTTCCTATAATACCAGATATTTCTTTTGCATTATAAGTATATATAACGTCTTGGTCTCCGTCTATTGATTCCCAAATTAACTCATCTACTTTAGATATAAAATCATCTCTATCTCTACCAAAAGAAAAGTCAATCCAATCATTTTCTTCAAACTCATATTCTTTTACATCTTTTATAATATCTCTTATTGTTTCTTTCCACTCTTCAATTATATTGTTTCTTGTTTTCATAGTTATATAGTTTTATTATAGTTTAATTCTCTCCATGAATGAAGCTCATAAATTCTAGGGTAGTTTTCCCTTATATAATTATATTTTAAATCTCTGAAATGGTCGTAAATTTCTCTATAATCTAATTGCTTTTCAAATAATTCGACATCTTTTTTGTTTAATTCAATAGTTAAATTCATCTTTTCGTATTGACTAGATTTAAAGTATATTTTATCTTTAGTTTCCCAATCAAATCCCTTGTATTGTATCCACATAGGGGAATTATCAGAACTATATCTGTATTCTTTACATTCATTATCTATCCACTTAATAAAATCATATTCATATTTATAAAGTAAAATATTTAAATTAGGTGTATATATTTTGTTTTCTGTTTGTGTGTTCATGTGTTTAGTTTTTAATTAGTAAATATCTATTATTTCATTTTGTTTTATTACAAAGTTAGTCCAACCATTAAACCTAACTGTTGGGAGTTTATTCTCTCCATAAGTGCCATTAATTTTTCTTGTGGCTTTGTAATTTCCTGAGCGTGTCGGAGATTTAAATTCAATTGTATCTCCGATATTAAATTTTAAGTTCATAGTATTAATTTAAAAGGTTAAATATTATTAATTCAATCAGGCTTTCACCTATTAGCAAAAATGTTAATGCACATAAAACAAATGTGTACATAAATAAGATTATAAAAGCTTTGCTAAGGATAATTTTTTGTATTAATGTTTTCATAGTTATTTTATTTTAAAAATTCCGTTATTATAAATGTTTAAAGCTTCTTTAATTGAATAGCAAGGCGTTGACATTAAACCAAAATCCCCACCATTTTCAAAACATACATTTTTTTTATTATTAACTATTAACGCATATTTAGGTGGATTATCTGTGTCATCTAAAAATCCCCACCAAGGTAAATTTAATTGAATTGTACAATAACCCTGAGATTCTAGTTGTTTTTTTGAGTTTACTTTCTCTAATTCTAATTTCATGTTGTATATTTTAAATTCTTAGTAAAGATAATCAAACTAATTTAATTAACAAATAATTAACAACACAAATATTAATTTATATTCATTCTAAATAATTAACAAAATTGTTAATAAATACATTTTTTTCTCTGAGGGGATTTTATTCTAATAGACTTTTATAAGTTTCTAATGTCTATGTATAAAAACTAGTTAAAAGTGTCTTAAATAGCTTAAAAAGTGCCTTAAATTAAGTGTACACTATTTTAACTAAAGATTAACAAAATAAACTTCTTTAATTGACTACTTTGCAAAGATGAAAAAGAATGCAAAAGTATTATATAGAATCATTCTAAATAAGAGAATAGAAAATCCCCAAAAATGTACTGCGTTTAATGATGTACTATGTTTAAGGGGATATAAAAACCTACTATGTTTAAGAATGTACTGCGTTTAAATATATTCCCAATTATTATTTTTCATTATCTTAACAGGGTTTCCGTTCCATTTCTTATCAGCTAAAAACCACTCAAAATTCTTTTGATGTATGCCATTAAAACCTATTGAGTTTAATAGCCCGTTTAATCTTTCCTTTGTAGTGTTAGAAAACCATCCACAATTACTGATTATTAATGAACTATACTTTTTATAAGCTATTAAATTATTATGTAAAAATAGCTTTGTTATTGGTGTTAACGAACATTCCCTACCATACCAAACTTGAGTATTATCTTTTGTAAAGTTTTCATTATTATTAAATTTGTTTACTGCTTGTTTTGTAATTTGTCTCATAATTGTTTTATTATTTGTTTTTAGTCATTAAGTAAATCATTTCTATATCTGAATTATTTATATCTCTAAAATCATTAATATAGTTTTGATATATGTATATTATTTCTTTTATATTGTCTCTAGTTATTTTGTTTTGATGAGAACTTCTTATCCTATCAATGTCTTCTTTGTATATCATAGTTTTTCTATTTTATCTGCGTGTTCACAAGCATTATTATATATGTTTATATGGTTTTGCTCTACATAATCAACAAAATAATTGTACCATAAATATTGATTTAAGTTTTTATTCATAGTTTATTTACTTTAATTCTATTATCTAATAATTCTATTATTCTGAATATGTGTTCTTGTTTCTGTTTTTTAGTTTCTGTTGTTTCTACAACTCTAATCCAAAAATGATTTGATTCGTTTGGTTTAAATATATCTTTCAATAAATTACCAAACTTTCGCATAGGTCTCACTGTTTTATATACTCTGTTTACTTTCATAATTTATCATGGTTTTTATACATTTCTAATATATCCAACATTTCTTTTTTTCTGTTTCTGGTGTCATCAAGTATTAAATTAACTAAATACTCTATCTCATCACGCAAATCATCACTTTGTTCAACTGCCCATAATGAATATACTTTTATTTTACTTGCTAAATCTCTGTTTACTTTCATGTTATTTGTTTTAGTTAAAATTATCTTTATATTCATTATCTCCATCAGCAAATCCACAAGCTTCAGCATCTACATTATTATGAACCTTTGCGACATATTCGCCATAAGTTCGCCACCAATCTAACTCTTTTTTTAATTGTATATATAGTGAATGTACTTCCTCTAATATTTTAATCTTCTCTTCTGTTTTCATAATTATTTATTATTAAATTGATTTGCTATTGAATAAAATTCATAAGTTTCATAAGGCATTTTATATTCTCTACATCTAAAACAAAATAACTTAGGACCTTTTTGCTCTTCAAACTTGAAGGCACATTTATTACATTTTCTCATATTATATCATTTATATTAATTCCATCTATATTAAAATAATACTCATTAGCTTCAATGGTTTCAATTACTGCCTCTTCAGAGATTAAATAATCATATTCATTTGTTAACGTAGTTAAAACTTCCTCAGCTATTAATTTTTTATAATATTGTTTGTCTCCTTTGTTTTTTAAATAATCCTCACATATATTAACAATATCCTCATCTCCAAAATTATTTATTACATTGATACAAAGTTCATTAATATCATCTATAAAATCAATATCAATTTCTTGTCTATAAATGTCAAATGAATTTATCTTTAATCCTAAATCATTAAACTCTTCAAATACAATGTCCCACCAAGATTCATTGTCAACATTTAAACTACAATATTGTTGTAATACTTTTTCTTTTGCTTTTTCGTTTAGTTCGCTAAACTCATAAGCTTTTAATTCTATTGTTCTCATTATTCAATTACTTTAATTTCGTTGTCTATTATTTTGCCCTCTAAATCTACAATAGTATATCCATGACTTTTTAATAGGTTAATTGATTTTCTTATTTGTCTTATTCTTTCTTGTATTCTGTGATGTTCAAATGTTTCACTTTCTATCCAGCTCATAATTTTATAATTTTAATTGTTAATTTCGTTTAATGATTCTTTTATTAAATCTAAATACATCTTTTGCATTTTAGTATTCTCTTTAGTTACCATATAAATTATTGAATGTAAATCCTTGAATAAGTCATCAGTATTCCAAACCAAACGCTTATCCTCTTCATAATCAACGTATAGTTCCCCATTATTACAATGTAAAGTATGTGTGTTATGAATATAAGTATGTCTTTTTGCAATATCTAATTGCCTTTCTAAGTCTTTAATCTTTTCTTTTTGTGTCATAATTATTTAATTTTTGGGTTACAAATGTCAATTAATGTTTGAGAATATCCAGAGAATATATTATTTAAAGTTTCCCTTTCATTTTGTTTTAGCCTTTTGGCTTTGTTTAAATTGTGTTTAAATTGTTTTTGTTTCATGATATATAGTTTTTTATGTGATTTAATGTTTTTGTTAATTCCCAATTTGATTCTTTTGCTAGTTGTATAAAGTCTTCTTTAGTTTCAAATTCATCTCCTGACAAATCAAGTATTTCATTTATTAATTTTTTTCTATTCATAGTGTTTTATTTTAATATTATTATTACTTGCAATTTCATCTAAATAATCGTCATCGTAATCCATCGACCCCTCTAAATATTCAATAATTAAATTTTGGTTTTCATGTGGCAAAATATAGGTCTTTATAAAATCTTTTCTTTTCATAGTGTTTTACTTTTTGTTTACCCAAATATATAAACAAATAATTAACAAACACAAAGCGTTAACAAAACTTTAACATAATCAAAGTGTCCTTATTATTGCGTGTGCGTGTATACAAAAAATAATTGAGACTAGCAAAATATTTTTGGTTTGGCTAATGGAATATTAGTAAAAGATATTTGAACAAAGGAAAGTTATATCTATTTAGAATAATTCTATATAAGGAGACATTCCTAGAATCAGAGGACCTACTATGTTTAAGGACCTACTATGTTTAATGATGAGGAAAGATACCTACTATGTTTAAGAGTAGAGTATACTATGTTTAAGGACCTACTATGTTTAATGATTACCTGATAACATACTTGCCAGAGTTCTGGCCTTGTATAAGAAATGTAAGTCCGTATCTAATAGCATCAATGTAATGTTCATAACCAATGTTAGGTTTAGTATTTTTTTCTTGCCACACATAGTTATTCAATTCTCTTACAATACCATGAGACTTTCTATCTACTACAATCTCATAGTCTTGCATTAGAGCAATACCAGAAAGTATACTACCTTTCTTTTTTATTGTAGGTCTTATGTTTAAGTCTCCCTTCTGTTTAATCTCTTTTATAAGTCTAGGTTCGGATGAGTCACATATAATTAAATCAACTCCACATTCCATCTTATTCTTCAGAGCTATCTCTGTTGTAGATAATCCTGCCTTACCATAGATTTCTTTTACATATAATTTACTTGAAGCTTTGTCTACTGATATTTTTACAAGCGTAGTTAAATCCACAGAGAATCCAAAATCTTGGCAGTAGCAGGTAGTTTCTGTTTGTATGTAATCTCCTACTCTCCAGTTTCTAAAGATAGCACCTTCTGCGGAAGAAAGCCAACCACCAAGTATTTGATGCTCATATTTATCTGGCCTCTTTAGTTTCATTTCAAATATCTGTTCTAAGAATGAATCAGATAGATTCTCTTTATTGTCTTTGTAACTTGTGTGTATGTATGTAACTTTATTAGTTGAGCCATTCCAACCTGAGTTTATATTAGAGTTCTGAAAGAACCTTTGATATATCCAGTGTTCTTTAGTTGTTGGATTTAATATTAGTATACATCTATTCTGTTTAGTCTGAGACCTTACAGAGAAATCAATCTTATCAAAAGAAGATTCATCAGTTAGCTCCTCAGCTTCATCAATAACAAAGGTTGTAACACCATTTAGAGACTTCAGGGCTGCCGTTTGATTACCACTTGATGTTCTGATACCTTTAAAGATTATAGAGCTTCCTGTAGTCATATTTATAATCTCATCTTTAGTTATTCTAAAGTGGTCGTTTACTCCCATTAAATCTATCTTCTCTATAAATTCAGGAATAATAGAAGTCTGAGCTGAAATCATAGTATACCTAGTAAACAAAACCTTGTGGCCTTGTTCGTATGTTAATGACAATAAAAACACAGCTACACCAAATGATTTACCAGAACCTCTACCTCCAGTGCATACAAAGTATCTACTATCAGCAGTAAACAAAGGGCTATATCTATCGTTTAGTTTTATATTATTCATCGTTCAATTCATCCATATCAACCTCTTCTGATTCTATATCTATTGTATCCTGTAACTTCTCTACCTGATTAGTAGAAGCATAGAAATTAATTACAGGTACATCTAACTTCTTATTGGTATTATTCTCGCTTCCGTCTTGAGGTTTACCATATCTATATTGCCATAACAAATTCATGTGTGCAAAAGAATCTTTGGCTTGTTCTGCTAAGGCCTTCCAAGCTTCCTCTTCACTACCAAAAACATTCTTCATTGCATTAAGAGCATAGATAGATATTCTTTCTTTCTTTGCTGGAGTTAATTGTGATGAAGATTTAATCAGTTCTTTCTTTTGTCCATACTTATCCCCTTTCTTTCTACCGTTATTCTTTCTGCCATCATTAGGTTTTATGTATGCTGAGTTTTGTTTTGCTTTTGCCATTTGTTATATAGTTTAGTAAATAGTTTCCATACCTCTTTGCTAACTTCTTTGTTAGTATATATCTCTTTTGTTATTGCTTTTTTATTTCCAAGCTCTATACCAATCTTACATTTAGTTCCTTTGTTATTCTGAGGTATTATATATATTCTATAACCTTTCTTTAAACACCAACTTTGTGCTTTCAGGTTATACAGTATCTCTCTCATAAAAAGCTTTCGTTACCTTAACAATAGTTTCTAGCTTTTCATATACATGATTTCTTTTTTCAGTTGGTATGTCTTCATACAAGTCAACAAACCTTCTATCAAATAAACCTCCTTCTTTTATAGACTTAACTTCTTTTCTTAATTCTAGGTTTTCTTTCAATAGCCTTTCATAATTATCAAATATAGTTTCGTTAGTATTTTTATTATAGAACTTATACTGATTATATAAATCCTCCAAGAATTTATCATAAAGAATAACAGAGTCAAATACCTTACTTATAGCGTGTACTACTGAAGCGTGGTCCATATCCATTGTCTTACCTATATCATCTAAACTCAGTTTAGTATATTCTCTACATAGTTTAAAGTATACTGCTCTTGCATATACATAATTTCTTTTTCTTGTCCTCTTAGATAAATCAATATTTAAACAGGATTCTATATAAGCTCTAATTGGTCTCGTTTGTAGTGTTTTGTTCGATTTCATCGTAATTTAAATTTATTTCTTTTGTGTTTAATCTTTTAGTCATTAATGTTAATATCATAAAACCCATGTGTTCTATAGCTTCTTGTATTCCTGCACATTCCCAATAAAGCTCTTGAGCTTCGTATTCTTTTAATAGATTCCTAAGGTCGTTTACAGACATTCCATCTTCTAAGTCATACATAGATAGATTAAAATACTCTTGCTTAATCTCTTTACCTTTAGAGAGTTTCATTTGTTACATAATTATCTAGATTAGGTATCTCATCTTGGAAGAAATACTTATATCTTTCTATTGCCATCTCTAGCTTTTCTAATCCAGTTCTCATAAATTCATCTGAACAATCACATATCATTATATCTTTTGTGTTTTTATCTACCACAACAAATATAAAAGCATCTGCATCAAACATCTTTGTATATAAAGCGGCTTGTAAATCATAAGAGAAATGTTTAGCACTCCATCTAAATTTAGTTATGTCTCCTGTAGTCTTTAAGTCTATTATCACATTTCCATTTAATACATCTGCTTTACCTCTGAAAGGTAGGCCATCTATCATTGAAGCTTGAGGTACTTCAAACTCAGCTCCCTTTAATAAATCAGTAACCTCACTACATTTAAGAACTGCATTAGCAATATAATTAGCATTATTAAACTCACTTCTTGTATAAACATTAGCTGAACCCACATCAAGAACTGCTTCCTTAAATGCTTTAGTAGCTTTAGAACCTTCTACTATAGTTAAGTCTTTTACTTTTTGTGGTTCAAGTACAGATAAATGTACAAGTCTACCATCTCTAAGTGGTTGAGCATCCTGATTCACATTAAGCGATTTAAGATAGGCTTTAGGACTTTGTAGTAGTTTCTTAGCTGAAGAAGAAGAAAGTGCATTAGAACCAAGATAACCATAGTAAAACTCGTCATCATACATTCTTTTTATAATGTCTTCGTGTTTCCACTCTTTATTGTCAAATGTTTTTATCATAATTTATATTTTAAGCTAATATACATTTTTGTTAATTAAATGTTGTTAAAAGTCTGTTAAACTTTATTTTCATTCTCAATCTCCTTTTGTAGGTTAGCTAATGCTCTCCAAGCAACTTTGGCAGAATGTTTGATACCGTCTGAGTCTGTTGTTCCAGCTTCAAGTAAATGTCTAGCAAGTGCATCTAATTCATCACCAGACTTACTTCTATCCCAATGTAATGGTTTATCTGGATTATGTTGATAGTTTCCAGCATAACTACATTTAGCTACTTCTCTAATAGCATCAGGAAAGTAATTCAGTACTCCTGAATAAACAGGTATTTTCTTTCTTTCGCTCATTATATATATATATTTTACGTTAACATTATAAGAAGAACTAATAGTCCAATCTAAAAGGACAGCTTTTTTATATTCCATGATTCTCCTAGTTTATTTAATACTTCTAATAAAAGTCCAGTTCTTTCTGACCATTTACCTTTGTAGTAACAGACCTCTACAGTACATTCATTCAAAGGAATATCTTTTGTATCATCTTTAAAAGAGTGAACGACCTTTAGCACAATAGCTTTCTCCTGATTATGCCAAGAGTCGTTTATCCTTTCCAATAATAATCTTTGGCCCATAGGAATCCTATTACCTTTTCTCTTTACTTCAATTAAGATTAAAGCATCATTATTAAATTCTAATACTGCATCAATATCGGAAGGATGAATCTTTCCGTTTTGTATACCAGTAAAATCTATAACTTGTTTTACTTGTTTAGAGTTTCTTATTAATGATTTATTTGTAGGCATCTACTACCTTTTTAAGTCTTAATACAATACTTCTTATACAAGAAGAACAAGAAGAGGGTTTGTTTTTCTTATTAAATACCCTATTACTAATTTTATATAACTCAGTAATTTCTTGATTATTCAATACATTCTTATTCTTAGCAAAGAAAGTGACTAAGTAATCATACTCCTCTTCACTTAAGCACTCTAACTTATTATGTCTAAATACTTTGTTTAACTTTTCTTTCCTAGCATCACATCCACAATCTTCTCCAGCTATAAACTTAACTAGCTTTTTGATTCCTGTAGCTTCTGTAATCTTTTCAATATCATCTCCTAATCCTTTTGATTTAGTTTCTTGAACTGCTTCAAAGTTTTTCTTCCAATCTTTGTAAGCTTTAGTTCTTTTGTCTTTTGGTTCTTTCATAGTTATATTATTTAAGTAAGTGATAATCTCCGTTTAAGTAGTCTTCTACATCTTCTACAAACTTATTCTTTAGAAAAGCTCTATAGTTCTTTATAGAATTAAATATGCTTGTTAGACTTATATTAGTTCCACTAGATATTTCTCTAAGAGTCATGTCTCCAAGATAATAGGTGTTACATAACTTAGCATCGTATCTATGCCAAGAGTTAATCTCTTTAGATACCATAGTAGTTAATTTGTAGAATGCTTCTTCTCTAGCTACATCAGTTTCATGATAAAGGTATTCGGCTGTATGTATACTATCAGCATCGTCAGTCTCTAAGTAACTAAAGAAAGTATATTTATTTTTAGCTTTTCTATAATCTGAGTATAAGTTTCTTAATGTAACATAAACATAGAATCTATTTACATCATCGTCTCCATACATTATTTTCTTTTTATCTGTTACAAGTCTGTTTATTTTAAGATACATTTCTTGTACTATGTCTTCACATAAATGTCTAGGACATCCCATATTATAAACCATCTTCACCCATAGCAAATGATTCTTAGCTAATAATTCTAACATATTAGTATTTCAATATTAATGTTATTAAATCTTCCTTGTCATAATACTTTTCAAGGCCATTTATCTTAACGATGTTTTGGTCCTGTTCAAATACTATTCCTTCTAAAGCATCCATAAATGCCTTATTTAAATTGTCGTGTAAATCTGGTTTTGTTGGTTTTGGAACTTTACCTGTTCTTCTCTTCTTGGGTGTTGACTTAAGATACTTAAATTGATAAGTTAATCTTTCTATTGATATTTCTGTACCTGCTGGAATCATTTCAAATCCTTTAGGTAATTGAGCTATAGCTAAAGCTCTGATAGCTACTTGGTAATTAATTATTTTCTTAGGTTTATAAGCAATATTGTTTCTGCCAATTCTGACTGACTGGTGTGGAACAGGCTTTATATTAAACGTAAGTTTTAGTTGCATCTATATTATTTTGTTCTATTACTTCAAACAAATCATCTACAATTTCAGGTTGACCTTGTTTGTTTATTCTGAAGCTAAATTTATCAAAAGGAAAGCCCCTACTCCTTTTACATTTTACAGTAACCATATCATCATTTACTGTGTTTATTTCTAATTGAATTTGAGTTTCTGCCTTCTTCTCTAAGTAACTTCCTAAATGTCCTGTAGGCTTCTCACTACCATAATTACTATGTATTACTGTTATAATATGACAATCTAATTCTTCAGTCCATTTCATTAGCTTTTGAATAACCATACTAGATTCATCTAAGTTGTTTACATCTGAAACTAAATCAGCAATACCATCTATAACAACAAGCCCAGCATCCTGTACTTTATTATATAAAAAGTATTCTATAAAGTTCAATCTATCTCTATTGTTTAATGTTCTTAATCCAAATGTATGATAGCATTCTTTATCCATCCCAGTCATATCCACAACTCTTCTAAATACTTTATGAGCGTGAAATCTACCCTGCTCAGTATCAAAGTGAACTAAACATCTACCTTCTCTATGGCCCAACATTCCTTTTGCGTGGCTATCTAATTGTCCTTTTAAATATACAGCTGAAAGTAAACTAACAAAGAATGTTTTCTTTGATTTAGGAGGAGCTGAAACAAATGAAAAGTTTCCATAAGTACCTATTGGTATTGGATATGTTTCATTACCTGCTCTAAAGTTTCCCATACTTATTGCAATAGGAGGATATTTAACCTCTTTATTAGGGTCAATATATGCCTTCTTCTCAATGTAGTGCATATACTGTTGTTCCTCATTTGTATAATTTTTTGTTATCATCTTGTGGGTGTGTGTGTGTTAAATAAAAAGGGGGAAATTAATCCCCCTAATAATTTAGAATAAATCTCCGTCTGCTGATACTTCAGCAACTTCAGATTCTCTTTCTGCATTTACTATAGAACCGTTGTTCCAGAAAACTTTACCGTTTCCTAAGTAAGATTTAGGTTTCCCTGCATCTCTCTCTTCTTTAGTTTGTGCATCAAACATAGAAACATTGTTTCCATATTTTGTGTCATCATTAACTGCAATAGTGAAGTTATAATAAACTCCTTTTTTGCCTTTAACGAATTTTTCTTTAGGTAATTTACTTACATCTAAAGACATTGAAATTAGTCCTGCCATAATTTAAGATTTAATATTAGTTAATTTAATTTGTAAAGCTGGTGATAAGCTATATTTCTTTTTTATAGCTGAAATATTACCACCTTTCTTCATGTGTGCTACTGCTCTTTTATATTCAGTAGATTCATCTTTAAGCTCAGGTAGCTTAGTAGTTGCGTGATTATTAGTTGAATCTGCATCCTTAGTATCATCAATTAATAAAAGGCCATTTAAAGCATACTTTCTAGCGTAAGAACTAGAACTACCAAATGACTGGGATACATCCATACCTTTCTTATTAATATCAATACCAGCTTGTGCAACTGATTCAATCTTACCATCTGTTCCATGTAGTATAGCTCTAGCTTCTACATAACAAATTCCTGACGGTGTCTCATTAATAGTATCAGTTAACGTAATTGATAACTCATACTTCTTTAATAGAGGTTTAACAGCTTCCAGAATATCTTCTTGATTTCTGTACCTGTACTTACCAAAACTATTGTATTGGCTTTTTGGTGCTTTTAATTCTGATTGAATTGCAATCACCTTTTGTTCAAAGTTAATTTCTTTTGACATACTTATTTGTTTTGTTGCAATATACGACTTTATTTTATATCTACAAATCTTTTAGATACAACCTCAGTGGTTAAGTCATCTACTGCTTGTTTATAATAGTTTAATTCTGAGGATTTATACATTACTTTTAATTGTAATTCGTTTACATAAAATGCTAATTCATTTAACTGAGTAATCATTGTGTCTATGTGTCTAGCACTTATTCTACCTTCTCTAAGTTTTAATACTGTATCTGACAATAATACAAACTTATCATAGTAGTTCATTTCTAATTCTGTTGGTTTATCTAATATCATTTCTATGTTTATATATTTCTGTCCTAACTACATTTTTATATTCTACAGGACAATCTGAGTCACATAGTTCAAATATAAATGTTTCTAGTTCTGATATTCTTTTGGTACTCTTGTTAAGCTCGTTAAGTAAAGCTTCAATTCTGTAATTGTTAAATTCTAATAAGTGTTTCATTGTTTTAATTTTCACCAAATATATAATGAGTTATTTATATGCAAAAGAGTTTTAACATACCTTTAACAGAAAAGGGTAGCCTAAACTACCCTAATCAACACACACCAGATTTAAAACAAAACAAATAGTTATATCATCTCCAGATATAAAATGCTCTTTCTTTAAGGTCATCAGTATCAAAATAAACATATTCATTACCAACACCTATTCTATGAACTCCTTGCTGAACTAATCCTCTAACAAGAGTTAATCTTTTCTTAGTACCTACACACCTAATCTTAATAGCTTTACCTACTCTATGAGAATTACTTCTTACTAATCTAAGTTTATCTGCATAAGGTTTACTTACATATCCTAAATCTATCTTTAAAGTTATTCTGTATTTCTTTACTATATTGTCTAATATAATAACTGGTTCTCTTTCCATAAATTTATAACCAGAGTTAGGAAGGTCAGGGCTATCAAACATATCCCAAGTTAAGAATGTTAAACCTTCACAGTTATCTATCTGCATAATTACTGCAATATAATAATAATATAACTAAATACAAAAATATTATTTACTTTATTTACTTGACTTTGTCAAAAAAAACATGTAACTTTCCCATCTTAATTGAATTATATGTTTGTTTTCTTAAACAAGTAGAAGTAGGTACAAAGAAGTAGAAGCTAGTTTATTCTATATATATATTAATAAATAAGTTTTTTTATGTATACAGGATAATTATATTCTTTATTTAACCACATACTGATTTTTATGTTTTGCTTCGCAAAAGATGTTTATAAAGAAGTAGCTATCTTCCTTGTCCTATATACTTTTTCTTAAACTTAACTTGACCTTTACTAGCATTTTTAGAGTGTACATTAGGCCTTTTAACTCGCTTAGAAGCTCTATGTTTATTTATAACTAACTTAGCCATTATATAGTTCTATGTCTTCTTATACTATTCCAAGTAATTCTTTTACTATTGCCAAGTATAAGTTTTTTGTGAAGTCTTTGATTGAACTCATCTCTTAAAGAGTTTATTTGTGTGCTTCCGTTATCCTGTTTACTCATTATCTTTTTATTTTTTCATAAGACCTTCCACCAAAATAAGCTCCTATTACAGTAATTAAAACCATTTGTAATAAATCCACCCAGTTATCTTTTACTTCAAAGTTAATAAAACCTGCATCTATAAACACTATAAGGACTGTAGATACAACTAGAAATATAAGAACTAAAGGCCTAACATTCTTAGACAACCAAGAATCACTATTCATATCAGTTTTCCATCTTTCTGTTACATTCTTTTGTATATCAGATTCAGCATTTATCCAAACTTCAGTCATCTCTTTTTCAAACTGAGCCTTCTCTACTTTACTAAAAGTATGTTTGTCTATTATATCAGAAATCTTTTCTGCTATGTTTGACCCTGCTGCTCCAAATAATTTAGCTAATATTTTTCCCATTACTCTATTTTTATATATATCATTAAGAATATAAGATATATGTTTATTTCATTATAATTAAGTTCTTCTGTAGGCCCATAGATTGACCAGCCAATAAGAGGGCCAGTTGAAAACGTTTCAGCAAATCCAATACTATATTTCATACCTACTATGTTTAACGATGTACTATGTTTAAGAGTTACTTATATCTCTATACTTAGTCTTACCATCTTCCTTATATGCCAACAAACATCTCTTTCTATTAGAGTCACTATCTACATAACTAACGTGTACCCAATCAGGGTTAGTATCTGTACCAAACTCCCAAATAAGTTGGTCAAAATCGAGATTATCTTTAATATAGTAATACATATAAGCATTAGAAACATAACCATAAAAGTCATCGATATCAATAGCTCTACCTTGACAATGTTGACTTCTACTGCTTCCACCAATAGCTTTATTAAGTTTTTCACATCTAAAAAATGAGTTAATTTTAATTGGACCATTTACAGCTCTTCTAAGAGGCTCAAATACTTTTTCTGCAATCAGCTCCATATTTTGTAATTCGTAATCATTAGGAGTGTTCTCTATGCCTAAGCGTAAGGCTGTGACACTTTTAGTAGCTTCTTTATAAGTTATATGTTTACTTATCTTTGCCATTATTAATTATTCTTTGAACTGTATAGACTATAGTGCAGACAAGAAGAATTATCTTTAACCAAACTTCTAATTGAGTTAATGAAACCATAAAGGTTATTGAGTTTATAAGGTATATCTTCATATCTGCAAAGTCCATAGCGTTATTCTTTTACTTCTTCAGCTTCTTCAACAATCTCTTTGTAAGAACCATCTTTTAAGTCGATATTAATTTTACCGTACTTACCTTCTAGTTCTTCTTTAACCTTGTTACTTTCTTCTTGCACTTGTGCATAAGCGTGTAACAGACCGTGCTTTTGTACTTCTAAAGTACCTAAGTCGTGTTTGATGGCAGAAAACTTCTTTTCTGATTCTAACAATGATTCTAATTCTTCTTTACTAATTTTTGACATTTTATTAAATTTATAGTTATATACAAATATACTAATTTTTACACTTACATTCTTGTTTCAATTTATCTACTTCTGCTTTTAGTTCTTGTATTGCACCTACTAATAATGGCACTAATTTTGATTGGTCGATACCTTGATAATCTGGCATTTCTCTTGTACCCATTACTTTTTCAGATACTAATACTTTTTCAGTCCATTCTTCTTTAGCTTCCGTTATAACGTTTCCTTCTTCATCTAATTCTTCTTCTATTTCAGGATGAACAACATCTTCATAAACAGCAGGACTTACTTCGTATTCTTCAGTACGCATACCATCTTTTTCTCCTGAGATAGCTTCAGGTACTATATCTTGTACTTCGTGAGCTAAGAAACCATCTACTGTGTCTGCATCTGCTATAAAATTAAATCTTTTAGGTTTTAATTGATTTACTCTATCTAAAGCTCCTGTCATTTCCACTACATTTTCTTTTGCTCTATAGTCTGATGTTGTGACATAAGAAGTTGTAGAGCCATTAGTAGTTATTCTTCCAACTAAAGAGCCATTAACATAGAATGAAATAAATCTATCATTACTATATCCTGAAACCTTACCAATATACATATTAGAATCACTATCACTTGATGTTATTATAGTTCCGTTACCAGGAGCAAAATTCCATCCAGTAACCCCTTCAGCCGCACCACCACCTAAAACTGTACTTCCAGTATTTCCTACTGTCCCCCCAGCTGTAATTCTCATTTTTTCTGTTCTTGCAGAATCACCACTTCCAGTAAAAAAAGCTAATTCATTAACATTATTACCACCGTTATTATAAACTGCTAATCCTGCCCAACGATTTGGATTGTTTACAGGCTGAGTGTTACCGTATATTTTAAAATATCTATCATAACCAGTATTTGTGCTATTGCCCACCATTATTATATTCCCGTCAACATTAAATTTTTCTGGAGTTTGATTAGTCGTTCCTATTCCTACGTTGCCTCCTAATGGATTTAAAGATATAGTACCTAAATTAGCACCATACACAGGGGCTGGATGCCCTGATTGTATCCAAGATTTTCTATCATTTGCTTGACCTGAAACTCCTAATGCTAATCCATTGCTTCCATTACTATCCTCAATAAGCAATCCTGCATTAACATTAAAATTAGTAGTGCTTGAAGCGTCATTAGAAGCAGTTAAATTACCAATTGCAACAGCAGAATATTTAGTTTGTATTTTATTTGCAGGCGAATTCGTTCCGATTCCTACGTTGCCAGAATCAAGAATAGTCATTTTAGAATCAGACAAGTTTGCAGTTCCATCACCAGCGTTAGGATTTACAGCAAAATGTAATTTGCCTGTAGCATTTTGAGCTGTAAATTCCCATAAAATTGCTGCATTATTATAAATATCTCCACCACCATAACCAAAAGCTAATCCAGTATATTGACCGGCTATTGGAGAAAGGTCATCTTCTCCTCCTTTTATAAATAAAGCTGCACCTGTAGCAGTATTTCTATTATTAACTTCTAATTTACCTTGTGGGGAATTGTCTCCGATTCCTACATTTCCAGAACTGTCTATACGCATTCTTTCTGAACCTGCATTATAAAATTGCATTACTCCAGACGTATTGTTTAAAACTAAAGCTCCTGATTCAGCATATAAATATCCTGTTGCAGTTCCATTTACTTGCATTACTAATCCCCCACCATTAGTTCCATTAGTTGTTACAGAAGTATATCCACTTGCTATACTTGTAGGCGAATCAGCTCCTATTCCTAAATTTCCATTATTTAACAAAGTCATTTTAGTATCAACTGTTGCAACTGAACCTGCTGTTCCTGCTCCTGCAGTTCCCCATACCATATTACCATCTTCAATACTAAATCTACCTGCTAAACCATCCATTACATATTCAAAAGCAGTACCTGTATTTACTATTAAATTTGCAGCCATAGTAGCTCTGTCGTCATTTGTATTGCCAAATAAACTCATACCTTTACCAAGCTGTAAAACATCTAAACCAGAAAACGAAGCACTTGGAGTAATTCCTATTCCTACATTTCCTCCAAAAGTTGTGCTTTTATCTATATAACAAGCTACATCTGTAAAGTATGCAACTTCAGCTTCTAATATTCCTATAGAAACTTTGGCTTTTGAGAAAACAGTTAAAGTATCTGTATTATGGTCGTGTGAAATAAAGCCTCCTTGACTTGCTGCCGTAGTACCGTCTGCAAATGTTATATAAGCTGTATCTGTAGTTCCACTAACCAAAGTCATTCCACTATCATCAGGAACGCTTATAACTAATTCATCAGCAGAATAGTCACTAGGATTAGTTAATCCAATACCTACTGAGTCTGTGGAAACATCTACAAATAAAGTATCTGTATCTACTGTTAAATCACCTGAAAAAGTACCAGTTCCGCCAGTTATGTTTCCTGAAAAGGCAGTAGCTGATACTGTTCCTGTTACAGTTATTCCTGTGTTTGTTGTTTCTAGTTTTTTTGAGTCATTATTATAAAGTTCTACATTTCCATTACTTGTAGCTTTTATCATATTTTCTCCAGTCCTAGAGTTTAATTGAAAAAAGCCAGTTTCAATAAATATTCTGTTTGAATTTATTATTGCACCACCTTGTCCTGATTCAAGAGTAGAGTCGTAATAAAGTTGAAAAGCATTTGAAGTACCTAACCTTATTCTTTCATCGTCGTCTAGATTTATATTACCATTAAAAACTGCATCGCTTGTAACAGTAAAATCATTACTAAATGTTTTTTCTCCAGCAATAGATTGATTTCCAGTAGTCATTACTGCTCCTGCTGCCAATACATTAGTAGCATCAGTTACATCAGCACCTGCTTCAATACCATCTAGTTTTGCTCCATCTACTGAAATATCTCTACCATCGACTGTTCCTGAAAGTATTATATTTCCTTCAAATGTGGCATCTTGTGAAGTGTCTATCGTTAATGCTAATGTTTCAGCTGTATTAAATATTAAATCACCTGTAGCTGTAGTTATTTCGTTACCACCAGAACTTGTAATTATTCTAAAATCATAATCATCAGAGTTAGGTGCTTTTAAATCTATATATCCACCTGAAGCTCCTCCTATTTCTATTCTACCAAAAGCAGAGCCTTCAATAGAAATAACATCATCTACATCTAAAGTTCCGTCTATATCTACATTACCACTAAAATCTCCTGTAGTACCTGAAATAGTTCCACCAGTCACATCACCTGTTAAATTACCAATAAAACTATTTGCAGTAACACCTCCAACAAAAGTTGCATCTTTTGATGTGTCTATTGTTAATGCAGTACCTCCGTTTTGTAAAAACTTTAATGTGTTATTTGTATTACTACCAATTACAACTTCAGAACTACTAGCATAGAATATACCCTGTACATTATTTGTTGTGTTTTGAATAGACAACGTTGGAACTCCAGAACCAGAAATAACAACATTTCCTGAAAAATTTGCACCTGTACTAGATATAGTACCTCCTATAAAATTACCCTCTAAATTAGCAATTAAAGTAGCTACTGCATATCCTGTTCCACTTGTATTTACTGTTGTAGTAGGTTCAACTTCTAATCCCTTAAACAACCTGTATTTACCTGTTAGAGCTTCTCTAAATAGTCCTGAGTATAGTGTAGTATCAGAAGGATGATATTTGCCATAAAAACCTATATCAACTGCATCTGTAGAAGTGTTGTTGTTTGCTAATACAATTAAAGGGTCTTTAACCGTTAGTGTATCTGTTCCTACTGTTGTAGTGCTTCCTTCAACTACTAAGTTTCCAATGACTGTTAAATTGCTACCTATTTTAGCATCTCCAAATACATGAAGATTTAATCCTGATTCTGGAGTAACACCTATACCTACTTGAGTAGTAGATACAAACATAGGAGAATTGTTACCAAAACCATCAGTTAGTTGTTTAGCTGAAGTTGTTATATTTCCGTTATCAGAAAACTTTACAAGTGACTGATAAGTATTTTTTATTTTATTTCCTGAAAGTGTAGCCATCTTTATTTAGTTTTTGTAAGAAAGTATCTAACTTAGCCACATTACTTTCTTTAGGTTTATATGTTTTTATTTTTTTACTCTTCATTAAAGTACCCAAGAATTGAAGTTAACATCTTTGTCTGGATACATTTCTCCGCTTGTAGAAGAAGTATATTCTGGGTATAATGAGCTATTATAGTCCATATAATCAACAAATCTTCTAGTATAAAATTCTGCTGTTTCAGTAACTTTAGCTAACATCATTCTCATTTCTTCTAATGAAATAGTTTCTGAGTTTTCACTTCTATGTTTAAATACACCACCATTACTAATCTGATACATAGCAAAAGGCAAATAAGAGCTTTGAGTAAACCAAGTAAGCATAGGCTTCACATAATCATCTAGCAATAACTTATAATTAGAATTACCAGCATCATCTATAGTACCTGCCAGTATCAAAGCTTGTAGTTTTTCATAAAGTAATCCTCCTAGATAGTTTTGAATATGAGTATCTTGAGCTACTTCAATAAACTGTATTAGTTTATCAGCATCTACATTCCCATCTATTATAGATTTCCTTTTTAAATCGTTTATTGTTATAAAGAGTGCTTTCTGTGCCATAATTATTTAGTTTTTGGGTAAGCACCTCTGTTTGGCATATCTACTGGTCTAATCTCAACGTCTTTAGGGTTACTTGGTTCCTTAAATCCATCTTGTACAGCATCTGAAGCTTCAACTTCGGTATTTGGTGTTACTTTCTTTTTATATACTTTTCTTTCCCAGAAATGATGACAGTTTTTACCTCCTTTGAACTTAAATAAGTTATATTTCTTCTTATTATGTCCTAGTTCACTATTTAAACCTTTAAATGACATAAGAGTAATGTCTTCTTTTCTAAATACTAGATTTTTACCTGTAAGAGACTCCATTTGTCTACAGAATACTCTACTTTTATCTGAATTTCTAACTGGACCATAAGAATATCTTATTTTATATCCAGAATTGTCTTGACTTGACCTTTTATCAGGGTTAGCATCGTCTTCCGATACACTTAATTTAGTTAAATCAAACTCTTCATTATCATTATTGATTGCTTCTGTATGTATAAGTTCCCATTCATCAGAAACAACCTCTCCTAGTTCTTCTAGTTGACCGTATAGGTTTTCAGCACCTTCATCAGATAAATCTAATTCTTCTTGTGAGCTTAACTTCTCTCCAGTTTCTTCTTCTCTTTTTACTTTAGTAGAAATGTTCTCTAATTCTGTAAATTCTATTGGTTGTAGAGTTACAAAGTATAAGCCTAAGTATATTTTGTTAAATGCAAGTATTTCATCTAGGCCATCTATAATACTTTGTTGAAATGGTCTAATTACTATATTATCCATAAGAATAGAAGCAGTTCTAAGTTCTTCTGCATTATTTCCAAACCCTGTATTATCTTTTATACCTAAAAGTATAGGAGAAACAATACCATGACCAAGCATTATCTTTTCTCTGCTTTCATCGGCCAAGAATTGATACTGTGCATGAGCATCTGGAAGGTGAATAGGTTGTAAATCTGCTTGAGTCTCTGTAGACTCGTTAAAAGTAAGAATAAACTTACCTGCATTAGAAGACCCACTAAATTTATCATATATTTTATTCTCAATAAGTTGTTGTGTTTCTTCATTAGGCACTCCATTATTAAAGTTAATTAACAAAGAAGGCTGTAATCCATTTTTAATGTTGTTTATATGATAATTACTTACTTCTTCTTCTAATTCTGCATATTGTAAACAAGATTGGTAGTCTACTGGAGAATAATAGTAAAAACCAGACCTATATGGTTTAAATACATATAACTCTATTAATTGACCTTTAGAACCATTACCAAAAGATGGTATTCTCTTAGGTTTATCACTTGGCTTCAAGTCAGACCACTTAGGATGGTAATAATAAGCCTCTATTTGACCTTTTTTAGCTTTTTCAGCTCTTAACGTTTCCATAGGAAAGTGTAGGACCTTCAGAATGGCTGTTTTCCGCTTGTTATAGACCACTTGCATAGCAGCTTGGCCTAACATCTTATAATCGTTTACAACACGTCTTAAATCCTTTTGTTTTAAGAGAATTTTCATCTTAGCATACATCTCAGGCTTTATTTCACTGTCTGTAGCTTCTAATCCTCTTCCATATATCATATCTACTATACCATTTATACAACGAGCATTAGTAGGGCTTCCTAAATATTTATCTATAAGCTCATCAAAGTAATCATTATACTCTCCGTATTGAACCCAGTCTTTTCCGTAGACTTCTTTAATTTCTGGTATTTCGTAACCAGATAAATTGACTACTCTAATATTTTTATTTTCCATATTATATTACTATATATTCGTCTTCAGAACCAGCACCATATTCAGTATACTTGTTCTCATTTAATGTGTGTATTACCTCATCATTTATTTGAGAGGATACATAAGCCTTATCTCTATACCATAAATCTCCACCTTTACTAAACTGTAAGTAATAAGCAGTTTCTGCTTTAAGAATAGTAGAAGCTAATGATACAGACACAAAATTTCCATTATCAGAAGCAGTAAGATTTGTTAATGTTTCGCTTTTGTTAGTTCCATCTTGTGTTATAGTAAGATTGATACTTGACAAAGACGTTTTATCTCTAGGAATTATATTAATTGTCTGAGAACCTGTATTTGGAAGTAATCTTATCATAATAAGATAACTGAAAAGTAACGATTTTGTTTTATATAGAAAAAGGGCCAAAAAGGCCCTTTATATCTACTATGTTTAATAGAGTACTATGTTTAAGAATTTACAACAGTAAATCCAGTAGTAGTTGGGTCAGCATCTAAGAAATTAGCAGGAACTTTTTCCATTCCTGTTAAAGTTAAAGTGTATCCACTTAAGTCTCCCATTGCTCCTCCAGTTACAACAGTACCTCCTGATACATCCATTCCATGCTCTAATCCACCTAAGAAGTAATTTCCATTATTATCTTTTATGATAACGTGAGGTCTTCCCCAAGAAAGTAATTTTAATTCTTTATTGTCAGCGACAGATAGTTTATGTAATGATAGTTCAAGAACTTGTTCAAAAGCAGTTGTTCCATTCTCTCTACTAGATTGAATGTTTTGTGTAAAAGATGATGTTCCTTTGATGTCATATTCGTATGCACTTGGAGTACCAGCAACAGCTTCTATAGAATCTGTATTTGTTGAGTCGTAAGTGATGTCTCCCATTGTGCCATAATTAACAAAGTATACCTTATCTAATCCACCAACGCTGTCTTTACAAGGCTCTGTTCTAAAAAGTGTTAAGTTACAAGACATATTATTAGTTTTTTTTAAAGTTAGTATTAAAAGGGTGAGTGATTAAGCCCACCCCTTTATTGATTATTATTATTATTAAGCGTTTACTCTGTAAACAATATCAGAACCTATTCCGTATTGTACAGCACTTGTAAATCTCATGATTACTCTTACATTTTGAGAACCATCTAAGTCACCCATGTCAATAACTTTAACTTCGTTGTGGTCAGATAATAAACCTGTTCCGAAGAATAAGTTAGACTTTTCAGCAGCAACAGCAGTGTCATCAGCAAGTCCGTTAGCAACAAAGATTTTTACACCATCAAAGCTTAGTGAACCATTGTTCCACCATTGAGTTCCTTGACTGTTTGTACCGTTAGAACCTAATCCAGCAGCTCCAAATCCACCTAAAGCTCTTACATAAGCTCTAGCGATGTTTTGAGATACATAAATGTACATATCTTCTTGTCCGTATAAAGAAGAAGGAATAGCATCTACGATAGAACCTAATTCAGCGATTACGTTAGCAGAAGTAACGGCAGAACCAGTTACATCAATAACGTCTCCATCAGCAGCTAGTAAAGTAGAGAATCCATCAAATTCACCTGCATTAGCATTAACACCACTCCAGATGTTTTGCTCAGTTTTCTCAGCAACTTTAGCAGCAACGTGTCCAATTAAGAAATCAGAAAATAAAGGAGGTAATTTGTCAAATGTAGAAATTCCCATTTGTACAGCTTCCCAGTCACTTCTAAAGTCTTTTTTACATAATTCAAGGTTAACTTGGAATTCTTCTGGTTGAATAATTCTTTCAGTTAATGTAACGTCACCTGCACTTGTGAAATCACAAGAAGCATTACCAATAAGTCCACTTGTAGAGACTTTCTTGATTACGTCTTTGTATTTTACATTAGGTTTTACAGTAATTCCACCATTATCCACCAAACACACCCAACAC
>JACSEG010000047.1_pt1 | contig 22954 bp, 19 predicted proteins | sample 8225521 | NCBI WGS metagenome assembly JACSEG01 (sample SAMN15705060, study PRJNA637333) | viral metagenome | isolation source: viral RNA from sea star tissue | host: Pisaster ochraceus | place: USA:Santa Cruz | collected 2018
AAGAAGTTTTTATCTCTGTGGCTGTGGCTGATTGATCTAGGTCCAATGCCTCGTAGTAATCCATGACGTATGAAGAGATTCTTAGTTTTCGGGGCTTGGGCTTATCGTAGTCGTGTCAGGACTGTCTTTCGTGGTCTGAGTCGTTTGAATAGTCTGAGTGTCTTGTTTTACTTCTCCAGAAGGAAGGGCTTGTTCTGTCGTCTCGCTGGGGGCAACAATGCTTCCTGTTTCGGGTTCCGTGCTGCTTTCTGTTGCATTCTCGTTCCACCACTCTACCGTAGTCGGTTGTGCATCGTTTACGGTGCTTTCTAGACTCGTTACATCCACTTCGTTCTCTCTAAAGAGAAATGCAAGCACGAGGGCTATGATGATGAACGAAACAGCCAAAATGCTCGTGGTACGTGTGATTACGTTTCCTTTTCTTGCACCATACTGCTGACTTACGCTGCTGCCAAAGAGGAGCCCTGCTCCTTCTGCGCCGTCATCTTGGAGTAATACCAAGAGAATGAGAAGTATTGATACTATAGCCAGTAATACTGTAAGAAATCCTATAAATATTGCCATGTCTTATCCTTTCATTATAGAACAAAACACGTTTTCTTTGAGTGAAGCCGTTCCAATAAGAGCTCCGTCTATGTGTTGTTCTCCTAATAGTTCTGAGATGTTTTTGTCGTGTACTGATCCTCCATAGAGTATGTACATGTTTTCTGCTGCCGTAGTTCCATACCGAGACTTTAGTTGTTCTCGTATACACAGGTGAGCTTCGTTTGCTATCGTACAGCTTGCCGTCTTTCCCGTGCCAATAGCCCATACAGGTTCGTAGGCGATGCTTAGTTTCGGAAGCATGCGTTCATCTATGCCCTGTAGCGCACTGCTCAGCTGTCTTTCCAACACCGATTCGAACGTTCCTGCCTCACGTTCTTCGAGCGTTTCTCCTACACAGAGCACAACATCTAGTCCACATTCCAAGGCAAGCAGCACTTTCTTGTGTATCGTTTGATCGCTCTCGTGAAACAAGCGTCTGCGCTCTGAATGCCCTAAAATGACCATTTGTACGCCTATGTCCTTAAGCATGGTAGGAGAAACCTCTCCTGTATAGGCGCCAGAAAGCTCGTCAGCGGAGTTTTGTGCAGCAAGTATGATAGAACTTCCCTGGACTATCTTTGCGATTTCAGTAAGATATACAAAAGGAGGTGCCAGCATTATTCGAGATCCTTCCATAGAAGCCTCGGATTCATAAGTGTCCACCACTTTTTGCGCAAGTGCCTTCGCTTCCGTGATACTGAGATTCATCTTCCAATTTGCTGCGATAAAACGTTTCATCTATCCCTCTTTGTGTTCATTACTTCCATAGTATACCGTAGAACGATAAAAAAATCTTGCTTGTGCCTGTATTATTTGTGCTTGTGCCTGTATTATTTGTGCTTGTGCCTGTATTATTTGTGCTTGTATTATTTCCATCACGAGAGAACCTCTATTCCAGGCAAACTCTTTCCCTCGAGGAACTCCAAAGAAGCACCTCCCCCTGTAGATACATGGGAAAACTGACCACAGAGGTCAAACGCATTAATTGCTGCAACGGAATCTCCCCCTCCAACAACAGAATGGGCAGACGAGTCTCCGATGGCCTGGGCGATTTCTTTTGTCCCCGTAGAAAACGCAGCGAATTCAAAGACTCCCATGGGACCATTCCATATGATGGTGTTTGCTTTTGAGAGTTCCTCTCTATATTGCTGAATACTACGCGATCCTATGTCCATGGCTATATACCCTTCAGGAATGTCAACCGTGTCCACGACTATCGGCTTTGCCTCTGGAGAAAATTGTTCTGCACAGACGTGATCTTGTGGCAAGAGGACTCGTTTGTTCTCTTCTTCTGCACGTTCAAGAAATCGCTTTGCTGCTTGCACGTACTCTTTTTCGAAAAGACTTGATCCAATTTGATGCCCTTGAGCCGAGAGAAAGGTGTATGCCATTCCTCCTCCTATAACAAACACATCGGTGCAGTCGAGTAGGTTTTCTAGAACCATGATCTTTGACGAAACCTTTGAGCCACCAACAACGGCAGCAAGCGGTTTCTTGGGATCACGTAAGAGATTGCTAAAAAAGCTATGTTCTTTTTGTACCAGAAGCCCCGCATAGGATGGCAAGATTCGTGCCACTGCCTCTGTCGATGCATGAGCCCTATGAACCGTGCCAAAGGCATCGTTTACATAGATATCGGCTAAGGAAGCAAGTTTTTGAGCAAAAGAAGCATCGTTTGCCGTTTCTTCAGGATGAAATCGTAGGTTTTCTAAGAGGAGAATGTCTCCGTCATTGAGCTGTGACTTTTTTTCTTCTGCCTCAGGACCACATATATCCTCCGAAAAGCCGACTTTAGAGCGAATCCCTTCTTTCTCTAAGAGGGAGCAGAGTTCTTTGTACACAGGAAGCAGACTAAACTCTATTTTTCTTGTGCCTTTTGGTCTTCCTAAGTGACTCATAAGGATAAGCCTTGCTTCTTTCTCTACGAGGTTTTTGATGGTGGGAATGGCGGCCTTAATGCGTGTATTGTCACGAATTTTCCCCTCTTTTAGGGGCACGTTAAAGTCCACACGAATCAACACGTACTTCGATCTTAGATTTACTAGCGTGTCTATGCTTCGAAGAGACATACGCTTACCTTGTAATCAACGATGCAAGGTCAATAACTCTGTTTGAATAACCCCATTCATTGTCATACCATGCAAAAGTCTTTACCATGTTTCCAATAACCATTGTGCTTTGAGCATCAAAAATAGAGGAAGCCGCGCAGTGAATAATGTCCACTGATACTATGGGATCATCTGTGTAATCCAAGATACCACGGAGCGCTCCTTCGGATGCCTGCTTCATGCTTGCGTTTACTTCTTCTACGCTTACCTCTTTTTCAAGAAAGGCGACAAAGTCCACGATAGAGCCAGTAGGGGTTGGCACACGCATTGCCGTGCCGTCCAATCGTCCTTTGAGCTCAGGAAGCACTTTGCATACTGCCCGTGCGGCTCCTGTTGTAGTAGGAATGATGGAAACAGCACCGGATCGTGCTCTTCGTAGATCTGAATGCGGTGCATCGAGTATGACCTGGTCGTTCGTATACGAATGCACGGTGGTCATAAAACCTTTTATTATTCCAAAACTCTCGTGCAGTACCTTTGCAACGGGTGCAAGGCAATTTGTTGTACAGGATGCGTTGGAAACACACGATTGACTGTCGTTATATGTTCCTTCGTTTACCCCCATCACTATCATGTTGTCTATTTCGTCTTTGGCTGGCACAGTCAGGATGACCTTCTTTGCGGGAAATTTCTCGTTTACAAGATGATCTCCGTATCCGCCCTTGTCCGAACTCTTCTTTACGAAGATACCCGTAGATTCTACCACGACATCTGGGTTTGCTCCCCAAGGAATCTGCTTTGGATTTCTCTCTGCATGAACCTTGTACATCTTGCCATTTACAACAAGTGAGTGATCGTTACAATCCACGGTGCCAGGAAACCTTCCTTGCGTGGAATCGTACTTAAGAAGTGTTGCCAAAGTTTTTGTACTGGTAATGTCGTTTATTCCAACAACATCGATGCCTTTTTCAAGTGCTATTTTAAAGACGTTACGTCCGATTCTTCCGAACCCATTAATTGCGATTTTCATTATAAACCTCTCTCCATATAAGGTGTGCTATGCACGTTACATTAAACGTATTATACGCGTATATAAACTTACCATGCGCGTATATAAACTTACATACAAGTATAGATAAAAAAATCTACATTGTCAAGATCCCTCGCCCCCTAGATCGGAGCTCTCAACCCCTAGCCCGAAGCTCTCGACAAAAGCTGATAGCAGCGATACAAGACTCTCGGAAGATGGAACATTCCTTTCCACCCATTGGCTTTCGCTGTCCAGATTTTGCTTGCGTCTCGGTTAAGATATCCATACCATTCGCCGTGTTCTGCATCAGGGAAATTAGAAAAGGTATATTCATGTATCTTTTCATACCATGCCCAAAGATCATCACGATCACTACAAAGGCATGCCAAGAGCAAGCCATACAGTGCTTCACAATGAGGCCACCATAGTTTCAAATCTGCTTCCAGATTATGACAGGGAGTCCAATCAATGTTCGTGAGATATCGTATTCCTCCATATTCTTTATCCCAACCATGTTCTAAGGAAGCAATGATCATATCGATGGCAGTGTCCTGCAACTTCGTGTCATTTCTTTCATGAGCAATTTCTAATATCATCCAAGCACTTTCTATGGTATGACCAGGATGAAAGAGACGCCCCTCAGGTATTTCTAGCATCGCAGATCCATCCATCGATACGTTTTCAAGCAAGTAGCCGTGCTCTGGCTTCCAATGCCTATCTATAATAGAATCGATAGACATGGTGATATCATCTTCGAACGGCGAAGAAGAGAATACGTCCCTGAAAACCTTAGCAATCGTTATGCGACACATGTCATGTGCATGAAGATGAAACTCGTGATCGAGCAATGGATAACAAAGCATTGGGGTATCGGTGGGAAGCCCCAAACGTGAGATTAAAAACTTGTACATACGCAAGGCCAGATCCTTTGCTGTCTTGTCGCCTGCTGTCTTGTCGTCACAAAAGCTTGCGCATTCTGCCATAGCTATTGAAGCAAAGACCTCGGTGTATATACTAAGACCATCGGACAGTGGGTTCCCAAGAGAGTCCAGGCGAAAATACATGGTTCCGTCCGCCTTCATTGCATGCTTACGCATAAAATCTAGTCCGTGTAACGCGTAGTTACGCCATCTATCTTCTTGGCGGTGAGTGTTGTACAGATGGGCAAAGAACCAAACCTCTCTTCCCGTCATCCACATGTCCTTGTCCCCTGAGTACACATGACCATCACGTTCTAAACGTGTATGATAACCACCGTGCTCTGTATCAATTGAATGTTCTTCCCACCAAGGGACAACATCATCAAAGAGACTTGTATGGTACTGCTCTTTTAGTTGCTGAATACGTTCTTTTGGTATCAAAATATTTTCTCCTTTTTATTATATATATTAATTCGTTGTTTTTATAATTGTATAAGAACTGCCTAACATCGCCATCACCAAACATCGCCCATCCTGTCTAGCCCTTTACTGCCCCCGCAAGCAACGCTCGTATCAGAAAACGAAAACTAAAAACCCCTATCATCACCGGAGGAAGGACACTGAGCGTGATTGCTGCTGCTGTTTTTCCCCACTGCACGCCATACGAAGTGATAAAAAAAGTCGCTCCCACGGTAACTGGTGTTGCCTTTCGTGTCGTTAAAATAAGTCCAAACAAAAATTCGTTCCACGAATAGATAAAGCTCAAGATGGCTACCGATACGAGTATCGTGGCCGAGAGTGGCAGAACGATTTTTAACATGACCTGTCGTACGTTTGCCCCATCAATAAAGGCAGCCTCCTCTAGTTCTATAGGGAGATCTTGAAAAAATCCGACAAAAATAATCAGCGAAAGAGGGAGATTGATAAGACAGGCAATGGCGGCAAGACCTATGGTCGAGTCAAACAATCCAACCGTTTGAAACATAAAATAAAACGGAATGGCAAAGATGATCAACGGGACACTTCTCAAGTTCGTAACAAAGGGAAGCAAAAAGCTCTTTCCAACGTTGTTGCGAACCATTGCATATGCAGCGGGCAGGGCAAGAATGATGGCAAGGAAGGTGCCGAGTATGGACAAGAAAAAACTATTAGATAGATATTTAAGAAAATCCAATTTAGGAGATGTCAATATATCTACAAAGTTCTGTAGCGTTGGAGAAAAAAACAACAGTGGCGGTGATGCCGAAATCTGCGCCGTAGTTTTTAGTGAAGTCAAAACGGTAGCGACAAAGGGTATATTGAACAGAACGACAACCACAACGTATAAGACAACTCTAAAAAATCGTTTCATCTCTATGAACTCCGTATTACCTTTTTCATAAACAAAACAAGGGGGGCAAGGAATATCAGCATCAGCACCATGGATGCTGCCACTGCTAGCCCTATCTGCTCTTGTTGAAAGAAACTCTTATATATGTAAATGCTCATACTCGTCGTCAAATTTCCTGGACCTCCTCCCGTGAGCACATAGATATGATCAAAGACCCGAAAAGAATCCACAAAGCGTATGAAAATAGAAATCAACAAAGAAGGTAGGAGGCAGGGAAGAACAATATGGCGAAACAGTTTGGAAGATGTTGCCCCATCTATTTTTCCCGCATCGATAAGCTCATCGGGTATTCCTTGCAGCCCTGCAAAGATAATAAGAAATGCAAACGGAGTCCACTGGAGGATTTCAATGCCTAGCAATGTCCACAGCAAGAGTGGCGGATTGAGCAAGTTCACCTGTAGCCCCAGTAATTGAAAGTATTTGGGTATCATGCCCACAAAGTCGTTGAGAAGCAAGCGATACATGACCCCCATCAACACCGGTGCGATCATCAATGGAAGCAAGATAAAAATCAGCAGGAATTTTCTTTTTCGAAGAAGCGGTTCCAAGGCTACCGCGAGCACCAAACCCAAGGCAACTTCTATAAAACTCGCTAGTAATGCAAAACGCAGACTGAAGCCAAAACTCTGCCAGAACGCTCCAGAACGAATAACTTTGCTATAATTCGAAAAAATATTATCTGCTAACAACGATGGAGAGCGAATCGTTTGAAACGTGACGTCACTAAAACTGTAAATGATGTTTAAGACAATAGGGTATCCGAGAATGAACCCCAAGAACACTACCAAAGGCAGCATTGGATAATATTTTCTTAAATGTAGCAGTTTCAAAAAGAACCTTTAAAACGGGGAGCTAAACAATAGCACCCCGATTTATGATCATGCACTCATTACTGAATGATCTCTTTCATACGCTTTTCAACATTGCTTAATGCCTGACTAATGGTCTGTGTTCCAGCCCATACCGCAGAAAACTCCTCTGCTTGAAGCGTGTACACTGACAAGGCGTAATCGGCTGCGCCTCCTCGAACAACATAGCCACCTTCTAGCGATGATGCTATCTGAGGAAACGATGCATTAATGTCCGTTCGACTTTCTAAAAGAGAAGTGGCAGGAGGCGTTCCTCCTTCTGCATAAAGCTGTAGGCTTTCAAGGGTCGAGAACCAATTAAGAAAACGGCCCGCTGCCGCCTTATGCTTGCTTGCTGCGTTCAAACCAAAGCCCAAACTATGTACATGTGTCCTGTTTCCCTCGCTACCTGCAGGAAGAGCTGCAATCCCCACCTTGTCGAATATCTGAGGAGACTGTTCGGGATCAATCAAACTCGTATAGGCTGCATTCCACTGTGGCATTATTGCTACCTGACCTGACTTAAAGGCCTCGATTGCTTCGGCAAACTCATAGTTAATGCTCGCTGCAGGAGTAGCCTTGTTATCTATTATCTTTTGATAGATCTCCAAACCTCGTCTTGCTTGCGGTGAATTTATTGTCAGATTCCCTGACTCGTCTAACCAGTTTCCTCCATTAGAAACCATGGTACTTTGCCATATCATGATGTTGAACAGAAGGTTTTTGAGCTGTAAGACCGTCCCATACTGGGTGGGTGAATCTGGATTGATGGCTTTCGTAAAGAACAAAGATTGTGCTACGTAATCGTCCCATGTCCATTCTGATACTTCTTTTGGTTCCATCGCGGTTCCCATGTATCTTCTTGAAATATCTCTATAGCTAGCCTGCCATTGCTTGTCACTAAGAAGTCTTTCTATAAGATCTTTTCTAAAGAATAAAAAATGCAAACTCACATCCGTGGGTATTCCGTATTGTTTGTTATCAAAGACAAGTGAATTCAATGTAGATGGAATGAAAATACTCGTTTGCTGCTTTGTTATGTATGCATCAATCGGTTCCAAATAAGGAGCAAAGCTTCCGAGAGAGTACGTTGTTATCAGGTTCAAATCGAACTCGGCACTTCCCGCCGCTAAGTCTGATTTCAGCTTATCGAAAAACCCCTGTCTGCTATAAGACAGCACCTCTACCTTTACGTTGTCTTTAATGCCCTGTTCGGAGTTATAAAGATCCAACACGTTTTGCAGAGCGTCCGCCTCAGGGCCACCAGGCCAAAACAATATTGTAAGCTTTTCCAAGCCTGAACTACTGGTTTCAGCTGTTCCTCCTGCCCATGCAAGACCGACAAAGAAAACCATACTGATAATTAAAAGAAGTATTTTTTTTTGCATATTACCCTCCTGAAAAGTGATTTTATTATGCTACAAGGAATAACACGGTATCTACTTGCCGCCTTTTGAAACGACAATAAAAATAAAATACAATGCTAACTAAAATATATATAAATTATAACAAATATTACTAGACTATGTCTATTATATTTTACAAAAGAAAAAAATCAGGCATGTCACACGCCAAAAGAGACCAGTTTCATGATGTTTTCTTCATCAAACTCGGGTGGTCTTAGCTCCTTCGCAACACGACCTTCGTGCAGGATAAGAATGCGCGAACTTAATCGCATGAGTTCGGGGAACTCTGAAGATACGAGAAGTATGGAACAGCCCTCTTCTACCAGCTGCTCAATAATATGATAGATTTCTTCTTTTGCTCCCACGTCTATCCCTCGTGTGGGTTCGTCGAGCAGCAAACACCGCGAATCAGTCATAAGAGATTTCGAGAAGATGACCTTCTGTTGGTTTCCTCCACTAAGATGCATGATGCTAGATCCATAGTCGGGTCCTCGATAATGCATTTTTGTAAGGTATTCATCTACTATCTTTTGTTCTTGGGGAAAGGAAATAAGCTGCTTGAAACGACAAAGACGCTCTAGGATGCTAAGAGAGGTATTATGCCGTATGTTCATGGTATGGACATAGCCATCCCTCTTCCGTTCTTCCGTAAGAAACCCTATCCCCTGAGCTATCGCGTCTTGAGCACTGTGAATACTCAGTTCTTTGTCTCTCATAAAAATTTTGCCGTTCACAAGAGGATACTCCCCATAGATGGCTCGAAGTATTTCACTTCGACCGGATCCCAATATGCCTGCTAAACCAAGCACCTCGCCTTTGTTTATCGAGAAGCTAATGTCATCGATAATAGTCAAGTGCGCGTTGTTTGGGTTGTTCAGGCTAAGATTCTCCACCCGGAGCACTTCTTCGCTTTCCTTCTCTTTCACAGGAGGTTTTTTCTTCTGCTTCGCTAGATCCTTTCCTATCATGTCATGGATGATCTTCTTTTCGTCAAAGTCCTTCCTATCGTATTGAGAGATGAGTGAGCCATCTCGGAGTATGGCAAGCCTATCTGATATAAGAAAAATTTCAGGAAGGCGATGGGATATGTAAATACAGCTGATGCCCTGCTTTTTTAGAATTCGTATGGTATCAAAGAGAATGAGCATTTCGTTTTCGGTAAGCGAGGCAGTCGGTTCGTCTAAGATAAGAATCTTGGGTTTCCGTACAAGGGCTCGCGCAATGCACACTATCTGCTGCTTGCTTGCTCCGAGCTCTCGTAATATCATGTTGGGATCGATGTCTGAGCGAAGTGTTTCAAGAACTTCCTGAGCGGTCTTCTTTAATCGCTTCCAATCGAGTATGCCAAATGCGTTGGTGTCCCACAGACCGAGCATGATGTTTTCTGCAACGCTAAGATCGTATTCGACACTGATCTCCTGATAGATCATTACTATGCCAGCTTTGTTTGCTTCTGCAGGAGAGGAAAAGCTAAGCTCCTTGCCCTGATCGTCGTGGATTACACCCGAATACGTTCCGTGAACGTGAACGCCACTGATTATCTTTACAAGAGTTGATTTTCCCGCTCCGTTTTCCCCCAAAAGAGAGAGCACCTCTCCTTTCTTAAGATCAAAGCTGACCTCGTGTAAAACCGTGTTTCCAAAAAACGCTTTGCTTATCTTTTGGATTTGTAGGGAAGTGTTTTCCATTATCTTCGTTATCTTCTTTTTCTGTGAAACTGATCTATGACTACCGCTAAGACAAGAATGACTCCGATAATCAGATTCTGATAGTATACGGATATCCTCATGACGGTCATGCTATTTGAAAGCACCGAGATAAAGAGAGCTCCAAGCACCGTTCCGAAAACATTTCCTGTTCCTCCGAACATGCTCGCCCCACCAATGATGACTGCTACGGCGACCTGTAGTTCAAAACTTACTCCCACACCAGGTTGTGCGGAACCGAGTCGAGATGCAATCATGATTCCTGTAAGGGCTGCAAGCATTCCACATAAGGCATAGACAAACATGTAAACACGTTTTACGTTTATACCAGATAGCTTTGCTGCCTCTCTGTTTCCCCCTACTGCATAGATTTCACGCCCGACTCTTGTGTACGAAAGAATTCCATGCACGATTACGGAGAGAATGAGCGATAATATTATGATGTTGGGAATGCCAAAGAATGTACCCTGCTCTAAAGCCTGATACGCCTTTCCAAGAGGATAGACAGGGACTCCCTTTGTAATGATGTTTACCAAGCCTCGAGCGATGTACAACATGCCGAGCGTCATGATAAAGGGAGGGACATTGCAATAATAGATGGTGATAGCGTTTGCTAATCCAAGGACTACTCCAACAACAAGACCGAGCGCTATGGCAACGGGAATGGGTAGCTGAAAGCTAAAAATGGCTATTCCAGCAATAACTCCTCCAAGTGCAAGAATAGAACCTACCGACAGGTCCAGCCCACCAGAAATAAGTACAAGGGTAAAACCAAGGGACGCGATAAGCAAAAAGCCTGATGACTTTAATATGCTTAGCACGTTCCCCGCGGATAGAAAGCCTCTGTTTACCACAAAGGCCACAATAATGAGAACCACGAGTGGAATTACTATGCTAAACTTTTTTAACATGAATTCACTTGTTCCGTTCTATGTTCTATCATAGTTCTACCAATAATCCTACCAAGTCTCTGGCTTTTTAATGTCATTTCCATAGCTGTCCACGTTGCTCTTTGTTACGAGAACGGGTGGAACCTCAATGATCTGCTTGCTAGGATTTTGATTCAACGAAATGTAGTCCACAAGAATCTGAGAAGCCTGGTAGCCATAGCGGAAAAAGTTTACCGCAAGCGTTCCATGGATATACCCTTCTCGTATGCCATTGAGAGTCTCGTCTACGTCATCAATACCTAAAATAAGCACGTCATCTTTTGTAAGCTTTCGTTCTTTGAGAACCGTAGCTGCTGCTGCCGCTGTTTCCGCTCCCGTACAGTAGAAAACATTGATGTCTGGATATGAGTTTAACAATTCTTCGAAACGAGTTACCGCAGTAAGGGTATCACTCTTGCTCTCGACAATCGTAGTGTGTCGAAATCCACGAGCATGTGGCGTAAGAGTTGATATATATGCTTGCATGATGTCACTTGCGATCTTGTGTTCGATGTTGGGCACTATGCCTGCTCCCACTATAGATCTGTTTTTCATGACCATTTCGATTTCAGCACCACCGATTTTTCCGAAGTCAGCTGGAGATAGCCCCAAAAATGCGACTCGTTCTACATTTGGAACGTCTGCATCTACGAGAACCACGGGAATGTTTGCGGCATTTGCCATCTTCAAAACCGATTCCAAAGCTTCTGGTACAAGCCCCTGGGTGATAATGCCATCACTTTTGAGGTTGATAGCTATTTCTATTTGTTTTACCATCTCGTTTACATCAAGCCCCTGTGGACCAATCCACTGCGCCTCGAAACCGAGATCTTTTCCTGCTTGATCAAAGCCTTCTTTTGCCTTTAGCCACACAGGATGAGCCACCAATGGTGTTACAAATGTAATTTTAAGTTTTGATCCACTTTCATTACTACCGGCTGCCCATGCAAACGTAGTAAGGAAAGAAATTAAAACAAATGCGAATATGAATTTATGTTTCATAATTCCTCCTTAAAGATATTTTTTTTTGTTTTTTTTATAAAAACTTAACTCTAGAGTTATATTTCTTTCTTAATGCCTCGTTTTTCTTGTCCCCACCTTCTATGTTCGCACTACACCACACAGGTGGCTCTATGCCAGCTTTCACACAGGTCTTTACACATTCCATCTCTAAACGATGGGCAATGTAAAAGTCTACGATGCTCGAAACACCAGTGATAGGCTTGTCGAAGTTCTCTACATCGATGACCGTATCTCCAAATGGGACATAGTTGTCAATGCAAATGTCTGCTATTTCAAAAAGATTTTTTCCACTCTTATGTCTGATGTGGAAATCTCTTGGTATGGTGTTCTGCCAATCACTAGAAGAAATCCCTATCAAATGTGCCCCTACTTTTTTTGTCTCTAACGCAAGATCTATCGTGGGAGGATTAAAGCCGTAGCTATGAAATGCAAGCACTACATCGTTTTCCGAAACCCCATAGTATCGCACAAGGTGGTCACCGACTCCATGCATTCGCTCGTGTCCCAAGTACAAATACGCAGGGGTTGCTGGATGAATGGCAAAGTCTATCATGGGGCAAAGATTTGCAAGCCCCCCGGCTCTCCAGAAAAGTTCTTGCATGACCAAGCAGGTATGCCCTCCTCCTCCAAAAATATAAATCAGTCTATCCTCTTCGATTGCCTGCTTCATCTTATCCGCGGCACGTTGAATAGAACTCTCTTGCTCTTCTTCTATACGACTTATGATGGAAGAGAACTTGTCAAAAAATCTCATGTCTTTCATGATTACCTCCTATGGTTTTTTTTTTCTAGTCTATTTTTTTCTAGTCTATTTTTTTTCTGGTCTACTTTTTCTTCTGACCTGACTTCTGATCTAATACAGATCCGTATGCATCACCCAACACCTTCCAAACCTTGTCAGGCTCCGGTGCTGATAGCATGGTTCCTTTTCCTGCCTGGTAGGTCCAGGAGAATATCGACTCTATCCCGGCTTTCGCATAACATTGGACAATCTTCTTTATAAAAGAAAGATCTTCGGGGGATTGAAAATAGCTCATGACCCATCGCTGAGGGATCTTTTTATAACGTTTTGCAATACGCACGGTCTCCTCTGCTATTTTTTTATGTGCCTCTATGCCAGTAGCATAGTCTGCAATAATCGAAGTGGAGAAGATGTCCACATCGCTACGTTGTGCAATGCTTTCCCAATTGTCAAAGCCTCTTTGCTGCGACATGTAAAAATTATTCTCTGCGGGTAGCACGCATTGTGTTACGCTTAGTTTTGCGTTGTTGGATTTTGCTATTCTTGCCGACTCTACGAGTATTTCGTTAGAGTTGTCATGTCGCCATTTTTTTACCTGCTGTGTAAGGATCTTGGGAAGCTCGTATCCGTATTTTTCCTTAAAACGCTTCTGTGAATGAGGTCCATAGCAAGACCAGTCGGCAGTTCCTTGATAACTAACCGGATGCACGGGCATGGCATAATGTGGTTCATCCCAGAAAAAACCATCTGCATCGCATTCGCGTGACAAGAAATCTATGATCTCGTACATGTATTCTCTAAATGCGGGAGAACTTGGCGAAGCTGCAGGAAGATACTCTTCAGATAGGGCGCACATCTGTCTATCGCTGATATCACATTCTTGGAGAAACAAACTCGGTGGTTCTCCCCCAAAAAACTTTCCAATACCCCAAGTGTTCAAGTAAACCTTGAGCTTCTTCTTTTTTGCAATTTGTACGATTTTGGGTATTAGAGGACGATAGAAAAACAGATCGAATTCTGTAAGGGCAAGCAAGATGGCAGTGCAGTTGTGGGCCTTGATGTCATCGAAGTCGGTCTGCACATGCTCGACACTCCGTATCCCATAATAACTTACACCTGTCTCTTTTACTGCCATAAAAACGTCTCCTCTGTTCGCCTAATGTATACATTGTATCACAGTTCATAGAGCTCTGTCAAATACTGTCTTGAAAACCTCGAAATGTTCGTTAATAATGGTCACTATAGTATACTATAGTATACTATAGTGCTACAGCACGGGCCGCCACACTAGTATAGTTGTCCTCGCTGCACTACTACAGTTATCCCTTGCGTGATAGGCAGTGATGCAGCTCCGCAGCTGCCTTTCTTCCTTCGTGTATTGCCCAGACCACCAGCGACTGCCCTCTTCTCATGTCTCCCGCAGAAAAGATCTTCTCGCGAGACGTGGCGTACCCTTGTGTCTTTACGTTGCTTCTTGTGTCCCGTTCAAGAGCGAGCTGCTCTATAAGATAGTCTTCAGGACCAAGAAAGCCCAGAGCAAGCAGCACCAAATCTGCCTCCCACAACTCTTCCGAATTTGGAACTTCTATGGGGACGGGAGGCGACACGCTGTCTTTTTTCTCCCATCGAACACGAACCGTGCGTACCCCAGAGACGTTTTGTCCGTCTTTCGTCAAGAACTCTTTGGTAAGTATCGAGAACTCTCGGGTATCCTTTCCAAACTTCGTTTGAACTTCCACATGACCATAGTCGTTTTTAAGTACTCTTGGGTAGAGTGGCCAGGGATCTTGTGAGCTTCTTTGCGCATGAGGTTTGGGGAGCAGCTCGAAGTTAGTAAGTGCCTTGCAGCCATGCCTCATGGAAGTTCCGATACAATCGTTTCCTGTGTCTCCCCCTCCTATTACCAAAACCTTCTTGTCCTTCGCATTGATGTACTGCCCATCCACAAGCTTACTGTCAAGCAGGCTCTTCGTGTTTTTCTTTAGAAAATCCATAGCAAAATGTATACCCTGCAGCTCTCTGCCGGGTGCCGGCAAATCTCTTGGCTTGCCTGCGCCACAGCTAAGCAGTACAGCATCGTTTTCTTCTACAAGCTGGGTAGCCTCTATGTCCTTTCCCACGTCGGTATTCGTATAGAACTGCACCCCTTCCTCTTGCATGATTGCGTTCCTTTTTTCTACCAAGCCTTTGTCTAGCTTCATGTTGGGGATGCCATACATCAGTAGACCTCCTATTCTGTCATCACGCTCATAGAGTCTGACACTGTATCCAAGCTGGTTTAGCTGATCAGAGGCAGCTAGCCCTGCCGGACCACTTCCAACGACCGCAATACGTTTTTTGTTTCGCTCTTTGGGAATCTGCGCTTCCACCCACCCCATCTCGTATGCCTTCTCTATGATGGCGTATTCGTTATCTTTGATGGTGACAGCGTCCTCGTTTATGCCCAAAACACAGGACGTTTGACAGGGCGCGGGGCAGACTCTTCCTGTGTACTCAGGGAAATTATTCGTCTTTCGAAGACGGACATACGCTTCCTTCCACTTCCCCTGATGAATAAGATCATTCCATTCGGGAATAAGGTTGTCTACGGGACATCCATAAGAGGACTGACAAAACGGAACACCACAATCCATGCATCGCGCACCCTGTGACTGTCGCTCCTCGTCTTTCATGGAAAGCAAGAACTCGTCAAAATCGTGAACGCGCTGGCTCGGATCCCGATGCTGTATGCTGCTTTTCCCTATTTCTAAAAATCCACCTAACTTACCCATTTACCACTCTCCCTTCGCTTCCTTCCTGAGAAAAAAACTCACGTTTCTGTTCTATTATCGAAACATATTCTTCGGTACCTACCTTGATAAAGTTTCTAGTCTCTACGGTCCAGTTGTGTAATATATGCCCGGCTCGGACAGAGTTCGTCCTTGCATGGTGTTCGGCAAGCATGTTTTTGATCTCTTTTAGATCATTTTCCGTGGTCTCGTAGATTTTAGCAAGCGGATTGTGAAGATGAAGCTCGGCAGTCTTGTCCTTATCCCAGACATAGACAAGCCCTCCGCTCATACCCGAACAGAAGTTACGCCCCACAGATCCCAGCACGAGCACCCTTCCTCCAGTCATATACTCACAGGCATGTGCTCCTACGCCTTCCACCACTGCATGGACCCCACTGTTTCGTATGCAAAACCGTTCTGCCGCCCGTCCATTTACAAAAACCTTGCCCATGATAGCGCCATAGAGCACCACGTTTCCCACGATGATGTTGTCTTCGGCCACAAAGCCACGCTTTTTTGGAGGAACGATTTCCAGTATCCCCCCTGACAGCCCCTTGCCCACATAATCGTTTGCGTCTCCACTCAGACTCAAGGTTATTCCATGGGCCAAAAAGGCTCCAAAACTCTGTCCTGCATGCCCGTATAGCCGTAGGGTGATGGTATCGTCATCTAGCCCTTTCAGACCATGTTTTTTCGCCACATGGTGACTTACCATGGTTCCCACACTTCGATTGGTGTTCTGTATGCGATACTGTTTTTCTATTTTCTCTTTCTTCTCTATTGCTTCTACGACATCTGTGCAGATGGTCCTGTCCAACACCTTTTCTAGGTTATGGTCTTGACCGATGCTACAAGATTGACACAGGCTCTCCTCTTCTCCTATCTTTTTTCCGAGCAAGGGTTCGAGATCAAGCGATTTTGACTTCCAATTAAGCACCGTACTGTCCAAAGAAAGAAGATCGGTTCTTCCCACAAGGTCTACGAGTTTGCGAACACCGAGGCGAGCCATCTCTTGTCGAAGATCCTCCGCCATAAAGAGCATCATACGCTCTACGTGCTCGGGTTTTCCGGTGAACTTTTTTACTAGCTTTTCGTCATGGGTGGCAACTCCCACAGGGCAGGTATTGTGTTCGCATTTTCGCATCATGATACACCCTACCGCGATAAGCGCGGACGTAGCAAAGCCGAACTCTTCTGCACCAAGAATCGCCGCAACAGCGATGTCTCGACCTGTCTTGAGTTGTCCGTCTGTCTGAAGAATGACACGACTTCTGAGCCCGTTTCTTACCAGTACCTGATGCGTTTCTGCTATTCCCAACTCCCAAGGAAGCCCTGCATGCTTTATGCTCGTAAGGGGCGAGGCTCCCGTGCCTCCATCGTGACCGGAAATCAGAATGTGATCGGCCTTTCCTTTGACGACTCCAGCCGCAATGACCCCCACGCCCGCCTTTGAGACGAGTTTTACACTGATGCGCGCCTGTGGGTTCGCGTTCTTCAAATCATAGATAAGCTGCGCCAAGTCTTCTATAGAGTAGATGTCGTGATGTGGTGGCGGGCTTACGAGCCCTATCCCTGGCATGGAATGACGTGTTTTTGCAATAAGCGGGAGCACCTTCTTTCCAGGCAGCTCGCCACCCTCTCCTGGCTTCGCTCCCTGTGCCATTTTGATCTGTATCTCATCAGAGTTAGTAAGATACTCTATGGTAACACCAAAGCGACCCGATGCGACCTGCTTTATGGCCGACCTTTTTGAATCTCCGTTTTCCAATACCTTGTAGCGTTCTGCCAACTCACCACCCTCTCCCGTGTTTGACTTGCCTCCGATCCTGTTCATGGCTATCGCAAGGGTTTCGTGCGCCTGCTTTGAAATGGATCCATAGCTCATGGCTCCCGTAACAAAGCGTTTTACCAAGGATGACGCTGCTTCGACTTCTTCTAGGGGAATTCCCTTGTCTTCTTTGAGCGCAAACAGCCCTCGAATCGTTGCCTGTTCTTGTGACCGCTGGTTCTGATACGAAGAGAATTTCTGAAAAACGCTGCTGTCGTTTGCCCGCACCGCATGCTGTAACAACGCGATCGCTTCGGGCGACCACATGTGTACAAGCCCCTCTTCTCGCCATTGAAAGTTCCCCATGTTGATGATCTGAGACCCGATAACGTTGTTGTCTATGCTTTCTGCATAGCCCTTTGCATGAAGCATTCGGTATTCCCGTGCTACCTCTTCAAATCCCAGCCCTCCTATTCTCGAGATGGTCCCTCGAAAACACAGGTCTATCAAGTCCTTGCCAAGCCCCACTGCTTCGAAGATCTGTGATCCCTTGTAGCTATCGATGGTAGAAATGCCCATCTTTGCGATGACCTTGCATATTCCGTACTCAACCGCCTTCTTGTAGCGCTGCACAAGCTCTTTTTTGCTGTATTGTGTGTCAATAATACCCTGTTTTTGCAAAACCGATAAAAGTTCTAAAGCAAGGTAGGGGAAGATCGCGTCTGCACCATAGCCAAGCAAGGCACAAAAATGATGCACTTCTCGTGGTTCTGCGGAATCTATCACAAGAGCCACGCTTGAACGAAGCTTCTTTGCAATAAGATGATGATGGATGCTAGAAACCGCCATCAGGGTACTACATGCAAGCCTCTGTTTTGAAAGCTTTCTGTCACTAAGGATAAGAAAGCGATGTCCGTTCTGCGCTGCTTCTTCTGCCTTCTGCTTCAGCTCTTCCATCACATCACGAAGGTCCTTGTCCTCTCGTTCCGAAGAATACGTAATGTCCAATGTTTGTGATGTCCATCCCTTGTGGTCCAATGACGAAATCTTGGAAAACTGCTCGTGATCAAGGATGGGATGATCGAGCCACAGACGATTACATTGCTCTTCGCTGTTTTCGAGAAGATTGTTCTCCTTTCCTATGTATGACCCTATACTCATGATCACGCGTTCTCGTATGGAATCTATGGGTGGATTTGTCACCTGCGCAAACCACTGCTTAAAATAATCGTATAAGAGTCGTGGCTGTTCCGAGAGACAGGCAAGTGCCACATCGTTTCCCATAGAACCTATGGGGTCTTTTGCGAGTTCTACCATGGGCTTTAGAAGAAAGAGCTTGTCCTCTTCTGAATACCCGTAGTTGAGAGCCCGGCGTTCGATTTCTTCTTGCTCTAGGGGCGGAATCACGCTTGCAGGCAGGTCGTCTAGACTCACCTGCTGTTTCTTGATCCACGCAGGGTAGTCTTCGTTGTTTTCTAGTCGTGACTTTATCTCGTCGTTGGTAATGATTCTGTGTTCTTCGGTATCAATAAGAAAGACCTTGCCAGGCTCAAGGCGGTCTTTTTTTACCACTCTCTTGGGCTCTATCTCCACTACACCGAACTCGCTTGCCATAATGACCTGACCGTCATCGGTGACGTAGTAGCGACTTGGTCGCAATCCGTTTCTGTCTATCACAGCTCCTACGAAACGATCATCAGCAAAGGTGATGCACGCAGGTCCGTCCCATGGCTCCATAACACAGCTAAACGCCTGATACATGGTTTTTCGTTTTTCTGACATGGCCTCGTCGTGTTGCCACGCTTCTGGAATCATCATGCACAGTATTTTATCGAGTGGAAAATCATTCATATAAAGAAATTCAAGACTGTTGTCAAAGGCACCGCTGTCCGAGGTGTCGTCCTCGATGACAGGGTATATCTTTTCGAGTAGCGAGCCAAAAACCGTACTTTCCATGACCTGCTGACGGGCATACATCTTGTTTTGGTTCCCCAAGAGCGTGTTTATCTCTCCGTTGTGACTCATCATGCGAAATGGTTGCGCCCTGTTCCAGCTTGGAAACGTATTAGTCGAGAATCGAGAATGTACCAAGGCAAGATGTGCGTCTAGATCGTCGTTTTGAAGATCATCGTAGTAATGTTCCAACTGCGAGGTCGTAAGCATGCCCTTGTATACGATCGTATAGGGGGACAGGGAGCAGATATAGAAATCTTTTTCTTTCATGCCTTTTTGGGCGTATTTTGACAGAAGGTAGGCGCGCTGTAGCAGACTTAGTTCCGCTATTTGTGGCGCAAGAAAGGTCTCTTTTTCATCGCTCTTTACAAGGTACACCTGTTCTGTGACCGGTTCGGATTCCTGTGCGGTCTTGCCAAGCTTACCGTTATCAACGACAAGTCTCCGCCAACCGAGGAGCGTAAGCCCGCAGTCCTTTGCTCGTTTATGAAAGCCCTGCTTCAAGCGTTCTCTTTCCTCACTATCCGTGCTAAGAAAGATATTGCCTGCTACATAGTCCCCCGGTTCAGGCAGGTCTATCTTGTGTTCTGCGCAGGTTTTTTTAAGAAATCGATGGGGAAGAGACAGCATAATACCCACCCCGTCCCCGGTTTGCGTTTCTGCACCTCGAGCACTCCTGTGATCCATGTTTCGAAGCATGGTTAACGCGTCTTTTACCAGTTGTCGAGATGGTTTTTTGTACATGTTGACAACGAATCCAGTACCACAGCTGTCTTTTTCTAAAGAAACCGTGTGTAGGTCCTTGTCTTCTGGAAAACGAGTTCTTGTATTAGTGTTCTTGATATGCTTCATAGCCATCATGCACAAACCTTACCTTAAGATGGAATCGCAATCGCTGTTTGAATAGCAACGATTATTCTCTACCTTACAGTATTTTAAGTTTTATTCGGTATAAAATCAATAGAGAACAACAGAATACTACAAATATGTAATAATTTTTCAGAAAACTACATATATGTAGTTTTGCCTCTGTCTTACTTCTGTCTTGCCTCTGTCTTACTACATGCGTTCAAGATAGGGTATGCAGAGGAGCCTTAGCCCTGTTTTCAGAACCTGAAGCACCGCACTACAGAGTGCTAATCGATCTCGTTTGAGTTCTTCGTTCTTTTCACCAAGAACATGAATGTCGTGATAATATCGTGCGAAATCACTTGCGAGATCGTAGAGGTATTTTGCAAGCTGCGATGGATCATTTGCCTGCACCACCTGCACTATGACCTGAGAAAAACCATCGAGTTGAAGTATGACCCCCCACTCTAGATCTTCTACCGTATGCGTCCAGGCAAGCTCGTGTTCTGCACGTTTTCCATGTTTTCGGAGGATGGAGGCTATCCGAGCACAGCTGTACTGTAGATAGGGGCCTGTGTTGCCCGTAAAAGAGATAGACTTCTGCGGATGAAACAAGATGTCCTTCTTACTGCCCACATGAAGAAGATAGTAGTGTATGGCCCCGAGTGCTACTTTGTGAGCAACATCTGCTACGTGCTGTGCATCAAGACGCTCTCGTTTTTCTATCTCACTGCGCACCAATGCTTCCGTGCTATCTATCAGTTGGTCTGCGTCCACTATCTTTCCTTCCCGTGATTTCATCTTTCCATCGGGTAGATGCACCATGCCATATTGAAGATGCAGCATTTGTTTCTGTACTGCCGGAGAAAAATCCAGCTTTTCTAAGAGATGGAACAATGCCTTGAAGTGATAGCTCTGCTCGTGGGCGACCACATAGATGGCAGAATCGTAGCTCCAGTCTTGGTATCTCATGTAGGCGGTTCCTACGTCTTGGGTGATGTAGAGACTTGTCCCGTCCGAACGAAGCACTACCTTGGTATCGAGTCCTATTTCCTCAAGAGATAGCTTGACACTCCCGTCCTCGTCTTTGTAAAAAACTCCCGCATCGAGCCCTTCGAGAATCTTATCTCTCCCAAACTCGTAGGTTTCGCTCTCGTAGTAGATCTTGTCAAAATGAATGTCCGTTCTTGCGTAGGTTTCTTGTATCCCCTGTATGGTCCAGGCGTTCATTTGCTTCCACAAGGCACGAAGTTCTTGATCTTTTTCTTCCCAACGGCGAAGCATGTCCGCAATCTTTGCCTCGGCTTCCGCGTTGTTCTCTGCCCATTTCATATACAAGATGTAATAATCACCAACAAAATGATCCGGCTTTTGGTTTTTGCTCTGTGGCGTTTCTCCGTTTCCGTACATTTGATAGGCTAACATGGATTTACAGATGTGCACCCCTCTATCGTTGATGATGTTCACGCGAAATACATCTGCTCCTGCAAAGGAAAGGATTCTACTCATGGACTCACCGAGCACGTTGTTTCTTAGGTGTCCAACATGGAGCGGTTTGTTTGTATTAGGCCCGGAAAACTCTATCATGATCCTCTGCCCTGCAAGCGTCTGTCCGCTTCCAAACGAATCACCCTCGTCCTGTATTTTCTGAAGAACTTCCTTGCTAGCAAGAGAGCGCTCTAAGAAAAAGTTAAGATAAAAGCCGTCTGCCTCTGTTCGTTCGATGCAGGAAAACACGCTGTCTTTTGCTGATTTTTCCTGTGCAAGAAAATCATTGATATGCTTCGAAACACGTTCTGCTATGCTCTTTGGGTTTTCTTTGAACATTTTTGAAAGAAAGAACATGGGGATGGCTATGTCTCCCTGCTTGAAATTTGGTGTATTGCTCAGTAATCCTTCTAGTGCTGAAGAAGATAGCTGTTCTTCGTCACGTTCGGGATACTCGGCTCGTGTATAAAGCTGCTCTATGCTCTGGGCTACGAGAATGCTACAGTATTTTGATGTCATCATGCTTATTCTCTATTATAGAAAATTCTCGATAAGATTTCAGCGACCTGCAACGCCGTAGTCCCGTGCGTGCGCCGGGTGTGCCCGGTTCTGGCGTACTCGCTCACTTGGAGCGTGCGTGCAGCGCCCCTAGTCGCGCCCCTAGTCGCGCCGTGCCGTTCTTTGGCAATACGGCTATACTATTTGCAGGCATATGAAACAAGAAATTATACGGCTTGCGGCACAAAAACGAGGGTTTCATCTTATTCGTTCAGAGATAGAACAAAAAGCGGTGCACCTGCACGAATACGAAGTCGGACTTGCCCATCTTTTCTTGTTACACACAAGCGCAAGCATCAGTCTTAACGAAAACGCCGATCCCACCGTACGAGATGATTTTGAAACATTTAGCAACAGCCTCGTGCCAGAAAACTTTTCTCGTTTTACTCATCGATACGAGGGGCCAGACGACATGCCCGCCCACATAAAGGCATCGTTGTACGGAGTATCCTTGGTGCTGCCCGTACGACAGGGAACCTTCCTCCTTGGAACATGGCAGGGCATATATCTAAACGAACATCGCAATCACGGGGGAAGTCGTAATCTGGCTTTGACCCTGTGGTAGAACAAGAACGCAAGCCTTACAGAAATTGAACCATAAGCATAGTACCGACACAAAGACGATACCTTGACAAAAAGACGATACCTTGACATTTATTTTTTCCCCTTCTATAATAGAAGTATATGCACAGGTTTACCGTAAAATATAGTATTCTTCTTCTCTTTTCCCTAACGTAAGAAAAAAAAGGAAGGATAGGTTTAAAAAGGTCGTCCTTCTGAAGGACGACCTTTTTTTTAATACGACATAAAAACATGAATCCAAGGAGTTTCCCATGGAAAAAATAATGATATTTGACACGACTTTACGAGATGGCGAACAGTCGCCAGGTGCCGCTATGGAGATAGAGCAAAAAGTAAAGATCGCACATTCTCTTGCCGA
>JACSEG010000048.1_pt1 | contig 22617 bp, 24 predicted proteins | sample 8225521 | NCBI WGS metagenome assembly JACSEG01 (sample SAMN15705060, study PRJNA637333) | viral metagenome | isolation source: viral RNA from sea star tissue | host: Pisaster ochraceus | place: USA:Santa Cruz | collected 2018
CATTTTCTCGATGTACATCCATTTTCTCGATGTACATCCATTTTCTCGATGTACATCCATTTTCTCGATGTACATCCATTTTCTCGATGTACATCCATTTTCTCGATGTACATCCATTTTCTCGATGTACATCCATTTTTATGTCGCAGATTAATACTGTATAATCTAAAAAAGAGTGTATCGTGTCTTTGCACTTATATCAACCACATTGACGCAAATTTTTTAATGGAGAAAAAGCTGGGTAATACAAGAGCTGCTGCATTGTCGTACCAATTGCCCCGGCGACTCATGCTGTGCGCAAGGCCGTTCTCATAATATCGCGTTGGTTCAATCGTTATGGCTAAATCTTTTTGCTTTTAAAATCCGAATACCATTTCTCAAAGTCTTCGACCTTGAGTGGCTTGCTGTAAAAAAATCCCTGGGCGTCGTTGCATCCGAGTTCACTGATAAAATTGAGCTGCCCTTTGGTTTCGATGCCTTCGGCAATGGTTAGCAGACCCAGGTTCTTCCCCATGGAAAGTATTAGTTCGGTGATAGTTCTTGATTTTTCGTCGGTCTCCAGATTCATGATAAATGATCGATCTACTTTGAGACGCTGGATTGGTAGCCGGAGAAGGTAGCTCAAGGAGGAATATCCGGTGCCGAAATCGTCGACGGAAATGGCAAAGCCGATTTCTTTTAATTCTTCCATCAAGGTAATAACGGATTCTACCTCGTTCATCAATGTACTTTCGGTAATTTCGAGCTCAAAATGTTCCGCAGAAATATCTTCGTCGCTGAGCATTTGCTGCAGGCCGTCAATAAAATCGGGATCGAGAAACTGCTTTACCGATACGTTGACTGCTATTTTGAAATCGAGCATACCCTTTTCCATCCAGTTTTTGGCATGGCGGCAGGCTTTGTGAAAAATCTGTTTGCCGATGTCCAGGATAAGCCCTGTCGATTCTGCTATGGGAATAAATTGATCAGGGGGAACAAGGGTTCCGTCTTCCTTTATCCAGCGCACGAGACATTCCACCCCCGTCAATTTCTGCTCCCCAATAGATACCTGGGGCTGAAAAAATATGACGAATTCGTCCTTTGCAAGGGCGGGATGGAGGTTGCGAGTAATTTCAAGCCTGCTCTCTGCCAGATCCGCCATTTCCGAAGAATAGTACAGCCAGGAACTGCCCTGAGATTTCTTGGCGAGTTTCATTGCCATGTCGGCATTTTTGAGTATTTCGAGTCCCTCCAGCTGTTTGCCGTTGAGTCGGGCCAGTCCCACCGTAGCGGAAATGGGAAACGGGGTATTTTTTATGACGAATGGCCTCTTGAACGGCTTGAGAAGCAAATCCGGATGCATCAAATCGTCGGGACCCATAATGCCGAACGTATCGCCTCCGATGCGGGCGATGACAAGTTTCGACGGCAGGCTGTTCACCAGTCTATCCGAAATTGCCTGAATCAAAAGGTCTCCGCTTTTATGACCCAATGCGTTGTTTATCGATGCAAAGCTATCTACATCCAGAACGGCGACTACGCTATCTGCAAGGTTCATACCTATGCGGCTTATGTCGAGAATAAATCTCGTTCTATTGGGCAAACTGCTCAGATGATCGAAATAGGCGTATTGGTTGAGCTGGGTTATGAGCCGAATATTCTTGAATCCGATTCCTATGCTCACGCTGAAAACTTCCATAAGGCTTTTGGCGACCTCATCCATGGGAGCTTGCAAATCGAGGAGCAGGCAGGACTGCTTGTTTTCTTCGCTATTGATATACAGGAGCAACTGCGAATCGTCGAAAATGCTGCGGCGTTCCTCCAGGCAGCTGCGTATCAATTTCCTCGTTTCGCCGTCGGTTAGTTCGTCGGCCATCAAATTTTGATTTCTGCCGTAGTGTCCGGTGGCGGCGCTCACCTGGGTAGTGGTCCTGGCTACCTTATTGCCTGGAGGTTGCATTTTGTTGAGCAACATGCCGCCGGGGTTGTCGATGCCGAGAATTGCCGCGCAATGGCGGATTACCTCTACCGAGTATTGCTGGTGATCCTGCGCCTTGAATATGCTGTTGGTTGCTTCGATGATCTGGCGCATGCCCTCTTCGCCCTTTTTGACTTTGTAAACTTGCTGGTAACTTCTGATGGCGGTTGTAAGGGCTGTTATGAGCCGGGTTCGGGTGAGTTCACTTTTCATCCGGTAATCGTTTATATCGTAGGTTTGAATTATTTCAAGTTCCGGGGCGTATCCCGGTTGTCCGGTTCTGATAATAATGCGCGGAACGTCGAGTTTGAGTTCTGTTCGTATAATGCGTGCCAACTCCAGGCCGGAGTCGTTATTTTCCATGACGACATCGAGAAGGATTACGGCGATTTCCGTTTCCTCCTCCAGCACATTTTTTGCTTCTACGGCCGAATATGCATGGAGGAAATTCAGCGGTCGCTCCAGTATTTTTATATCCGACAACACCAACGATGTGACCTTGTGTACCTGCTCGTCATCGTCGATGACCAATACCTTCCATGGCTCAGCAAACCGCTTTTCAGGACTCTCTTGTGTTTCGGCCTTGAAAATTACCAAATCGTCAACGGGTACGGTTTTTGCCGACAAGTAAATTCTCCTTGATGAAAAATAATGCGTTTTCCATAGCGATAATTCTAATGTATAGTATTAGATAATACTATCATCTATTTTTATTTCCTGTATTTCCTTTTGTGTTTCGGCCCCAAGCTTTTTGAGTTCCTCTACTTTGCCAAGGATATTGCCCTTTCCGGACGATAACTGCTTTGCGCCGGCTTCCCATGCCCCATGGGCATCCTTGATTTTATCTCCGATTTTTTGCATATTCTGGACAAATCCCTCGAATTTATTGTAGAGGGCTCCGGCCTTGGTGGCGATGCTCTTGGCGTTTTTTTGTTGCCTGTCGCCTTTCCACATTTGCTCAACTATTCTCAGAGACAGATAAAGGGTGGTGGGGGAGACAAGGAGTATGCGGTTGTTCAAGGCTAATTGAAACAGTTCCTGTTCAGCTTCGATAGCGGAAGAAAGCGCGCCCTCTATGGGTACGAACATCAGCACAAATTCCGGCGCATTCAGACCATCCAGTTCCTGATATTTTTTTGCCGAAAGATTGCTTATATGGTTTTTTATGGATGTCAAATGATCGGAAATATGGGTCATTCGTTCGTTTTCGGCAATGGCGTGAAACGCGCGCTCGTATGAGACGAGGCTCACTTTTGAATCGATTATTATATTCTTTTTTTCGGGAAGAAAGATTACCGCGTCGGGCCGGTATTTATGGCCTTCGGCATTTCGGTATTCCTTCTGGATCTCGTATTCACGCCCTCGCTCAAGGCCGCTGGTTTCCAGAACGCGCTGGAGAATAAGCTCGCCCCATGTTCCCATGGTCTTGTTGCTTCCCTTGAGGGCGTCGGTCAGGTTTTGGGCATCGGTGCTCATTTTTTGATTGAGTTTCATGAGTTGCTCCAGCTGTTGCGTGAGGGAGCCCATTTCCTTCGAGTCTTTTTCACGAGTACTTTGAAGATGTCCCTGGAATTTGTGTATTTGTTCCTGAAGCGGTTTGAGAAGAGTTCCTATTTGATTTGAATTCATTTCGCTGAACTTTTTTTGCCGTTGGTCTATTACCTCCGAAGCGGCATTTTTGAACTCGCTGAGCAATTGGCTGCGGGCATCTTTGAGTAATTCGAGTTTTTCCTTGTGATTTTGATCCTTTTCCTCCAACCTGGTCTCGACGGCTGTCCTTTTTGTTTCGCTCTCCCGCAATTGTTCGCGCAGTCGCGGCAATTCCGAGGCTGCCGTTTCGGAGTTTTTTCGCCTGTCAAACCGGCCCAAAAACAAACCGACTAAAACGCCCAAAAGCAACGAGGCAATTGCCACGATCATCAGCAACATACTATCCATATTGTGCTCCCGCTTCAAAATACCACAACTGCCAATGGCTGGAAACTACGGGAAAATAAAAAAAGCAAAGATGCGCATCCCCTCTCCGTAATAATCTATATCCGAGAGAAGATCTTCGCTTTCCATGATCACCGCCGCGCCGAGATTGAATAATTCATAAAAACGCAGAAGAACAATGCTTTCAAAGCGCAGCCTGAATTCGCCCGAAAGGTTGTTTCCACTGAGCACCCAATTTCCGTTCCGGCGGACATATTGAGAAAACGCGTCGTTTATGCCCATTTCATGGTCAAAGCGAGCGCGAACCCTGGTAATCCAATAGCTGGTAATCGGTGGCCTTTCGGGCAGTCGGCTGTAAAAACCTATGGAACCGCTGAAGCGAAACCGGCGTCTATATGCCTGGTTCCATGAACTGTCGGACATGCGAATCTCCAGGGGAATGCGCCCCTGTTCTCCTGTTTTATCAAACCAGTTTACGCCCAGGGCGGCGCCAATGTACGCAGAAAAAAGATTGTTTTCCTGTTCGGGGGCACAATCAAAAAGAGGATGGGCGAAGTTCACGCCTGCGGACAAGCGGTAGAAGGAGGCGTTGATGCCCCCCTCCGGATCAAAATACGAGCCTTCGCTGGAATGGCCCTGATCTATGGAGGGATTGAGAAATCCCGGGGCAATTTCTCCAGTGGCGGAAGCTTTGAAGCCCTTTCTCACACCGTGGTCCCAGGTTTTGTTGGGATTTTCAAGGCTATTCCACTGGACTCCGATCTGGAATTTATTGACGAGGTACTGCCTTCGGTCGGGTTCGCGGCTCAAAAAAATGAGTTGGTTCTTTTCCAGTGCGCTGTTTGGTCCGAGCATTTCCTCGTCCATTATGTTGAATGCGAATACCAAATCGTAAAATGAAAAAATGCTCAGCGGGCTGCGTTGAAACGTTTTCAGGGGTATTTGCTGATGGAATCCCACCGCAAATCCGCTGCGGAACTGATCGAATTCCCCCACGTATTTTTTGGCGCTGTCGGCTCTAATGGCCGGGTTCTCTTCGAATTTGGGGAGAGAAGTGAAGTACTCTGTGCCTCTTGAATCCGGATCAATTGGAGTGCCCGGTATCTGTTCGGGATTTGCCCTGCCGACCAGGCCGGGAGTTAGATAATATCTTTGCACCTCCAGTCCCGCAAAAAGCTCAACAGTAAAACGTCCCGCTGCTCCGGAAATAAGGCCGACATTGGAATTATATGCCGAAAGTTCGATGCCCAAAGGTATAGCGAAAAAAATTCCCTCGGTATTTCCCGGGAAACCGGGTATTCTCGAAGAGTTGTAATACAGTAAATCGCTGACCCGCAGCTTCCATGCCGAATCGCTTTCCTCGCGGATTTCGCCTTGGGCACCCAGGCTCACAATAACGGCACAGAACAAAAAACTTCCCGCCACAAAACGGAGAGGGACAGTGCAATTTCCAAAGGGCATATCCCACGTTATAAAAAAAAGTGGCATCCTGCCTATGTCATTTATGAAAATTCAATTCCGACGCAATTGGCGCCTGAAACCGGCAAAATCGCGTCGAAAAAACCACAAAGCGGGTTTCCAGAGTTGCTCATGGTTATGCAAGCAGTTATGTGTAAGCCGATGGCGTAGGTATATTATTTTAAAAGAGGGAATCAAGTACAGCGTCCGATCGGAATCGAACCGACATCATCAGCTTGGAAGGCTGAGGTAATAACCATTATACGACGGACGCATAAGGTGAGTGTATTTCTAACGCAGATGTTGTGAAACTGTCAATAGTCCGGTAAAATTTACCTGTTCCGGAGCTGAACGGTATAATTCCAATTGTATACTTGCGAGAAATATCCTATAGTCCCTGACTATGGCATCACGAGGCGAAATCTATTCAACCCGGGCGGACTTCGAAAACCGAACGTATTTTTTTAACGTAAAGGAAAATCGCCGAGGTGATGTATTTCTCAATATTGTAGAAAGCAATAAAAAAGAGGAGAAAGAAGGGTTTGACCGGCATCAGATAATGGTGTTTGAGGAAGACATGGCCATTTTTATGGCCGAATTAAAAAAAGCGTCCGGAATAGTATTAAAAAAAGGCGAACTGGCCAAAAAGGAATTGCCGCAGAAATTTAAAAAGAAAACGCCGGGTGGGGCAAACCCCAGGTCAAAGACCGTTCCCAAAGGCGCGGGAAGCAGCCAGAAAAGCAGCCAGAAAAGTAACCAGACAAGCGCCTCCAATCTCCGGCGGAAAAAAGTTAGTTTGAAGCTCAAAACAAAGAGAGCTGACGACGAATAATTGCCGGCCAAATAACTGACGACGAATAGACTAATAATTGAAGCTCAGGCGCTGTATCGCCGACGGCCCGTGTCGTCGTATGGCGGCCTTATGTGCCGGAGTGGGGTACCCCTTGTGTTGTGCAAAGCCGTACAGTGGTTCTTTTTTGTCGTATTCAATCATCCATGAGTCCCGTTCGACCTTGGCGAGTATCGAAGCGGCAGAAACGGCGGGGATTTTGGAGTCCGCCTTTACAATCGCCGACTTTTTGCAGGTCGCCAAAAGATCCTGATAGCGGGATGTTTTAAATCCAGGGACAAACCTTCCGTCGACAATAATCTCGTCGATAATCTTGTCTATAATTTCGTCGATAACTTTATCGACGGGTTCGTATCCGGCCATGTTACCCGGGAGCTGATCGAGAACCTGTTCCATGGCCCGTTCCATGGCCAGAAGGCTGGCGTGATGTATGTTTAAATCGTCAACTTCCTGCTGCCAAACCCAGCCTATGCCCCATCCCAGGGCACCGGATCGTATGGGTTCCACCAGCGCCAGGCGCTGAGCTTCGCTGAGACGCTTGGAATCGTCAACGCCTTCTATTGTTTGTCCATGTTTGAGTAGCACCGCCGCAGCCACCACCGGGCCCGCCAGCGGACCGCGTCCGACCTCGTCCAAACCGCAGACGGCAGATATTGAACCACCGCTAGCGGCACTCGTCAAATTTGCTTGTACCATGGTACTATAATAACAGATATGCCCACCGCACATCACAGCCAGCGCGGGCAATGAATTGACCGGAGATTTGTCAAAGTGACAGATTCCAGGCTTTCGGGCATATCCAATTTTCTTTTTTGAGCGAGTAGCACAGGTGTTCCTGAAAAAAATCGAATTATTCGGATTCAAGTCATTTGCGGACAAAACTGAAATAGAGTTTACCCAGGGTATTTCCGCGGTCCTGGGACCCAACGGCTGCGGCAAGAGCAATGTTGTCGACGCCATCAAGTGGGTGCTGGGCGAGCAAGCTACCAAAAGCCTCCGAGCCGAAAAAATGGAGGACGTCATATTTAACGGCACCGAAGACCGCAAAGCCCTGAATGTAGCCGAAGTGACGCTCATTCTCGAAAATAATGAAAATCTGTTGCAATTGGATGCGGCGGAAATCGCCATTAAACGACGGCTTTTCCGTTCTGGAGAAAGCGAATACTATCTCAATAATACTCCGGTTCGGCTCAAGGAATTGCGCGAATTGTTTCTCGATACGGGTGTGGGAAAAACATCCTACTCCATTATGGAACAGGGAAAAATCGACCAAATCCTTTCAACAAAACCCGAGGAACGCAGGCACATATTTGAAGAGGCGGCAAGCATTACCAAATACAAATACCGCGGTCAGGAGGCGGAACGCAAGCTCAAGCGAACCGATGAAAACATCGGACAAATCCAAACCATACTCAGCGAAGTAAAGCGCAGCTACGATAACTTGCAAAAGCAGGCCCAAAAGACCAAAACCTGCCATGCTTTAAAGGATCGGCGATTCGAAATCGAACGGAATATGCAGCTATTGCGGCTGAGGGATTATCTGGAAAAAAAAGATGCAAAAAACAGGAATCTGGAAGGCGTATCCGAAAAGAGAAATGAGGTAAAAAGTGCCATTGATGGCATTAACGAACATTTGGAATCCAATCTCGATCAGGTTAATACCATGGAGAGCGCACTCAACGATTCCAATAAAAGGCTCTACGGCCTGACCATAGAGAACAGCAATATTGGTTCGCAAATAGGCATTACCAACGAACGGGTAAGAGAGATTGAAGAAAGCATTGCCCAGGGCAAGGCTCGGGAAGCAGGTATGGGGCAACGCAAAAAACGACTTTCCGATGAAAACGATCAAAAGAAAGTATTGCTGCAGGAGTATGGACAGCGTCTGGTGGACATAGCTTCCAACATTGACGAATTTAGACAACGCATCGGCGCTTCCGAAGAGCGGGTCAAAACAAACCAGCAGATTGAAAAAAAACTGGAATCCGGGAACGTTGAGCACCATGTTCGCAATTCCAATCTTCAAAAGGATTTACAATCTCTAACCGACGATATAGTCAGGGAACTGGATGAAGAATTGCGCAAATCCGGCAACAGCATGGAGCGCAATATGAGTTCTCGCAAAAAACTGGGAGAACGTATTTCTCAATTGGCGAAAATCCTTAAAAAGCAAAACCAGAACAGGGAAGACTTTAGCTCTCCGGGGGACAGGGGCGATTCCCTTCATGAGCTATGGGGTAAATCTATTGATGAATTGCAATCCTTGTACGGTCAATTGGACTCTGCGTTCAAGGATCTGGAGGCAAACAGCCCCAATTTTCTCCAGAAATTTCTTGCTCCCCAGGGCATTATTACGCAAAAGCGCCAAATTGATACCCAGTTGGAAGAGATGAGAAATAAAATCGAAGCCAACCGCCGGCGCATATTGGAAATTAGCGGTGAAAATGAAGGGCTGGGAGAAAAAATAAAAGAATACAGGAGCACGTTGCAGGAGTTATTGGTTAGCCAGGAACGCCTCAAGGCTCAACAGGATGCGGTGAGAAATGAAAGTACAAATCTGGTTATCCAAATAAATGATGCTGATTTTCAAATTCAGGAGAATCGTCAAAAGATTGCCGAAGATCAGGGCAGGCTCGAAGGACTCAAGAGCCGCATTGGAGAATTGGAACGCGAGAGGGATGATCTCAAGAAACAGGAAAAAGATCTTCAGCAGGAACTGAATAAACTCGAAAAAGGCATTTCCAGCAAGAACAAAGAGTTATCGCAGAAAGAGCGAGAGCTGCAAAAAAATATGGATCAGCTGGGAAAAGTTCAGGACAAGCATCAACAATTGCAAATGGAACTTACTGAAATACATACCGAAATTCGCCATCTCTACGGCAATTTCAGGGAGCGGTTTTCCAGGGATTTGAGCGAGTTCGAAGAACTCGTTTTTGAAATTCAGGAAAGTCTGGGCGAACTCAAAACCATATCCTTTGAGATACGGGAGGAAATTAAATCTCTTGGATCGGTAAATCTCATGGCCATTGAAGAATTCGCCGAGGTAAAAGAGCGATATGATTTTCTCAGCGGCCAGCTTCAGGATCTGGAAACCGCCAAGGCGGATCTCGAACAGGTCACCCGGCAAATTCGCGAAGAATCGGCGCGGATGTTCGTTGAAACCTACGATAAAATTAAAAAGAACTTTCACTCCATGTTCCGCCGGTTATTCGGAGGCGGACGGGCTGAATTGCGGCTCATGGAACCCGAAAACGTGTTGGAATCGGGCATTGCAATTTACGCCCAGCCTCCGGGAAAAAAGCTGGAGAATATAGCTCTGCTTTCCGGAGGTGAGCGCAGTCTTACCGCGGTTGCCATGCTTTTCGCAACCTACATGGTAAAGCCGTCTCCTTTTTGTCTCCTCGATGAAATCGACGCCGCGCTGGATGAAAGCAACGTGGTGAGATTTATTACCATGCTCATGGAATTTGCGAAAAGTTCCCAGTTTATAATCATTACTCACAACAAGAAAACGGTGGCCGGCGCCAATACCTTGCTTGGAGTAACCATGGAAGAGTCGGGCGTTTCAAAGGCCATAGCAATTCGCCTTGGTCCGGAAAACGCCGCTGAAAATGCCAAACCAGACGAGAAATAAATGACGAGGAACAAGAAATAAATGATTGAACCGGATCTTCGCACGCACTGGAAAGCGATTGTTCTTGTCGCTCTGGCTGCGGGTATACTGGCTCTTGTAATAACCGTTATTGTCGTTGCTTCTTCGCGGAAATCTCCGGTTGAGCTGCAGGAGAATAATACCCCTGATATTCCTCTTTCCATAGTCGATGAACTTGAACTGTATCCCGAAAAATTAATGTTGCCCGAGAGTGTCAATGAATTTTGGTACGGCGTGTACGAGCCGCAGCGTCGTCAAAAAAAGCAATGGGGAATGGAAGAGCTTGGAGAGTATTATCACGACCCCTTGGGCATCGGCACGGAAAATTTGCGCGAACTCAATCGGCAGTTTATTGACGACTTGCTTGAACGCGTGCCTTGATAAAAGCCTCCTCATTTTTTTTCACCATCTTCCGAAAATATAAACGGGAGAGGGAACATGAAAGGCAAAGACATTTTTCTGGTATTGACAGCTGTTTTTTTTTCGTCCTGCGCTTCAACTCATTTTAATATTGATGAGACCGCCCTTGGTGCTGATGCCACCGCGTCTGGTGTTGATGCGACTGCGTTTGGTGTTGATGCCACTGCGCCTGGTGCTGATGCCACTGCGCCGAAACCGGCGTTGACTGCAATTTCCAATAAAAATTCCGATTTGGTTCTTCAGGAAGAAAACCCAATCACGACAATCAAAACCGTCGCAAAAAGCGCGAACGATTTCCGCATCCTCGCCTCCCTGGCGCCGTTGTCCGCACAAACAGACCATAGGCCAATGGATGTTCAATTGCCCGAGCCGGCGTTGACGGCAATTTCAAATAAAAATTTCGATCTGGTTTTTCACGGAGAAAACCCAATCACGACAATCAAAACCGTCGCAAAAAGCGCGAACGATTTTCGCATCCTCGCCTCCCTGGCGCCGTTGTCCGCACAAACAGACCATAGGCCAATGGATGTTCAATTGCCCGAGCCGCATTTTCCGACCATCAATAATCCGACGATATTCAATTGCCCGAGCCGCATCTTCCGACCATCAATGAATCCGATGCGATGCCAGCCAAAGGGCCAGTGAAAGTGCCAGCCAAAGGGTTCGTGAAAGGATCCGTCAAAGAGACTGATACCGCGGCGACCAATCTTTTGGTCGTGGACACCGTAGTTCATGATGGCGTTGCCGCTGTTCGGCGCGATGATGTTGCCTCCGTTCGGCAGGATGATGTTGCCGCTGTTCGGCAGGATGATGTTGCCGCTGTTCAGCAGGATGATGTTGCCCGCGCACCGGCAGTCGCTGTCGCAGAAACTCAAACGGAATCACAACCGGATGGCAACTCGGAGCCAGATCACAACTCCGAACCGGATGGCAACTCGGAGCCAGATCACAACTCCGAACCGGATGGCAACTCGGAGCCAGATCACAACTCCGAACCGGATGGCAACTCCGAACCAATAGTCTCAAACTTCAGGGAACCCTCGGAGCCACTTGCCGCAAGGCCATCGGAGATTCAAAATTCGGAACGCACCGGACGTTCTTCCGCCGGCGTTGCCTCCGTCCGGCGCGGTGGCGTTGATGGCCGTGCTGATGCCGCGGCGACCAATCGTTTGGCCGCGGACACCCTAGTTCAGGGTGGTGTTGCCTCCGTCCGGCGCGGTGGTGTTGATGGCCGTGCTGATGCCGCGGCGACCAATCGTTTGGCCGCGGACACCCTAGTTCAGGGTGGCGTTTCCGCAGTCACGGTACCGATAGACGACGCGGGCAGATCCGCGGTGGTCATGGACGGAAGAGGCTGGGTTTTTCTCGGTGCTCCGGCCGGCGTATCGTTTTATTCCAAACAAAGAGAAGGTGCTGCGGAGCGGTTCGCGTTTTCAGTTCAAGAGCCGGGGGAATACGAGCTTGATTTTCACCGTCAAAATCTCGCAAATGGAGAAATTGAAGTGCGAAATGTTGCCGTGAGCTTCGTATCTCCGGCCCAGTTTCTGCCGGGAGACGAATCATCGAACGAAATCCCCGCTATCGCCCAAGGAAATGCGGTGGACCAGGCAAATAGCCCCATCGTCGTTTCCGCCTCCGCAATGGAAGAAACGGCCCTGTTGCACGAAGCGAACGGGGATATTGCAAATGCGATCAAAACCCTGGAGGATCTGGGAAGAGATTTTCCGGCGCACCGGTACATGGACAGGGCCAGATATAATCTCGCCAGATTATACGAACTGCCGGGAGAACAGCGAAACATTCGCGGCGCATTGAGCATTTACAGGGACATTGTAAACGTACATCCTTTTTCAAGGTATATAGAAAACGCAAAAGAGCGAATTCATTATATTCAAAGAACTTACTACAAGGTTTTTTGAATGCCGTTTGTCGGTGCGGGTTGACAGACCAGCGCACAACAAGTATAAGTAACACTAATTTTTTAGTGGAACAGGGTGGATAGGTGCTCGAGCGACTTTCGGCCACATTTTCAGATATTTTCCGTCGCATGGGCGGCAATGCAAAAATCAGCGAAAAAAATATTCAGGAAGCCGTGGATGAAATTAAAATGGCGCTCCTGGAGGCAGATGTAAACATTCGCGTGGTTCGCCGGTTTGTGAACGCCACCATCAAGGAAGCCAGTGGCGAACAGCTGCTCCGTTCCATAAGCCCGGGGCAACAGTTCATCAAAATTGTCAACAATCGGCTTGTAAAGTTGCTGGGCGATGGAAAGAGTTCGCTGGATCTCAAAGGTCCCGACGCTACTTCGGTAATATTGCTTTTGGGATTGCAGGGAAGTGGTAAAACAACTACTGCCTCCAAGCTCGCATTGCGACTTCAAAAAGAAGGTCGGCGTCCTCTTTTGGTCGCTGCGGATTTGGTCAGGCCCGCAGCGGTGGAGCAACTGGTAACACTGGGCGGGAAGCTCGGCATTGATGTTTACAGGGAAGAGGGAGCAAAGGATCCCGTTAAAGTTGCCAAAAATGCTCTCGTGGAATGTAAAAAAAAGCTTTATGATACGATGATCCTGGATACTTCGGGACGCATGCATGTGGATGCCCCTCTGATGGAGGAAATCAAGGCCATCCACGAGGTAGTTGATCCCCAGGAAACCTTACTCGTCGCCGATGCCATGACCGGACAACATGCGGTTGACATAGCCAGAAGCTTTTCGGATCAAATGGATCTCAGCGGTGTTATTTTAAGCAAATTCGATTCCGATACCAGGGGAGGAGCGGCTCTTTCCCTTAAATCCATTACCGACGTACCAATCAAGTACATAGGGGTGGGGGAAAAAGCCGAGGATCTCGAGGTATTTATTCCCGAGCGGATTGCAAGCCGGATATTGGGAATGGGCGATGTCGTTTCACTGGTGGAGAAAGCCCGGGAAACAATAGACGAAAAAAAAGCACTGGCATTGCAGAAAAAAATGGCCAGCAAAAATTTTACCCTTGAAGATTATCTGGATCAATTTGGCCGGATGAGAAAAATGGGAGGACTTGAAAAGATAATGGACATGATGCCCGGAATGTCCGGCGTTGCCGGACCTGACGAAAACCAGCAAAAAAAGCTAGGACATCAAGAGGCAATAATCCTGTCCATGACGGTAAAAGAGAGACAAAATAACAGCATCATAGGAACCACCCGTCGCAAGCGCATTGCAAGGGGGAGTGGTACTTCGGTGCACATGGTGAATAAACTTCTAAAGGATTTTGAGAAAATGCGGCTGATGATGAAGAAAGCCGCAAAAAACAGGAAATATCAGCAGCAAATAATGCAGCAGTTCGGAGTCTAGCAGGTTCGAAGCAGCACCGCGATCCAGCTTTGCTTCCAATGCTGAAAATGAAACGGTGAATACGAACAGGAATGGTACAGGATATATCAGGAGGTTATCCGTGAGTGTAAAAATTCGCTTGAAAAGATTTGGTTCCAGGAAACGGCCATACTACCGGATTGTAGTAATGGATTCCCGCAGCGCCCGTGACGGACGCGCCATTGAGGAAGTTGGCTTCTATCACCCAATCGAACTCGAGGAGAAGCAAATTGAGTTAAAGGAAGACAAAATCCGGCAATGGCTGGATAAGGGAGCGCAGCCTTCGGATACGGTGCGGAAGCTTCTTAATAAAAAGAACTTTTACCTGAAGTAATGCTCTCCTGCAAATAATTCGGAAGAGGGGTTACCCATGGAACAAGAATTCGTAGAATATGTAGCAAGGTCCCTGGTGGATGAACCCGATGACGTTGAGGTAAACATTATCGAAGGTGAAAAATCGACCATATTGGAACTTCGGGTTGCACCCGACGATATTGGAAAAGTAATAGGCAAAAACGGCCGCATAGCCAAAGCTGTGCGAACCCTCCTCAATGCCACGGCTTCTAAAACCGGCAAGAGGGTGGTTCTGGAAATATTGGACTAATGTCTGAGGAAATTGATGATCGACTGGTTGCAGGAGTCATTCGTTCTACCCACGGGGTAAAGGGCGAGGTCAAGCTCAAGAGCATGTCGGGAAGCGTCGAACATCTTCGAAGGCTTAAGCACGCATGGTTGAAAACAGGCGATACCGAGCGCAAGGTAACCCTGGAGTCGGTGCGGGGTTCCCCTTCCAATTTAATAGTGGCGTTTCGGGAACTGGACAGTTTGGAAGAAGCCCGCAAGTATAAAAATGCGGAATTGGTGGTTTTGCGCAAGGATGCGTCTATATTGTCCGAGGGCGAATATTACGTGGCGGATCTGGTGGGGTGCAATGTTTTTTTTCGGGAACGGCTTATGGGCAGTGTCCAGTCGGTGTGGGAAAACAGCAATTGCGATATGTTGGAAGTCCGCTGCGAAAATGATCGAATTGTACAGCTTCCCTTGCATGACCACTATGTTTTGTCGATAAATATCGACCAGCGGCGCGTGGATTTAGCGGTAGACTGGATTCTCGAATGAATATCAGAATCCTGACTCTTTTTCCCGGAATTATAGAGGGATTCTTTGCCAGCTCAATTATGGCAAAGGCCGTCCAACGTGGTCTTATTAATTATGAGGTCGTTGATTTCAGGGAATACGCCCGGGACAAACACCGCAGTGCCGATGATTATCCCTACGGCGGCGGCGCGGGAATGGTTCTTAAATGCGAACCATTGGCCGGTGCCCTGGATGCAGTCAATGCGGCAAATGCCAGGGTAATTTATCCCACCCCGTCGGGACGTTTGTACACCCAGGAATACGCCGACCTCCTTTGCAAAGAGCGGGATCTGGTTTTTATTTGCGGTCGCTACGAAGGCATCGACCAGCGGATAATAGATGAGTACGTGGATGACGAAGTATCGGTGGGGGATTATGTCTTGTCGTCCGGCGAAATTGCCAGTTTGGTGATTATCGACGGCGTTTACAGGCTCCTGGACGGGGTTATAAACAAAGATTCCCTTGCGGAAGAGAGTCACCAGGGCGGAGTACTGGAATATCCCCACTATACGCGCCCGGAAATATTCAGAGGAAAAAGGGTTCCGGAAATTTTGCTTTCGGGACATCACAAAAATATTGAGCGGTGGCGGAGACGGAAAGCGCTGGAAAAAACAGTGCGCATACGACCTGAGTTGCTGAAAGACCGCAGTTTCAACGGAGAGGATGGACTGCTTCTATCTGAAAGCATCAGCGAAGCATCATCCCCATCAAAGGATTGAGCAGGAGGAACTCCATGGATGTAATCAAGGCGATTGAAAGCGAGCATCTCAGCGATGTGGCTGAGTTTAACATAGGCGATACCGTAAAAGTTCACTATCGAATTGTCGAAGGAAAAACCGAACGTATCCAGATCTACGAGGGAACGGTTATTGCGCGCAATAATTCCGGCACCTCGGAAACGTTTACCGTTCGAAAAATTTCCTGCAATGTCGGCGTAGAGCGGGTGTTTCCGCTGCATTCGCCCCGGATCGAACAGGTGGAGCTTGTGCGGAGGGGACGCATCCGACGCTCCAAGCTATATTACCTGCGAGGCAGAAAGGGCAAGTCGGCCAAGATTCGCGAACTTGTCAAGAAAAAGAAAATCGAAAAGGCTGAATAACGTCGGTCTCGGTGGGCAGTCAGTGTGGGTTCGGGCTGAGTGCCTGAGGTGATTGCATAACTATTTGAAAACCGGTACATTTCAGGGGGAAACCCGAAATAGTTAAGTGCCGTGAATTACCGGATCAGCTGGTTTATTTCGCTGTGGGAGAGTTTATCTTCAAGTCGACTTTCCAGATTGTGCCACAGTTATATACATGCGCTGGAAGCGTAAATTTAACAAGGGCAAAATAATGAAAGAGATTGATGTAGAGTCTTTGGTGGCCGGAAGTAAATTCAGCGAACACTTGTTTGTGGACAATGAAAATATAATCGTCCCTGCAAAATTTCCTGTAAAAACCACGGATATCGAACGCCTCAAGCGTTGGAATATTACTCTTGTTCGTACGGAAGGTGAAATATTGGCTGATGGCGACGAAGACGACTCCGGGGGTTTGCAGGGCATGATACTTCAGGCGTTTTCATCGCCCATGCAGCAGGAGGTCACAAAACAATACGCCAAGTACAGCGCCCAACTGAAATCTTTCCTGGCCGATATCGACAAGCGGAATCCGCCCCCTATTAATGATATTAAAGACCTTGTAGATGAAATTGCCCTGATTATTGAAAATCACAAAGATGACGTAATCCAGTACATTCTATACGGAAAGCAGGGTGAGTCCAACGAGGTTGAAAATGCAATAAACGCAACGATATTGTCCATTCTCATTGGAATGGAAATGAACTTGCCTGCTCACAAGCTTCTTCAATTGGCAGCTTCGGCGATTCTCAGGGATTGTGGCATGCTGCGGGTTCCAGGCGAAATCAGCCGGAAGAAAGGCTCACTGTCATCCGAAGAGCTTCAACAAATCAAAACTCATCCGGTACATTCGTATCGAATAATTACCAAGGAAATCGGCTTTTCCGAAGACGTGGGCATATCTGCGCTTCAGCACCAGGAACGCTGGGACGGAAAGGGATATCCCAAAGCCATTAAAGGTACGAAAATCAGTCTTTTTGCCCGGATTATTTCCGTTGCCGATGCCTTTGAAGCCATGATTAGCCAACGTCCCCACAGGAACGCAATGATTGGCTACAATGCCATGCGGACGATTCTCGGAGATAACGGCAGCAGATTTGACCCCGAAATTCTCAAGGTCTTTATCAGAACCCTGGGCATCTATCCCATTGGTTCAATAGTTCTGCTCAATAATTCGTGCATCGGAAGAGTTATCGAGAATCGGCCCGATGCTCCGCTTCACCCTAAAATCAAGTTAATGATAAATGAAAAGGGATTTACCTATCTGAAAGATGAAGGGGCTGTGATCGATCTTGCCTCCGATAAATCCCTGTTCATTGCCAGGGCCCTGGATCCCAAAACGGTACAAGAACGCCCCGGCTGACAGTCGCTGCGGTAGCCGGGATTGCGGCAAATCACCAATACAATTAATTCTGTTTTATTTTACAAATGAATACCCCAAGCCAAAGAGGAAAAATCGGAGAGGCATGGTGCAGGAGTTTTCTGCGCGCCAAAGGTTGGAAAATTCTTGAACAAAACATCAACTCTCCCTATGCAGAGGTCGATATTATATGTGTGAGGCAAGGATGCCTCTGGGCAGTTGAAGTCAAGTCCCGAATGAGGATCGATCCAGACTGGATACCGGGAATCATTTCAAACCGGCAAACCAAAAGGTTGAGAAATGCATTGCGGTGGTATGCACGGGAATGTACCGACCTGCGATTCCAGGAAATACGCTTGTCTGTCGCGATGGTAGACCTTACTGCGGGTACAATACAATTTTTTTCTCTGCCCCCAAAGGGTTGGTAAGATCATGGAAGATCGGACACAGTCACAAAAACGGGAACGCATACTGCGCGAACTCAAGCAGAAAATTCGCGATCCGGATTATTTACAGCTTGCGGTACAGCGTCTTGCGGGAAAGTTGGCCAAGGAATTCTACCAGCGAACTCAACGGGGGAGCACGAATTAATTCCCCGGATCGTCAATCTGGGCTCCGGCGATGAATTGCGCCAATTCGAGAGCTTTGCGTCGTACGCTGTAATTATGCCCGTTTCTTGTCACTCTCAAAATTTCACCAAATAAATCCGGATAGGACATGGAGAAGGTTCTCCTGTGCATGCTATTAATGGCCGAAATAATACTTTCGACGAGCAATTCTCCCGAATTGCGATATTGTGCCGATTTGAGAATGCGGGTGAATTCACCGGCCCGGTACCCGTTAAAAGGCGGCGCAATTTCTTTGTACACGGTAAAAAGTGCCGCCAACACAACTGAATCCCGTTCATATTGAAGTATTTCGTCCACCGCGCCGAGACTGTATTCTCCCCCTATGTATCCCAAAAGCCGGACTGCTTGCTGGCGAAGTTCAACCGTCGCTCCCTGGATATTATTTCCGTTTTGAACGACCAGATAGGGGCTGAGACTTATGCGTTTGAGAACCTGTATTGCCGCAGTATCGGCCGCGCTGATATTCCCTTGATCAACCTGACTGCCGAGATATCCAAGGGCCTCGCTATAGCGCTCTGAGTGCGAACTGCGGGTGAGGCCATCAAGCCACAGCACCTGGCTTTCCGAAAGCTGGGGAACATTCAACGGCACCCAGCGAATATCTTCCTGCTGAGAAAAACAGTAAATCCCGCTCACAAGAGAAATTAACGCGCAAAACAGTAAAACGCGGGTGGACACCATGTACAGGATACTACACAGTCCGCGCCAACTTGACCATAGATTGTAATCGGTCCTATGATCTATGGCAGACGAAAAAGGCTTTGTTTCCGGGATCCTTTGATCCGCCGACCAATGGGCATACCAATATAATTAGCCGCGCGACGGATATTTTTGACGAAATTCACGTAGTTATCGCCGTAAATCCCTACAAATCGTATTCGTTTACCGCCGAAGAACGTTTTTCCATGATGGAGGAACTTTGCAAGTCCTGGGATAATGTTTTTGTCCATCTCTGGGACAAGCTGATTGTTGAGTTTGCCACGAAAATAGACGCAAAGGTTCTGCTTCGGGGAGTACGTGCCTTTGCGGATTTCAATTATGAATTTGAACTTTCGATGATGAACAGGGGTTTGAATTCCCACGTAGAAACCCTGTTCATGCCCACCGATCCAAAGTATTTTGTGCTTCGCTCCAGCGCAATACGGGAGCTGGTGCGGTTGGGGGGGGATGTTACGGCCATGGTCCCGGGGGAAATTATCGACAGGGTGGTGGAGCGATACAGCAGGGAGTAGTCCCGGGAATTTCGCATGAAAATTATTGAATGGTATTCGTTTATTTATCAATTTCTATTTACAATATATGTGCTCCACGGTAAATTGAATAACGTTCAGGTTAGCTTGACAAAACCTGTGGCATCTTGTACGTTCTCGTGAATTAAAGAATAAGTGAGGTTTCGAGTATGGCTGTACCCAAAAAACGGGCATCCAAAGCAAGGACCCGCAGGCATCATTCAATAAACAGAAAACTTCGGGTTGCCAATCTCGTGGTCTGTGATAATTGTGGCGCGAGTAAAATGCCCCATCGCGTATGTCCTAAATGTGGTTTTTACCGGGGAAAACAGGTTATCGAACCGGGTTCCAGCTCCTGAATGTGACCTCGGGCTTGAATCTAATTAAAATATGGAGGGTTTAATGGACGAACTGTTCGAGAAGATGAAGAAGCTCATCGCCGACAAACTGGAAGTAGCGGAAAGCAAGATTACTCCCGAGGCTTCCTTTCGCCAGGATCTCGGTGCTGACAGTCTCGACACCTATGAGCTGGTATATGCTATCGAAGAAGAAATGGGCATTACCATTCCCGACGAAAAAGCGAACGAATTCGAAATCGTCAAAGACGCGCTTGATTTCATCAAATCACAGCAAAACGGCTAGCTGTGTTTTTTCCGAAAGAGAGTGAAGCTAACCGGGTGTCGGAGGTTTCACCCCGGAGGAAAAAAGAATTACAGCTGTTCGAAAAACACGCTGGTATGAGGTTCAGAAGGCAACACCTTCTGAACCTTGCTTTTTCTCACAGATCATTTGCAAACGAAAATGGCGTCAGTCTCGCGAATAATGAGAAACTGGAATTTCTCGGGGATTCCGTTCTCGGGTTGGTGGTTGTCGAGCATCTGTACCGGCTTCTTCCTGCAGAGAATGAAGGGCGGCTTGCCAAAATAAAATCTTTCGTTGTTTCAGAAAGCAGCCTGGCCGATATTGCCGGGATATTGAAAATCGACAAATATCTCCTGATAGGGAAGGGCGAGGAGCATTCCGGTGGCCGTGGAAAAAAAGCTTTGCTTGCAGACGCCGTCGAAGCGATTATTGGGGCGTATTTTCTGGATTCGGGATTCAAAAAAACCAGGGCATTTATTTTAAAATATTTTGTTCCTGAAATAAAAAAAGTTCTCGAAAATAAACATCGCAAAGATTACAAGACGCTTCTTCAGGAATACCTGCAAAAAAATCACAAGATGTATCCCAAATACAGCCTGATAAAGAAATCGGGTCCCGACCACGCACAAATATTCTGGATGCAAGTCGAAGTTCGCGGTGAACAATTTGGCCCGGGAAGGGGCACGAATAAAAAGGACGCCGAGCAAAAAGCAGCAGAAAAAGCGTACCGGCAGTTAATGGAAGAAAGCTAATTCTGAAGTGGCCGGATTTTTTGCCTGTAAATTTCAGAGGCATGGTGTATCAAACGTTCCGGGGTATTCATTGCGGGATCGTCGAGCACTGCCTCCAGTAGCAGTTCGAGAATGGTTCCCATTATCCTGGAGCGGGGAATTCCCGCCTTACTGTGGAGATCATTGCCGTTTACCGCCAGATCCTTGATGCTCAATGCGTTGTCCGATTCAAAAATCGCAATGACCGTTTTTCTTGTTTTCGCGATTTCAGGAAATTCCGGTGGAGTCAGGAGTTTTTTTTCCGAACAAGTCTCGTCGTAAAACGGACCCTTTTTTCCCGCCAGATCCGCATTTTTGAAATTCAGCAGGTCAAATACGAGATCCCTGCCCACCCGATGGATAAATCGCCTCACCTGTTTTGCATTGCCTCCGTCCTGGATCTGGAACATATGGTGGCTGATGAGCGCACAACTTCTTTTTTCGAAGGCATTGGGATATTTAAAGCGTTTGCAAAAGCTGCCAGCTATTTCGGATGATATCCGCTCATGCCCCGGGGCACAGGTCGTTCCGTCGCCTCGGGTCGTGCTCGACTGCGGTATGCCGACATCGTGGAAAAGTCCTGCGAACCGCATTTCCAGATCGGAGTCCGGGAGGTAATCGCATACGCAGAGCAAATGGGCATATAAATCCCTGCCCCGAGGAAGCGAGTCCCGGTGAAAATTCGCGCAGGCCTCCAGTTCGGGAGAAAACAAGGACAGAGCGCCGAGTTCGCGAATGAGTTCTATTCCCCTGGAGGGGCGCGGAGAGAGCAAAATTTTATTGAATTCGTCGCGAATCCGCTCAATCGATACGGTTTCCAGATAATTGAGCCGCTTTTTCATTGCCGAAAAAGTATCCGGATCTATTTTAAAATTAAGGGCGGTGGCGAAGCGGAGACCGCGGATTATTCTCAGGCCGTCTTCGGAAAAGCGCTCCAGCGGGTTCCCCACGGTGCGCACAAGTTGATTTGCAATATCCCTGCGGCCGCCGTGGGGATCAATAAGTTTATTGTGGCGCAAGGAGTAAGCCATGGCATTAATGGTAAAATCCCGACGTTTGAGATCTTCGTATATATTTGCCGTATACTCGACGCTATCCGGGCGCCGTGAATCACTGTAGGTTCCGTCAATGCGGTAGGTAGTGATTTCGTAGCTTTGTCGCTTAAAGCGGATAGTGACGGTTCCGTGATTGATGCCCGTGGGAATTACGTGGCGAAACAGTTTAATGACTTGAGCCGGGGTGGCGTTGCTGGCGAGATCCCAGTCCACGGGTTTCCGCCCCAATACTATATTTCTCACCGCTCCGCCCACCAGAAAGAGTTCGAAATTGTGATTCCGGAATTTTTTTTCCATGTCGTAAATGTTTTTGTCAATTTTTGCTTTCACGTTACTGTGATGATATAAAAAAAAACCGGCACCATAAAGTACGGTGCCGGTTTTATTGTTCGCTTTTGGGCGGTATCTACTGGAGAAGCTGAAGAACGCTCTGGTTTTTCTGATTCGCCTGAGCAAGCATGGCCTGCGAACTTTGGGTGAGAATTTGTTCTTTTACAAAGTCCACCATTGCCTTGGCCATATCCGTGTCGCGGATCTGGCTTTCGGCAGCCTGCAGGTTTTCCGCTCCGATGGTTATTCCCTGGCGAGCCATTTCCAGGCGATTCTGGTACGCGCCCAGATCCGCGCGCTGCTTGTTTACCTTTACCAGCGCTGTGTCGACAACTCCGATAACGGTATTAGCCGATTGGGGGTTGGAAATGGTGATAAAACTGGCCGTATGAGCAAGACCAGCGGTACCTTGCAGTCCAAGTCCCTGGGCAGTCATTGTGCCGATATAAACCCGCTCGCGCTGGTCCATATTGGCACCGATGTGAAACCACATGCTGGCGGTAACCGCATTCACCCCGGTTTCATTGGCAAACCGCCCGGTAAGCAGATTCTGTCCGTTGAACTGGGCGTGACTTGCCACGCGGTTGAGTTCATCCACCAGCTGACTTACCTCGACCTGAATATGCATTCGGTCTTCGCTACTGTACACGCCGTTTGACGATTGAATAGCTAATTCGCGAATGCGCTGAAGCAGATCGCCTGTTTCAGTCAAATACCCTTCGGT
>JACSEG010000049.1_pt1 | contig 22615 bp, 20 predicted proteins | sample 8225521 | NCBI WGS metagenome assembly JACSEG01 (sample SAMN15705060, study PRJNA637333) | viral metagenome | isolation source: viral RNA from sea star tissue | host: Pisaster ochraceus | place: USA:Santa Cruz | collected 2018
GTTCTGAGGGATACAGCAGTGATTTAAGTCCTATGACTTCTAATGCAATGGATTTGTCTTTTTCCGAAAGGACTATGGGATTTGGGAAGGTCTTTGTGGCAGCGGCGCCTACCTCGGGGGACGAACCATCAGCGGCATATAACAAGATGGCGTCCTTGGTTTCACTGCGGATAATAATTTCCTGGTAATCCTCGAAGGTGGCGATAGGGCCGGTAACTACCTTGTATTCACCGCTTCCTTTTTTCCGTGAGAGAAAATAAGGAGTGGCAACCGCCCCTCCAGGAGAAGTTTCGCTGGTCTCATAGGGGGAAATTCGGTCGTCGTCGGTGGGGTAGAAGCCGAAGGGCGAGGGGCAGCCCGATAAAAGCAAGATGCTGCCGAGAACCACCACGGTAAATAAGCTCTGACTAACCGCAATTTTCTTTTCATTTGTTCTTTTCATTTGTTCCACCTTTTTATTTATACAAGAAGGAGCAATATAAAATTATCGTAGTTTTATCACATTATCAATGGTAAATGAGTATTTTTTGAGCTTATCAACTAGTTTTTTTTTAGTTAACAAGTATTTTAGACATTTATCACTGTCATAGGCGCTTCGCCGAGACAATTTATTGTTACACGTCGTAGTACAACTCAAACTCAACCGGAGAAGGCTGTAGTTTTTGAATTTCAACTTCTTCGTCCAAGCGGTACCCGGTATAGGCTTCGATAAAACCTTCGTCAAATACGTCGCCTGCAGTGAGCCAGTCCTTGTCGGCAAGCATTTCGTTGATGGCCTCTTCCTGGGTCGCACAGGTAGACTCAATGGAAGCCGCCTCCTGTGCGGGAAGGTCGTAAATATTTTTATCCAGAGCGCTGCCGGGATCAATTTTGTTCTTGATTCCGTCGATCATTGCCATGGTCATCGCCGCAAAGCTCAAATAGGGACAACCCGATGAGTCGCCACAACGAAATTCAAAGCGCCGGGCATTTTCACTGGTGACGAAGGGAATCCGAACTGCGGCCGAGCGGTTGGCGGTGGAATAGGCAAGCTTTACCGGGGCTTCGTAGCCAGGAACCAGTCTCCGGTAACTGTTTCCCGTGGGATTGGTAAAGGCCTGGATGGCGCGCCCGTGCTTTAAAAGACCGCCGATGGCGTACAGGGCGGTTTCTGACAGGTTGGAATATCCATCTCCGGCAAACTGGTTTTTTCCGTCTTTCCAGATGGAAGTATGGACGTGCATTCCCGATCCGTTATCCCCGAACAGGGGCTTCGGCATAAATGTAGCTGTTTTGCCGTGTTGATATGCAGTATTCTTGACTGCGTACTTGTATTTATGGACCAAATCTCCGGCAGTCAAAATTTCGCCGAACTTTACGCCGATTTCGCCCTGGGCGGTCGCCACTTCGTGGTGATGCAGAAAAACGGTGATTCCCATGGATTCCATATTGGCTACGATATCATTTCGCAAATCCATAAGAGTGTCCTGGGGAGTTGCGGGGAAATATCCCATTTTGTGCCGAACCTTGTGGCCAAGATTGGCACCTTCGTTACCGCTGGTCCAGGGACCTTCATTGGTTTCGACCTCAAAGAAACTCAGGTGCGCACTATTTTCAATTCGCACTGAATCGAATATGAAAAATTCGGGTTCGGGTCCGAAGTATACGGTATCGCCAATACCGAGGCTTTTCATGTACGCTTGAGCCCGGAATGCGATATTGCGGGGTGCGCGCTCGTAGCGCTCGCCGGTTTGAGGCTCGTAAATATCACCAAAAATGACAAGGGTTTTTCGTTGACGAAAAGGATCCACAAACGCGGAACCCAGATCCGGTTTAAAAACCATATCGGACTTGTCGATACTCTTCCAGGCGCGGATGCTGGAACCGTCGAAAGGTATCCCTTCGGTAAGCTGATCCTCGTCGATGTTCTTCGCAACAAATGTGGTGTGTTGAAGCATGCCAAACATATCGCCAAACTGGAGATCGAGATATTCAATGCCTTCCTTGTCAATCATGTCGAGAATAGCTGTCGCAGGCATAAAAGCTCCTTTTGCGTAGCCCTTTGTTTTAGAAAATACAATTTTGTAGCAAACATACATAAGTACTTCCACACTGTAAAGTGGCAGGTGTATAAAATGAAAAAATACTGGAAACAACGGTGTAGATTTACTATTCTTCCCGCACAGGAGAATCAAATGGCGCAGCTGACATTCTCAAACCTGGATAAAACGAAAAGTTACGCCCGCCTGCGAACCATGAAGACTGTTAGCTTGAAAACAGTTTTGAATGCCACGAGAGTACAGAACTACGAAAACTCCTACGACCTGGGAGACGGCCAACGACTTGATTACAACTACTCAGCAAAACAAATAGACGACCACATCATTTCCGCTCTTCAAACCCTGGCCGACGAGCAACAATTGCTGGACAAGTACAAAGCCATTGCCGCCGGCGAATTCATGAACAGCGGTGAGCAGCGCCGGGTATTGCACCATCTCACCCGGGGACAGCTCCTGGACCAGGTGATACACGAAGGCAAAAACCTTCGCCGGTTTTATGTTCAGCAGCAACAGCGCATTGCGGATTTCAGCGCAAAAATTCACGGCGGAACCGCAGCCGGGCAAACGGGAAAACCCTTTCGCTCAGTGGTTCAGGTCGGCATAGGCGGATCGGATCTCGGCCCCCGGGCACTTTACCTGGCGCTGCTCAATCACATCGAATCTTCCAGGATCGAAACCGGAAGCCTGGGACGAGGACTCAAGCTCAAAGCCCATTTTATTTCCAACGTTGATCCCGACGACGCCGCCGAAATTCTGCGGACAATAGACCCCGCAACGACCCTTTTTATTTTGGTATCAAAGAGTGGCACCACCCAGGAAACCCTTGCGAATGAAGCGTTGGTGCTCAGTTGCCTGAAAAAAGCGGGGATCGCCAATGCCAAAAAACACATTGTCTGCGTGACCAGCGAAACCAGTCCACTGGCAAAAGACCCGGATTACCTGGAGTCTTTTTTTATAGACGATTTTATAGGCGGCCGATATAGCTCCTGCTCGGCGGTGGGCGGCACACTGCTCTCCCTTGCTTTCGGCGCCGATGTATTCACCGAACTTCTAGAGGGAGCACATGCCGCCGACCAGGTTGCGCTGGAGACAGACGCCCGCAAAAACCCGGCACTTATGGATGCCCTTGCAGGCGTGTGGGAACGCAATTTCCAGAACCTTCCTTCGACGGCGGTATTGCCGTATAGCCAGGCACTCAGCAGATTTCCCGCTCATTTACAGCAAATGGATATGGAAAGTAACGGGAAACGGATCAACAGAAATGCCCAAGCCGTCAACTACGAAACCGGACCGGTAATTTTCGGGGAACCGGGAACAAACGGCCAGCACAGCTTTTACCAGCTTCTCCACCAGGGCAGTGATATTATTCCCCTGCAATTTATCGGCTTCAACGAAAGCCAGGACGGGCTTGACCTGACATGGCAAGGCTCCGGTTCGCAGCAAAAATTGAACGCCAATCTTGCCGCCCAAATTATCGCCTTCGCCAAAGGAAAGGACAGCGACGATCCCAACAAGAGCTTCCCCGGTGAACGGCCTTCGAGCCTGTTGTTTTCACAACGCCTCACTCCCAGGGTTCTTGGCGCTTTGCTCGCCCATTTCGAAAACAAGATAATGTTCCAGGGATTGATCTGGAACATCAACAGCTTTGACCAGGAGGGCGTACAGCTGGGAAAAATCCTGACCAAGCAGGTTCTGGGCAAAGACAAGCTGGATGCGGCCCTCCAGACCTTCAGTGAAAAACTGAAAGCAAGAACCTGACCCCGCACCGCCGCAAGACCGCAGAACCCGCTCCGCCGGAGAACCTGAACCCGCAGAGCCGGACATCATTTATCTGATTCATCATTCATTCGACTTATTCGGCTTATCCGCCTTATCCGGTTTTTTTTCTTGACTGTTTAGCCACGAAAGTATGTCGTGCATTGCCTTGGCTTTTGAAATATCGTGGAGACTTTCGTGGCGGATACCGGGGTAAACGACGGAACTCACATCCTGCCAGCCGTGTTTTTGAAAAAAATCCACCAACCGGCTTACCTCCCTGCCGTAGTCGGAAACCGGATCTTCTTCGCCGCTCAATATGTAGAGCGGCACCTCCCTCTTCACCAGATTGCGGCGGAACATGCGTGAATAAATATAGAGATTGATGTCTACCAACGCGCAATACATTCCCAGCCGCAGGGCATTGCCGCATAGAACGTCGGCCATGTATTGATCCACCTCATCGGGCATTGACGAAATCCAGTCCAGCTCGGTCCGCAGGGGGCCGAACCGACGTTTATTTGAATATCTGTTGTTAAATAATTTCTCCAATTCCCTGCTCACATGGCTGTCTCTGCGACGCCTGATCTGCCCGCGTATGTGCCTGGCTCTGAGCCTTCCCGAAAAACCGGCTTTGCCCTGCGGCGAGGACAGAATAACTCCGCTGAGCTTTTCCAGTTGCCGCCGGGGAAGAATTGACAAAGCCGCCCTTGCAATCATGCTGCCCATGCTGTGGCCGAACAAATACACCAGATTAATTTGATATCGACTAATCACGTAATCAATAATTTGGGTCAGATCTTCAATCCATCTATACCACCCTTCCTCGCTGGACATATATGCGAATTCAGGATGCTCGTACAAACGTTTTTTTAAAGCAATTTTATCAGTGCCGTCGGTGCTGCTCACTGCCGAATAACCATGTCCGCGAAGATCATATGCCACTGCGTTGTATCCGTGATGCGCAAGAAAGAGGGCAAATTCCCCATAACGCAGCGAATGCTCGCCAATACCGTGGATAATAAGAACCAAAGCTTTCGGTTTGCCCTTTGCATGCCACAACCTGGCAAAGGCCATGGATCCCTTTACCGGAATGTGAATTTGTTCTTCTTTCATATTTTAGCAGGATATAATGCCGCTGCGCTTCTGTCCACAAATCGGGATCGGCGGGCATACAACGCCAAAACGGAATTGGACAAAATTTGGCGCAAAAGATACCATGTAAATATGAAAAGCATGAATGAAAAGCTGGCAGTACTGCTCCGCATACTGGATACAGAACATCAGAATCTCCAACGCTCGGATTCCAAAGCCACGGCCCTTCTGTCCACCCTCGGCGTATTTATGGTCTTTTTTATTGTGCATTTTGACAAGGTAAAGTTTAAAGCCATAGCATTGGGAATCGTGTGCTTTTATTTTATTGCCTCGTTGCTTACCATTTTTTGCCTTTTAATTGTCATCCGCCCCAAGCTCGTCCACGTCCCCGATGATGCCAGGGAGGTGGAAAAAGGATTCACCATAAATCCCACGTTCTTCGGAGGTATTTCCCGGTTCAAAACCCCGGGAAGTTACGCCCGCTACTTGAGGGATATGGCAGAAGACGATCTTTCCGTTTTCACAATGTTCAGCAAACAGTTGTTTGCCATATCGAAAATCAACATGGGCAAAAACAAATGGCTCAAACGGGGCATGATGTGGTTTATTACCGCCGTTACCCTGGAGTTGTTGGCGATTATTACTGTCTATCTGGAATTTGTCTTTTCGAAGACCTGAAATCGAAGACTCAAAACGTTTCGGCGCTCTTTCCAAATCTTGTCCTTTATGTTATTATCGCATTATCAGAAAACCCCAAAATTAATCACAAGGAGATTTTCATGGCAAGAAAATTTAATTTCTACGCCGGTCCATCGACTCTTCCTGAAGAAATTCTCAAGGAACTCGAAGCAGATCTGGTAGATTACCGCGGCAAGGGACTATCTCTTGTAGAGACAAGTCACAGAAGCCCCGAATATGATGAGGTTCATCATTCAGTTATTAACGGAATAAAATCTCTACTGAATGTGGCCGACGACTTTGAAGTACTTTTGCTTGGCGGCGGGGCCACGCTTCAATTCAGTATGATCCCCATGAATCTGGCGGAAAAAGATCGTTCTACAGACTACATAGTAAGCGGGGTCTGGTCGCAAAAGGCCGTAGCAGATGCAGCTCAGTATTCCAGGCCGCAAATTTTGTGGGACGGAAAGGACGGCAAGTACACCAGCCTGCCGAAATCAACCTCCGTCTCCCCCGACAAAAACAGCGCATACCTCCATATAACCAGCAATGAAACCATACACGGTGTCCAGTGGAAGGATTTTCCGGAAAGCAACCTGCCTCTCGTCGTCGATATGTCTTCGGATATACTGTCCCGACCATTGCCCATGGAAAAATTCAGCCTGATATATGCAGGAGCACAAAAAAACCTTGCTCCTTCGGGGGTTACCCTGGTCATAATCAGAAAGGAACTCCTGGAAAAATCCAGTACCGGTATGGGTACCTACCTCAGCTATAAAATTCATGCCGAAAAGAAAAGCTTGTACAACACCCCGCCGGTATTTCCCATTTGGGCAATGAGCAGGGTACTGAAGTGGATTGAAAGAAAGGGCGGCCTGGACGGTATTCAAAAGGTCAATGAAAAAAAAGCCGCACTGCTATACGGCGCAATCGATTCCACCAACGGGTTTTACAAATGTCCCGTAGATCCATCGGTGCGCTCCAATATGAATGTGATATTTACCCTTGGAAAGCCCGAACTTGAGGATTCCTTTTTCAAGGGTGCAGCAGAACGCAATATGCTGGGACTCAAGGGTCATAGATCCATCGGGGGTTGCAGGGCATCGATATACAATGCCATGCCCATTGAGGGAGTTCAGGTATTGGTGGATTACTTGAAAGAATTTGCCCGTACCAACGGATAACTATTGTCGGTACAAAAGTATTGTACCTGCACAGACACAGCGGTGGAAAAGGTCAGCAGTGAATGCTGGCCTTTTTTTGCCCTTTAATCCAGCAGCGGCATGCTTTAATCCAGCAGGGGACAGAGGAAATCCATGTAGGTTTTCCAGGAATTGTCTCCGTAATTTCCCGCCTGGACATATGCGGTGGGTATGCTTCGTTCGCACAAAAAACCGCGAACCAGATTGTTTCGCCGGAGCATTTGCCCACGGCTGAGCTTTAGTAACCGGGCTGAGGGAAGCGTGTCTTCCTCAAATGGATCCGCTCCGGCAAGCACAAACGCCAGTTCAGGTGTCGCTCGTTTCCAGCGTTTTTGGCTCATCTCCGACAGTCTCGTCAATCCAGCCAAAAGGCGATCATTATATGCGGCTTCCTCTCCCGAATCCAGGGGAATATCCAGGTCGCTGGGCGTCCAGGCGGGATCATCGACATAGCCAGGGAGGATACGGCGCTCATCCAGAGGCCAGCCATGTGCCATATGTATGCTCAGCGCCATGCAGTCATTCTCGCCCCTGTCCCTCATGCGTTTTACCAATTCGGCAGTTCCGTCCCCCTTGTGGGCGTCCATATCGATTATCCAGGTAAGGGGAAGATTCCCCGGATCCGAAACACAATGACGGGCAACCAAAACATCGTTGTACATGCAGAATCCCGAGCCGTGATCGTAATGTCCGTGGTGAAAACCTCCCCCAAAATACCAGGCCTCTCCGCAATCAAAGGCCAGTTCCGCTGCCCGCACTGCGCCACCCCCTCTTGCCAGAAGCGTTTGAAACAAATGTTGAAGGGGAAGTTGGGCACAGCGGGGATCGTAGCGATGGTATTCGCCATCTTCATCGACCAATTCAAAGGTACGCATTATTTCATGCCGAAGACTTTCCTCTGAATCGAGAAGTCTGGAAATATATGCAGGGTCGTGAACCGCTTCCAACGCTTTCCGGTCGGGGGCGGGGGCCAATGTATCCACATACCAGGACGGTTTTCCGGCTGGCGCATGGCTGGCAGCTGCGGTGTCTGCCCGGCTCTCCAACATACGGCGGATTGCTTCGTTGGCATTGTTAAATGATATTGGTATGTCAATTCCATACCGGCTGACTTCCAGCAGGTCTTGGGGATCGTGGATAATTTTCATTAATCCCGACCGTTTTTACCGTTTTGTGCGGGATTTGTCATTTGTATGGGCATGCCAGTCGCATCGATTACGTCCCTCCAGAGACTCCCTTCGGGATCGACATAATTTCTGGTCTGCACCGCCAACTCGATGGGAACATGTACAAAATAGTTATTTAAAAGGCTAATGAGGATTTTCGTCTTGCCCGCCATTGCGGCATGTACTGCATTCATACCCAGCCGCGAACAATACAGGCTATCGGTGGGAATCGCCGCTGAACTTCGGATAATATAACCGGGATCGATATATTTCAGGTTTACGGGCATATTGATTTCCGTAAAATGCTCAATAATACTTTGTTTGATGTAGAGGCCGATATCGCCTGCCTTTTTGTTGCCCGACGCATCGGTCTCCACCTGGGCGGGGAGATGATTTTGCCCGGCTCCTTCGGCCACCACAATTACCACGTGGTTTCTCCGCTCGAGCCTTGTCTTTAAATGCGCAAACAAACCGTTTTCCCCGTCCAGGTCAAACAGAACCTCGGGTATAAGCACGTAATTGACATCCTGGCTGGCAATTGCAGTATGTGCGGCTATGAAACCGCTGTCCCGCCCCATTAATTTTACCAGCCCCACCCCGTTTACCGCCGAGTGAGCTTCCTGATGGGCGGCAAACACCGCTTCGGTGGCCCGGACGACGGCGGTTTCAAATCCAAAACTTCTTTCGATAAAACTCAGATCGTTATCAATGGTTTTTGGAATGCCCACAACCGAAATTTTCAAACCCCGCCTTTCGATTTCTTCGGCAATGGTCAAAGCCCCCTTTTGAGTACCATCGCCTCCTATTATAAAAATCATATTCATATTGAGCCGCTCGATGCCGTCGACAATTTCTTCGGTACGGTCTCCCCCGCCTCTGGAATTGCCCAAAAGGCTTCCACCGATCCGGTGAATGTCATCCACCACCGTCGGATTGAGGTCCATAAGAGAATCATCCACTACCCCAAGCAGACCGTTATAACCAAAGCGAATTCCGGTGATCCTCCGCACGCCGTATCGATACCACAGGGTGCGAACCAGCGAACGAATCACGTCATTCAGTCCCGGACACAGCCCCCCGCAGGTCATGATTCCCGCGCGTACATGGTTGGGGTGAAAATAAATCCGTTCCCGCGGCCCCGCCTTTTGGACCGTGCCGAAGTCTTCATGGTTCTGTCCTCTGGAATGCTGGTCAACGGTTACGTGATATAAAATCTCTTCCTCATCCCGCACGTAATTTGCTATGGTATCACCACAGATTTTGGAAAGTAAAATAGGGCTTTTAATTTTTGCTTTACCCAGTGTAGGGATGGTAAAATCATACCGCTTAGGCATATATTCGGCTCCGATGGTTGAAATTGTAATGTGCGTACATACTAATTGAAGCAAAAATACTGTACAAGCTCATTTGAGGAGATTAGATGAAGGTATTGGTCATTGGGGGTGCCGGTTATATTGGAAGTCACGTTACCCGCGAACTGCTCGATCAAAAGCATTCGGTATGCGTTTTCGACAACCTCTCCAGCGGGGTACGCGAAAACCTTTTTGCAGACGCGCATTTTTTCCATGGCGACATACTCATCCGGGAAAGCATACTCCAGTGTATCCGCCAACACGGCCCTTTCCACACGATAATTCATTTGGCCGCATCCAAAGCCGCGGGAGAATCCATGCTGGCACCTGAAAAATACGCGAGAAACAATATCTGCGGAACCATCAACATTCTCAACAGCATGACCGAGACAGGTATGGAAAATTGCGTTTTCTCAAGCTCCGCGGCTGTATACGGCGAACCCCGCTACCTGCCCATTGACGAAAAGCATCCCTGCGAACCAGAAAATTTCTACGGTTTTACGAAACTGGAAATTGAACGCATCCTCCAGTGGTACGCCAAATTAAAGGGCCTGCGCTATGCCGCCCTGCGCTACTTCAACGCCGCAGGCTACGACCCCGGCGGCAGAATACGGGGACTCGAACAAAACCCGGCGAATCTCCTTCCCGTGATTATGGAAGTTGCGGTGGGCAAGCGGGAAAAGCTCAGCGTATTCGGAACCGATTACGATACCCGCGATGGATCCGCCATCCGGGATTACGTACATGTGAGCGATCTTTCCCGGGCACATCTGGCTGCCATGAACCATATTTGCGAAACCAGGGAAAATTTGAGCATTAATCTGGGAAGCGCCAGGGGCATTTCGGTTTTGGAAATGCTGGAAGCCGCCCGAAGCATAACCGGAGTCAACATAGCAGCAGAAATGACCGGTCGAAGACCCGGAGACCCCGCAAAGCTCATAGCTTCCCCGGATTTGGCAAAAAGCAGCATTGGATGGGACCTGAAAGACAGCGACCTGGAAAATCTTGTGCGCAGCAGCTGGAAGGCATATCGAAACGCGTTTCTCCCCTAGTCGGCCGCTCCAGGCTCATCGACCTGAACTCCCCGGCTCCCCGACCTGAACTCCCCGGCTCCAGACCCACCGCTCCCGGCTCACCAAGGCAGTTATTCATCCCGGATCTTTTTGTTTTTTACAAACGATGGGCAGCTCTTTCCCGTGCTTCGCTTTACCACGATGCTCGGGAGTTCCCGCGACTTGATTCCAAACTGCCGACATCCCCGGGGGAACTCTCTATCCCAGGTCACAAAATAGTAGGCGCACTTCAGACAGTTAATCGCTACCTGTTCTCCCCTTTTCATATATTTTATGGTATTTTTTTTATATACTTTTTGGAAGCTTTGGCATACTATTTTCTTGTGCTTCAGGCATGTTCCAAAATAGCAGGCGTCACAACAGTTTCCGCTTGGCGGAGTCGGCCTTGCTTGTCTTGGGGAAACTGCTTTTACATTGATTCGGGGCACCGCACTATTTATCACGGAGGTAATAGAATGCAAACGTACTACTATCTTTCAGTTTTCCCAACACAGGCTCTCATAGCGAGCCAGTTGGAACCCAAACATTTCGGCTCCTATATGGCAACGGGAAAAAAGAACGGATCCTTTGAACGCATAATATTTATTCAAATAGACGGAGAATTCGGAGACCACTTCGACTGGAAATACGCTGCAGAACGCTGCGTACTGCACGACGACGGCAGACCCAAAAATTCAGTCTGGCTTTCGGCATACAGGTCTCTTGAACATACCCCACTTTCGGCGATGCATGCCATGCATCTGGTGACCAAAGATGGAAGAACTCTGGAGATCACGCCCGAACCCTATGCCGCTCCGAAAAATGCGCAATACTATGTTACAACGAACTTTGTCCCATAAACCCTCTGGTTGCAAGCAGGCTTGATCCCCATGATTTTGCCATGTATATGACAAATCCCGAGATAAAAGTTTCGGTACCCAAAGTCGTTTTCGCGGATCTCAAAACCATTAATCTCGATAACCGGGAAAAAACGGGCAATATCGGAGCGACCTATGACAGGAATATCGAACATTTCAAGGATTGCATACAGGCCATTCTGGACGACCCCGATAAAATGAATAAAAATGTCGAGCGATCTCACAGCGATCACTTTTCCTACAATATTATCAACCGGGGTATATACGTGGGAGAGGGAGAAAATATTTTATTCTATCCAATGCCGGCTATGGAAAATCTCCGCCAACATCACTACGACTGGGCGCGCTCCGCAATGATCCTTTAAACCCCGCCTGCGAACAAGCAGGCAGGGACAACCTTCCGTGTTGCCAGCTGCCCCACATGGCGGAAGATTTTCATTGTTACATTTGGATAGGCGCCGATCAGCGAGAAAGTTTCCAGCCATTGCCGGATATCATCATATTGATGCGGGAATTCACTGAAATGGAAAGCAGAAGCATGGTGACCATGCAAAACCAGCGCGGATACGGAACCCGGTCAAACTGGATGTGGGTGCGCCAGAAGCTGCTTTATCAGGTTCACAGCAATCCTCGTTTCAATGCCGTGTATGCTGAAATCCCCCGCCTTCTCAAAGGCTATTATAAAAACGCGAATTCCAACGATCAAGGAAGTAAAAGCTCCAATATCAGGCCCGGCAACGTATGGGTCGATCTGCAGCAAGTATTTTACCGACTGGAAGAAAATGTACCCGGCACATATGCACAAAAACCGTTAAAAGCCATTGGACGCGTTATATTATCAGGTAGCAAAGCTGAAGATGTCGTTTTCGACGCGTTTGCTCATTCGGGTTCCACCTTGCTTGCGGCTGAAATTAGCGGTCGGCGCTGTGTGACCCTGGATATTGATCCGGTTTTTGTCGAAATTTGTATTCGACGGCTGGAACGCTACCGAAAAACGGGTAAAACCGGATGGCAGTGCCATAGCCCGTTTCCGGAATTCAGTACAAAAGGAAAAATTCGTGATAAATAAAGCAATTGTAAATCTACTCATTGTAATTCTGCTTTTTCCGGCCCATCTCTTTGGCCAAGAAAAAAAACCAGAAGAAAAACCAGAAAAAAAACCAGAAGAAACCCGCGAAATATCCGAAGACCCCGATGCCAAACAATCCGAAGACCCCGATGCCAAACAATCCGAAGACCCCGATGCCAAACAATCCGAAGACCCCGATGCGAAACAATCCCAAACCCCCAATGCGAAAAAGTCCAAAGCCCCCGGCGCGAAAAAGTCGAAAGCCCGCAATGCAAAAAAATCCAAAGCTCCCGCTGCGAAACGATCCAAAGATCCCAAGGCAGAAAAAATAGCGCGCAACAAGTTGATAACGGGAATTAGCCTCAGTGCGACAGGTGCGGTGGTTACAATAATCGGCGGTTTGTTTTACGATGAACTTACGGTGGCCAAAAAAGAGTATTTTTCCTTCGACGGAAGCGAATCGCTGGAGAACTTGAAGGCAGCCGAGGCAGCAGTCACGAAATATCGCTTGAGGTTTTATATACCAATGATTACCGGCTTCGCTCTTTCGGCCATTGGACTCGGACTCGCCTTTGACGGCAGCAGCGGAATACCTGGATCTGAACGCGGTACATACAAGCCCAACATATCCCCGCCCAAACCCCGGAGCTGGTTGATCATATCGCCTGGCTTCACCGGACTTCGCATCCGGCACTAATTCCCGCTTGATGCTCCCATGTACGGCTCAATATAATGAGACAGATGACAGTGGAAACCATTTCTCCAACAATTTTTACCCATGAAATGAAAAGTCCCGTCGGCTCCCTGTATCTGGCGGTGGACAAAAACGGAGCAGTTATCAGAACAAGCTTCATCCCTTTTGAACAGGGAGATGGCTCCCCATTCCTTCAGGGGAGCATTATAGAGGACAATCGATATGCCTGCGGTGAACTGGCATACCAGCTCGACGAATATTTCAATGGAAAACTGCGGCATTTCGAATTGGACGTGATTGTGGAAGGCACGGATTTTCAACTGGATGTGTGGGAGCGACTGCGTAAAATACCCTTGGGGAGTACCGCAACCTATGGCGAGGTTGCTCAGAAAATCGGTCGAAAATTTGCAGCACAGGCGGTGGGCAGAGCCGTAAGCATTAATCCCGTTCCGATAGTGATTCCCTGCCATAGAGTCGTACCCAAAGGTTCGGGGATCGGGGAATACGCTCTCAACAGCCTGGAAACCCATAGGGGAAGGCAGATAAAAGAATTTCTGTTGGAGCTGGAAGGTCGCAAGTAAAAGCGACTAAAGGCGACTAAAACCCATTAAGGGCGAGCAATTAAAAGCACCTGAAGGCGACTACACCGACCCGGCGCCTCTTTTCGAGCCGGGCTTCAAAAACATCTGAATCAGCTGGATAAAATAGTAAATTTTTTTGTATACCTCGGCCATGTGCGTTTTAATGGGCACATCGGTTATGGAATCCAGTTCCTTCCAGTTTATAATAAGCTCATAATCCTGGCGATCCACGTCTTGCAGCAAATTTTTCAGATTGTTGGCGAATCCAATCAAGTTACCAGCGGATTTATTAATAATGCCAATCGCCATTTCGTTTGCCTCTTGAACCAGAACCTGAACCCCCTTGCCGGTACCGGGATCCCTGTCCACAACCCGGGAAACAGCGCGTTTTAAACGGGAACCCATATTCCCCTTCTCATTCAAATCCTCGTCAAATTTAACAAGCTGCTCGGAAACTTCCGTAACTTTGTAAAAGGCGTCGGCCATGGCTTGGGACGCTACATTGGTCGACCATTTGCCCTGAACCAAAAGCATGTCCTTCAGCTCCCGGACATCTTTTTTGAAATAATCAAGCAGGAACGTTTTTAAATAATTTATGGGAATCGTGTAAATATAACTGACATTGAGTTTTTTGTTGAACATAATGTTCGCCTTATCGGTGTAATTCTTCATCCGGGAGGGGGGATTTGCCCCAAAAATGGCAATGCAGAGCTTTTCCACCTGGGCATTTTTTTGTTCACTGAGAATTTTCTTGACCATTTTTTCAGTTTTCGATTGCAGGGTATCCAGGTAGGTTTCCATAATCCTCACCTTTTTCAGTTCAATTTTGGGCTTCCAATACGGATCCATATCCAGATGCTGTACCATCATGGTCAGTATTCCGGAGTTTGTTACATTTTTAAGTGCGTTCATGAGTCGCGACCAGGATTGACGATTGAAGACTTCCAGACCCTTGTAGGTAGACAAAATGTCCAGGAGCTTGTCCCAATCGGCTTCTGTGCCCAGTGGCAACAGTACTTCCAAAAAATCCTTGAGGTCATCAGAAATATAGTCCCCGTTAATTGCTTCCAGTTTCGGAGTCGACGTTACATTTCTCTCGGTAAACGAGGCATCGAATTTTTTCAGAACAAAATAATAATCGTAATTTACAAAATCTATCAGACGAAGAATCTGCGAATAATTTTCATCTATCAGATTCACAACCGATGAATCAAAAGAACCAAAAAAGCTGGCGATGCTCTCTTTGAGTTTCGCAGCATGAACCTTGGGGTGTAGTGTCTTGGCCGATTCCCGGATCGTGGCTTCATCGAATTCTTTCGCCAGGGTTTTTTGCTCTTCGGTCATGTAAGCTTCAATACAAAAGCCCCTCAAAGCCTGACTACTTTGGGAATTCTGCAGGAGACTGCTGGCACTGACCGTAATTTTGTAAATTCCATAAAAAAATTTTCCCAGTCCAGGGAGAGCCTGATTGCCCCGGGGCCGGTAGAACTTGTATTTTCCGCGGGTAAGCTCTTTTGCAATCTGTTGAAGCAGGCGTCTTTTCCCCCGTTCAGGATCATTTCCGCCCGTAAAGAGACCTATAAGCCAGGATATTATATTATTACCGTTGGAAGCACCCTTACCGGAATTAGTAGCCATGATAATTATCATAAAAGAAAAATGAACAGTTGTCAATTAACGCCCATCTTGCTATTCTGTCCCCATGAACCCACTGGCGCAAGAATTAAATGACCAATTGAAAGACTGCGCAACCGGACGATTGCTCTCAGAGCTTGGGAAAAAAATGTTTTTTCCCAAAGGCATTGTGGCACAGAGCGCCGAAGCTACCCAAAAGGCACACAAGCTCAATGCGACAATAGGCATGGCATATAAAAATCGCCAGGCATTTCAACTACCTCTTCTTTCCGGCATGCTCCCCGCACTCAGTTCTTCTCAGGCGGTTGCATATGCCCCCACCGGTGGGGTTCTGGAATTGAGGGAACGATGGAAAAAAGAACAACTTGCAAAAAATCCCCTTCTGGAGTCGGTGGAAACGGGTCTTCCCGTTGTGGTCTCCGGACTAACCTCGGGAATTTTCCAGATGGCGGAACTGTTTATAAATCCCGGCGACAGAATAATAATACCCGATATGTATTGGGGCAATTACCGCTTGATTATTGGCGAGCGCCGGGAAGGCGTGGTTGACAGCTTTCCGTTTTTTAACGCCGCAGGGGGTTTTAATCTCGAAGCTTTTGACCGGCAACTAGGACAAAGCCTTTCCGATTCAAAAAAATCCGGCGGATCCAAGCGGGGAAAAGTAATTTTATTATTGAATTTTCCCAATAATCCCACCGGATATAGCCCGACTCAGTCAGAAGCGGAAACAATGACTGAAATAGTAAAACGGCACGCAAAAGCGGAAAACGATATTCTGACCGTACATGACGATGCGTATTTCGGCCTTTTTTACGACGAAACTATTTACAGGCAAAGCCTGTTTGCCCGATTCGCAAATCTGCACGAAAATTTGCTTGCCCTCAAAGTGGATGGAGCGACCAAAGAAGACTATGCCTGGGGCTTCCGGGTCGGATTTATGACCTTCGCTGCCAGGAACATGGACGCCCGGGAGTACGGAGCATTGAACAAAAAGCTCATGGGTTCCATCCGCAGTACGGTTTCCAATAGCCCGGGGATTAGTCAGCACCTGCTCGTCCAGATCATGAATCATCCCGATTACACAAAACAGAAGCAAGAGGCGGAAAAAGATCTCAACGCCCGTTATCACATGGTAAAAACATTGCTGGCAAATGCTTACCAGGATCCCGGCAGGGAAGAGCTCAAAAACATACTCACACCCCTGCCGTTTAATTCCGGTTATTTCATGACATTTAAAGTGGAAACAATTTCCGCCGAAGATCTGAGGCTGTCGCTCCTGGAGAAAGGAACAGGTTCAATAGCCATTGGCAACGATTATTTGCGCATAGCTTTTGCGGCAATAGACAAGGACGATCTTGAGTCCCTGTATTCGGAAATATTTCAAACCGCCCGGGATCTCCATTCCAATCGATGAACTACAACCCTCCTTATCCTTTCCGGCGGAAATGATGAAATTATTTGCATGCCTGGCTGTGGCGATTCTTGCTCTGTCTTCTTGCGGCGGATTTGCTTCCTCCGCTCCCCTGATAGTGGCAACCGATCAACCCGAGGCTGTAGAGTATCTTGAATACCTGCGCAGTGTTGGGGACGCCCCGGGTTTCCGCATCGTATACGATCAAAATGCGGATCGCAGTACGGTGCTGGGCGGTATCGCCCCTGATCTCATTATTGGCAGCCATATCGCTCACAGGGATTTTCGCCAATATCTTTATGAAATCCCCAAATTCAAACTCAGGGGTTATTTGAAAAGTCGAAGGGACGGCTTTGTTCTCGGGGATATATATAGAGATTCGTACGCCCCCTTTTCAAGCAATGGAACCATACGGCTGCTGCCTTTGGCATTCGACATACCGCTGGTATATGTATCCAGTGAACTCGCCGAAAGCCTTGAACTGGCCGAAGGAATAGAGGCAAAAAACCTGCTGGCAGCATCCACCGAACACACCGGCTTTCGCAGGGAAAACTATTCCGCCATGGGGTTTTCCAGTCTTCGCCACATACGGTTTCTGGACATGCTCATTCAGAGCCTCAGCCCGTCGAGAGGCGGAATACCCGATATCAGCCAACTCCCGGAGATTTTGCAGAAACTCTACAATTATCTGGATAACTACGAGCAGGATCTTGAAGCCCAGTTTTATTTTAATACAGTCTTTGCATATTCATCGGATCACGCCGACATAAGTCAGGGAAGGCTCCATTCAGTGCTCAGTTCATATTACAGACGCGTCATTGACCGCTCCCCATTGGCTGATTTGCCGTACGGCTGGTTAAAAATAAACGGCTCGGTGCAGGTTGAATCACCCATGATATACGCAGGAATCCTGAAAAAAAGCCGGTCAAAAAAAAAGGCCCTGCAGTTCTTCCGCCTGCTTTTCAGCAGCAAATCCCAAAAAGAATTTCTGGAATACCAGCTGCGGTCCGGAATGGACAAACCGAATTTTTTGAAAAGGTTGAGCAGCAACAGAATTGTCAACCACGAGGTTCTCCCTTATTTGGGAAACGCAGAGTTTTTGCGTTTGCCCAGGTCCGGGGATCTGATTTTTCCCATGGCCCCCATTCCCCAATGGGTCAAGATTCGCAGTCAGGTTTATTACCCCTGGCTGGAAAGCAATGTCATTACCCGCTCGATGAATATTGAAAGCCTGAATTCGGAATTGGAAAGTTTTTACAAACTCAACGCCGACTATCAATAGATACAATCCAGCGGAGCCCAGATACAATCCGGCGGAGACCAGATACAATCCGGCGGAGTCCGGACACAACCAAAAACAATTTGACAGTCCATCAATTCGCACCTATGAAGTCCATTACATCATGGAGGTTTCATCCTATGTCGACCGTTGAGCTAAAAAAAGTCAACAAAATATTTGATGGCAATGTTCATGCGGTAAAAGACGCAAACATCACCATCCAGGACAAGGAATTTGTCGTTCTTGTCGGTCCTTCAGGCTGTGGCAAGACTACCACACTGCGGATGATTGCAGGTCTCGAGGGCATCTCAAACGGTGAGGTGTATATTGGCGACAAGCTGATAAACGATGTTCCCCCAAAAGACAGGGACATTGCCATGGTTTTCCAGAATTACGCCCTGTATCCCCACATGACTGTCTTCGACAACATGGCATTTGGGCTGAAAATCCGAAAATACGACAAGAAAGAGATTCAAAAACGCGTTGACGAAGCTGCCGAAATTCTCGAAATCAAGGAGCTGCTCCACCGTCGTCCCAAGCAACTTTCCGGTGGTCAAAGACAGCGGGTTGCAGTTGGCCGGGCCATTGTTCGCCACCCCAAGGTATTCCTTTTTGATGAGCCCCTGTCCAATCTGGATGCCAAACTCAGGGTTCAAATGCGCGCGGAAATTTCCTCTCTTCACACCCGACTGCAGGCAACGATGATTTACGTCACCCACGACCAGGTCGAAGCGATGACCATGGGCGATAAAATTGTGGTTATGCGCGACGGAGTAATCCAGCAAATCGGTGACCCGCTGACCCTGTACAACAAACCGGCAAACTGTTTTGTAGCAGGTTTTATGGGCTCTCCGCCGATGAACTTCATGACTGTAGAGGTCAGGGAAGAAGGCGGAAAAATTGTTATTGATGAAGGTACGTTCAAACTTGACGTCAGGGATAAAAACGCTGAAGCCATTAAACCCTACACAGGTAAATCACTGGTATTCGGCTTTCGCGCCGAGGATCTGGAATACAGCGAAAAGCTCACCGCCGGTACAAATTTCCCCATCAATGTGGCCGTTATTGAACCATTGGGCGCAGAAACCCATGTCTACGGGAATACTGCAAAGCATCAGATCATCGCCCGCGTAGATCCCCACATCACCTTTAAAGTAGGCGACAAGGCTCACTTTGAACCCAACATGGAGAAGGTCATTTTTTTCGATACGGAAACCGACAAATCGGTAAATATCGATTAAACAGCATGCGACAATAGTCGGACTGTACCAACATACAATTAAAACCCACTGTTCATAAACGCATCTCTATCGCCCAAAAAGCCCTGGCCCTCCAACGAACCGGAAAGATCCGCAAAGGGAGTTTCCCCGTCGTTTCTCAGGGCATACAGTTTGATAATATAGCGAATTTCCTGCATTCGCATGCCCAGAACGTCTTTATCTTCCTGAAATTGTCGATAAAAACGTCTCAAAGTGAGCCCCGGTGCAATTGAAGTATCTCCCGGAAGATCGGAAAATTGCCGGATCAATTGATCCAGCCTGTAATAAATCCGCTCGAAGATGACAAGATTCCGTCGTATATGAATGAGAGCAGAAATTATTTGCCGCTTCTCCCGAATGCGCTCGGTGCTGCTGCCCACCCTGCCCAACCTGTCTTCTTCAATCCATTTTTGAATTACACCGCGATTATTCACAAGACGCACATAGGCCTGAATAAAGTCTTCCTTTAATTGAATATGGCGTCGGGCGTAACTGGCTATTGCACGAGGCGCGTTTGCTTCCAAAGCCCTTGAACGTTCGGCAATCCAGTTGTCGCGAAACCTGCGCATGCTGCCGGTGGAAACCGGAACGTTGCGCCAGTCATTATCTTTGGTGCGCTCTGCAAATTCACCGGGTATTGCAAAGAGCACATGGCCGTCACTTGTTTGGCATTCTACCTTCCCTTCAAAGGTGGCCAACAGTATTTCTCCCGCGAGGTTCGCGGTTACGCTGAATTCGGTACCGCGAACGCCCATCGACGCCAGGCTGGTCCGCACGTCCAGCTGATTCCGTCCGCTGAGCCGGCCTACTTTCAAATCCAGTTGCCCGGTTACCAATTCCAGCGCTCCCGACTGTTCTCTTTGCAGGCTGGAAATATCAAAATACATGACACTCAATTCCTGCACCACTATTGATGCGGAAATGCCGGTTTCAGGATATATGGCGACCTCCAGAACCGAACCCGGCCCGGTTTCAACCTGATCCATATTCTCGATAACATCACCAAAGTCCGGCTGTTTTACCGTCCTGTTGTTCCGATGTATTCTGACATCGCCATCAACAAAAACAATCTCACCTATTACATCTGCCACTACGGCCAAAGGCCGAATCACCAGCAGCACCATAAAGACGAGAAACAGTTTCTTCATCTGGACTCCTGTTCAAAACATAACCGGATAGCCGGAGCAGCTCCATGCCATACCGAAAATGCGGAAATCATTTGCCTGGTCACCTTGCATGTAATCGTACCCCAGCTCCTTTCACACTACAAGGGGACCGCGCCGTTTTCGCAGTTTTGAAAAACATGCAATTGGAGGCAGTTCTTGACAGCAGCCTGTGCCATGCATAGGATGTGATGGTTTAAGCGATATCGCACTGCAATATCAATTTTTTCGCTTGTTATGGAGATATTATGAATGAAAAAGCCCATGCTGTGGCCGTCGTCGGTTGCGGAACAGTCGGCGGAAGTACAGCCGACTTGCTGATAAAAGATCGGTGTGGGAGACAAAAACGCAGCAATCCCGACCTGTATTTAAAGTACATAGTTGACAAAGACTTTGGTCATGCGCGGTCGTCGGGATTGCCCGGGGAATTGTTTTGCGACGATTTGCAGCGGGTTCTGGATGACCCGGAAATCGAAACAGTCGTAGAACTGGTGGGCGGTACCGGCTTCGCCAGGGAATTATCGATACGGGCAATGAATGCCGGAAAACATCTGGTTACGGCAAACAAGGCGCTCCTCGCTCACCACGGCAGGGAGCTTTTCTCAATAGCGAGAAAGAACGGCGTGAGCCTTGCCTTCGAAGCAAGCTGCGGCGGCGGAATACCCATCATACGGGCCCTCACCGACGGCCTTGTGGCAAACGATATTGATGCGCTTTTCGGAATTGTAAACGGAACCTGTAATTACATTCTCACTGAAATGATAGACAAGGGCCAAAGTTATTCCCAGGCATTGGATCAGGCACAGGCGATTGGTTTGGCCGAAGCAGACCCCAAACTGGATGTAAACGGTACCGACTCTGCTCACAAGATAACCATCATGGGCAGTCTTGCATTCGGGGAAAGCGCTTCGCTGGACAAAGTGCCCGTACAGGGCATCGACAAGCTGGAATCAATCGACCTGAAATTCGGGGCTGAAATGGGCTATGTGATAAAGCTGATGGCCTCGGCAATAAAAATCGCCGAAGGCATGTTCCTGCGGGTTGAACCTGCGTTTATTACCACAGATCACCCCCTGGCCTGGGTTTCCGGAGCTTTTAACGCGATAAGCGTATACGGACATTCGCTGGGGCACACAATGTACTATGGACGGGGAGCGGGAGGCAGCCCCACCGCGTCGGCAGTAGTAGCCGATGTGATGAGCATAGCAAACGGCAGCTACCCGCGCATTTTCGCGTCTCTGAAAATGTGGCCCGATCTCGCACCGACGGCAAAGCAAATAGCTCCCGGAAAAATACAGCGCTCGTATTACCTTCGCTTTTTTCTCCATGACAGAACCGGCATTCTCGCCGAAGTCACCAAAATACTGGCGGATAACGACATAAGCCTGCGATCCATTTTACAGCATGAAGCACCCCAGGAGCCACCACCGGGACTTCCTGTGGACGGCGCCGTCCCGCTGGTAATCACCACCCACCGGACTCAGGAAGCCTCAATCCTCCAGGCCATTGAAAACATCAAAAAAATTGACGGCGTAAAACCCGAATACAGCAGTCTCCCCATACTGGACGAACACCCGGAATTCTCGAGTCAGCCGAAAGAACAAGCATCTTCCCGCCCTGCCCCTTGAACACCAGCGGCAGCCAACACCAGCGCACACCGGTTGACCGGTAAATCAGGACATGCTACAGTTTGATTTCCATAGCTGAAACTAATGCGGAGAGTTATGAACACCTGCCCACAACCAAAAATAGCTGCGTTGATTTTCGCAATTGCGTTTCTTTCGGCCTGCCAATCAGTACCGCAGGAAGTCCCCCAAGGGCTGAGCCAACAGGAATATTTTCAGCGTGCGCAGGAATATCACGACGCTGGAAACTGGAAGGCAGCTCTATTCTACCTGGAACAGTTTAAAATCGATTTTCCCGACGACGTCGCAAATATTCAAGCGGCAAACTATCAGATCGGACTCATTCGCTACAGCCGCAAAGATTACGATCTCGCCAAAGAGCAATTTGTCGCGATTATTCAGGCATACGAAAACGACACAACCGGGGCATTACTCAGATGGGTTAACGTGCTTTCCAATAAACTTCTGGCAAAAATCTCTGACATCCAATCGAAAAAATCGTCCCGAAAAAAACCGGCGCAATCCGCCGAAACCGAAACGCCCGCCGAAACCGAAACGCCCGCCGAAACCGAAGTACCAACCGAAACCGAAGTACCAACCGAAACAGAAACGCCAACCGAAACCGAAACCGAAACGCCAACCGAAGCCGAAGTACCAACCGACCCCAAACACACCCAACACA
>JACSEG010000050.1_pt1 | contig 22323 bp, 17 predicted proteins | sample 8225521 | NCBI WGS metagenome assembly JACSEG01 (sample SAMN15705060, study PRJNA637333) | viral metagenome | isolation source: viral RNA from sea star tissue | host: Pisaster ochraceus | place: USA:Santa Cruz | collected 2018
GGCAATTCCCGATCCTGCAGAATCGCGGCTGGCGTCGTCAATTGATACCGGCATCCCGTTTTCCGGTACGCTGTATTCGTAGGTCAGGGCTATCACGGGGATGGATCTGAGATAATCGAACTCCCCAAGGAGATTTTCAAATTCGACCTCCTGGTATATAACGACGCCTTTGCCGGTTTGATCCCGGTCAAACGCGGGGGGTATCCGCAATTCCTGCCGATAGCGCATTCCTCCAGGGAGCGCGATATGATAGTCATCCAGTTTGAGTCCCTGGGATTGGACTCTAAACACCAGGGAAAACAGCTTGGGCAGCGGAACCTGGGCGTCCTCCTGCGCAGCGACAATTTCTATCGCTGCAGGCGGTTTTTCCACGGGAAATTCCTGTTCCAGAACTATTTGACCGGTTTCTACTCCCAATGGATTGCGAATGATCCTGCGGGATATTTCAGTATCTTCGGCATCAAACTCTTTCAGCAGATGCGCCCCGCTCAATTGCCCCATGGTAATGGATAGATAGCCCGGGCCAAGTTGGGCAAGGCGATCAGGCAGCTGAATCCGGAGGGTATCGCTTTTGCTCTGAAATCTCAGCTTTGCCAGCGCATTACCGGCTTCGTCATACATTATCAGACCGATGCTTTCACAGGACGATACGAATAGCGCACAAAACAAAAACAAAAACAAAATAGATGGAAAACTCCGCATAGGCGAATCTTAGAGTTGAATAATTTTTTTGGCAAGCAACTGGGCAACTTCCCGTTTTCGGGACAGAGAGGTATCGCTGTGCCGGATAAAACTTTCCAGCAGCCCCTGAAACACATCGGGAAGCACTTTCAGTTTGGTACTGACTTCGAGAAGCTGCCGTGGGGAAGGTTCGAACTTTTTGTTTATGGCGAAAAGCGCACCGCAGGCACTTTTTACAAACCCGCCCGAGCTAACCAGGAAAAAAAGATCGTCTTCCCGCAAAACTGCTGCGGAAATATCGCGCAAATAATGTTCCATTCTGGCTTGGGCGCTTTTTCGAACAGCCGCCCAAAAGCCGTTGCCCAGGGAGTTCAATTTTGACCGCGAGGCCTTGAGCCACGATGATTTTTTCACGAGCACCGATGACTCCATGAGCCGGTAGAACATATATGTCCCCGAATCGCGAATAAACACCGCGTTGTCACGGGAATTGCCAATTATCTCTTCAAAGCGGCTCATTTCCTTGTATTCCAGGCGAACCGGAACATCCCCGATAAGAAACCGATCCTTTCTGTTTATTCCCGCAGTTTCAAAACCTCCGGCAAAGGAAAACGAGGCGGCGCGCTGCTCGTCGTCGGGCAAGGTTTCAAGATAGTAAACATCAATACTCAGAACAAAATAGGGATCGTAAATATCCTTCTCAAAGTCCATAAGGGTGAGCGTGTCTACGCCGTCCCATGCACTCAGCGTTTCCACAACCGTATCAAGTACCCTCTGTATTCTCACATTCACTTTGCATGCTCCTGCTTTTTAACCCACTTCCGATACTTCTGCAGTCAATATATCTGTGGTAGTATAGCATGCGTGAAAGAGAGGGTGCAAACAGCCTGCACAATGTGCCTCGAGGGCGATCATTCCTTTGCGTCGGCACTCAGAAAGCTCCAGAAACACTGCGGAACCTCGGATCCCCGCGACCCCTATCATTTTCTCCCGCCCTGGTTATTTATGGAGCTGAGCTGCAAAGCCGTAAAACTCGATTATGAGCCTCCATTTTGGCTCGATGGTATTGAAGATGTTTCCAACCGGGTAATACGCAGGGATAGAAACGATGGCCGCTGGCACTGCCCCCCGGTTCTTTTTGAAATCCCGCAGCAGCCCGTATCGCTTGAACTGCTTCCAGCGGCTCACTTTTGGACCATAGGCGCACAAATTGAAAACGCCTCCCTGCCCGATCTGCGAAGTTTCAGAGGTGCATACCGGGGCGAGGAATTTGAACTCATTGCGAAGGTCGGCGTCAGGCTGCCGCTGAGCTTCGCTGCCCCCGGAAGTTCCCCGCCGGTTCTTTCCAGGGGCTTGCCGGCCCAGCTGCGGCTCAAACGGGGCAGTGTACATTTGCTGGAAACCAAAAGTGCAGCCCACCCGCCACCGTACATGCAGTGGGAATCCCGGTTACAGGTCGACCTTGTCCTAACCCGGGACAAACCGGTATAGTGTACAGGATGCAACATATACAGGTCGTGGTAATTTCTAACCGGAAAATCGCATGGCACCCGAGCTAAGCGTAGCTATCGGGCCGCTGACCCTGTCCAATCCCGTGGGAGTCGCCTCGGGTCCCTTCGCTTCCGGCAGCAAGTACAAAAAACTCATGGAGGCGGGCAATCCTGGCGCCCTGTATACCAAGGCGGTAACCCTGGAGCCGCGGTCGGGAAATGCCATGCCCAGAATGGCGAAAACCACCATGGGAATGCTCAACAGCATCGGGCTTGCCAACCTGGGAAGTGAAGGATTTGTCTCCCAGGAATACCCGATGCTCAAGAATTACAATACCTCGGTCATCGTCAATCTCGCTGGGTCGAAGCCGAAGGACTACCTTGAAACCCTGGAGTATTTAGAGGAGCACGCTCCGCTCTCGGGCTACGAGGTAAACTTGAGCTGCCCCAACGTAAAGCGCGGAGGCATGGCGCTGGGCATCGATCCCCATACGGTGCGAGAGATAACCAGCACTCTCCGGGGGGCAACCGACAAAGCTTTAATTGTCAAGCTCAGCCCCAATGTAACGGATATTGCGGAAATAGCCCTGGCCGCCCAGGACGGTGGAGCCGATGCGGTTAGTTGCATAAATACGCTGGTGGGTATGCGGATAGACACAAAGACGAAAAAACCGGTGATATCCACGGGTACCGCCGGACTTTCGGGTCCCGCCATTCTACCGGTGGGATTGGCTGCCACCTACAGGGTGAGCCGGGTCGTGGGCATTCCCGTTATCGGAATCGGAGGCATTTCCTGCGCCGACGATGCCATTCAATATTTGCTCGCAGGTGCGTCGGCTGTTCAGTTGGGTACAATCAACTTTGTAAATCCCGCCGCCCACAGAGAGGTTTTGGACGGAATCCGGAATTATATGGTGGAAAACGAGATGGGGACAATAGCAGATTTCCACAGCTTCCTGCCCAAGGCAATCGATATCTAACGGCCACCAACAGCTCCCGGGGACTGCGATATTTGAGCATTGATGGAAACATAACCGAAGGATAGCAAAAGCAGAGGAAGCATGCCATGCACGGAACCAATGACAAATTCGCCCAGGACCTGCGCATTTACGATCATCTCAAACAAATAAAAAATGTCATTGCCGTCCTCAGCGGCAAGGGCGGAGTCGGCAAAAGTACCGTATCGGTAAATCTCGCCCACTCTCTCTCCCAGGCAGGGCATCGGGTGGGAATCATGGACGTGGACATCCACGGCCCCAACATTCCCAAAATGCTCGGCATGGAAGACAGGCGATTCACCGGGGACAGTGAAGCCATAGTGCCGGTGGAAATAACCCCGGACTTCTACGCGGCAAGCATAGGCTTTGTGGGCTACGATCCGGTTGAAGCCTTGATCTGGCGGGGACCAATGAAAATCGGTCTCATCAGGCAGTTTCTGGGGGATGTAGTGTGGGGCGAGCTGGATTATCTTGTTATCGATACCCCTCCGGGGACCGGCGACGAAGCCCTCACCACGGCACAACTCATCCCGCAAATGAAAGGAGCCGTCATTGTAACCAGTCCCCAGGATGTTTCCATTCTCGACAGCCGCAAGAGCATAACCTTCGCGTCGAGACTCGACATCCCCATCCTCGGCATTGTGGAAAACATGAGCGGATACTCATGCGAGCACTGCGGCAGTATTGCGAATATTTTCGGCAAGGGCGGCGGGGCAAAAGCTGCGGAAACCGCCAGGGTCCCCTTTCTCGGTGCTATTCCCATCGATCCGGTAATTGTGGTTGCCGGAGATGGCGGCTATCCGTTTATGCAACAATTTCCCCAACGCCCCGCCGCAGTCGCCATTCGGGAAATCATCGGCAACATCAACAGGCAAATCGACAAAAATGCTGAGGCAGGCCTGTATGAAGGCAAAGGCCCCAAAGACCCCCGCATCGAAGCTGCAGAAAAAAAAGCCCAAACTCCCAAGGGATTCAGGCCGCTGCAATAACCCGGCCAAAATAACGGGAACCGCTGCCTGTCCTACCCTGGCCCGGCCTGCCCCGCCCGGCCTGCCCCGCCCGAAAAAATATTGACCCCCTCAAACCGGCGGTGTATAGTAGGCACTTGCTGAAATTGAGAGTTGATCATCCGACCGGCCCTCATACACCCGGGGTGTAGCCTAGTGGCCAGGGCGTCTGCTTTGGGAGCAGAAGATCGCTGGTTCGAGTCCAGTCACCCCGATTTTTTGCGTCCATAGCTCAGCTGGATAGAGCAACGGCCTTCTAAGCCGTAGGTCAGAGGTTCGAATCCTCTTGGATGCGTAAATATTTGCTTTATATTTTCAATTATGTTATAGTGCGATTAAATATGAAAAAGAAAAAAATTGTTGGCATGGAAATAAATACATTTAATGACCTCATTGAAAATGGCCATATTCATGTACGAAAAGCAAAGCTTATCCCGCCTACTATTACAAAATCCGGAAATGAACTTGCTTTGACTTCAGTATTTTTATCAGCGTTGCGGCTTATCAAAGAATTTCGCAGCGATATTTTCTCAGAAATTAAATTTAAAAAACCGGGTTCTCACTACTACTACACCGAAGTAAGCTTTTCTAAAGATAAGAATGCGCCCAGACCAGATGGATTATTACTTAACGTTGTTTCAAATAAAATACAAGACGCAGTTCTCATTGAAGTAAAAAATGGAAAAAACGATTTAAAGCCAGCACAGATTCAAAGCTATATAGATCTCTCAAAAGATATTGGCATACATAAAATCCTCACGATTTCAAATCAATTTGTTGGGGAATCTAGTCAAACCCCATGTAGTGGTCTAAAACTACACAAAGGATTCGAGCTGTACCATTTATCATGGTCTTACATACTAACTATTGCGAAGATATTACTATTCAAGAACGATCATAATATTTTGGATGAAGATCAAATTCAGCTCATGCATGAAATAGTAGATTTCTTTGAGGCAGAAGAGAGTGGAGTACTTGAATTTTCACAAATGGAAACGGAATGGCAAGAAGTTTCCAAATCCATAAAGCTGACCAGAATCCCGCATGCCACTGATAAATCTTTGATCAAAGCAATAAAGAATTGGCAGGAAGAAGAGAAGAACATGATCCTGCTTCTTTCACGAAAGCTTGGTTTACTTGTTCGGACTACATCAAAATTGGATCAAGATGCGCGATTGCATAGTGATACAAATTCATTGCGGACAAAACATCAATTGTCCACTAAATTAAAAATTACTGGATCAGTCTCCGATCTTGAAATAATTATTAACTTTATGGCAGAAACAATCACTATGAAAGTTGCTCTTACTGCTCCTGCTCCTCCAAAGACCGTGAGAGGGCAAATAGGATGGCTACGTAAGCAGTTCGATAAGTGTTCAAGCAAAAACGAGAAAATTTATCAAAAGCTTGAAAAGGAACTCTATTTCCAGGCATTGTTAAAATATAAAGCTACACATCAACTCACTGAGGTTTCCGGGATAGATTCTGTAGTTGAGCTTTTGAAAGATAAAGAAATAAAAGGATTTGAAGTCAGTTATATGAAAGCTATTGGGGAAAAATTTGGAAATAGAAAAGAATTCATTAAAACAATTGAATCTATGCTATTCGATTTTTATTCAATAATTCAGTATTTGGAAAACGCTCCTCAAAAAAGTCCCCAGATTGAACCTCCTGAAGAAGATGAAGTAATCCCCCGGAATGAATAACAGGTATTGTAGCTAATCATCCAGCTTTTTTTTCCAGCAAAAAATTCTGCCGATATGGTTGATATCATGCAAAGAAAAGATATAATATTTTTGATATCATACAGCATTGATCTGTCACAAGAAAATGGATGTACATCTGCAAACTACAGGAAATAACATGCAAAAACTGACAATAGTTTCCACACTTCTCATTGCCACGGCATTAACCGGCTGTCCCGCTCCCATTGCCCCTCAGAACGGCGATTCTTCTGGTGACTCTTCTGGCGATGCTCAGGCTCGCAAGTATCCGTTTTTTACTGACGCAGCCTTTGTATCAGCTGGAGGGGAACATGTTCTCATTCTAAAAAAAGATAAAACCTTATGGGCTGTTGGTAGCAATGAAAAAGGGCAATTGGCTGATGGCACAACTAATGACCAGCTGGTTCCGATAAAAATAATGGACGATATAGAAACCGTAGGGGCCGGAGCTTTTTACACAATGATTGTCAAATCCACTAATCGCAGCCTGTGGGCCGTTGGTGCAAATGATATGGGGCAGCTGGGTGATCACTCGACTACTGACAGGTTGACTCTGGTACAAGTAATGAAGGGGGGCAACTCTCCTGGTGAAAAGGTTGAAATGACCAACGTAACGTCGATATCAGCCGGCAACAGGCATACCATGATTCTCGCAAGCAACGAGGGCGACGAGGCCGATGGACTCTTATACAGTACTGGTGAAAATCTTGAAGGGCAACTGGGGAATGGTGCTAACTACCAGAAAGCCGATCCTGATGACGCCAGTATAACATCTATAAAACCAGGCTCGAAGTATCCTGTGACGATACTGGGATACTTGAGGCAGGGCATAAAGCAGGTATCAACCGGCGCAGGTACGCACACAATGATTATCAAATCCCATCGCAACAGCCTATGGGGTTTTGGTAGCAATAAAAAATGGCAACTGGGTGCTGATTTTAACGTCTTCACTAGTGGTGGTACGTCGACACCGGCCCAAGCAGTGATTAGAGACCCGGACCCGGCGGCACCGGCAGTGGCAATAGAGGACGCTGACTATGTGTCAGTCGGCTCTACCCACACGATGTTACTCAAAACCGATAAAACCCTGCACTTTATCGGTCTTGTCAAAGGCTCTGAAGGAGATCCTGTAAAAACAAGTCAGAACTGGGAACAAATAACGACCCAAGTAAAGCAGGTATCAACCGTCAAGGACAACATAATGTTTATCAAAACCGATGACAGCTTATGGGGTTTTGGTAAAAATGATAGAGGGCAATTAGGTGATGGCACAACTACTGACCAGTCGGCTCCGAAAAAAATAATGGACAGTGTAAAGAGCGTATACGCCGGATACAAATACACGTATTTTATCAAAACCAATGGTAGCCTGTGGGCTGTTGGTGCAAATGACAAAGGGCAGCTGGGGGACGGCACAACTACTGACAGGCTGACTCCGGTGCAGGTACAAATGAACGCAAAATAAAGCTTCACCAGTTGTTATTGGTTATTAAAGAAAGAAACAATTTGGGCCTTTACCGCGGGATTATTCACTGTCTCCGGCAAAGGCCCTTTGTGTACAGTAATGGCATTCACCTTCCTGCAGCAGGCAGTCTTGATACTTCACAGCTGGCACCCTCCTTTGTCGCGGCGTCGCTGGTTTAAAACCTGATAATGTCGCGGCGTCGCTGGTTTAAAACCTGATAATGTCGCGGCGTCGCTGGTTTAAAACCTGATAATTTTATCCATTTTTTTTTCTCCAGCAAAAAATTGTAAAAAATTGTGTCGATATGGTTGATAGTTTTATAAAGACAAGATATAAACCTGGATTAGATTAACAGTATTAATCTGACACAAGAAAATAGATGTACATCTGCAAACCAAAGGAGATGTAGATGCACACAACAAGACTGGTTTTCACAGTTATCATTGCCTTGGTATTAACCGGCTGTCCCGCTCCCATTGGCTCTCAGAACGGCGATTCAAAGAATTATCCGTTTTTCACTGACGCAGAATTTGTGTCCGCTGGCAGGGAGCATGTTCTTATTCTCAAATCCGATAAAACCCTATGGGCTGTCGGTGACAATCAGTACGGGCAATTGGGCGACCAAACCACTACTGACCAGACAGTTCCGATCAAAGTAATGGACGGTGTAGAAACCATGGAGGCCGGATCATTTCACACAATGATTGTCAAAACCGATAAAACCCTGTGGGCTGTTGGTGACAATCAGTACGGGCAGCTGGGGAATGACTCGACAGATACCCAGCTGGTACCGGTGAAAATACTGGACAGTGTACGGCAGGTATCGGCCAGCACCGGGCATACTATGGTTGTCAAAACAGATGACACCCTATGGGGTTTTGGTCGAAATCATTTCGGGCAAATAGGGAATGGAGCCACGACGGAAATTCCCCCAAAAAAATCGCGCAATCCTCCTAAAATCAAGGCAGGCTCGACCACTCTTGTAACAACACCGACCCAAGTGCTGATCGTGCAAGGCAATCCAAACAGTGCACTGGACAATGTAGACCAGGTAGCAGCCCGTGCAGGTGTACACACAATGGTTCTCACAAAAGATAACAAGCTATGGGGTTTTGGTCGAAATAATGTAGGGCAACTGGGATATGATAAACCTGATAACCTGGGCAAGCCGTCTCCGGTAAACATATCCAAGTCTCCGGGAAACATACCCAATGAGAACAAGCAACCAATGGACGATGTAAAGCAGGTATCAGCCGCATTTACCTATACGATGTTGGTAAAAAACGATGACAGCTTACACTTTATCGGTATTCTCGGACTTGAGGGTCGTAAACCACCTGATGGTCTAAAAGACGTGCAGGACAGGTGGGAAAAAATAGCGGAAAATGTAGAGAAGGTATCTACCGGCAGTCGACACGCCATGATTATTAGCAAGACCGATAACACCCTATGGGCCATTGGTGAAAATACGTATGGGCAACTGGGGGACGGCACAACTGAGGATAGTGTCACTCCGGTGAAAATAATGAAAGGTGTAAAGGACGTATACGCCGGATACAGATACACATATTTTATCAAAACCGATGGTAGCCTGTGGGCGATGGGCCTCAATGATAAAGGGCAGCTGGGAGACGGCACGACTACTAACAGGTTGAAGCCGGTACAGGTGAAAATGAACGCAAAATAAAGCTTCACCAGTTGTTATTGGTTATTAAAGAAAGAAACAATTTGGGCCTTTACCGCGGGATTATTCACTGTCTCCGGCAAAGGCCCTTTGTGTACAGTAATGGCATTCACCTTCCTGCAGCAGGCAGTCCTGGCAGCTGGAAATAACAGTTCGATAGTCATTTGCGGATTCTTCCAGCAAAAAATTGCGCCGATGTGGTTGATATAATTATACAGACAAGATATAATCTTTTCTGAGATTAAAAAGTTTTAATCTACATTGAGAAAATGAATGTACATCACCACAATGGATGCACATTCAAAAAGGATAGATTCATGAAAATGTTAACAAGTTTCTTGCTCATTGTGGTTCTGGTATTAACCAGCTGTCCCGCTCCCGTTGGCCCGCAAAACGGTGATTCTTCAAGTGATTCTTCAAGTGATTCTTCTGTCGATGCCAAAGTTTATCCGTTTTTTACTGACGCAGAGAATGTATTCGCTGCCGGGCAACACGTTTTTATTCACAAATCCGATAAGAGCGTATGGGCTGTTGGCAACAATGAACACGGGCAATTAGCCGACGGAACGACTATTGGCCAGACGGTACCGATCAAGGTAATGGACGGTGTAGAATCCATATGGGGTGGATCAAAATACAGCGGGTTTATCAAAACCGATGGCAGCATATGGGCTGCTGGTGCCAATGACAGCGGGCAATTAGGTATAGAAACTCCTGAAGACGATACGCCGGAGCCGCAAGAGGTAGAAATGGATTTTAAGTCTTCATCCGGCAGCGAGAAGCATACCATGTTTCTAAAAGAGAATGGCGAATTGTGGGCTTCTGGCAAAAATGATAAAGGGGAATTGGGCACTAAAGATACGTACAGCACGGAGAGAATTCCGAACGGCCAAGGCTCGATAGAGCCTGTCAAAGTCCCGGTAAAAGTAATGGATAATGTACGGGCAGTAGCAACCGGTGCAGGTGGCCATACAATGGTTATCACAAAAGATGACTCCTTGTGGGCGTTTGGTCGGGGTAGGGAGTACCAATTAGGTGTAACTCCAATTCCTGCTTATATTGACGCAGGTTGGCGTAAGCAGTCGAGGATAGACAGAGTAAAGGACGAAGCTAGAACTGCGAATACCTCGACTCCCATTAAAGTCGAAGTAATGGGGACCGATGTAGACCGTGTATTTGCCTCATATACCTATAGCATGGTAATCAAAAAATCCGATGGAAGCCTGCATTTTGTTGGCATTATTGGAACCGAAGACCAACGCGTGAAACCACTTATCGGTAAGAAACCACCACCTACCGGTGTGAAAATAAGTAAAGACTGGGAAGAGATAGTGCCCGGTGGTCAGCTAAAGAGAATATCGGCCACCAATGGTTCCATTCTGGTTATCAAGAACGATGACAGCCTGTGGGCCATGGGTAGAAATGAGTACGGGCAACTGGGTAATGGCACAACTGATAACCTGGCGGAGCTGACCAAGGTAATGGACGGTGTAAAGAGGGTATTCGCCGGATTCGAGTTCACATATTTTATCAAAATGGATGACACCCTGTGGGCGGTTGGTCGCAATCAGTATGGGCAACTGGGAGATGGCACGAAAGAGAACAGGATGACTCCGGTACGAGTGAGAATGAACGTTAAATAGCCATTATTGAAAGCAAGAAAGAATTCGGGCCTTTGCCGCGGGATTATCATTGTCTCCGGCAAAGGCCCTTTGTGTGCAGTGATGCTGTGTACAGTGCTGGTATTCGACTGCCTGCAGCAGGCAGTCCTGGCAGCTGGAAATAACAGTTCGATAGTCATTTGCGGATTCTTCCAGCAAAGAATTGCGCCACTGTGGTTGATGTAATTATAAAGACAAGATATAATCTTTTGTGAGATTAAAAAATTTTAATCTACACATTGAGAAAATGAATGTACATTACCACAATGGATGCACATTCAAAAAGGATAGATTCATGAAAGCGTTAACAAGTTTATTGCTAATTGTGGTTCTGGTATTAACAGGCTGTCCCGCTCCTGTTGGCACGCAAAAGAGTGATTCTTCAAGTGATTCTTCAAGTGATTCTTCTGTCGATGCCAAAGTTTACACAGTCAGTGTATTCGCTGGCGAGAGACACGTTCTTATTCACAAATCCGATAAGAGCGTATGGGCTGTGGGCAGCAATGAAAACGGGCAATTAGGCGACGGAACGACTACTGACCAGACGGTACCGGTCAAGGTAATGGAAGGTGTAAAATCCATATGGGGTGGAGCATTTCACAGCGGGTTTCTCAAAACCGATGGCAGCTTATTGGCTGCTGGTGCCAATGAAAGCGGGCAATTAGGTATAGCAAATGCTGAAACTGAGGAGACGGCGAAACCGCTAAAGGTACCAATGGACGATTTAAAGGCTTCAATCGGCAGCGTAAATTATACAATGTTTCTCAAAAACGATAACAGCTTATGGGCTGTTGGTGCCAATGATAAAGGGCAATTGGGCAATGGAGATACGTGGACAGAGGCCACACCGAGGCTAACACCAGAAGGCAATCTGAGGCAGGTCAACAATGGCTTTGCTCCAGTGATGAAATTAAGAACTGTACAAGGCTCGAATAAGCCTGTCACAGACCCGGTAAAAATAATGGATAATGTACTGTCAGTATCAACCGCCGGAGATGGGCATACACTGGTTGTCAAAGACGATCACTCCTTGTGGGCGTTTGGTCGGGGTAACGAGTACCAATTAGGTATGGCTCCTCCACTTCCTCTTGTTTATCAGGGTAATAATCAGGAGAAGATAGACGCAGCAACGGTCAAGGCGAGAACCCTGAATACCTCGACTCCCTTTAAAGTCGAAGTAATGGGGGAGGATGTAGACCGTGTATTTGCCGCATATACCTATAGCATGGTACTCAAAAAATCCGATAGAAGCCTGCATTTTGTTGGCATTATTGGAACCAAACCGGGCGTGAAACCACCTGTCGGTCTGAAAAAAAGTGAAGACTGGGAAGAGATAATGTCCGGTGAGGTAAAGAAGGTATCGGCCACCAATGGTTCCATTCTGGTTATCAAGGACGATAACAGCCTGTGGGCCATGGGTAGAAATGAGTACGGGCAACTGGGTGATGGCAAAACTACTAACCTGGCGAGCCTGACCAAGGTAATGGAAGGTATAAAGAGCGTATACGCCGGATTCGAGTTCACATATTTTATCAAAATGGATGACACCCTGTGGGCGGTTGGTAACAATCAGTATGGGCAACTGGGGGATGGCACGACTGAGAACAGGTTGACTCCGGTACGAGTGAAAATAAACGAAAAATAAAGGTTCAGTAGTCGTTATTGATCAGTAGTCGTTATTGATCAGTAGTCGTTATTCAAAGCAACAATTCGGGCCTTTGCCGCGGGATTATCATTGTCTCCGGCAAAGGCCCTTTGTGTGCAGTGATGCTGTGTACAGTGCTGGTATTCGCCTGCCTGCAGCAGGCAGGCCTGGCAGCTGGAAATATCTGTGCGATTGTTTGCTGTATTTGGTAAAAAAATTATGTCAATGTGCTTGATGTAATTGTAAAGACAAAATATATTTGTATTAGGGTTATAAAGTATTAACCTCAATAAACACAGTGGATGCACATTGAGAAGCTCAATCTACATCCAAAAAGGAGATATGCATGAAAGCAGTAACGATTTTCTTGCTCATTGCAACTTTGGTATTAACCGGCTGTCCCGCTCCCGTTGGCCCGCAAAACGGCGGTTCCAGTGATTCTTCTGTCGATGCCAAAAAGCATCCGTTTTTTACTGACGCAGACTTTCTATCGCCTGGAGGTGAGCACATTCTTATTCTCAAAAAAGACAAGACCCTCTGGGCTGTCGGTAGCAATGGGAAAGGGCAATTGGGCGACGGAACCACCACTGCCCAGACGGTTCCTGTCAAGGTAATGGACAACATACTCAGCGTAGAGGCCGGAGCATTTTACACAATGATTGTCAAAGACGATGACAGCTTGTGGGGTGTTGGTGCAAATGAGATGGGCCAACTGGGGAATAACACAACTACTGACCAGCCAAAACCGGTAAAAATAATGGAAAGTGTAAGGCAGGTATCGGCCAGCGATACGCATACAATGGTAGTCAAAAAAAATGACACCCTATGGGGTTTTGGTCAAAATCATTTCGGGCAAATAGGGAATGGAGTCACGACGGTAGTTCCCCCTACCAAAATAAGGCCCCGGCCAAGACCACCTAAATTGAAGGCAGGCTCAACAGATCTTGTCAAAACAGCGGTGCAAGTGCTGACCGATCCAGCCGATCCAGAGACAGCACTGGACAATGTAGAATTCGTATCAACCGGTGCAGGTGCACACACAATGGTTCTCACAAAAACCAACAGCTTATGGGGTTTTGGTCGAGATAATGCAAGGCAACTGGGCAATGGTGAACCTGAGAATCTGGGCGAGCCGTCTCCGGTAAACATACTCAATGATTCGGGCCAACCAACGGACGATGTAAAGCAGGTAGCAGCCGCATTTACCTATACGATGGTGGTAAAGACCAATGACAGCTTGCACTTTACCGGTATTCTCGGAGTCGACCCGGATGATGCCAAAACTGGTCTAAAAAAAGTGACCGACGACTGGGAAGAGCTGATATCCGATGGGGTAAAGAAGATAGCGGCCGCCAATGGACACGCCATGATTATCAAAACCGATGACAGCCTGTGGGCCATTGGCAGAAATGGCAAAGGGCAGCTGGGGGATGGCACAACTACTGACCGGACTGAGCCGAAAAAAATAATTCAAGGTGTAAAAGACGTATACGCCGGATTCAAGTACACATATTTTATCAAAAAAGATGGCTCACTCTGGGCTATGGGTCTCAATGACAAGGGACAACTGGGGGACGGCACGACTACTGACAGGTTGACTCCGGTACAGGTGAAAATGAACGAAAAATAAAGGTTCAGTAGTTATTACAACTAATGCCCGGTGTAGCCCGGATATCACCGGGCATTTCACCGCCACCTTTTGCGCTATATGCAAAACCGGGCTATTATTCAGCATATGTTGGTAGTAGACTGGCTGTTGGAAGGCGATATTAGCATCCAATACCTCACGTACCGGGATCTTCTGCTCAACACCCCGGAGCACAAGGTCAGGGCCATTAAAAGACGGGTGGGTATGGAAGGCTGGGCAAAAAGGCTTTTTGACCACTATGATCCCGAAAGTGGCACCTGGGGTGGCGGATGGTATTCTCCACAGTGGATTGGTACTCACTATACTCTTATGAGTCTCATGGATTTGGCTGTTCCCGGTGGCCATCCAATCTTTAAAAAGGCAGTGGGAGACTTGGTGCGGACCTTGTGGGCAAACGGCGGCATTCGCTCCAAAGGCAGCATGCTGGATCTCTGCGTTTCCGCCATGCTGCTCAAATTGATGAGCTACGCCGGCGTACAGCTCGACAAAGCCGCGGAAATCGTGGATTACCTGCTTTCCAGGCAATTCGACGACGGCGGATACAACTGCCATTGGGACAAGGGTGCCCGGCGGTCTTCGGTGCATACCAGCATAAGCGTACTGGAAACCTTCAGCAGCTACCTGTCGCTGGAGCGTCCACATCGCGCCGACGAAATTCGCGCATCTTTGCCCCCCGCCGTCGATTTTTTATTGCGGAAACAACTGTTCAGATCGGAACGCGACGGCACAATATTTGACGAAAAAATAACCAAACTGGCCTATCCCGTTCGTTGGAAATACGATATTTTGCGGGCACTTGACTACCTGGCCCGCAACGACTGGCCCTACGACCCGAGAATGGATCAGGCTCTGAATTTGTTGATTTCAAAACAGGGGAAAGACGGATTGTGGAAAAACGAGATGATTTACGGCAACAAAGTGTTTTTCACCATGGAGTCACGGGGCAAGGCGAGCCGGATGAACAGCTACAAAACCCTTTACGTCCTCAGAAAATACCGTCCGAAACTTTATGGAAGCATTTACCGGGAAGATTATTAATTGCCCCTGGTATGCGGCGCAGTGGAGCGCCGACTCGTCGCAAACTGATTCTGGATTTTAATGGAATCTCACCGCCCCCTGGCACTACCCGTTCTTCTCTTGATGTTCTATTATTGACCAGGTGTATATGCATTTCCCGGGAAACTCCGCCTGTCCCGCTTGATCCCGACCCAAATTATCGAGAGCCTTCCCGCTCTCCCGTTATGAGCAGCAGATACGTATGGGCAACAGATACGAAAATCAGGAGGACAGATGAACAAGCTCAGCGCATTTCAAGAACACGTAGGCATGAAATTTCAGATTTACAACGGACTGTTCCTCAACCTGCCATTTAGTGATGTGCAGAGCTCGGGGATTTTACTGCCGGTTTTTACCACTTTCTGCCTGGACGGTCTGGAAGAGGGACGCTCACCCCTGGAATTGGTGGAAGAGTTCTTTACGCAGAGAGCCGGCATTGAAACCTTTGCCTCCATGAAGGACGATCTCTTTCGCTTTCTCCGCCTGGCCGAGAGGCAGGTGGTGCTCTTTGACGCATTGGAAGATTCGGCTTTCACCAATATTGTCGATACCGCCGGCCCTGGATCAATAAAATATGTACTTAACCGGATAGAGCGCGAGGAGAAGAACCCGGAAATCCGCGAATTTCTCAAGGACTACAGGGTCCGGATTGTACTTACGGCCCACCCCACCCAGTTCTATACCGACCAGGTTTTGAGCATACTCATGGATCTGGGTACCAGCCTCAAGGAAAACAATCTCAACGAAATAAACAATTTGCTGATGCAAATGGGCAATACCCGCTTCAAAAAAAGCGAAAAACCTAGTCCGCTGGACGAAGCGCAATCTCTCATGTGGATAATGGAAAATATCATGTTCGACGTCATACCGGAAATCCACTCGAAATTGGCGGGTAACGCGTGGAATTCCGGCGAAGAAAGTCTGGGGCTTCCGGGCATCCTCGAACTGGGATTCTGGCCCGGGGGAGACCGCGACGGAAATCCCTTTGTAAACACAGAAACCACGAAGCAGGTGGGCCGGATGCTGCGCGGAAGCGTGCTGCGATTATATCTGCGCGAACTAAAGCATCTATCCAGGCGGCTCACCTTCGACGGCGTTCTGGAAAAAATAGAGGCCATTAGCGAACGCCTGGAAAATACCATAAATCCCGTCAGCAGGCTCCAGGACAGCCAGGAACTGTACGACGAGAAAGCGACGGAACAAAAAGGTTTTTACGTCGAAATGAGCGACGACGGCTACCACTCGGCCAGGGAACTGCTGGGCGATATACTGGAACTCCGCCAGGATATCGTTTCCCGGCATCGCGGACTTTTCGTGGAGCTGCTGGACGATCTCATATTCAAGATACAATGCTTCGGTTTCCACTTCGCCTCCATTGATATCCGTCAGGATTCGGGGCTTCACGAAGAGCTGATGGCCGACTTGTTTTCCATCCTTCCGGCTCTCCAGCCCGCATTGGGAAAGCTTCCCGGGTACGGCGGACTAGAGGAAAACCAGCGGCGAACCCTCCTGCTCTCTCTGACGCAAACCCTCGGAGCCTTGCCTCCCGGGAAACTGCAGCTCCTGTATGAACAGATATTGGAGCAGCTCAGCGATTCCACAAAGCGGGATTGCCTCCAAAGCTTCAGGGTCATTGGCGACATACAGTCCCGAAACGGTGAAGCAGGCAGTCACCGCTATATTATCAGCCACTGCGAAAAAGTCAGCCATATACTGGAAACCTGGGTCATGGCAATTCTCAGCGGTTTCAATATCGATATGATGCCCATCGACTTCGTCCCTCTATTCGAAACAATCGAGGACCTGAACAACGCTCCGGAAATAATGAGCACACTATACAAAATAGATAGCTACAGGAATCACCTGTCCAACAGAAACAACCGCCAGCACATGATGCTGGGTTTTTCCGACGGCACCAAGGACGGCGGTTACGTAACAGCGAACTGGGAGATTTACAAAGCCAAGGAATCGCTCACCGGCGTTACCCGGGAAGCCGGATTCAGGGTCGTTTTTTTCGACGGGCGCGGTGGTCCTCCGGGACGCGGGGGGGGCAGCACCCACAAATTCTATCGCGGGCTGGGCGACAAAATAGACAGCAGCAATATTCACCTCACCGTACAGGGGCAGACCATTAGCTCCAGATACGGCACCGCCGATATCGCCACCCATAACCTGGGTCAATTGGTAAGCGCCGGAGTGGAACACAATCTTTTTCCCTCAGACAACACCCTGCTTTCCGCAGGCGACAGGGAATTGATCCAGCGGTTATCCGACAGGGCGCAGACCCGCTACATGGAGCTGAGAAACCACAGGTCCTTCCTCCCCTATCTGGAAGACATGACGCCTCTCAAATACTACGGGCGGACCAATATCGGCAGCAGACCGAGCAAACGCAGCCAATCGGGCCCTCTCAATTTAGACAGCCTGAGGGCAATTCCCTTCGTAGGCGCATGGAGCCAAATGAAGCAAAACGTGCCGGGGTATTTCGGTTTGGGAACCGCTTTGAAAAGCCTCATCGATGACGGCAAAGAGGATGATCTCCGGCTGCTGCACCACCACAGCCTGTTTTTTCGCACCCTGCTGGAAAACTCCATGCAGAGTCTCAGCAAGGTATATTTCCCCCTTACCGCATATTTAAAAGAGGATGCGGAATTCGGCGATTTTTGGAAGATTCTGGCCGATGAGGCCCAGCTCACCCGCACCATGCTGGAACGCATATGTGGCCATGACAGTTTGCTCCAGAACGATCCAGTGGTAAAAGAATCAATAAAAATGAGGGAACGAATGATACTCCCGGTAATGGTAATACAACAATATGCGCTGCAAAAGCTCCGCCAGCTGGAGTCGCCGACGGAAAACATCAGATTCAGGGACAAGGACAAGGAAAACCAGAAAGATAGCCTGGAAAAACTCATAATCAAAAGCCTCATGGCTTCCATCAACGCATTGAGAAACTCGGTATAGCGAAAACCCGGTATAGCGAAGCTCCGTATAGCGAAACGGCGGAATTAGCTGTGCAGCAGCAGGAAATCCAGTGCTTGCGAAAACGACTGGTGATAGATATCCGGCATGCGGGAGGAACCATGGGTTAGCTGCTCTGAGGTAAACAGATAACAGCCCAATTGGAAACCGCTGAACTCACCTCCAAGGCTTTGAAGCTCGTACAGCCAAACATCATCGCTGAAACTCACGCCCATGCAGGAGAGCAGGACAATTTCATTGTGGATGATGCGTATTTGTTCTTCGGAAAGATCGAGAAAGCGCTCCAATGCTTCCAACATGTTTTTCGTATAGAGAATTGAATATTCAAAGCGACAGTAAAACAGCTCTTCAACCCAGTCCATCTCTTCCTTGAGCATTTTAATATGATCTTCGCTCCCGGTGACGTTGAACTCAACCATATTTTCTTCAGTCTGGTTAATTTTGATCCAGAGAAGACTCAAAGCGGCTTCATCCAGAAGATCCTGCAAAAGAAGGTATCCTTCCAGATAATCGCCGTTGTGAGCATAGGCCAATGCAAGGTCGTGACGGGGACTTTCACTGGCGGAGCCTTCCTCTATCGCCATGCTGTAGTGTTCAATGGCTTTCACATAGTTGTCCAGATGCTCGTAGAGGCGGGCCAAATAGGTATGAACCCTGCTGTTCCCGCAATCAATATTGCAGGCCTTTCGGAGAGAAAGCAAAGCTCGTTGGTCGTCACCCAACTTGAAATAGATATCTCCCAATTCTATAAGTGCCTCGAGATTATCGGAATTGAGTTTTACGCAGGCCTCAAACTGCCGTTTCGCTTCGTGGAATTCCTTGTCGGCCAAATAACACAGTCCCAGCTGAAAATGGAGGCGATCGTTTTTCGGCTGGCCGCTACTGAGGTCTCGATAAATTTTTTTTGCTGCATTGTAGTTGCCCAGATGCATGTAATCCCGGGCTTTGCGTAACGGATCCACCAGTAGTTTTCCTCTTTTAAAGAGTATAGCTCACATTCAGGAAAAAAAACGTCCAAACGGCCTTCATCTGCAAATTCACCGCTTTCAGCTCATTACAATTGACCGTTTTCAGCTCATTACAATTGACCAGTTTTCAGCTCGTTGTGCGATGAGCAGTTACATGTTCAGGATGTTATCGACGGTTGCTATTTCGAAAAACGAGGCTCCGGCGGCGGGACCGAAATTACCCGCAAGAACCAGAATGGTATCGTTCCTGGCCAGATCGCCGGATTCCACCAGCTGCGAAAGACTTCTGTTCAGGAATTTCTCTACTCCGGCGTCTACCGGCGACATGGTGCTGGCTTTGACTCCGTAGCTAAGGGCCAGCTGACGCATAACCTTGGGATCATAAGTCTGGGCGTAAATGGGAATATTTCCGCGAAACGCAGAAATATAGCGCGCGGTGCGACCGGTTGAGGTATCGATGACAATTCCCTTCATGGAAATTTTGGTTTCGGCAATTACCGCCGTGCGGGCAAGAAATGCGGGAATCTGCTTTATGTGGGGATCCACATCGATGTTAATCATCGCTTCTGTTGCTTCTTCTGCGGATATAGCTATTTTGGCCATGGTTTGCACGGTTTCCAGCGGATAATCGCCGTAGGCGGTTTCCCCGCTGAGCATGAGACAATCGGTTCCGTCGTACACGGCATTTGCCACATCGCTCACCTCCGCCCGGGTGGGACGGGGGTTTTTGATCATGGTGTGGAGCATTTGAGTTGCGGTGATTACCGGTTTGCATTTCACCCGGCATTTTCTGATAATCATTTTTTGAACGGCGGGGATTTTTTCCGCGGGTATTTCAATGCCCAAATCGCCCCGGGCGACCATAACGCCGTATACATGGTCGATAATTTCGTCTATATTATCTACCCCTTCCTGGTTTTCTATTTTGGCGATAATTTTGGATTCGCTGCCCGCCGCATCCAAAAGGGACTGGATTGCCAGCACGTCTTCCTTGTTGCGGACAAACGAGTGCGCGATAAAATCAATTTCGTGCTCAATGGCGAATTCGATGTATCCCTTGTCTCGTTCGCTGAGTGAGGGGAGGTTCATGTAAACTCCCGGCACGTTTACGCTTTTTTTGCCGCCTATCTCCCCGTCGTTTTCAACCCTGCAAATCAGCACGCCGTCCTTTTTTTCCTGCACGCTCAAAGCGATATCGCCGTCGTCAATGAGAATCAACTTGCCCTGGGGAACATCTTCCGCAAAACCGGCGTAGTTGAGATAAATACAGTCCGAACTGGAAAGCTTGTCGGGATTGCCCTCCATTTTGATTATGTCGCCGGTTTTTACAATTATGTCCGATTCTTTCCGGGTGGTTCGAACTTCCGGACCCTTGGTATCGAGAATCAGGGGAATTGAATCGGAAAAACTCCGGACGGATTCCACCACCTTGAGGGTGTCGCCGTAATTCTGGTGCGCGGTATTCAACCGCACGGCATTCATTCCGGCCTCGTGCAACTGCATGAGAAATGCGGCGTCGCAATTCATATCTGAAATGGTAGCGACGATTTTTGTTAGCTTACTCACGGTTTAACTCCGTTGTAGTGCTTGGGATTGATACTCGCAGTACAATGTAAATTATAGTTAAGGGGTAATGCGGAGTCAATGGACTGCATAATTATCCGGCAACAGAACATTTTTCCACTTTTGCGCCGTTCTTTTTGTATATTTGTTGGGTGATGACTGAACGAATCCCCATATTTCCCCTCGGCTTGGTATTGTTGCCGGGAATGGAGGTTCCACTCCATATTTTCGAAGAGCGATACCGGAAAATGGTCGCCCACTGCCTGGAGCAGGACTGTCAATTCGGAATTGTCTACTACAATGGCTGCCATTTTAGAAGCACAGGCTGTACATGCAGAATCAAGCAGGTTACCAAAGAGTATTCCGACGGCAGAAAAGATATTGCGATAGAGGGTAATCATCGCTTCAGCCTCAGGGAAATTGACGATTCGGGAGACTATCTGGTTGCCGATGTCCGTTATTTTTCCGATTGCGGAAACAAGGCGGCCAACGCCGAAGCAAAGCGCCTCCAGCAAGAGGCTGTGGAAATTTTTGTAAAACTGGCTGAAGTCAATAACAGGAAATTCGACGTGAATTTTCTCAAGGAACTGACCGCAAGTGAATTCGGCTTTTTGCTCTCGGCCAGCGATCTCTGCAATCTCGAAGAACGCCAGGAAAACCTTGAATCCAGCTCCGCTGCCAACCGCATACAAAACCTGGTAATGTCAGCCCGGAGGGCATTGATGAGAGCCGAAGCCCAAAATCGTTTACTGGATATTCTTGGAGACAACTCTGATATCAGGCATATTTTCAATTAACCAGTTCAGCGTTTTTAAAGGATGAGTAACTGCTCCCCCCCAGTATTGCTTAATAGTCGGGCATTTATTATGTTTTGTCCATGGACTTTCCCAAAACGATAGATCAGGTTCGCGGCACCCTCGAACTTTCCACCCTTCCCCACGAAGTCGATTCGGCAATCGAAAAAATAAAAACAATCCGCAATCTCAAAAAGCAAATGAGCGTGGTGATACTGGGCCATAACTACATGACGCCCGATGTTTTTTACGGAGTCAGCGATATTATCGGCGACAGCCTGGGACTTGCAAGGGAGGCTGCGAACACCACCGCCGATATTATACTCTTTAACGGCGTACATTTTATGGCCGAAACCGCAAAGATGATGAGTCCCGAAAAAACCGTGCTCATTGCCGACTCCGATGCAGGCTGTTCCCTGGCGGAGAGCATAACCGCCGAGGATGTGCGCAATCTCAAGTCGCAATATCCCGGCGTACCGGTGGTCACCTACGTAAATTGCTCCGCCGCGGTCAAGGCGGAAACCGATATTTGCTGCACCAGTGCCAACGCCGTCAAAGTGGTAAATTCGCTGGACAGCGACACGGTTATCTTCCTCCCCGATGAATACCTGGCCCGCAACGTCGCCTTGCAGACCGACAAAAAGCTCATTAGCTGGGAAAAGGGAAAATGCATGGTTCACGAGCTATTTACCTCGGAGGACATCAGCGCCGCCCGGCGCCAATTTGACGATCTTCTGGTTATCAGCCACCCCGAATGCGACACCGATGTAACCCAGACATCGGATTTCGCAGGCAGTACTGGCCAAATGGAAGGGGTTATACGCAACAGTGCAAAACAAAACGTCATGCTCATAACCGAGTGCAGCATGGGAGACAATCTGCGGTCGGTATTCCCCAAGCGCAATTTTATCAGCAGCTGCCAAACCTGTCCCCATATGAAAAAAATCACCCTATACC
>JACSEG010000051.1_pt1 | contig 22297 bp, 17 predicted proteins | sample 8225521 | NCBI WGS metagenome assembly JACSEG01 (sample SAMN15705060, study PRJNA637333) | viral metagenome | isolation source: viral RNA from sea star tissue | host: Pisaster ochraceus | place: USA:Santa Cruz | collected 2018
ATGTACATCGAGAAAATGGATGTACATCGAGAAAATGGATGTACATCGAGAAAATGGATGTACATCGAGAAAATGGATGTACATCGAGAAAATGGATGTACATCTGCCAAACAAAGGAGATGTACATGCACACAAGACTGATTTTCACACTTGTCATGGCCCTGATATTGATGGGCTGCCCCCCTCCGGTTGGCGATAATCCCAATGCTCCGGCGTCTGAAGTAAATGACTCGGCTCAGAGTGGCAATAATCCCAATGATTCGGCTTCTGGTGGCAATGCGCCCCCTCGCGTACCAAAACATCATGTAGCCTATGTATCATCCGGCGGTAACCACACTATGATTGTCAAAACGGATGACAGCTTATGGGCTGTGGGTAAGAATGATTTTGGACAACTGGGTGATGGCAATGGTGGTTCTAATGCTGTGGAGCCGAATATGGTACAGGCAAAGATTGCCGAGGTAGCCGCTGTATCAGCCGGCGGTGACTACACAATGATTGTCAAAGACGATGACACCCTCTGGGCTGTGGGTAAGAATGATTTTGGACAACTGGGTGATGGCTCGAATGATAATAGGCCGAATCTGGTACAAGCAAGGATTGCCGAGGTAGCCTCTGTATCAGCCGGCGGTTCCCACACCATGATTCTCAACAAAGATGAAATGTTATGGGGTGTTGGTTACAATCGTAGAGGTCAAGTGGGCGACGGCACTGGTGACGTTGAAGCTAACCTTAGGAAGGTGAATCCTGTACAAGTAAACATTGGTGCAGGTCAACCAATGACCGAAGTAGCCCAAGTATCAGTCGGCGCGCAGCACACTATGATTCTCAAGAAAAGTGGCGAATTATGGGCTGTTGGTTTAAATCATAAAGGGCAATTCGGTGATGGCTCAACTGCTGGCAAGAAATGGCCTGTACAAGTAATGGAAATACCCGCTGAAGATGCTGAACCGCAACCAATGACCGAAGTAGCTCAGGTATCAGCCGGCAACGGGCACACTATGATTCTCAAAAGAAATGACACCCTATGGAGCACAGGAAACAATGCGTACGGGCAACTGGGTAATGACTCGACTACGAATAAGTTGAATCCGATACAGGTAATGACCGAAGTAGCCCAGGTATCAGCAGGCAGTAACCACACCATGGTTCTCAAGAAAAATGGCGAGTTATGGGCTTTTGGTAAAAATGATAAAGGGCAACTGGGTGATGGCTCGAAAACCAATAAGCTGAAACCGGTACAAGTAATGGAAATACCCCCTGGAGGTGGTGAAGCCCGCCCGATGACCGAAGTAGCCCAAGTATCAGCCGGCAACGAGCACACTATGATTGTCAAGACCAATGGCACCCTCTGGGGCACCGGATACAATGGGTATGGTCAACTGGGTGATGGCTCGACTACTGACAAGTTGAATCCGGAGCAAATAACGCCCATAGACGGTTGCCATGATTATTTGCCATCGGTTTTAACAGAAGAATAAAAGAGTCTTTAAAATTTTACGTGTAAATGCCTGTTTTATTCATTTGAAAAGCGATATTCAAGCTTGAATCTATTCATCGCGGGCTTCCAGGCAGATAGTGGCCTTGTCCATTTCCTGGAAGCTTGCTGTATAGCCAAGTATACCATCTTGAAGGCCGATTGGTCATTGGGAAATATCAGTCGATTCCTGATGGCTTTGCGGATTACGCTATTTAACAATTCTGTGATGAATTAGAAGTAATCCTCCCGTATAAGGCTCATAGTGCGGGAACCATTATTTGTCTCGGTGCAGACAGAATCATAATGACGAAACAAGCTCAATTAACTCCCATTGATCCCAGTTATAATAGTCCACTAAATCCAGCAATCCCAAATCAAGATCCCCAAAATACATTTCCCGTAAGTGTTGAAGCAATAAATGGCTTTTTTAATTTGGCAAGAGAAGACTTGGGCATAAAGGATAATGATAGTCTTGCGCAGTTACTTAAGTCTCTTGCCGCTAGCGTTCACCCATTGGTTTTAGGGGAGACCTACAGAATCCGAAATCAAATAAAAATGTTAGCGAAACGGCTATTACAGAAAGATTCATTAGACGAGGATAGAATTGAGGAAATAGTTAATTTCCTTACTAGTGATTCTGGAAGTCACAATTATACGAACCATACAATCCAAACACAATGTTTAGTGTTGCGGATGAAGTTCCGTATAAATTTCTACAAGCAGTAATTGAAAGTAAGGATTTTGGATCACATTCGTTTGTACCTGAAGGAATATTGAGAAGAATTCACGCTCGAGATAAACACAACATTCCTCGCGTGCTAATTAATGATCAGATCAATTTTCAAGGGTGTAAAGATGATAGATCTTCAAATTAATATAAACATTCAAAATAGTGAATCAACTCAAAATAGAGCTGGTTCTTACTTCACTGATTCAGGATCTTTTGATTCTTCGACTTCCTTTGTAAATTCCCCAAGCCGAATAATGCAAGCACACGATTTATCAGCTCTTGATCCCGCAATAAAATTTAAAATAAAAGACATGGTTGAATTTTCAACTTCCAAAGTAATGAACACAAAATATATTAAAAGCTTGAATAACCCAACCTGCAAGCTAAAAAGAGAATTCGGTATTAATATTAAACGGGATCATAAAGAGGTAATTGGAGAAATTCCTCAGCTTGAACTCTACGCTTTTGGAGATACTGAAGCCGAAGTAATTAAAGAACTAACAGAAGAAATTATTGATCTTTGGAAAGTAATAAAGAATAAAGATCTTTCTCAACTTTCAATAAAAGCTTTCACTTGGCAAAGCTATCTCCAGCAATATATAACCACCACCAAAGCCTTACCCTGATTGAAAACTGCACACGGCCAAAACGTATTAAAACTCTAAATATTGAACTCCATGTATCAATTCTTGTAGAATAGATGCAGATATTATGCATCTGATAACCAATGAACGGGAAATTTCACCTCACTGGCTCCCAAAGATCTTTGGATCTAAACCGGCGTTCTTCAATATGATGGAGAATCATGTATTTGTAGATACAGGCCAAGGTCAACAGTGGACTGTTCTCAACCAATCACTATGCAATTTAAACGCCCTGCATCACGGCATCTTCTTCTCAAAAATTACGCTCGCTACGTCAGATGGTGCCAAAAAACTTACCGGGCTTCGAAAATGCGATGCCGATAAACTGTTTCATTGGCTCAGAGCTTATTGGTACGAGCAGATAGCACCTGAAATCGCGCAGGCGGCCGATACAATAAGGAGTATTCTATCACTGGGATATCCAAGAGAATCGCGTGTTCAGAAAATACAATCCATTGCACAATCTTCATTTCAGAAATTCAAAATCATCCCTGAACCTGGATGGTGCCCAAACCTTGAGACTGCTTCTTTTGAGCTTGTAGCATTGTATGCACTTCGCGTAACTTCAGATTGGGATATCTACAAAGAAGAGTACCTGCTCAACCAATTAAAACAGTTTGAAACGTACTTTGATAATGTTGAAACCAAACCACTGACCATTAATCAGCGAATAGCTTGTGTTACTGATGAAGACAATAATTTAGTGCTCGCCGGGGCGGGAACCGGGAAAACAAGTGTAATCGTAAGTCGTGCCGGTTATCTCCTGGAAAGTATCAAGGCAGAACCTGCCAATATACTTCTACTGTCGTTTGGGAAAAAAGCTGCCCAGGAAATGAAGGAGCGATTGAAATCCCGAATAGAAAATACAGAGATATTTGTTAGCACATTTCACAAATTGGGAAAAGAAATAATTAGTCATGTTGAAGGCCGTCAACCATCAATCTCGCCCCTGGCAGAAGATGGCAGATTACTGGTAAAGACTGTGGATCTATGGTTTCAAAAACACCTGGAGAATGAGCACTATAAAAATCTTGCTCTGAAGTACTTTCAATTCTATTTGCACCCGGATAAGAACCCATTCGAATTTAAATCTGAGGGGGAATACTTCGACTATATGCGGGCGAATGACATCCGCACTTTAAAAGGTGAGCTGGTGAAAAGTATCGGTGAATGTCTGATTGCTAATCATCTGTTCAAGTCGGGAATCATCTACAAATATGAAGAGCCATACAAACACGATACAGCTTCAACAATTTATGGCCAATACAAACCGGATTTTTACCTACCACAGTTGGATATCTATATTGAGTACTTTGGAATAGACCGTAAAGGCAACACTCCATCATATATTAATAAAAATGAGTATCACGAAGGAATCGCCTGGAAAAGAAAAATACATTCCAAAAAGGGCACTCAGCTAATCGAACTCTTTCATTATGAAAATACGGAAGGAACGTTATTTCGATCAATTGATGAAAAACTGGCCAAACCAAATATTAAATGCGAACCACTTCAACCTGATCAAATGCTAAAATCATTAAAAGATTTTGGTGCAGTCAAAAAATTCTCTGGTTTATTATCGGAAATGCTACGGCTATACAAGGCTAACCATAATCGACCCGGACACTTGAATACAATTATTGATCTGTCAGAAAAGCCGAAGCAATGCAAGGCGGCAATCGAGCTTCTTCTGCCAATAATAGATGATTATCAGACGCACCTCCAAAGTACAGGTCAAATTGACTTTGATGATATGATTGGCAAAGCCACCCACTATATACAGCAAGGGAAATTTGTGAGTCCATGGAAGTTCATTTTAGTTGATGAATTTCAGGATATTTCAGAACCAGGAGCACGGTTGGTTTCGGCAATCAAAAATAGCAGTCCCACCTGTTCTCTATTCTGTGTAGGGGATGATTGGCAATCAATCTATCATTTTGCAGGCAGTGATTTATCATTCACAACAAACTTTAAAAATATATTTGGTGCAACCGCTATAACCAAACTGGACAAAATGTTCAGGTTCGATGATGCAATAAACAATGTTACGACCAAATTTGTAGTTCAAAACCCGGTGCAAATTAAAAAGAAACCTGAATCTGTTCGCAAGGTACAAAAACCCTCTATTTCACTCCTGAGAAAAGAGCAGCTACCAACAAGCAATTCTCATGCAGACCATCGCATTGAAACAGTGGTGGAGCGGATATCAGCACTATCGATATCAACACTGTCAAAGTCCGATAGCACTGTTTATTTCTTAAACCGATATGGGTATCAACTCCCGGATAAAACTGCACTTGCATACCTCAGCAAGAAGTATCCACATCTCCATTTCGCTTCGCATACCATGCATGGTTCAAAGGGCAAAGAAGCTGACTATGTAATTATTTCAGGATTGGAAAAAGGAAGAGATGGATTCCCATCCGAAAAAGCGACTCACCCGTTACTAAAAGCCTTATTGCCACCAATGGAAAAGTTTAAACATGCCGAAGAGCGACGACTATTTTATGTAGCCCTAACGAGGGCCAGGCACAGAGTATACCTCATAGCAGATATGCAAAAAGCTTCCGATTTTATTGTTGAATTGCTGGAAGGTGATTACTTCCTCGAGCTACAAGAATTCGAAACACCCCTCTCACAAAGCAAATTTCGATTGATCAATTGCACAAAATGTAAAACAGGCACGCTTCAGCTTCGAAAACATCAATATGGAACATTTTATGGCTGTAATAATTATCCACTATGTGCACATAAGGAGCGGGGCTGTCAAAACTGTAGCAATGTAATGCAAAGAATTGGTCGCTACAAGATATGTGTGAACCCAAAATGTGGTGGCTGGGTACCCTTTTGTCCTGCCTGTGGCGCAGAAATGGCTCCACGCAAAGGAAAGTTTGGTTCATTCTGGGGATGTCGAAACTATAGGAAAAAAGGGCACTCCTGCAAGCATACAGAAAAAAGCATTGAATCTCCTATATACATGGCACCATGAGAAGCAGACTAGCTACCCCCCTTTATTTACCTTTTTTTTCACCCTTTTTCTTTGATGTATTTTGCTGATTTGGATTCTTTTGCTTACCACGATTCCCCTCAGCCTGGCTATTTGTTTTGTTGTTTCCTGATGTCCCTTTATTCCGGTTCTGTATGTCAGGTTTAGAATCTGCCATAAATTCTCCTTTTTAATTCTGGTAATTTACGATAAAAATATAAAACATGTCAACACCGAAATAAAATTGCAGTAAATCACCAGAATAAAATTGCAGTCCCCGGCTTTCGCTGGGAGACTCTTTTTTTGAAGCCTTTTGTTTGTGATTGAAAGCGGAAATGTTTCTGTTTAAACCTTTAATTGAATAAATCCGCTTCCTGCACTTTCTTTGATATCTGATTCTGATATTTTTTAATCATTTCATCGCTGATCAAGTTATCAAGTTCTGATAATTTTTCATCTACATCCCACACCAGAAATGATCCTTGGACGCCATCATTTGTCTCATCAACAGTCCGATAAGACAAGACCAAAAAGTAGCGAATGTTTTCATCCACCTCCATAATAGAAAAGCGATACTCAATCAAAAGCGGAGTTATTTGCCAGCCATGTCCATAATTACGAAACGCAACAAGGCTCAGGTCTTCATCAAGCGGTATACGTTTATTCAATTCAGACACACCATTTTCAATCGCGACATCCTTCCATTCTTGTGATTTTGCAATTGCAATAATAATTTTCCATCTATTCACATTGACATTCCTTTTGCGCTTAGTTAATATAAATTCACAGTATAATATATCAGGAGTCAACTATGAAGTATTGGTTACACAGAATTGCCTATTGCGAACATGTATCTTATCCATTGCTGGACAAAGGTTTTCTGTCAATCGGTTTCTCAGATTTTGCTAATAGTCATTTTTTAAAAGAAGCGTCCTCTGAAAACCCTGAGTTTTTTGACAATCAATTCAAGGAGAAATGGGGGCATCTTTCACGTAAACGGCATTATTTATCGCGTTTTCTCGCTGAGATGAACAAAGGTGACCGGGTAATTGTCCCAAGCTGGGGAACCTTTTCCATTTATGAAGTGATGGAAGAAAATGCTACATTGATTTCATCTCAGGATTTAAAGGATCTAAAGGACTGGTCAAATAGCCCAATTCACTCAGGAGAAAATGGGTTGCTATGCGATAGTGAGAATAATGTAATCGATTTAGGTTTCCTGAGAGCGGTGCAGCCAATTAAAACCGGTATTCCGCGACATGGATATGCTGATGCAAAATTGACTTCACGAATGAAAATCAGAATGACGAATGCAGACATCTCCGATTTAGCAGACAGCATAAAAAAAGCCTTGGAGGCATGGGAAAAAAAGAAACCAATTGACCTAAAAGGTGAAATCTATGCTGCAACACAAAAAATTTGGCTTGAAAAGATCCGTTCTGAATTAAACCCCAACAAATTTGAAAAGTTGGTCAGCCACTATTTCGAAAAGATAGGTGCCAGTGAAGTTAGTATCCCTCCAAAAAATGAAGCTAATAAGGTCGGTGATGCCGACGTGATTGCCACTTTCGATGCTCTGCGGACAGTGATAAACATTCAGGTCAAACACCATACCGGAGAAACTTCAGGGTGGGCAATTGAGCAAATCACAGATTTTTCAAAATCCAGGATCGGTATGGATGATGGATATCAAAGCCAGTATTGGGTGATTTCCTCAGGAGATACGTTTTCGGATGAAAGCTATGAGCTAGCTATCAAAAATGAAATACAACTCATTGACGGAATTCAATTCGCAAAGATGTTGATAGATTCTGGCATCGGAAATCTTTCAGATCTGTAGGTGATGACAAAGTGCTTGGCCATCTCTTTCTCTTTGAGCTTGGGATGGCCTTGCCACTTTTTTTCCAGCGCATCCTGGACAATTTCAGCCTTGAGTCCCCTCGGCATACATCTTTTTCAGCGTATGATCCAATTTGATGGACTGTTTGTTCTGTTTCCATATTCGATTCTTGTAAAATTATAGCAAAGCGTTGCGATATACCAAGATATGAAGCAATAATAGACGAAATTTATTCATGAGACTAGTATTTGGGAAAAGGAGAGACAAATAAAGGATTTTAATAAAGAATTTGAGAAATTCGGTTTAAAAGAAAAAGAGCTCCCCAAATACACAGCCCCGACTAAGTTTCCATACAAATTTGAACGTTGCACCATTTACAAATACGTAAATATTTCATACTCAAAAAGTACGTCTAATAATAAAAAGCTAACACCCCCTCAAGATGCCTGGCTGGACTCAGGTTCTTGATATTCTGCTACACACGCCTGATGGAGATTTAACTGCCACTGCATCAATAGTTGATTGTCCAAGAAAAATGTTTGACACAAATATCCGGGCATTTGTACCTCAAATTGCCATAAGTGCAGGTACATTTGCGAATTCGCGCGCAATTAAAATCATAGAGAACCATGATGGAAATGCAGTAATTACATCAATATAAGCAAGGCCAGAACTGACGCCCTGCCTGCTACAAGCAGGTATGAATAGATTTCAGCTTGAATATGGCGAACACTTTTCAAATGAATAAGGCAGGCATTTCCACGGGAAATTTTACAGACTCATTGCTCCAGTAAAAATTATGTCGATATGATTGATATAATGATAAAGACAAGATATAATCTTTTTTGAGATTAACAGTATTAATCTGCAAGAGCAGGAGATAACATGCAAAAAGCAACACTATTTTCCACATTGATCATGGCAACGGTATTCATGGGCTGTCGCCCTTCGATTGGCTATAATTACAATGATTCGGCTTTTGAACAAAAAGCCATTGTTGTAGAGCAGGTATCATCGGGTTCTTTCCACACCATGATTGTCAAGGCCGATGACACTTTATGGGCTGTTGGTCTAAATGATGAAGGGCAACTGGGTGTTGGCTCGACTGATGAGAAATCGAATCCCGTAAAAATAATGCCTGGTGTAGCCCAGGTATCAGCCGGCAAAAAGCACACTATCATTGTCAAGAAAGATCACACCCTGTGGGCTGTTGGTCTGAATGATCACGGGCAACTGGGTGATGACACAACTGATCGCAAGATGAATCTGGTACAAGTAAAGACCGCTGACGGCCCGCCAATGACCGATGTAGACAAGGTATCAGCCGGCGGTGACCACACCATGATTCTCAAGAAAAATGGCGACTTGTGGGCCGTTGGTCTGAATGATCACGGACAACTGGGTGATGGCACGACTACTGAAAGGTGGACTCCGGTACAAGTAAAGACCGCTGACGGCCCGTCAATGACCGATGTAGCCCAGGTATCAGCCGGCTCTCAGCACAGCATGATTCTCAAGAAAAATGGCGACTTGTGGGCCGTGGGTCTAAATGAGAAAGGACAACTGGGTGATGGCACTACTACTGAGAGGTGGACTCCGGTACAAGTCAAGACCGCTGACGGCAAGACAATGACCGAAGTAGCCCAGATATCATCCGGCGAGCAACACACCCTGATTCTCAAGGAAAATGGCGACTTGTGGGCTGTGGGTAACAATGAATATGGGCAATTAGGCGACGGAACGAAAAAGAACAAAATGACTCCGGTAGAAGTAAAAACCCCCGGAAACAAACCAATGACCAAAGTAGCCCAGGTCTCATCCGGCCAGCACCACGCCATGATTGTCAGGAAAGATGGCAGCCTGTGGGCTGTTGGTCTAAATGATCACGGGCAACTGGGTGATGGCACGGATGCTGAGAGGTGGACTCCGGTAGAAGTACTAACCGCCCCTGGAGGCCCGCCAATGACCGGGGTAGCCCAGGTATCATCCGGCAAGAAGCACAGCATGATTCTCAAGCAAAATGGCACCCTGTGGGCTGTTGGTCTAAATGATCACGGGCAACTGGGTAATGGCACGTATGATCGCAAGTTCAATCCGGTGAAAATAGCGGTTGAGGAGCACTGTCAATACAAGCAATGACCGCTGTAGTCCAGGTATCATGCGGCACTTGGCCACAACCCGCAACTGTCAGGTAACATACCGTCATGTTACATACTGCGTTTATTGCATCGACTGCCCGTAGACGAGTACCATAGGGCATGGATCCGTTTGCAGCCGTGGGCAAGATTTTCACCGGGCTACAAAATTTTATGACACATCACCAGCTACTCAGCCTTGGCCTGTTGCTGCTTGTCGGATATTCCCTCGCCAAGTTATCCGCCTTGCTTCGCCTGCCCGAAGTCACCGGATTTATTATCGCCGGAATTCTCCTGGGAGACAGCGTACTCGGCTTTATTCCGCACCACATAAGCAACGAAATGTCCTTGGTTACCGAGATCGCCCTTGGCTTGATAGCGCTGACAATCGGCGGGGAGTTCTACTGGGTGAAGCTAAAGAACATGGGGAAGGGCGTACTCATTATCACCGTTGTACAAATCGCTGCGGCATTCGCGTGTACGACGCTGGGTCTGTTGCTGTTTAAAATGGAACTGCCCTATGCACTGCTTCTGGGTTCAATTTCCACCGCCACCGCTCCCGCCACCACCGTTGCAATCGTACAGAGCATGAATGCCAGCGGGAAATTCGTAGACTATCTCTACGGAGTAGTGGCGATGGACGACGCCGGAGCGATTATTATTTTTGGTATTGTTTTTTCCCTGGTCGGCGCCTTTTTCGGTGCCGATCTGGCTGTCGCGGCAGAATCGCTGACCCAGGCCAGCGGGGTGGGGATAATAATCGGCAAGGCGATGCTGGAAGTGCTGTTGAGCATGGCATTGGGAGCTGTCTCGGGATATACAATACATTTGCTCACCGCAAGAAAGAGAAAGCAAAATGAAATAATGATTATCGCGTTGGGAGCCGTCTTTATAACCATAGGCATGGCGATTTCCTTTCATCTTTCGCCCCTGCTCACCAATATGGCCGCAGGTGCAGTCATCATAAACCTTGGCGCCCGCAACCACCGGATATTCCACATACTCCAACCGCTCACTCCTCCAGTCTACGCATTGTTTTTTGTGCTGGCAGGTACGGAATTGGACATGTCGATTCTCACGGATCCGCGGATTCTCGTGCCGGGAATAGTCTATATTCTTTTCAGGGCGATGGGAAAATACGGAGGCGTAGTGGGAGGGGCGCTGTTGGCCAAAGCGCCCAGGGGCATAACGCAATTTCTCGGCTTATGCATGTTACCCCAGGCGGGGGTAGCAATCGGGCTGACCCTTACGATACAGGCGTCGCCCCTGGGAAACCTTCTGGCAGTGGAAAATCCGGCCGCACTCAACGATATAATTAATATCGTGCTCATTTCCGTTCTTGTAAATGAAATCATCGGTCCGCCCATTTCAAAGTTCGCATTGGAGCGGGGACTCGAAATGGAGGGATAACATGGAACTGCACCAGATACTCGAACAACAGTGCTGCCGCATTGGGTTGGGAGCAAAAACCAAATGCGATCTGCTCAGGGAAATGGCGACCCTCGCTTGCCGCAGCAGCAAGTTGGATGAGAGCCGCATAGACGAAATCGCTTCCGCACTGGAAAAACGGGAGTCCCAGGGGTCCACGGGATTTGGCGGCGGATTCGCCATCCCCCACGCACGTCTGCCCAACATGAAAGATTTTGTCCTGGCCATCGGAGTTCATCCCGAGGGGGTGAATTTTGAATCGTTGGATCGCAAGAAGGTACACTTGTTTTTTCTCATTATCGGCCCCGAAGAAAAAGTAAGCGAACATCTCAAAATTCTCGCGGCCGTATCGCAAACCCTGACGAGAAGCAATGTCCAAAAAGAAATTCTGGCATCCCGGAGAAACGAAGCCGTATACGAGACGTTTATCAGAAATGCAGAAAGCCTGGGCACCGCGACGGCAAAAAAACCCAAATTAAAGTTTTTTGTGCTTATTCTTTTTTTAGAAGAATACGTCTACGATATTCTCGAACTGTACCTGCAAAAAGGAATTGAGGGCGCGATAATAATCGATAGCTTTGGCATGGGCGAATACATCAGCAATGTACCGCTTTTCGCCACTTTTACAGGGTTTATGCAAGAAAAGAAAAATCATTCCAAAACCATTATGGCCTTGATTCCCGCGGATATCGAAGCTGAAATAATCGCAGGAATAGAAACTCTGCTTGGAGACCTGGACAAAAAACAGGGCGCAATGTTTTTCAGCATGGATGTGGGACATTACAAGGGCAGTATGAAAATGCTGTAATGGCTGTTCGCCTGAATCCGCCCGTATCCCCGCATTATCACCGGAACGGTTCGGGCGACAGTCAGGTTTTCAGCTCGCTTTCCCGGGATTCGAGATTCCGGTATTCACTTTCCAGATCGCTGAGATAGTCATTGATTCCTCCTGTCCGGGAGCGCAAAATGTCAATCGGCGGTAGATCCTGAAATTCGGGAGTGCGCTTCATTCGAACCAGATCGAATTGAAGCTGCCGCAGAGAATTTATGGCATTGGCCAGTTTTATTTTCAGCATTTGTTGCTGCTTCTGAAGCTCGAAATACGATTTTTGCTGTTTCTTGATAGAATCCAGCGATTTTTCCAATTCGATTTTGATGTCAGGATTACCAGTGTCCTCGTGCTGCTTCTGCAAATCAAGCAGCTCGCGCTCCAGCTTCGTCATGGGAATCGCTTCAAGTGTGCGGTTAATTTCCTGATCTTTGCGGCTCAATTCTTTTACCTGATTGACGTAATCGCTGAGCACCTGCTCGAAGTCCTCACCCAGGCTGCTGGTATCGCGCATACCGGCGAGCTGCGCCAGTACGGCGGATTTGAGGTTTTCCGCCTCGGCTTCCATGGGGTTCAGCGAGGCATGGGCACTCTCCGCATGGGGGGCCAGCTTGAGACGCCGCGCACCTTTGAGCTGTTGTACCGGAACGCCCAGTTCCGATAGCTCCAGCAACAATTCGCTCTCCTTCTGCTTCGCCGCCGGCAACTGCAGAAATATGCGGATGGCCATTGCAGCTATGGGTATGAGCGCCCAGGGAACATCGAAGGGCCCAATCAAATTAATGCCCGCCAGAAGAAAGGATGTGGCCAAGGTTCCAACCACCTGACCGACAAATCGGCCGCGGCTTTTGTTTAGTTTCCTGAGTTTCTTCAGCTGCTGTTTATTCAGCGCCGAAAAAGCCTGCAGTTCTTTGGCCTCGCTGCGCTTCCTCCTGACCTCCGCGATGTGGTTCACCAAACCGATACCCCAGGCCAGCGCGGGTATCAAAAACCATGGCGCACCATCTGCGGCGATGGCTCCAACTACAAGCAAGCCGCCGTTCACCGCGAAATAGCTGCGCAAATGTCGTTTCAGGCCCGCCTCAAGCTTTCGCAGGCTCTTGTTCGTCTGAAAGCGGTATTCCTGGACTAACTGTTGATCCTGCGAACTGTCGTAGGGAGTATTGAGCACCCTGTCCCAGGCCAGCTCCAACTGCTTGTCCAGCTTGTCACGACTTCCTTCGCCCCTTCGATCCGGAACCGAAAGGTATTGCTCCCCGGAGCTGTCGGCGACGGTATACACATAACCGCGCCTGCGACGCCCGTCGGGTTCAAACTCTCTTTCTGGTTCGCGGGCTGCTTCGCGTCCACCATCGCCGAATTTTCGCCCGGTTCTCCGCAAATTGTAGGGAAATTCGCTGGGATCCGGCGTTTTGATTTCCCCCATACCCGCATTTTTCAGTTCCTGACCATCGCCAGCCAGGCCCCGGGTAGACTGAATTCCGTCCAACGCCGATCCGTCCAACGCCGGTTCGTTGAACGCCGGTTTGCTCCTGCTGCCTGGCGGATCTTCGGATTCTTCATCAGGGGCATCCTCAATCTTTCCACTGCCGTCGGTCAAAATTTCGTAGGCGTTGATCCGGCGGCTGATATTCTTCAGCTTTACCTCGCCCATTTCCCTGATTGATATTTCATCAATTTTATTATTGACCAAATTAAATACATCCTGGGAAATACAAATCCGGCCTGGATTACAAATGCTCTGCAGGCGGCTGGCTATATTAATGCCGTCGCCCAAAGCATCGTTTTCGTAAAAATAAATATCTCCCAGATGAACGCCTATGCGGAGAACGAGTTTGATATCGACGTCCTCCTGGTTGCGTTCCCCCAGGCTCTGCTGAATCCGCATTGCGCAATTCACCGCGTTTACCGTGTTTGGAAAATCAATCAAAAAAGCATCACCCAGGGTTTTAATAATTGAGCCGCGCAATGCTTCTGTATGTTTGCGGATCATCTCGTTATGATACTTGAGGAGCTCAAGAGTTGCTTTTTCTTTCTCCTCCATCATTTTGCTGAAGCCCACGATATCCGTGTAAACGATGGCGGCGAGACGATATTCCTTCGGATCCATGATCTAAATGGTAAGTAATGGGGCTCACGAAGTCAACCAAAGGCGGTGGAGATGGCAAAAAAGAGCGGCAATTATTACGAATGCGAAAATTGCGGGCATCAGGAAGCAAAATGGAGTGGAAAATGTCAATCCTGCGGTGAGTGGAATACAATGAGCGAGCAACAACCCATATCCACCGGGGCGGTCAAAGGTCTTTCCGGCGGATCAGCCACGCGAACCGCAGCGCGAACGGCTCCGGAACTCAGGCCCCTTCACAGCATTGAATTAAAAGATGAAATTCGTCTGGAATCCGGTTTGCGCGAACTGGACAGGGTTCTGGGAGGGGGGGTACTCCGCGGCTCCTCGGTGCTACTGGGAGGTGAACCAGGTATAGGAAAATCAACGCTTATGCTGCAGGCGGCGGCATCCTATGCCCGTATCGGCAAGGTCCTCTACATTTCCGGTGAGGAGGCCGCCGCCCAGATCAAGCTGCGAGCGGACAGGCTGGGGGTGGGCAACAGCAAACTGAATCTGCTCAACAGCTCGATGACCGAAGATTGCGCAGCCAGCATTTTCAAGCTCCGGCCTGCGGCGGTGGTGGTGGATTCGGTACAGACCCTTATGAGCGGCGAATCCGCAGGTGCACCGGGAAGCCCGAATCAAATAAAATTTTCCGTGCAAATCCTCGCCGAAGCCGCCCGATCCCTGCAGTCGGCCATCTTTTTCATCGCCCACGTAACCAAGGAGGGAGCAATAGCCGGCCCCAAGCTCATGGAACATCTTGTGGATGCGGTTCTGTACTTCGACCAGTCGGACAATGAAACCAGATATATCAGGAGCACGAAAAACCGCTTTGGCTCCACCGAAGAAATCGGCCTGTTCAACATGGACCACAGCGGACTGCACGAAGTGAGCGACCCATCGGAACTCTTCATCAGCAGGGATCGCCCGGAACTCCCTCCGGGCACGGCCATCGTTCCGATATACGAAGGAAGTCGCGTACTCATGGTGGAAATTCAGGCACTTACGGTTCCGGGAAACGGGGGATACAGTCGCGTATATTCGGATAAAATCGATCAAAGAAGGGTAAGCCGGGTCGCCGCGGTTCTCGAAAAGCACCTGAACCTGCGCTTTTCCGATCAGGATATATACGTGAACGTGGCGGGCGGAATAAAAATTCAGGACGTAGGAACCGAATTGGCGTTGGCCATGGCGCTGTATTCAGCGAGAACCGGCCTCCCTTTGCCGGCACGTTCCGCCCTTTGCGGCGAGGTGAGCCTTTCGGGACGGTTGCGACCGGTGGGGCACCTCAAAAAAAGATCGATACAGGCACTGGAGCTGGGCTTTTCCCCGGTACTGGTTCCGAAATTTTCCGGAGAACCCAACGGGGGCAGTAAACCATCCGGCGTTCAAACGATGACCGACCTTTCCCAGGCTGTAAGGACTCTCTTCGAAAAACCGCAGTAGGATTCTTATCCGACTCCCGGAAAAAGCAGTGGAATGGCGATAAACGTACCGATTGCCGATCCCAAGCTGGAAAAGAAAAAAACCAGCAAAATTCTGGTAATTCGATTCCTGAAAACACCTTTAAAACTGGTGCTGTCATCTCCCAACTTCTCAAAATCCTCTACCCGGGGTTTGCGCAGAAATGCTTCCAGAAGACCCGTCACAAAACCCACCCCGATGGTGGGATTCATACTGGTTATCGGAGCCGCAAGAAATGAGGAAATAATGGTAAGTGGATGCGCCAGCGCCACTGCGGCGCCCACTGCCGACAACGTGCCGTTAACCAGTATCCACCTGAGCAATGCCTGCAATCCGCCTTCCCAACCCCGGGAAATAAATCCCCAGCCAATAAGTCCGGCCACCAGCAGAACAATAGTCCAGGGAAATATTTTTCCCAACATGCCCCGAGGCGGAACAGAGGAAATGTTTTCCAGCTGAAGGGAGGGATTTTCTTCTTCCACAGAATCCAATTCGAGAATTTTCTTCACCATACCGGGGACGTGACCTGCTCCTGCCACCGCCAAAATACTCCCGTCCCCGGGCATTTCCGCAGCTTCCTGCCAACAGCGAATCGCCAGAAAATGATCCCGTTCATCAATGAGAACCGCCTTGACGCTGGGCAAAAATTCCGCCATTTCGCTCATCATTTCATCCAGCGCACTGCGCTTTTTCAGTTTCTCGAGATCTTCTTCGCTGATTTTTTCCCTGGAGAACGCGCTTCCCAGCAAAACCGCCAGGATTTTATTCCTCCCCCAGAATCCCGATTTTCGCCATGCCCTGGTCAAGGTAATCTGTATATCCCTGTCAATGGTGGCGGTTTTGATATTCTGCTCTTCTGCGCAGCGCAAAGCAGTGCGCATTTCTTCGCCGGGCCTGGTGCCCAGATCCAAACCCAGCCTTTTCTGGTACGCAGAAAGAACGAGGCTGCTCAAAAGAAGAAAGGTTTTTCTTTCGCGAATGATCTGGAAAATATCCAGGTTTTGCCAGCCGCTGTCCTGTTGCAGCGTTCGTACTCGATTTGCGTCCAGTTCTACGCACACTTTCCCGGGACGTTCCCTCAGTATGCTTTCTTCCACCTCCCGTGCGCTGTCTTCCGATACGTGGGCCGTGCCCAGGATAATTATCTCGCCTCTGGTGGTCCGTATTCTGGTAACCGTATCACCTTCCAGATTCACGTTGGGGTGGGAATAGATATTTTCATTTATTTGTTCGTTGGTGGCCACTTGTTTTTCCAATTCTTTCTCTCCAAATATCCGGATTTGCCATGCCGTTGTACCAAATTTACGGCTTCGTGCCCATCGCCTCGATAAAACGGTTGCGAAGGGTTTTCTGGCCGGGGAAAAGGTCCCGTGGAATATTTCCCCCTCCCATGTGCACGTGGCCCCCGCCGTAACCCACTCCCCTTAACGCCCTGCGTATAATCACGTCGGAAGGGCGGGCGAGATCTTCACTGCGAACAGATATGCGATATTCGTCCCTGTCGGGTACAAGCACAACCACAAATTTGATTTCCTGTAATCCAAGGAAAAAATCGGCGGTTATTGCCATTACCTCCGGGCTGCATTCTTTTTCCACGGGAACAAAAGCAAAATCCTTTGCAACTTCGCAGGAGTTTATTGCCTCTCTGAAAACCTGCAGGTCTTGCAGGCTGAGGCTATTCCGCAGAAGCCGACTACCGGCCTCCCAATCTCCCTGAAAAAACAACGCGGAAAAGGCCTTCATATCCGGCTGACTCACTCCCCGAGTCATAAATGCGGTATCCATCATAACGCCCATGAGCAACGCCGTCGCCACATTTTTTTCCATGGGCTGGCCCGACTCACAATAATAGTCATACACAATTGTCGAACAAGCGCCCAGTTCTTCGCGGATATCGTGGAATGGCGAAGCGGGTTTTTCAGGAGGGCTGTGGTGATCAATAAGGCCGACCAATTCCCCGGCGAGCCCGGTAACATTGCGATTGCCGACAAACCCGTCCACTATTATCAGCTGATCATCATTGTGAATTTTTACCTCGTCACTGGAGAGCAATGGAATTTCCAGAAGCTCAACCGCGCTGCTCAACGAAAGGCTTTCCAATCTTCCCGTATAACAAAGCGCAGTGGAGAAATTATTGAGTTCCAGCAATTTACAAAGACCGAATCCGCTGGCGACGGCGTCGTGATCGGGAAAATCATGCACCTGAACAACAACTCTCCTGTCCTTTTCGAGACAGGAAAGAAGCTTACTCAATATGCTCATATATTATCCATTCTTTCACAATGCCCTCCGGAGAGCCTTTCAATATTTCCTGTTCAGTGGAGCCAAGAAGCGTCGTGGCAATTGTCACCTGGCCGTTCCGCAAATAAGCGAGGGCCATAAAAAACTGGCTAAAAGCCTGCACAGTCCGATTCTCCTCCCGGGGCAGCCTGTGCAGTACCGTCATATCCGATCCGCTGAGATAATAACGGGCAACCTCGTAAAGCAAACTGTCTCTCTGGATTTTACCCACATTTTCCTGGAGATAGCTACGCCCTTTCGCCCGGGACGATAAAAAGGCCGCATTGGCGGCAAATAAAATATACGCCTGTTTTTGGGGCTCCTCTTCATATGCCTTGTTCAAAAAAAACAGCGCAGATTCATACTCGCCCTCGATGTAGTAAAGCGCCCCTGCAAATCCGTATGCCGGATAATAATCAGGCCTCATTTTTAACGCCATCCGGTAATCATCCAGCGCCGGGGCATAGTCTCCAAGGTACGCGCTCATTTGTCCGCGATACGCATAATTCATAAAAATGTGAGGGTTGAATTCTATGGCCCTTCCAAAATCATCCCTGGCAGCCTCAAAGTTGCCTGTCCGCGCGTAAATCCTGGCTCGGTCGAGATAATTCCAGCCATTTTCGGCGTCAAGCTCCAGGGCCTTATTCATATCCTCCAATGCATCGAAACTGTTTCCCCCTTTCATATGAGCACGGGACCGATCGACGTAAACATAACTATACTCCGAATCCTCCTCAATTGCCCGGGTAAATACATCCAGGGCCTCCTTGTTCTTGTCGCTTCGCAAATAACTGTTTCCCAGACCCTGGAGAGCGACAAAATCATTCGGATCCGATTCAAGGGCCTTTTCAAACCGGAGTTCAGCCTGTTGAAAATTTTTGTCTTCCAGGAATATTTCGCCCAGCGCAGCATTGGCCCGGAGGTTGTTTTCGTCCAGTCTGAGCACTTCATCCAACAAACCCAGTTCGGCATCCCGGTCACCTTGACTCCGTTCAATTAATGCGAGGCTTAACGCCGCATCCACATAGGCAGCACTGTCCCGGGGAATTTCGGCGAGAATTTCGCGGGCTTGCTCCATATCGCCGGCGGCAATATAAAGCCGGGAAAGCAATACCTGTGTGTCGGGATCCTCGGGGTTCTCCAGCCGGGCGCGTTCGTATTCCTGAATGGCGAGCCGGGGATCGCCCAAAATAATGGCGGCGCTGATTCTGTCATATGCTTGTATGCTCTGATCCAAAGGGTCGGTGTAAACGGCGGGTTCCTCCACTTCGGCGGAAACCGATGTTGCACAGCCACCAAGGCTCAGAACGGCTACTGGCAAAACAATGGCAAGGGTCGTTAGAGAGGATTGCAATTTCATACAGGCTATCATAATGCCCCGTTTTTCTTTAGGCAAGATTTCTTGATTTGTCCACAACGGGCTGGTACACTTGCTTCGCATGACAAGACAGCTCAATAAAGTGGCTTTTTTGGCGCCGCTGATTTACATTGCGATTATAACCGGTCTTATTTTTATTCAGTTTTCCGGCGGAGGCATATTTACAGAAAACCTCGGTCAAATCCTGCTTAGCGGAACACTTGACATAAGTTCGGACATAAAAAATCCGGCAATTGCCTCTGTGATGATTGAATACGAAGGATTGCGTTTTTCCTTTGACGAAAAAAATCCGCTTCGCATCGAAACCGCCGGCGGGGAACATGCCCTGCACATAAGCGGATACAGGCGGGATAAAAATTCCGTCGTTCTCTATTTCGAAAACAATACCGAACTTGAATTCCAGAACGACAGCAATGCCGAACAGCTGATAATACTCAACAATCTCCGGGAACGTTTCGGGGAAATTCTTAGCATGCGGCTGCCGTTCAGAATCGCCACCGGCGTCAATATTCAGCCCACAGAAAATTTCCCCGGACTGGACATAAGCAACGGCGATGAGCGTTATATTCTGGCGCTACCACCCCGGTCGTACATCAACGACGATCTCGGACTCATAAATATTCCCGGAGAAGAAGTAGACAAGAGCATTCGCTACACCAAACGCGCCGCCGGAAATGAAACCGTATTTGATCTCTGGTTCCAGAATCAGATGGAGGAAATACCCGCGAGCGTATTCACAGGTGAAATAAACGATTACATCGACCGGGCGTACCTTGCCTGGCAAAGCAACAGATACAATCCCACTACCGGAACCTGGCGTATGCGCGACGAGCCCCGGCGTTTCAGAGAGGCAATTCTCATCAGCCTGCTTTCCGAAGCCTGGAAGCGAAACGAATACAACCGGGCATTTAACGAAATGCGAAACGCGGCCGACATATTTCCGCTGGAACTGAGCTATCGCTCCAGCGTATTCCTCGGCAATCTACGAAAGGTCACCAACGATCTTGATAACGCAGAACGGCAGGAAAGCATACGCATCAGCAATATGATAAACCAGGGCAATGCAATGGTTTTTATCAAGGAAGAACTCTTTCAATACGCCACCGACCGCAGAACGCCCAATCTTCTGAATAACCTGCTGAGATTTACCGAAAACCTCTCGCCCACGAATCTCACCGGGCTGGAATCTCTGGGGATATCCATGAATTATTATCTGGGGAAAAATAACGATGCGGAAATATCTTCCATTCTCGCCAGGTTCGAGGATCTGATCGAAGAAAAGGTTCTCCCGGACATCGCCCGGGTCGACGAAGGATTTTTCTTCCAGACCGAACCGGGAATCGCCGACAGCTACTACACCGTACTCGCCGCACAGACCTTTATCGCAGCGGGAGAACAGCGAAGTAACGAAAAATACGTGCATCTCGGGCGCAATATGCTTCTTTCCGTACTGCGGCTTGGCGACCAGATGGGATTTCTGCCTGCGAAAATCGAACTTACCGCAGGAGCGATTTCAGCAACCCTGGGAACCCTGCCTCCCGAGAATATCTATCACCTGATCCACAACAACCCCTACTATCCCAGGCACATCAGCCTGAGCAATGAATTCGGCGCGGGCTCCTGGATGTACAGCCTCATAGGCGAGTTCCAGCGCAACAGCAGCCCCGGAGAATTATCACTGAATTTTCAGAACACGCCCAGCAGAACCCATTACATCTTCTTCAGAAATATTCCTCCCATCGATCCTCTCAACGGGATGGAACTCTTTGGCATTATTTGGCGCAATGCCCCCGACTTTGAAATATATTCCAAAGGCAGGTACTATAACGCCGATAGCAGAACGCTGATGGTTAAATTCTTCGACGATGAAAGGAACCAGAAAATCAAACTGTATTATTGATTTCCATGCAAACCGACCGTGCCGGAGAAATATCCACAAAAAACCCGGAGCTTGAAATGCACAAAAACCCCATACCCTTTGAAACACTAAAACGGAAGACCCATTTTTTCTTTTTGAGACATGGCGAAAGCCAGGGCAACCAGCGGCAGATAATTCAGGGGCATCTGGATATGCCGCTCACCGACCGCGGCAAAGACCAGGCCAGATCCGCCGGAGAATTCTTTTCAAACAAGGGACTGAACCATATTCTTTCAAGCCCTCTTTCCAGGGCGACGAAAACCGCGAACCTGGTGGCTGAAGCATCGGGCATTGAAGCCGGAAACATGGAGCCAAGCAACGCTTTAAAAGAAATGGACACGGGAATTTTTTCGGGATTGACCACCGAAGAAATTCAAACCCGCTATCCGGAACAATGGAACGACTTTCAGCACAACAGCTGGGAGGCAGTTCCCTCGGCGGAAACTGTGGCGGCACTAATGGAGCGGGCGTTGTCGACCTGGTTGAGGATGATTGAACTTGCCAATAAAGGCAACGAAAAGATACTGGCAGTCTCCCACGCGGGAATGATACAGTGGATCTTCAAGCTCAGTTTCTCGGATCGTTGGATCAATTGGCTCCCGGTTACCAAGACCGCTAACTGCGGCATATACCACATAATCGTCACCCCGATCCCCCGCGACCGAACAGCAACGGAGCCGCGCAACGAAACAGCAACGGAACCCCGCGACCGAACAGCAACGGAGCCGCGCGACGAAACAGCGAAGAGCCCGGGCGACCAGACAGCGAAAGTGCCAAACGACCAGACAGCAAAGAGCCCGGGCTACTACGCGGAGTGGGTAAAAATTAACCACATCCCCTATTCATAACCCCGGACAGAGTCTGTAAAATTTTCCGTGTAAATGCCTGCCTTATTGATTTGAAAAGCACTCGGCGCATCACCGCTCGGCACTCGGCGCATCACCGCTCGCCGCGCGACGAAACAGCGAAGAGCCCGGGCGACCAGACAGCGAAAGTGCCAAACGACCAGACAGCAAAGAGCCCGGGCTACTACGCGGAGTGGGTAAAAATTAACCACATCCCCTATTCATAACCC
>JACSEG010000052.1_pt1 | contig 22001 bp, 13 predicted proteins | sample 8225521 | NCBI WGS metagenome assembly JACSEG01 (sample SAMN15705060, study PRJNA637333) | viral metagenome | isolation source: viral RNA from sea star tissue | host: Pisaster ochraceus | place: USA:Santa Cruz | collected 2018
TTGCTGTACAATTCCTATGGGAATTCTGGGAGAGCTGGTCATTGATGAATCTTTTTTTGTGAAAGAGACCCCGGATCGGAACAGTGCTTTTTCCATGCTATTTGGCTAGGTGCAGATGAGGAACTTGGATTTTTTTAGATTAAAAAAAAAATAAATGGCGGAGTACTGATTATTTAATTAAAAACGGACTGTCGATTGCAGTAACATGGCATCACGCAATGTTTTAAAGTGGGCAGTGACTGATAAGTTTCATGGTACCTCTATGGAACCAATTTCGGAGTAGTAACAGACAACAATCCCCTCACTTTTGTCCTTACCACTGCTAAGTTAGATGCCACAGGACATCGTTGGCTTGCTGCCCTGTCTGCTTATAATTTCACGTTTGGAGTACAGGAGTGGCAAGCTCAATGGTGATGCAGATGGTCTGTCCCGCCGCCCCCATCATGAGACCGCAGCTTATACACAGACTGTTTCTGTTGAAGCTGTAAAAGCTGTAGTAGGCTCACATGGTGTATACCTTGCCAACTCAGCTGGGTCACCAATCCCACTAGCAGAGACTTTGGCATTGCAAAGCACAGCTGTCACACCAGATATTGATAATCCTCCATTATGGCCAGGACAAAGTCCGATTCCTCAGGTGTCCACAGAGGAATGGAGGAAATATCAAAGGGAAGATCCCATTATTACAAGGAGGAAGGAAAATGTCCCCAAGGCAAGTTAAGAGTCATGAAAACCGTGACGTTGTCGCACTCCTACGGGATTGGGACAAATTTACTTTTCGGGATGGTGTCCTTCATCGCCAACGTACAGAAAAAGATGGCGGTGAAATTTTCCAACTTGTTCTTCCCAAGCTGTACAGAGTTGTTGCTTTCCGTTGTGTACATGATGAAGCCGGTCACTTTGGCCGTGAGCGGACTCTTGACTTGATCCGTTCTCGATTCTTTTGGCCCTATATGGCTTGTGATGTTGATAACAGGATCCGTTCATGCCCCAGATGTATAAGACGAAAGATGCCACCAGTTGCTTTAAGGACAGCCCCATTGGTAAGCATTACAACTTGTGAACCGATGGAACTGGTGTGCATTGATCATCTTTGCCTCAAAACAACTGGCGGTTCGCAAGCAGATATTTTGGTTATCACCGACCATTTTAGCCGCTATGCGCAAGCGATCCCAGTGCCAAATCAAAAGCTAAAACCACCGCCCGTGTACTGTTCGTTTCTTTGTCCATTATGGAATTCCAGGCAGACTCCACTCTGACCAGGGAAGAGGTTTTGAGTCGGATGTTATACACCAGTTGTGTAAAATAACCAGCATCACTAAGAGTCAAACATCTCCTTATCACCCCCAGGGCAATGGCCAAGTAGAGCGTTTCAATAGAACTCTACTTGAGATGTTAGGTACACTGCCAGAAGACAAGAAGTCAGTGTGGAAGAAGCATGTGGCCCCTCTCGTCCATGCCTATAACTCCACAAAGAATGATGCCACTGGTTTCTCACCATACTTCCTTATGTATGGTAGACATCCAAAACTTCCAGTCGATATCTTTCTTAGTTTAGAACCCAGAGAGTCTACGAAAAGAACTCAGGGCGAGTATGCACAGCAACTGAGACAACGCCTTGCTGATGCATACAGACTGGCTTCTGCTCACTCTGAAAAGGCCAGCTCCCGTAATAAGGCTCGTTATGATATACACACGAGAGCTGCCATTCTCCATCCCGGTGACAGAGTTCTGGTTAAGGTTGTCGCTCCCACTGGTAATTACAAGATTGCTGACCGGTGGGAAGAACATCCTTGCAAGGTGATTAAACAGGTAAACCCTGATATTCCTGTGTATGTAGTGCAACAGGAGCAAGGTGGAGGTTCTACTCGAACACTTCATAGAAACTTGCTCCTGCCCTTCAATTCTTTGCCACTCCCTGAACTTACTCCTACTGAAGGTGCAGTGAGCAAGGCAAAACAGACACAGGAACCCCAACCATCCGAGTCTGATTCTGAGTCGGATGCACCCATGGCAGAAGACTCAGTGTCACATGACGATGAACCCTCTACTAGTGGTCCCCAGGTTTCCCCTAGACACAGACCCCACAGAAACATTAAGCCCCCTAACCGTCTGTGCTTTTCACTTCAACATCATAACACCACTCCAGAATGGAAGGAAAAGGCAGAATTTCTTCAATCTTTTATGATTAATTTAAGTACAGCAATTAATAAGTATGCATGTGTTGCTGCAATGTCAGGCATTATAAGTGCAAAATAGAGCGATTTTTAAACTTATACATTTTTTTTCTAGGCATGCTACTTGCGCGCATAGAACTGCGTAGTGATTGTTTAAACTTATGTCGGGACGACATTCAGAGAGCAGGTGTGCGTGTAATGGGATGAAATTGCAGGCCCCCCTATTTTTTGTAACTCCTAGTTTACCTAGTCCACCTCTGACTAGGGCGAGTCTAGTGGTGGGTGGTTGCCTGGTGGTGCGTATTGAGTGGGTGATTGGTTGCAGCCTATGCAACCAATCACGGCGCATTGAGGAAGAGATGTCCATATGTCAGTGACCATCCCCAAGAAACTGTTTGGCCACTTGGCTGCTGGACTCCGACAGAAGAAAGTTGTAAGATTTAACCCTCCCAGTTTCTTCAGTTTATGCACTTTGCCTCTGTCGGGATATCTGCGTTGACTAAGAGATTTAGTGATTGATTAATTTGTTTCATAATAGTACTTGTTAAAAGCTTTTATGAGCGTAAGAGACAAAGAATAGTTTTGTATTATAAGTTTCATTGATTTTAGTTAAGTGCATTTATCTTTCTCTTGGTTTACTGAAACTAGACTTTTTAGTCAGTGATCATTTGGATCATAGTTTTGCTCTATGATTTTGATTTATCTTTGATTTTACTTCCTTATTTTTTAATCTTTTGCATTTACTTTTATTTTAGACTTATTGAAAGTCTATTCCAAATCATTTTTGTATTTGTTAAAGTTAAAGCAATTCCAGTGTTTTTCATTGTTCATTCTATCATCCTTATTTCATGGAAGCAATGAGTCATTGTTCCATGAAATGTTCTTATCCTTACTACACACTGTGCAAGGAGTGTCACTTATTTGGTTTAATCCTTGACTGTCCATCATTTAGCCTTGGGCACTGGTCTGGGTAGAAGGTGTGACATTTTTACACCTATGGAGACTGCGCTGACCAGTGTAGGATAAACTTTCCCACAGTCATTATTTCTTTACACATTATTTTTAAAGATAGGCTAAGTGGATTATTTCTTGTTAAAGGATTATAGGCTTTTAGTAATAAGTATTTAATTTTAGTATAGTTCATAATTATTTGAATGGCATTGGATTAATTTTACACTTGGCTGCTGGACTCCGACAGAGGAAAGTTCTAAGATTTAACCCTCCAAGTTTCTTCGTTTTATACATTTTGCCTCTGTCGGGATATCTGCGTTGGATTGCGCCAGCCCAGCTTCTACATCACAATTATTTATATTTTCATCCCCTGTCCTGCTCTAGGCCAATTCCTATTCAAGAGAGCCAGCAGGACAGCGTGACTTCAAACAACAAAGTTCAAATCATCAATTGCGTCTTCATCATTTAACTGGTTGTACTGGAAACAGTAATCCTGTCCCCTGATCAAGGACAAGGAACTGTTTCCACATCACTTCAAGCCCCTATCTTCTTCATTGTCCCCGATTTTCTTCAAGTTCATCATTCTTCATCATCCCAGTTCACCATCAATTCCTGGAGTTCGTCCACACACCGCCACATCCATCCACCGACAGATAGGCCATTCTTTCTCTTATATTTGCATTGTTGTTAAGTTTACTATTATTGCTAGTCTGGATAAGAATAAACCACTTCTTTAACTTTTACAACACATGTCAGCGTGTCCATTGTAAAATGTATTATGTCTTAGCACAGAGTGGATTAAACTGCACTCGAACCTGTTACATATCCTTGCCTTCATTACATTTGTCCTTAGAGACTGGTCTTGTGCTGCAGTAATCAAGCCCTCTGTTTCCTTCTTAAGTTTAACGCTCTTTCTCTTCGTGACACCATCAAAAAAAAAATCACACCATTTCGCCATGCCTTACCTGTTAAGTAACAGTTTGATTTTAGCGTGTGATACATTTCTGTGAAGAACCAAATCACTTTTTAATCACCCAATTTTCTTAGATAGAGACCATTTTGACTAAATAAAATCAATTCATGATGAGCCCACATGTCTCTTTTTGCTCAATCAACCATTTCTTTGAATAACACCCTTTGTTCACACAACTTAGCAAAGCTAAGTAATTGCTGTACAACTCCTATGGGAATTCCTGGAGAGCGAGTCAATGCTGGATTATGTTAGTGAAAAACAAACCCCGGATAGTGATAAGACATTTGGCATGCTATTAGGCTAGGTGCAGTTGTGGAACTTGGAATTTTGTAGATTTTGTGAAAAAAAAATGGCAGATTACCGACTTTTTAATTAAAAAATGTTACTCAATAAGTGAGCGATGGTGTCAATGAGTGTTCCAGGACTTGCTGCTGGCAACTTCTTCAGTGCATCTCAAGAACCGACCATGAAGTGGTTTGCTCTGCCAATCTTGATGTCTTTCCTCTTTTTTTGCCTCTTGTACTCCTTCGGCCCAGCTTCGCCTGCCTTCGTGTACTTCTGCGCAACTTTCAACAAGTTCTCCTCAGTCCTCCTAATATGACAATGTAAGCTCCTGCGCCTCGATGTTGACACTGTCTGCCACACTTAGTAACCCCCTATTGCCCTCTGACCTCGGAAGATAAAGTCTGCTCACATTCGCCCGCGGATGAAGCATACCATTCATGGTCATCAGTTTTCTCATTCTCCTGTCCATGACATCTAGATCTTCCTTAGTCCACTTGACAATACCCGCACTATACCTCATCAAAGACACGGCCCATGTGTTATTTGCCTTAACCATATGTTCCCCCTGTTCAGTTTGGACTTCAAACATTTCTTTACCTGTCTGATGCCCTCAACCTCACCTTTGATTCCTCGTGAAGGACTTGGTTCGATTCAAGTACACCAAGATACCGATAACTCTCTTCCTCACCCAAAGCCCTCATCTGTGCACCATCTGGCAGAACTATATCGTCGGAATGTACCCTCTTTCCCCTCTTCATGGTCATTGAAGCAAATTTCTCCAGGCCAAACTGCATCCCGATGTCATTGCTGAAAATCCTGACAGTCTGCACCAAAGAATCGATCTCCACCTCAATCTTTGCAAATCGTCCATAAAAAGCAGATGGTTGATCTTACATCGGTCCGTCTTCATTTTATAACCTGCACTCACCTTCCTCGGAATCATCGACAGGGGCATCAGTGCCAGAACAAACAGGAGCAGAGACAGAGGGTCAACTTGGAAAATCCCTCTTCTTATGCATATCTTGCCCAGACTAGCAATAATTGGCCGTCAGATTAGTTCGCCATGTCTTCATGCTCTCACCTAGAAGACGTTTTACTGCATCAGCCACTCCAACCATATCCAGGCATTCCATTATCCACGTGTGCGATACCATGTCATACGCCTTCTTGTAATCGATCCACGCCATTGCCAAGTTCATCTTTCTGCTCCTGCAGTCCTTCAGTACAGCCTTATCGATGATAAGTTGATCGTTCGTACCTCTGGACCGCTTCTTTCAGCCTTCTGCTCCTCTGGAAACAATTGCTGGTCATCCATATGACGATAGAGGTCTTCTGCAATCATACTGGTCAAGAGTTTATACATCACAGGTAAGCACGTGATTGGTCTATAGTTACTAACAATGTTACCTTTCTTGACATCCTTCATGATCAGAACCGTTCTTGCCTCAGTCATCCAACATGGGACCTTACCATGTCCTAGACAGTCTTGCAATTGTAGGGCCATTCGCTCATGCAAAGTGCGGAAGTTCTTCAACCAGTACCCATGCATGTGGTCTGGACCAGGGGCTTTCCAATTTGGCACTTTCTTTACCTGTCTCTTTACCATGTCCACATCAATCTGGAACCCTTTTTGCTGTTGTAGGCCTTTCAATTCATCTAGCCATTCCGCTTGTCGATTGTGCTGTACTGATTGGTCCCAAATACCACCCCAGAAAGTTCTTGCCTCTGTTGGTTTTGGGCCCACTTTTTATTGTCAGCCTTCCCGTCCAATTCCTTAAACAACTGACGCTGATTGGTGTTAAATAAACTATTCTGATGAAACTGCTTAACTCTGTCATCATACCTCTTTACTTTTGCAGCCTTAGCCTTAGCTTCAGCGCATTGCCATAGCGGTGCTGAAGGACGAGAAGAGTCACTTGAAGATGGTACTGAGCATGGTGTCTGAGCTGGAGACAGCCCTACGTTTCTTCAAGTACTTCAGTAAACACAGTGATCAGATGAAGTTTGATCTGGCCCAGGCCGTGGTCGAGGCAAGGTAAGGGGACAGACATCCAAACTTCAACGTTCAGCCTTTTAGAATTTGGTTTCTTCTTGAAGCCTTTCAGATCTTCGGTTCCATCCTGAAGTCTTTCAAAAGTTTATTTCCTTTCTGAAGTCTTTTAGAACTTTGATCGGATGAAATTTTATCTGGCTCAGGCAGTGGTAGGGGCAAGGTAATATCATACAGTCTTATATAGCGCACAAATCTTTCAATAAATTACTCCAGGGGCTTGAAAAACAGAACAATTTTTAAGATAAAAATTTAGTTTATTGAATGATGAGACTGATTGATGAAGCACCTTTTAAGGATTAACAAGGTGCTGCGGCTCATTCAGCAGCCATTGCCAGAAATACCGGGGCAAACCCCGTCTCTTAGCAATAAGTGTAACTGGGTTCCTTGACGTATGTTACATAACACATTGGACCTAGGGCTTTACGCCCCATCCAAAGGACGGAGCAACAATGGTTAAGTGTCAAAGACTTGAATTTGAACCAACGCTACGCTCATCAGAAACATCAGAGCTTGAGTCTGGTGCTCTTAACCACATGGCCTCGACACGGTTATAAACTTTCCACGTCCTTTCATGTTAAAGTTTTTGGAGTAGCTTCTTAGTAACAAAAAATATCAAACCAAATTATACAACTTTTTTTAAAATCTATTAATTTATTATTTATTTACTTCCATTTTTTCTATCCTGGGCTGACAATGCTCTGATCTTCTAAGTCAGGCCCAGTACCCCGTTGGACAAGCAAGGCATCAAGACGAGGAAGAAAGAGTCTTAAGAGAACGTCAAGATCAAGAGCGAGATGCACTCAGGCAGAAACAGATGGAGGAACATGTAAAGAGCAAGCCTTTTTTTAACATTTGGTACAATCTGGGCACAAAAACCAAACAGTGATGATTCTTTTTTAGGGAGAGACCATAATTTTGCAGGGCTACCAGAAGAAAAATGTAAGTCAATTGTTTCTTGAACTATTTTGTTTTTGGTCTAATATTATTAAACAGCTACTCGAGCAAATGATTCTTAATGGTAATGCTAGTAAAATGTGTTTATAATGTGTTTGTTTATAACTTAATAGTTATTTTAAAAATACCGTTACACTGCTGAATTTTCATATATTTTTCGATCAAAAAATTAGGCCCCAATCTCAAGGTTTTGAAAAACTAGCTACACCTCTGCCACTGATGGCATGCGTCAAAAATAACAAGTCTTTGACGTCATGTGTAGGATGTTGAGTTGTTATACCTCCATGTTGCAACAAAGCAGCTATACAAAATGGAGCGCCCTTATATGACGCAATAGGAGTGATGATGTAACAGAGCTTTTCACAAATCTTTCTGAAGTAAAGCACAGAACAAGGGTGTTCAAAAATTATCATGTTTTTTTTTTTACTTTTAAAATCTGTAAATCTCAAGTGAACTCAATTTCCTTATTGATTGGAAACATTTTAAATGAATTTCAGCAAAGATGAGTTGTATCCGTTTTTTGTTTGAGCTGGTCTTTAACGATTAACCTCTTTTGGTAGCACTGTTTTGTACTTTGTACAGTTTTGCTTGTTTTGATCAATGCCATTTTCTTGTGTAGTTTGTATTACTTGATTCCAGATGGCCCGTCAACAAAAATTGGAACAGTGAAGTAAAGAGCAGATGGAGAAGACAGCTCAGTTCATCGAGAAAACCAAAAACATCCTTGTGGTTACTGAACCCGAACCTGTCCGCAAAGGAAACGGTGGTAGGCGTGGAAAGGTTGGACAAATTTGATTTCAATTATTTATGAAACAAATGCTCTTTGGAACTTCTTTATTTATTCATGATTACTTTGACCTACATTAGTCCTTTATTTCTGTATAAACCGAGACAAATATTTTATTCTGAGGTTTATAGAGAATATATAACACAACAGTTTAATGTAAGATTATTAAACTTGTATGAATAACTATTACAAAAATATTTATGAGGCTGAATTAGTTACGATTGAAATAGCAAAATAATTTGAAAGATTCTCTGGATCATATCAAACAGTGTAATTAATCATCATAGATGATTCTATGAATAATCATGGATGATTCTATGGATAATCATGGATGATTCTATGGATAATCATGGATGATTCTATGAATAATCATGAATGAGTCTATGGATAATCATGAGGCATTAATACTCATGAGGTTGAATTACTTATGATAGAAATCCAAGGGCGAGATATATAGCGAGGGCAGTGACAGTGAGATGGACACAGGAGAAGCCAAACCCCAAAAGAAGCAAAAGAAGCAGCGAAGTGACAAAGAAGGAGACGGCAATGGGAAACGAGAAAATAAGGCAAAGAAAAGAAAGTTAGAAATATACTAACAAAGAAACTTGTAAAATTTATTAACAAATTTTTCAGCTATGACCATTGGAACACGAGAAATTTTCAAAAACTGAGTCAGGGCAAAAGTGTTAAGGACGTTAGTAGGTTTGTTGATTTGGTTATTTTCCAGTAGAAAAGATTCCTATGAAATAGGAGGGTGGAAGTGTCTCAAATCTCATGTCAAAACTGATCATGAAAGTAAGAAAGCAGAAGTCCAAAGAAAAACTTTCAGATATAAAATTATTTTGAAGAGTGTCTCCTTCACACAAATGAACTATTTACTTTATCTTCTCATTAAACCAAATCTCGTAAGACATGAGAAGGTGAGGAATCGGCCCTGCACAAGCGCAAGGAGCGCAAGTCTGGCGAGAGCGGAGCATCTCGCAGCCGCAAAGGGATCCGAGAATCCCGGATTGAAGAGGAGAAGCCTGGCAAGTTTAAGTCCAAGGCTATCGTGTCTTCTAGTAAGTCGGACTCAGAGGGAGAGAGGCTTCAGATTAATGAGACCAGGTCAGTTCATTTCAGGTTTTTTCTATCTCTCTCTATCAAAGGGACACATTGGGCACTCTGGGATATAAAAAATATTTGTTTTGAAATGAATGTGGTTGGAAAAGTATTTCAAAAGTAGACTACAGTGATTCGCATAACTATTCCTCGAATTTGTGCGGGTTTTGTGTAAACAGAACGAAGTCTTCTGTTTTCTAGGACCGAAGTTTTGACTCTACAAAATGGCAGTTTGTATGTTTCGTTTGTTGTATTTCAAAAGGCAAACTTGTCAATCACAACTTACTAATGACAAAACACATCATTAGGACACCAGACCAAGTAATTTATGGCTTGATGTCATTCTGCTTAGAAAAATTGATATTCTTATGAAGTTTTACAAAATTACATCCTCTTTAATGATGGCATTCATTATTTTATTTCCTTTTTATTTTGGTGACAATGAGGAAATGTCCTGTAGTCAGAAACCGTCACCGTCTAAGAGTCGTGGTTGCATCCACCGTATCGCCTCGGACTCCAGCGACTTCGATGAAAAGAAGTCAAGATCCGAAGGTAAAGATTAAGCTTCTGGGTCTGAGTCTCAGGGGGAGAGTAAACCTTGTAGCAAGGCACTTCAGTCAAACAGTGATGAGGAATCAGGGGGTGAGGGTCAGAGGTCAGGTAGCGAAGCACAGGGGTCAGGCAGTGAGGGTCAGAGATCAGATGCTGAATCAGGGAACGAGGAGGCAGCATCTGAAGGAGAGGGGTTCGACGGGGAAGAAGCAGGGTCGGACGGAGCGGCGTCTGGTAATGAAGGGGTCACTGACTGAGGAGACCTCCTGTCTGTCAACTTCCATTGGACTATCCACCAGATGCCAAGTGTCAGTGGCTGAAACACTCGCAATCAGACGTCAGGGTTCAGATTATTTTCAGTAAGTTCAGATTGGAAAAACTTGGCGGGTAGCTGCACATCTGACTACCTCAAGGTCAGAATCTTTCTCCTTAAGATTTAAACAACTTGTGAAATATATTTCAAATGTTTCCCATTGAATTTGATTGGCTGAGAGAACAATCTCTTATAACCTGCCCACACTTTTATTGTTCACAAAAGCAATTTTCAATCAATTTGTTCTAGAGACAATCTCAGAATGCTGAAATGATCTTAGATTTTTTATTTTAAAAATGTTGATAATTGTTTTGCAAATCCACTTATCAGTGAACTAATGTTTACATTGTTTCCCACTTCTTGAAGAAAACGTTTTTTAAAGATCTTCAGATGTATTTTTGACAATTCTTGAGTTGATTGTCTTATTTACAGCTGAGTGATTTGAGGACAGGCCAGAGCGTCAACCTGTGCAGCCAGCTTGGCCCAATCGACCGGTCAACCATCGGGAGTGAAGTCCTGCGGGAGTTTGTCTCTGATGACTCAATCTCCTTCCTAGGATACTCAGCTTGTTATACGGTGTTGCCATGGATCCCTGACTCTACATGTTTGTTGAGAAATGGGTGCCTTCATATTCACTACCTTATGGAGACCGAGAACAAAACAGAAAAGGAAAAACAAAGGGTCTCCATAGGGAAATTCTAAAGACAGCGTTGCTCCACAAGGAATTTTGTGTACAAAGTCTATGGGAGGTTCTTAACTACAGGGACAAAGGAAAGACCAAAAGATGTCTCCACAGGGATGCAAAAATAGGAATGTGTGTTAAATCTCGGTGTAGGCAGTAAAAGCACCTTATTTTCCTTCATACTTGACGCAGCTTATCTGACTTCCACAGATGCAACAAAATCACTGCATCTTTTCTAATGGTGTGTCTTATCTGGAATCACTATAGATCATTGTGATGATCATTGTGTGAAATTAAATTAATCCTCTAAAATTAGCCTTTCATTTGCTCACGGTAATGTTGTCGTACTATTGAAAATAACGCAGTGTGTAGTTATAACGTGCAGTTTTTAAGGTTTAGCGTAGTTTTAAGGTAAGCAGCTGTATATGAGATTGGACCTTTAGCCTAATTTCATGAAGCCTGTTATAGCACACACAAAATGCTATGCACGCAGTAAAAAATTGCTGAGCAGAAAAAGGTTATCAGCCAAAAGGTCATAGTAAAGGTTGCTACGCCTGGTACCTAATTGTTCAATTATCTGACTTTCAAATGTGCAACATCACTGCGTCTTATCTAATGATAGACCTTATCTGGTATCACTATAGATCATTGTGATGATAACTATGTGAACTGAAATTTATCCTGTGAAATAAGCCTTTCATTTGCTCAGGGTAATGTTGTCACATTAATTAAAATAACGCAATGTGTCGTTATAAAGTGTAGTTTTCAAGGTTTAGCATAGTTTTAGGGAAAGCGTCTGTATAAGAGATTGAACCTTTAGCCTAATTTCATAAAGCCTGTTAGCACACAAAAAATGCTATCTGCAGTATAAAAATGCTGGGTAGACTCAAGTTATGATCTGCCAAAACATCATGACGACTGGTACCTAACTTATATTGTACTTATCATCACTGTGATATTCCCTTTTTTTTCTTCTTTTTTTCGTCTACATAAAGGTTGCAATAAAGATTACGCTGACATCAGAGACTGGAATCATCCAGTCATTGAACAACGCTTCCAGCACCTGTTATAAAACAACTCTCTTCTGTGCTTTCAACAATCATTGTCAAACTGACGTCCCATGGCAGTACCTGATGCTTTTCTTTAGTCAACTCAAACTTGAATCCGATCTGCAATGCACGAAGGACTTCATTGAGGTAAGAACAGGGTTTTACCATTAATTTGTCTCCAACTGATTAGACTGCTGGAAAAAATGTCTTTTGATTTCAATTGTAAGATAGAATCAGATGCGCACTGTATTTGTTAATCTTGTTGGTGAAGGCATGGAATCAAAATTGCAACTGCTTTCCCACAGAAGGTCTGTAGCCAGCCTCTGTCTTTTACACGGATGTTTGCAAGGTAAACGTGCTACCTGTGTGTCCGACCTGGTTCCTCCTACCAGGATGTTTGAGTGTTAAACCAGGCTTTCTGCTTGTTAATCTTGCTTGGCTGAGATGTAGAACAAAAAGCAATCCAACAGCTTTATTCCATGTACATCTCTTTGGAACTCCTTACCTGTTAAATCAACATTTCTCTTCATCCTACAATCTAAACTGATTTCAGACGCCAATCCTCCTTTAGCTCCCTGAGTTATTCACACATTGAATGTTTTTTATCTTGTAGTAACCCCCAATACCAAGAGTGGCTTCTAGCCTTGTTTTGGGCAAACGTGCTTTGAAGTTATTAAAAAACACAAGGTCGTAACCTGATAGGTCGAAAGGTCATATCTAACACGCTATAGCAAGCACACATTTTGCTCCACGTGATAAGGTCATATCTCTTTTAATTGTTTTTTGCCTTCACTTATTGCACTACCAACAAAAATTTCAATTGCAACCTGGCTCCACTGACATAGTGAAATCTTTTCTTTCTTTATGTGTGTTCAGACTCGGGACGTGATACCCAAGAAGCGTCTGTCTTCTGTGGGGATGCAAATACTTTCACTTGGATCACCGAGGGGAGTGAAGTCATCGCAAAATTCCAAACAGACGACGAGTGGTGCTTCCAAGGTTGCAGAGAGCTCGAGAGAAAGAGACATTTTCCTGTAAAGTGTTGGACATCAGAGTGGTTGGACAACGGCTTTTTCTATGTATGAACTGAATTATGGCTATCAGTACAAAATTACTACTAGTACAAGTAGTGGTCAGCCTACATGTCTTTATTTTTGGTACAGTTTATTATTTGCTTGTCATCAAACCAGGTTCATATTGTAATATTAATAATAATAATAACTATGTAGATTACTTTAAATGGAATGCATGGGGGTGTTGACTTCAGTTTGTCTTGTGGGATTTGACTTGGAGGCATGGGTTTGTTAGTTTGTTGTGTGAATGATGATGATTAGTGGGCCCTGTGTGTTAGTTAACTTATGCCTTCTTGCCCATCCAGTGTCATGTTATTCTATGTTCTCCGATCACGCATTCATGCATTTGCTTTCTTCGAGATAATAATTATTTGGTAGAGACTGAATATCTAGGAGTTGCCTTCATTTTTAATGACATTTTATCGACATACTTGCATTGTATAAGATAATTAAATGTACATGTATGTGTTTTATTTTCTGCCTGCACAACTCTCAACAGTTTGTGCAGGTGTTTACAGAGAGAATAAATCCTGGCCAGATCCACAGTCAACATCCAATAGCTGGATACACCTGTGTAGGGCGTCACTTTAATCTTTCTAATTACTTCAATGATTTTACAGGGCTTTATGAGGCATTAGGAAACCACAGAGACTGTTCGTCTGAGTAGGGAGAAGCTATGGATAATGTGTCTCCAGACCATTCAACCCCGTGGACTAAACATCCAAGAAGGAAATGTCTAATACCCTTTTGTCTTTGCCTTCTCCTTTTTACCACAGATAGGACCCCTCTAATCTGCCTCATTCACTAATCAATTACTGTTCTCTCCCTCTTCCCATCATTTATTTTATACTTCTTGAGGCTTTGCATGATGAGGTATCAATGTATACTCAGTTTGCATTAACACCGTATGTATATCTACTAGCTATGTAGATTTGTTCTTAAAGAACTAGGTCTTGCTTTTTGAACAGTTTTTATTCTACTGCCGCAGAGTAGATTTGGAAATCAGGAGACTACTTCGGGAGACTACTTAGTTCTGAAAAGAACTGTCCAGCTTATTAGCTACTACCTGGGCGATGGGTAGGAAATCGGCCAGGACTACTACTTTGGCTTCATAGTGGATCGGATCGAGGGGACTTCTCAATATTAACTTTATTGCCGCGGAGTGAGTTCTTAATTGGTCTCAACAATAGACTCTAGTCATCGTCTCCTGATGATGAGACGATGACTAGAGCAAGCTCCCGATTTCCAAATCTACTCTGCGGCAGTAGAATAAAAATAAAATAAAAAGCAAGACCTAGTTCTTTAAGAACAAATCTACATAGCTAGTAGATATACACACGGTGATTACTGCAAACCTAATATGCATAATTTATTTTCTTTTGTATTCATTCCTCTTGTGGTCAAACGAGCCCCTCCCCATACCCCCACCTCTTTTTGTTACCCTCCTTTTTGTTCATCCTCCTGCTTTCTCTGTGTGCTTTCATCTCTAACGTATATCACCACTCCACTTTTTATGTTAGTAGTCTTGTTATTTGCCTTCAAGAAAGACTCTGCTAGGGTCGAAACGTCAGGCCACTATCTATTTTTGTGTGTGTAGTAGTTTTTCCATGATTTGAGCCAACTTGTAATAAGTTTTTTGCTGAAGATGTTTTATCCATGCATATTTGTATATAGAAGAACTGATTTAATGTCTGGTCATATTGTTACTTTCAGTGGATATATTTATATAGTGCATTTTTCTTACTTTTTGAGGGACTGTTTATGTATAATTTTTTTTGTGTATGAATCTTACAAGTAAGTGAAATTGTGAGTTTGAGGTGCATATTTAGTTTGAAGGTATAAATCATTGAATATCATAAATAAATGTAATTTTCATAAATCCTTTCTAGGTCGCACTTGTTTGTTTTTATGAACCACTCAGGTCTCGTGGTCGTAAATTAGGAAACCCAAGTGCGCCCTCAATGTTCAATTGTCTCCTCCAACTTGGTTGTTAGAATATTTATAGTGAAAAGTTAAGTTTGAAGTCTCGACCTTTAGGGTCACTCTCTTTTTCATTTTAGCTTTAAGCAAGAGAGATCTAGAGCACATTTATTTTCTCTTGTTATTTTTCTTTATTTTGTACGAAGCATGACTCTGGCCATGCTCCAAATGCATTTCAGTAGGGAGGGATAGGGTCATACAGCTATTTGTGAGTATCTGTATCTAATCATAACTTTATTTCAGTAATAATTTTTAAATAGAAGGCTGGCCTCCTTCCCTTGTCTCTACATTAACTTTTACTTAAGTGAGGAGGGTCCTCATAAATTCCCTCATCTCTGCCAATTGCTTTGTTTTGCTTTGTTAATTGACTTTATATTTATAATATTGTATTTTGTTATGTTCCCTTTGGTGGAGAATTACAAGATGAGCGAGTACCTGCATTTCTGTTTCCATTTTGGAGTAATTTTTTGTCTCTGAGTTAAGCGGGTAGTCTGCTCCCCTCTCTGGCAGTTAGGGATGAGCTGTAACAATACGCTGAGCCACTTTTTGCAGCTCTTACATCCTTTTAAAGAATCTTTTGCAAAAAAGTACAATCCCTGCACAAATAAGCAAAGAGTAAAAATGGCATCTGAAAAACTGTGGTTAATTAACCACTAATTAGTGAGCCAAATTAGCCAGCTTCTATTCATAATGAAGAGTACAAATTCTTTTCAGAAAGGTAGTTGACTCAAAAGCACAGGCATTATAAATGGAAATGGTGTCTGTATATAGTTGTGGCTATTTTTGAGCTGCCTTATTTGGGTCACTAATTAGTGGTTAAATACAGTTTTACAGATGCCATTTTCCATCTATAGCAGGTACAATGCACATGCGGTTGAGTAAACGACCTTTAAAAAAAAATTGTATCCTTCATTATCAGTAAAAAATATTTTAAAAATAGCCAAGGATCTTGAAGACTGTTATAACCTGGGCACACCACTTTTTGAAGTAGCTTAATTGGTCCAGTAGTTAGTGGTTAATTAATTACAGTTATACAGACGCCATTCTCCATCTATAAGACGCAAAATTGCCCATGCACTTTAATTAGTCAACTGCCTCTTTGAACTGCTGGTTCAATCTGAGTTCGATCGGAGACGAACAATATTCGAACTGCTCAAAATGCTCTGACATAAATTCTGTACTAAGACAAATGGGTGTTCTGAAGCAGCCAGTTCAATCTCATAAAACGAGTGTTACACTGGGCACCAAATTTGGGAGTTTGTTAATATTTGGGTCCACTAATCGGCTGTTAACTAACAACATCTACGCAGATGTCATTTGTGTCTCACGTACATTTGCTTTATGCGGTTGAGTAATAACTACCTCTAAGAATGTACTCTTCGTTATAAGTAAAAGTGTAAGTTTAAGCCCAGAATCTTGAAAACTGTCAAACTGAACACACCAAATTTTTCAGCTGGCAAATTTAGTCCATTGATTAATTGTTAGTATTTCAGTTACACACGCCATTTTTCATCCATAACACGCACAATTACATAACACGGTTGAGTAAACTATTTTTCTTTTCGATATTGAATATTTTATTGGAAACAAACACAATTGGATGCTTTCATATAAAAATATTTAAAAGGTACGACAAGTGGTTAAAGAAAAATATTAGTTGTTGGGAAAAAAATATTGATGTTAATATAAAATGTATTTTTATTATTCCAACGAAAAACTACAAAAAGGAATACAAGTTTTTGATAAGTTCAGGAGTCCCATTTATGGCAATAGTGAGAAAGAAACCTGCTCTGAGACTATCGTTGCAAGAGTAGTTCAATTTGAACACTTCCAATTTAATTTGTTAATTTAATTAACGTAAAGGTTGTCGATTACAAATTTAAGATTGACAACATATTTTGAATGACGAAATGGGTTAAATTTGTCTTTGTGTAAACGTGGGCAGTTTTCAGATTACGATAACATGCATATTATTTTACTTTTACTGATCTAATCCTAATTACTGATATCAGAAAAGATAAAAGATGACAAGTCTCTGAAATGTTTGAAGTACCCCCCCCCCCCTTCGTTCGCACTTACTTTGCTGACGTTAATGACGTCGCATTCTAGTGACGTAATTTTTACTTATAGAGATCACTGGTCACATAGCTTATTCTATTGTACAGCGCCCTCACAGCAAAAAAACTAGCGTTTGGAATTTTCGCGGGGTTTCTCCAGAATTATTTTGCTTTACGAAGACAAGATGACACCTCGGGTTTCTGTCTACGTTTTTGCTGTTGTTCTTCTTCTTCTTCATTTTGAATGCAGCCTTCGAATGATTGAAAATGTAGGCACTGCATGTGTGCGAATGTTCAGGTAAATATCACTTTATTCTACTCTTATTCTACGGTTTATCATGTTCGTTTGTGCAAATAGGTTTGTTTCTCTACGGACAAGGTTACTATCATACAACTTTTGGGAGAAAACAAACACTAAACAGTGACGGCAGCAACGTTTGTCAGTGAAGACAGTGGCGAGAATGCTAATATTAGTCAAGTCGGGAGCACTCATTCTGGTTTAGTCTGGTTTGGAAAATATGTCTGCAGCACAGAATAATATATCTTTAGTCATCTCTATCATCATCTATAAATTCCAGTTCTCAGACATTTTGTGAACTAAATCAACAGTTCAGTTTTCGGTAGGTTTCTTCTGATCTCTGACTCTGCTCTGGTCAGTCCCTCCTGCTACCAATTGCCCACTTGCCACTTGTGTGCATATACCATTCTACATTGAATTGCCACAGTCCTAAAGAAAAAGTTATACTTAAAAATCTGTGTCTGCAGTTCTTCCCAGAACATAATTATTTCCAAACTTTTTATATGTGTTCTTCTGAATTGTCTTTGTCTAGTCATGCCTACTGGCACAGCTATTTCTTCATGAGCTTGTGCTGTGTGTGTCGCCTCTACATCCCATGGCCCATGAAAAGGTACAATTGAGTATTATTAAAGACAGGATTGGTAGATCTGGTAGAAGAGAGAGTTTATGAACTAAATCAACAGTTCAGTTTTCAGGAGGTTTCTTCCCATATTTTGGTAGTCAGCTTGAAAAGCCATATGGAATTCACCCCTTGTTCCAGGGCTTGGATTTGTTTGGGAAATCCAATTTGTTTGTATCTGAACAAGCACTGACACAAGTGTGATTTCATTTGTCTTATGGGGTGGGTAGTTCATTTACAGAGTTACAGTGTACAAGATATAACAGATTGACTCAAAGTTAACAATGGATTTATATCTTTCTTCCTCAAGTTACTACTAAGTGACGTTCAGTACTAAGTGATGTACATTTTGTATAATTTGCAACTGACAAATTTTAGACCTTCAGACTGGTCTGGACATTAGTTTACTGGCCTGACTCTAAAATTACTGGCCTCTATAAGATCTCTATAAGATATTCTCTTGAAATCTAACACTTCCGAACTTAATTCTTGACGCTTGTTAAACCCTCGCCAATATTTGAAGTTTATTGATAATTTCCTTAATGAATCAAGTCTTATATCAGTGGGATCTTGTTTGAATACTTGATTGCAAGATCACTTCAGATCATAACATATGCGACGCAGGCTGATGGAACCACATTTAAAGTGTCCTTTTGTGTTGTTATGATAACAAGACCAGTCTGTTCTGTGAGGTCTGCATCACTGGACCGCTAGGCCACAACACTCCACTAATTATTGTAGAACAGGACAAGGGATGAAGGCATAGTCAGATTAAGGGTCAGGCTCAATCCAGATTGGATTTCGAGCAGCGGGGGCAAACTTATAATTTCAAAATCTGTTGGAGTTAAGTGACTGAGTGTAAAAAAAACTTGATTTGGTCAGACGTCGTCACTGATCTCTGGTCAGTCCCTCCTGCTACTACTTGCCACTTGTGTGTGCATTTACCATTCTATCTTGACTTGCCACAGTCCTAAACAAAAAAGTTACACTTGCAAAATCTGTGTCAGCAGTTTCTTCCCAGAACTTAAATATTTCCAAACTTTTCATTTGTGTTCTTTTGAATTGTCTTTGTCCAGTAGGCACAGCTACTTCTTCATGAGTTTGTGCTGTCTGTGTCGCCTCTTCATCCCACGGCTCATGAAAAGGTATGATTGAGTATTATTTAAGGTATAAAACAGGATTGGTAGATCTGGTAGAAGAGAGAGATTGTGACCTAAATGAACAGTTCAAGTTTCAGAAGGTTTCTTCTTCCCGATATTTTTTCCTGAGGGTAGTCAGCTTGAAAAGCCCTGTGGAATTCACCTTTTGTTCATTGGCTTGATTTTGTTGGGGAAATCCACAAGAATGCAGGGCTTGCATGTTGCTTAAAATATGCACAAAATATGCACTACACCGTTACAAGACCAGAATCAAAGAGAGAAATCCTGTATCTACATGTACATAGTTTAACATGTAAACTTTTTTGATCTGAACATGCACTGACACAAGAAATATTTCATTTGTCTTATGGGCTGGGTAGTTCAATAACAGAGTTAGAAGATACTTAGCAGATTGGCTCAAAGTTAAGAGTGGATTTATATTTTTCTTCCTCCAGTTACTACTTAGTGATACATGTACTTTTTGTATAATTTGCAACTGACAAATTGTTAAAGACCTTCGGACTGGTTTGCTCATTAGTTTACTGTTCCAGACTCCAAAATTACTTGCCTCGGGTCTGCATTCCAACTTTAAATGATGGCCTTTGCTCCTGCAGGGTTTTGATGTTACTTGGCACTCGTCCGAATTTAGTGTGTGAGAGCTGAATTTGATTTTGGAATAAACATTTTCATCTGTGTCTAGCTGTTTGTTGGAAGTGAATTTGCCCAGATTGGATTTCAAGCAACAGAGGCAAACTAATAATTTCAAAATTCGTTGGAGTTAAGTGACCGAGTGTAAACAAAACTTGATTCGGTCAGACGTCGTCACTGATCTCTGGTCAGTCCCTCCTGCTACTACTTGCCACTTGTGTGTGCATATACCATTCTATCTTGACTTGCCACACTCCAAAACAAAAAAGTTACACTTGCAAAATCTGTGTCAGCAGTTTCTTCCCAGAACTTAAATATTTCCAAACTTTTTATATGTGTTTTTTTGAATTGTCTTTGTACAGTAGGCACAGCTACTTCTTCATGAGTTTGTGCTGTCTGTGTCTGCTCTTCATCCCACGGCTCATAAAAAGGTATGATTGAGTATTTTTTAAGGTATAAAACAGGATTGGTAGATCTGGTAGAAGAGAGAGATTGTGACCTAAATGAACAGTTCAGTTTTCAGAAGGTTTCTTTTTCCCGATATTTTTTCCTGAGGGTAGTCAGCTTGCAAAGCCCTGTGGAATTCACCTTTTGTTCCAGGGCTTGATTTTGTTGGGGAAATCCACAAGAATGCAGGGCTTGCATATTGCTTAAAGTATGCACTAGACCAGATTTTCTGTTACGAGACCAGAATCGAAGAGAGAAATCCAGTATCTACACAGTTTATATCTACAAGATATAACATATTGACTCAAAGTTAACAGTGGATTTATATCTTTCTTCCTCAAAATACTACTTAGTGATGCACATATACATTTTGTATAATTTGCAACTGACAAATTTTATAAGACCTTCGACCTGGTCTGCTCATTAGTTTACTGGACAGACTCTAAAATTACTGGCCTCGGGTCTGCGTTCCAACTCCTTCACTATCACCAATGGTGTCAGTCAGCAACTGACACTATGTTACTGTGTGCACGCTGGCATATACCCCTACACAAATGAACCCCGAGCATTCCCAACTTCTTCCAGACAGTCCAGAGTTTGTATAACAATTACTACATAGCTGGCAACCATTCAAGTCTAATGTAATACATTTACTGATAAAATCTTGAACGACAACTTTAAAAACCCCAACTGCCCTTATGCTAAGGCTATAGCGCACAAGGCAATGGGAAAAACCCATGAGGGTCACTGACTTCCCAGAACCTAATTATTTCCAAACTTTTTAAATGTGTTCTTTTGAATTGTCTTTGTCCAGTAGGCACAGCTATTTCTTCATGAGTTCTTGCTGTCTGTGTTGCCTCTTCATCTCACGACTCATGAAAAGGTACAAATTTTATAAGACATTTGGACTGGTCTGGTCATTAGTTTACTCGCAAGACTCTAAAATTACTGGCCCTGAGTCTGCGTTTCAACTCGAAATGATGGCCTTTGCTCCTGCAGGGTTTTCATATTGCTTGCCACTTGTCAGAATTTAGTGTGTGTTAGAGCTGAATTTAATTTTCGAATAGACACTTTCATCTGTGTCTGTATGTTGGCTGTTTGTTGGAGGTCAATTTGCCCCGCAATTCAGCTCATATACATTGTCAAAGATCATTAGACCAGCCAACTCTCCTTGTTTCTGCAGATAGTTCCTTGAAAATATATATCCATCATTCCATATTCAGATAAACAAATTTAAAAATCTCCCCGATTATTTCAAAGTTTTTCCCCATGTTCTTCACATTGCCAAATTTTTGTAGAAAATTTAGTTTTATATCAGTGGATCTTGATTGAAATCTTGATTGCACCTGAGAAAGTTTGAGACGAGAATCTAAGAGAGAAATCCATAGATCTGGTAAAAAAGTTATAGACAGCGATTTTTTTGTGCATTATCATCCATATACATGAAAAAAATATGTGAGGCTCAATCTGTTGAGTCAGGAGAAGAAAGTGAACAAATCATGTCAGTTTTCAGCATGTATTTACCTTGTCCTTTATTTTGGTTGTACCAACCATTTTCAGATTGGAGTGTGGAGTTTGGACGTTGGAGTTTGGGGTTTGGAGTTTGGAGTTTGGAAATTGGAGATTTGAGGTTGGTGTTTTGAGATTGGGGCATCGGGTTGATAGTCTCAGCTGTAGTCCCAGTTGTAGTCCCAGATGTAGTCCCAGTTGTAGTCCCAGATGTAGTCCCAGATGTAGTCCCAGATGTAGTCCCAGATGTAGTCCCAGATGTAGTCCCAGATGTAGTCCCAGATGTAGTCCCAGATGAAGTCCCAGATGTAGTCCCAGATGTAGTCCCAGACGAGTCCCAAACACACCCAACAC
>JACSEG010000053.1_pt1 | contig 21773 bp, 15 predicted proteins | sample 8225521 | NCBI WGS metagenome assembly JACSEG01 (sample SAMN15705060, study PRJNA637333) | viral metagenome | isolation source: viral RNA from sea star tissue | host: Pisaster ochraceus | place: USA:Santa Cruz | collected 2018
GCATATACCAACAAAAACGAACATCAATATTTTCATTGGGAACATAATGTAATAGGTGCCACTAGGTGTAGAGGGGAACAAGAGGAACAAGACTATTTCCATGGAACTGGCGATGATATCGGGGCGGATTATTATCCGGAATTGGGTTTATATTCATCGATACCATTGAAAGTTCTGCCATCTATTTGGCTTTCATGTCGGACAACCTGACAGATGGCAGAACTTTCAATGGTATCGATGATTTTAACCGAGAAGGATTATCCATTGACGCCGATTTTTCACTTCCCGCGGCTTGAGTTATCCGGAGCCTTGAACAGATTATTGGGCAGCAGGGTAAAGCGGAGTAAGCCAACCCAGAATGCCTATGTTGAGCGGTTTAATCGCACTGTTCGACATGAATGGGAAGATTACAAATCAATTCGCTGAAATAATATAATTATTGTTTTATGCAAACATATGATATAATCCTTCATAAGTTGTCAACACCGGTGTTGACATAAGGAGCAATCATGAGTATAAGACAATTACATTTACAAATCTCTGCATTGCATTGGGGGATTACACATAGGGACTCTGTAGCGTGCGGTAGAAATACTAATTTATCAACCCATGCTAAACTTTCAGCACTCACATTTATATTATTATTGGCAACTATTTTTAGCAGTTGTCCAATTCAAGATATAGAAAAATTAATTAACGATACCGAACAAGCATCACCAGAAAGTGAATCGCTTACTTCTGTTGATTCGGAACAACTATCACCAGAAAGTGAATCGCTTACTTCTGTTGATTCGGAACAACTATCACCAGAAAGTGAATCGCTTACTTCTGTTGATCCGGAACAACCATCACCAGAAAGTGAATCGCTTACTTCTGTTGATTCGGAACAACCATTACTGGAAAGTAAATCTACACATTATGTTGATTACAGGGTTCACATATTTTATTACTCGTGGTGGGGAAACGCTGACAAAGTAGAAACAGATCGAAAGGCATATACCAACAAAAACGAACATCAATATTTTCATTGGGAACATAATGTAATAGGTGCTACTAGGTGGAGAGGGGAACAAGGGGAACAAGACTATTTCCATGGAACTGGCGATGATATCGGGGCGGATTATTATCCGGAATTGGGTTTATATTCATCAAATGACCCAGCTACAGTCAAACAACACATGGAATGGATACGAAGAGCTGGAATCGGTGTGTTGGTTGTCACTGTTCTTGGAGAAGGAAGTTTTGAAAATTCCGCATTAAACTTATTGTTAGACAGTGCCCAAGAGTATGGTCTTAAAATAGCATATCACATAGAACCTCAGTCCCATAATAACGACTATAATAAATTTAAAGAAGTAATTGAACATTTACACGAAGCTGGATACATAGCACATCCCGCTACATATAAAGTAGATGGTAAAGCGTTTTATTATGTATATGATTCACGTACCATTGGTAACATAGATAACCTACTCAATCCCTCACATGCTGAAACTATACGAAATACACAATATGATGGTATTTTTATTGGTCATTCTTATGGAAGCAACTTTGATTCGAATTGGGATGGTTTATACAACTATTGGATTGTTGATGGGTGGAAAGATCCTCACACATCTCCTGACCAATGGGCAAATACAGTTAGTGAGGGAAGAGAAAAAGGTAAAATTTTTATTCCTTGTTTTGGTCCTGGGTATCAAGATAAAAGGATACGGCCTTTTAATGGGGGAAATACAAGAGAGCGTAGAGCCGGAGCATATTATAAATGGCAGTTTGAAGGAGCTATCGAAGGTAATCCTGAGTATATTGCTATTACTTCATTTAATGAGTGGCATGAAGGAACCCAGATTGAACCTGCTATTCCTAAAACAATACCAACATTTAATTATTATAGTTATGGAGATTTAGGATCGCTGTTTTATATAGATAAAACAAAAGAGTTCGTTCTTAAATATAAGGAAAGTAAGGAACAGATAGGTGATAGAAGACAAAGACTAAAAACCAGTGGAGAAGAAGATTCTATTACTATCTATCCAAAAGAATGGTGGATCTTGCAAGATGCCGTTATCACTGAGGACAAAGCCGAAAGATTCGATGCTCTCTATTCTAAAGGCTCTTCTATACGTGATAGCGTAAGTCTACGCAGGGATAGGGGAACAATACAACACTGGGGAAATGAAGCAATGAATGATTATCTTTATCTCCCATACATTGTACTGAAAAATGATATTACTCATATATATTTTGCATTAGCAACTGATCACAGTAAGAATGAACAAGCACAAACCTATATTACAATAACTGATCCCTCTGGAACAGTAACCGTCGAAGAAATTCCAAAACCAGAAAAAGCAGGATGGGCGGAGTATCGTAAATATGAACTAACATTATCGTCACCGCTTAGTGCAGACGGAACATATAAATTAAAAATTCATCGAGCAAATAATAACAATGCTCCTTATAATATAGGTGATGTCATATTGAGTACACGAAAAATAGGTGATTAACATATAAAACTATGTAACTGCCTAATTCTTGATAGCCCATAAGGGATAGGAGTGAAAATGAAGAGTATGATGATTGATAACATCGTTTAGATGAATAAGCTGCTGCAAATATGAAAGCCATCTTACTCTTCAATCAATTTTCAAGAAGTCAGCCAGAGCGGAAGCTGAATAATTTCTCTGAAAAATGGGACGGGCTAATACAGCTTCAATAAACAAGATAGGAAAAAAAGCGGTATGGAAAAAGGCATTGGGAACATCTGATACCCATATTGACTACCTTGATGAAATCCGAAAGATAATCTATACCACCAATGCCATTGAGAATCATTACGAGTAAGCTGCAAAGCCACCCGCCCTGCAGCAGTCAGGGATTTACGCTTGGAATATGGCGACGAGTGCTTTTCAAATGAATGTGGCAGGCCCGTGCGCAGTAAAATTTACAGACGCGGAAAATTTTACAGAGTTATACAAGATACCCAAGATATTCTTTTTGCTGGGAGATCATTACCTCTACCATGTCTTTTACATTCACACAGGTATCGACAACCGGATCTACAAGTAATGCCTGCACCACCGCATGCTTCGATTTTGTGATCACTGCTTCGGCTGTCATGTCGTGAATTGCGATTTGATTGCACAGCAGGCCTGCAAATCCCCTTGGGAGTGTGGGAACCTGTATTCCTTCAATACTGTTTTTATCTATCTGTGCGGGCACCTCTACGGCAATCCATTCTGGCAGTTCCGCAATATATCCCTTGTTCGGGATGTTTACCGCGGCCTCAATGTATGGCTTGCCACCTGCCATTCCGTCCATAATAACAGCGACACGCTCTTTTACTTTTAATTCTATGCGATGCTCCATCTGTCCGAGATACTTTCGATAGTAACTGTAAAAATCCAGAATACCTCTGTGATCAGATATATCATATCCCCATGAAAGATATTCGCCAAAATGACTATCTGTTGTAATTGGCAGCAGGTCGAAATTTTCCAGGATGAAGTTAAATACACCGCGCTCTGCCCAGTCCCTTTCTGCAGATATATTTGCTATTTCTGTAACACCCTCTGTCTCTATAAAGTTGCCATGGGTTTCGAGATGCTTGCAATAATCGCCATAGGACGGCACGGTTCTGAAGAATTCCTTTGCCTTCGTTCGTATTTCAGGGTAGAGATCGGCACCGGTCTTTTTATCTTTTGCAGTTAACAGCACGCTAAAATGATTAAGCCCGGCGGCTAAAATATCTATATCTTCAAACTTTTTTTCCAGCATGGAGGGAAGATATCGCTCAAGGGATGCTATCTCATGACACAGTCCAACAAACCGCAGCTGGGGAAACACCCTGTGAACAGTGGTACAGATGCGACTCATGGGGTTGCTGTAATTAAATACCACAGCATCAGGACATATCTTTTGTACATCCCCGCATATCTCCAAAACAGGAGGAATAATTCTCAGCGAATGAAACAGCCCACCAGGACCACCATTTTCGCCATATACCTGTCGTATTCCATATTGCTGCGGAATCGTTCGATCAATATCCCACAGTGCAAATCGATCGCCAACTTCTATCGATATAATGACAAAATCAGCGTCTTTCAATGCTTCTTGTCTGTCTGTGGTTGCTTTAATGGTAAATCCCCAGGAATGAGATGGATCATTTTTTGACAAAAAGTCTTTGGTATGCTGATACACATGATTTAGCGCATCTTCATTTATATCGAGAAGTGTTATCGTACTTCCATATAGACTTTTTGTAGAAAATATATCGCCTAATGTACCCAATCCAAATTGAAGACTTCCGGCTCCTGTCAATACTATGTGCTGCATGGATACCCCTTATACTGTAAACCATCTATTTTTATCATATTTATTTTATCGCACCTTCTACCATACCCCGAATAATGTACTTTTGTGCAAATATGAAAAATATGACAACAGGTATCATCGACATAAGTACTGCAGTGAGTATCAGATCCCATTCTTTTATAAACGATCCAGCAAAATTTGATACTGCCAATGGTATCGTCTGTATTCGATTTCCCTTTCCAAGCAATAAAATGGGAAGTAAAAAATCATTCCATATCCATATACCATTGAGTATCAATACTGTCATGTATACAGGCTTTAAAATGGGAAAGACGATTAAAAAAAACGTTTTATAAACACTGCATCCATCTATTCGCGCCGCTTCTTCGAGTTCCAGAGGAATGGACTTTATGAAACCATGAAACAGAAATATCGAAAGGGGCGCACCAAATCCCATATAGGCAAATATCATACCGATATGAGATCGAAGCAATTTTATGCCGATAGCATTTCCCACAATGCGAAACCAGGATACAAGTGGGAGCATGAGCACTTGAAATGGTATTACCATGGCACTGACAAAGATTAAAAATATGAGTGTCGATACCTTTGTTTTTGTTCTTACGAGCATCCATGCAGCCATCGATGATGAAAAGGTAATAATCATCAAGCTTCCCATGGTAATAATAGCCGAAGAGAAAAATGAATTACTGTAATTCATATTTTCATCCAACCAGATCGCTTTCATGTTTTCAAGAATTTGACCCCATCTATCTGGAAGTGCAAGCGGTGCATTTGTAACAGAAAAAGAGTCTTTTGCAGAATTTATAAATACCAGTACGAGGGGCAGAAATATCATGATACAGAGAATACATGTGAATATCTCTATTATTAATATGCTGTGCTTTTTCATCAGTTTAGAATTCCACCTCTTTCTTCTTGTTAAAGTATACTTGGAGCACAGAAAATACGACGAGCACCAGGAAAAACAATACTGATTTTGCCTGTGCCAATGCCATGTTATTAAAAATAAATGCCTCGCTAAAAATATTCATGGAGATAAACTCGGTTCCTTTTACTGCTTTGTCCCAAAACATTGTAGAGGGGCCGCCTTCTGTAAGGGAAAAATTCACATCAAATTGTTTAAATGAATACAACAGCGTCAGAAATGTTGTAATGGTAAACGCAGGCGCAAGCAAAGGCAGAACGATATATCGCATGCGCTGCAAGGGGGATGCCCCATCAATTCGGGCACCGTCCATAATTTCACGGGGTATATTTTGTATGGCCGTCACATAGACAACCATAATATATCCCCCATACTGCCAGGTGCTGGCGATAACAATAGCCAGAAGTGCAGTATTTCTGTTGCTCAGCATAAAAAAATCATTCTGTAACAATAACGGAATCACATTATTAAAGATGAATTGCCAGATATATCCCAGTATAAGCCCTCCTATGAGATTCGGAAGGAAAAATCCCGCGCGATACGCGGTGCGAAATCGCAAATTTTGTGTAACAAGCAGGGCAAGGGATAAAGAATATATATTGATAATTATGATACTGATAACACTATATACAAAAGTCACGATAGTAGAATGCAACCACCGCGGGTTGTCTACAAACAAAAGTTTAAAATTATGTAATCCGACAAAGCGGGGCGCGTTATCGATACCGTTCCAATCTGTTAACGAATAATATGCACCCAGGAAAAAAGGAATTACCATCACCATAATAAATGCAATGAGTACAGGGGCCAGAAATATCCAAAAATGTATAGTGCTTTTTTTCATACAACCACGTTTCTCTTATTTGCTGTATATTGAGAGATAACACTACTATAGAACATTCTATAGTAGTGTTATCTATGTGCGCAGGAACCTTATTGCAGTGTAGCAAACTCTTTTTTTACAAGCTCAATAAATTTATCAAGCGTTATTTCATTTTTTCCAAGCTGCTCATAAATCGGTCCGAGTTGATCATCCCGAAATCCTCCAGGAAGAGAAAACTGATTCCATGCGTAGGTTTTTCCCTGAGTGCTATATTCAAGTATGGATGCAGAGAGCGGAGCCTTGGGTTTAAGGGTAACCGAATTGAATGCCGGGACAGCGTATATTTTATTTACTATGTAGTCATGTCCCTGTGGAGTTTCTGCCAGGTACTTGAAAAATGCTTTTGCAGCTTCGATATTGCCATTTTTGTTTACAACGTACCAGGACGGTGCAGAAACAAATATACCATCGGTATCTTTTTCCATTGAACCATGAGGCGCAAAGGCACGGGTAAATGTAACATTTCCTCGTGAAAGATTGGGTTCAACCCAGTTTCCCTGATGCAGGAATACTGCTTTTTGATTTATAAACGCGTTTACCTGGGTATCGTAATCACCTACGGTGAGCACATTGGGTTCTGCATAATCAAAGAGTAATTTTACCCACTGTGCATATTCACGAAATCGCGTATCATCAACTACACCCTTGAGAGCATTGTCAATTACCGAAGTATCATCCCGCGCTAGTCCATTGGAAAGATAGGAATTGAGGTTATGCGTAGAAGCGACCCATCTCATCTTTGGACCGGCTGCCATGGATACCACAGAATCGATATCAAGTTCTGATTTCATGCTGTCAAGCGCTTCAAATGCGGTTTTGTATGCACCATAGCTTGTCAGTGTCTTGGGATCGATACCGGCCTTGTCCAAAAGGTCTTTGTTGTATGCCAGGCCCCATCCTTCAATTGCAGTGGGAAATCCGTATACCTTGCCTCCCACAGAAAATGCATGGTCGGTATCTGCTATCCACGATTCACCAGAGATATCAGAAATGTGATCCTTCCATTCATCGTATGAAGCATTTCCCTCTATTACAAAGATATCCGGGGCGTCACCAGCATTAAAATCAGCACGCAATTGTCTCGTGAAATTGGCAATCGTTTTTACTACAGTAGGTGTTCCCGTCTCTTCCTCAAATAGTTTTGCAAATGCTTTGAGTTCATCATCAATTTCCACTTTGTTTTGCATTATGGTGAGCGGTTTGATAGATTTCTCCTGGCATCCAATCATAAAGATGCTGGAAAGCACGAGTAAAATAAATATACCCCTTGTAACAACCCGCATATGCTTTTGTACGAAATAAACCATAAAAATTCCTCCTTATAAAAAATATTTGTAATATTAGTGTATTAATTGTGCTTTGTCAAATAAAGTTAAACAGATTTGACCAATAAACAGTTTTTTGCTTTGATCTCTTGACCGAAAATTTCAAACAAAAAACGAAGAACTGCTAAACTGGCAAAAGGGGCTAAAACCGGAGCAGACTTGGCGGATCTTCTTGCGCGGTTTTATCCGCAAATTGCGATCCAACTCTCCACAGATTTCTGTGGATAGAAGATTCTCTATTCTATGCCATCAACCATTTTTCGGGGGGCACGATACCCAGGCTTCCTTCGGTGAGGACTTTCAAACATGCCATCAACCATTTTTCGGAGGGGCACGATACCCATACCCAGGTTTTAAAGTTCTGCTGTTCTGGCCTTGCACAAATCCGGTAAACGCGATAGTTTATGCACATACATATAGATTTATCAAGATTAAGAAAATAAATCCTGGCTATGCCCCGAAACTAACGCGCAACTGCAAACCTTTACGCAAGAAACTGGGGTCAAGCACCGCAGGGGGTACTATGGACGAGTTATCAGTCTATGAAAATCAACGGCACAAGAAACCTAAAAAGGGAATTCCCCGACTTTTCGAAATTGCCGGAACAAAATCGCTGCTGCTCTTTTGTGCCGCATTTCTGGGAATAATAGCTGTTGTCGCACAAATGACTCCTTTCCTGACGGTTTTTTTCCTTGTTAAAGAACTGATTCTGAATTTGAACAACCTTGATGCAATAAACACTGATTACGTTTGGCAGTTGGCCTGGATAACCTTGGCAGGTATTAGTGTCTATGGCGTTTTGACCTATTGCGCCAATATGCTTTCACATATTGCAGCTTTTAACATTTTGTATGAAATACGGATTGGGTTATCAGCTAAATTGGGTAGAATGCCCATGGGGTACTTCACTCAGAATACCAGAGGCGGGATCAAAAAAATACTCGGTGAAGATGTAGAACGGATCGAGATATTTGTTGCCCACCACATCATTGACATTGTTCAGGCCATTACACTTCCACTGGGTACCATCATATTTCTTTTTACCTTCGACTGGCGTTTGGCCATCGGGGTACTCATTCCCCTCCCTTTGGCGCTAGGGGCTCAGTTCAGTATGTTCAGTAATAAATCGGGAATGAAGCTCTATAAGCAGTGGCACGAAAAGCTGGGGGCAATGAATGGAACCATTGTTGAGTATGTCAAAGGAATGCCTGTTGTAAAGATTTTTAATCAAACGATATCAGCTTTCAAGAGATTCTCACTGGATGTACATGGCTATAGAGATCTCACAGTTCATTGGATGAAATCCGTTGCCAATCCCTTTTCAGGTTTTCTTGCTTTGTTAGGTGCCAGCTCACTTTTTGTGATTCCCATAGCGATGTTGGTCATCAATTCAAATGGAGCACCAAACTACGAAATCTTCATTTCAACAGTCTTTCTTTTTATTTATATAGGCATGGGAATTGCTTTACCCATGTATAAGTTGCTGAACATGTCTGGCCGCATGGTAGAAATAAGCACTGGATTGAGCAACATCGATAACATATTGGATGACAAAGAAATTGCCAATAAGGGGAACGCTGAAGCACCGAAAGATCACACCATTGAATTCAAAAATGTATCCTTTACCTATGATGATAAAGCTGTACTTGACAATATTTCTTTTACTGTTCCCTCTGGAACAGTCACTGCATTAATAGGGCCGTCAGGAGGTGGGAAGACCACTATAGCAAATTTAATCGGAAGGTTTTGGGATATTGAAGAGGGTGAAATACTCATTGGCGGTGTGAACATCAAAGATATGTCAGTAGAAATGCTCAATAATACAGTCGCTACTGTATTTCAGGACGTATTTCTTTTCTTTGATACCATTGAAGAAAACATCCGCATGGGCAATAACGAGGCCAGCCTTGAAGAGGTTATGGCAGCAGCAAAGGCAGCCCAAATCCATGACTTCATTGAAAACCTGCCTCAGGGCTACAAGACTCTCATTGGAGAGGGAGGAACCTATCTTTCCGGCGGAGAACAACAGAGAATTGCCATTGCCAGAACAATCTTGAAAGATGCCCCCATTATTTTATTGGATGAGGCCACCGCCTACGCAGATCCCGAAAATGAAGCAAAGATTCAGAAAGCCCTTTCGGAAATACTTGGAGACAAGACATTGGTCATCATAGCCCACCGGCTTTACACCATCACCGATGTCGATCAAATAGTAGTTGTAGACCAAGGAACCATAGCAGAAAGAGGCACCCACTCCGAACTTCTCAATAAAGAAAATCTCTATGCAAAACTCTGGGGAATCCATGCCAATGCAAGGAATTGGGATCTGGAACCAAAAAAGGAGAACGTACAATGAAACGCTTCCTGAATTCAATTACCAACAATGATAGATCAGTTCTCTGGAAACCCTTCTGGCTGGAAGTATTGCAATCATTTCTCCAGGGCCAACCCTACTTCATCGTTCTTGTGGTGATGCTCGAATTCTTGAATCCTTTGCTCAATCCAGGAACAGAACTGGACTATCTGCGATTGGGAGGCTATACGCTATGGTTTGCTTTTTCTTTGCTTCTTCTCTTTTTTGTCGGAAAAAAGACCCTGGTAATTCAAACCACTGTTGCCTTCAGCGTTGGTGCTGAAGGACGAATTAAACTGGGGGATTATCTACGCAAGCTTTCCATGGGCTTTTACAAGGGAAGAGATCCCGGTGATATCACAGCTCTTATGCTCCAGGATGTTACCAATATTGAACAGATGCTCAGCAATCTACTCATGAGTGCTTTTGGATCTTTGATTCTTCCGGTAATGTTTCTATTTTTCTTGATACCTTTGGATTGGCGAATGGCCCTCATAACACTGTCACCGATTCCGCTAGCCTTATCCGCCGCTATTATCAGCAGAGTACTTGTCATGCATATGGGAAAAAAACATATTGTCGCAAAAAACAACGCAACATCCCGCATGTTGGAGTATCTGGAGGGTATCAAGAGCATAAAAGCCTACAATCTCGTGGGCAAAAGATTCCATCGACTAGAAAAATCATTCCGTAAATTGAAAAATGAAAGCATAAAGGCCGAAGCAACCGTCGGTCCTACCGTAATATTGGGAATCTGGATCCTCAATGTCGGCATTGCACTGATAATGGTTTTGGGGTTCTACTTCATTGGACAAAAGAGCCTGACTGTTCCTCATTTCCTTTTTTTTCTCATCTGCGGAACGCGGATGTATGACCCCTTGAGCAAGGTTCTTATTAATTTCGTCGCACTGAGTTACTTTGCTCTTTCTGCCAGGCGCATAGAGGAAGTCTACAAGAACAAACCCCTTCGGGAGCCTGAAAACCCGGTTCCAATCAAAAACCACGATATCGAATTTAAGGATGTTACCTTTCAGTATCACAATACCGATGTCCTCAAAAACGTGAACTTCACCATGAAGCAGGACAGCATGACCGCATTGGTAGGCCCTTCGGGTTCAGGAAAGTCAACAATTACCCGCCTTATTGCACGGTTTTGGGACGTAAACAAGGGAGCTATTTCAATTGGCGACCAACCTGTCACAGGGACACAGTATGAAGATCTTATGGCCAATATAAGCATGGTTTTTCAGGATGTATATCTTTTCAACGATAGTATTCTCAATAATATCAAAGTGGGAAAGTCCGATGCTTCCATGGATGAGGTCATTGAAGCAGCCAAAAAAGCACAGTGCCATGATTTTATAGAAAAACTGGAACAAAAATACGAGACCCTGGTTGGTGAAGGAGGAGCAACTCTTTCTGGTGGCGAAAAACAGCGGATATCCATCGCCCGGGCTATCCTCAAAAATGCACCGATAGTCCTTTTGGATGAAGCCACTGCATCCCTTGATCCAGAAAACGAACTGCATATTCAAAAAGCCATTGATGCATTAATAAAGGGAAGAACCCTGGTCGTTATCGCCCATCGCCTGAGCACTATTACCCATGCCGATCAAATACTGGTTCTCAAATCTGGCACGATTATGGAACGAGGCACCCATGAAGAATTAATTCAAGTTGATGGCGGAGTATATCAGAATATGTGGAGAGAACAGGAACAAACCCATATTTGGAAACTTTCGGCAGCACGCAAACAAAATCAATGATTGAAGGTAATTAATTCCGGTAGTGCCACATTCTTTCGCACTTTCGTGCCCCAGCGGTCTATATCTGCATCACATAGTGAGCACTTTTCTTCTGTACAACAACAGAAAAGCGCTTCGTCCCAGAGAGAAAAGCAGAAAGGCAATCCATAAACCGTGATTTCCATAACGAGGCATTAATCCCACATACCCAACCGCAAAAAGCACCAATGCAAGGATCATCGAATTGCGTATCCCTGAAGTATAGGTGCATCCTGAGTAGATACCGTAATAAATCAGACCAATCCCGATAACTGCTGGATAGACTTGAAGCCAGATCACATATTCCATTGCCAGGGATCGGACAACTTCTATAGTAGTAAAGACATTGATCAACGGTTCGGCAAAAATCAAAACAATACCGGTAATGAGGATGCCTATGCCCCAGCAGGACCAGTTAGCCAGGGTAAATACCCGTCGCAGTTCCTTTTCATTTCGCGCTCCCTGTGCCTGCCCGGCGAGCACACTTGATGCGTTGGCAAAGCCATCGTACACATAGGCCATGAGGTATTGAATCTGAAACAGAACTGCGTTGGCTGCAAGAATGTTTTTGCCCAATGCGCTGGATTGGGCCATAAACACATTGGTCATTACCAACAAGCAAATTGTTCGAATAAACAAATCGGTATTCACCCTCAATATCTTCTCAATCGCCTTCCTGTTGAATATATTGCTCACATATGTTTTGAACTGGTGGAATTCGAGCTTGCGAGATAGAAGCGCCAGTCCTGTCAAACAGCCGTACACCTGGGAGACAAGTGTTGCAAGGGCAACTCCAAATATCTCCATGCGAAAGACAAAAACGAAAATGATATCCAGTACAATATTGAGAAGGTTCTTTGAAATCTGCAGTACCATTGTTTCTTTTATGTGCTTGCGCCCCATCAACCATCCGAGATTTACATAATCCAGAAGGACAAAGGGAACTCCATAAATGAGAATGTTAAAGTACTGTGTAAAGTAGTGGCCTATATCGCCAGGCAGCTTATAAATCGCAAGTGCCAGAATCCTGATCGGGTATTGCAGGATTAACACCATAAAGCCAATAACCAGTGCAATGACAGCTGACCTGAGGTAAGAATAAAACCTATCCCCTTCCCTCCCTGAGCTGAGGGACTGGGCCGACATCCCTGAAGTACTCACCCGCAAAAACCCGAATAGCCAGTAGATGGTGTTGAAAATAACCGCACCAATGGCAACGCCTCCCATAAAGGAGGCATCGTCCAGGTAGCCCAAAACCGCGATATCAACAGCGCCAAGGAGCGGCTGGGTTATGGTAGAAATTGTAAAGGGTATTGCCAGCGTCAAGTAGGCAGAAACAGTAATTTTAGACCTATGCATGGAGCAATAACTTCCGGGAGTATGGATCCTTTACCTGTCGTAGACCCATCATGTCCTTGACTTCCTCCAAAATACAGCCCTCTTTGAAAAAGAGAATTCGATCGCAGATATATGTAATGGTCAGAAGGTCATGGGTAATAAAAAGATATGACAGATTTCGCTGTTCCTTGAGTTCTTTTAAAAGCTCAAGAATTTGCATTTGCACCGATGCATCCAATGAACTTACAGCTTCATCAAGAACAAGAAACCGCGGATTCGTGGAAATGGCCCGAGCTATACAGACCCGCTGCAGCTGACCACCACTGAGTTCGTGAGGAAGCCGGTCAATAAAGGTTTCATTCAGGCCCACCTGTGTGAGCAACTGTGCAATTCGCTCCTTGAGTACCTTTGGACTCAGATTTTCCCTGCGCAGTGGCTCGGCAATAATGGTTTGCACTTTGAAACGGGGATTCACAGAAGTTGAGTAATCCTGAAACACAACGCTCATATCAGTTTGAAATTTCTGTCTATTGGGCTCACCATTGAAAAGGATTTCCCCACTATCAGGTTTTTCGAGGCCCAGAACAAGCTTGCCGAGAGTACTCTTGCCGCTCCCCGATTCTCCGATGAGCCCAAGACACTCCCCTTCATGAACCTGCAAAGAAACACCTTTGAGTACCGACAGCCGTTCCCTGCCAAACAGGCCTTTTGATCGGGGGTAACTTTTGATGATATTTCGGAGTTCCAACATTGCTATCGGCCTTTGCCAGTGAATTTTTGAAACTGATCCAACAACCGAACCCGGTTTTCTACAAGAAATTTCGTTGCCTCGTGCTCAGGTCGATGGAGAATCTTGTCAACAGATCCCCGTTCAACAATAAAACCATCGGAAAAAACCAAAATTCTGTCAGCAATGCGAGCCAAAACACTCAAATCATGGGATATAAAAATCATTGAAAGGTTATGGTTTTTTTTGAGAAGTTCGAATTCCTTCAGAATTTCGACCTGGTTAATGGTATCAATGGCTGTGGTGGGTTCATCGGCAATAATCAGTGAGGGGTTGAATGCCAAAGCCAACCCAATCATTATCCTTTGAACCATGCCGCCACTGAGTTCATGTGGATGTTTCCCGAGAACCAAAGCCGGTTGATCAATCTTCATTCGCACCAGGATATCCTCGGCCCGGGAGATTGCAGCCTTTTTCCCGATGCGTTCATGGGCCTGAAAGGTTTCGATCATCTGGGCACCCATGGTAAACAATGGATCAAAGGCGGTCATTGGATTTTGAACAATAATTGAAATATCCTTTCCTCTCATTAACTGTTTTTCATTGACACCTGGATTCAGCAAATCCTTCCCCTTGAAATTGACATTTCCACTGACAGTGAACTGTTTATCCAGCATCCCCACCATTGATTTCCAGCAGATGCTTTTGCCACTGCCAGATTCTCCGAGGATTCCCAGGCATTCGTTTTCTCTCACCTGGAAACACAGATTGTTGAGAATAACGCTCAAGCTTCTATTCACGCTAACTGAAAGGTCATTCACATCGAGAATCATTTCTTTGTTCCTTTAGGATCGAGAATGTCTCGAAGACTATCACCAAGCAAATTGAAACAAATAACCAGAATGAGAATGCTCAACCCCGCAGGTATCATAAATCCCGGATTGGTGTGCATTATATTTTTTGCTTCACTGAGCATGGCCCCCCACTCGGGCGCTGGAGGCTGGACACCCAGTCCGAGAAACGAAAGAGTCGAAATATTGATGATAACCCACCCAATATCAAGTGAAGCCAATATGATAACCTCCGACAAAATATTGGGTACTATATGGCGGAAAAGAATATATGGTATTGAGGTCCCGATAGTACGGGAATAAAGCATATAGTTCTTGTGACGATAGTTGACCACGAAGCCCCGTATCATCCTGGCATACCAGGCCCATTTAATAACAATGTTGGCGATGATGACATTCTCAATACCAACGCCGAGGATGCCGACAATCGCAAGAATCATTACCTGACTGGGGAAAGAAAGCATCACATCACAAATTCGCATAATGATTTCATCAATAAGCCCTGTGAAGAACCCTGCCAGCAGCCCTGCAAGCGTTCCAAGTGCCACTGTACATATCATGGTCAACAGGGAAAGAAAAACAGTGTTGCGAATACCATAGACCAATCGCGAATAAACGCAACGGCCAAGCCCATCGGTTCCAAAGGGATAATCCACCTGGGGGCCGGCATATTTGTTGAGGACATCTTGCTCATAGGGATCGTTGAGTGCGAAAAGCGGTGCAAACAGTCCCATAAAACAAATAATTGCGATAATTGAAAAACTTGTAACAGCAACTGGATCTTTGAGAAGATGTTTCACAGTTAATCCCTTTTGGCCAATCTTGGGTCAATGATGACCTGAGCGATATCGATCAACAAATTGCAAAACACAAAGAGTATTCCCATCAGCAGGATATAGGCTTGAATCACCGGGTAATCTCGATTGAATATCGAAGAGATACAAAGTCTTCCAATTCCAGGAATTCCAAAGATGTTTTCAATGACAAAGGTACCGGCTATTAGTTTAACAATGCTCATCCCCAGCGCATTCAAAGAGGACTGGAGAGAGTTTTTCAAAAGATGCTTGTAAATTACCGATTTTTCCGGGATACCGCGGGCGCGGGCATAGAATATGAAGTCCTCTTTCATTTTAGCCAGCATACTGTTGCGGATAAGCCTCACATAAGTGGCAATAAAAGTCATACTGAGGGTAATGGCAGGCAAAATATAGTGCTGAAATGAGGAAGCCCCGCTGGTAGGTAGCCAGCGAAGTTGTACGGCAAAAAACCACATTAACAACAGACCGAGCCAATAGTTCGGCATTGCATTGGTCAAAAACACAATAATCCGGATGAACCAATCAAAAAAGCTGTTCTGGTATAATGCCGTTGCAATACCCAGGGGTATGCTGATACCAATTACCAGCAGGAAGGAGAATGAGGCTAACTTCAATGTGGCAGGAAGACTTCGGGAAATCTCACCTCTTACTGTCCGGTTGTTATTGACGTACGATACTCCAAAATCCAGCCTGAGAGAGGCACCCAACCAATCCAGGTAGCGAACCAGAAATGACTTATTGAGGCCCAGCTCTTCTCGAACCTGCGCAATGGCCTCTTCAGTGGGAATGATTTCGTTTACGCGCAGTGCTACTTCAGCTGGATCAGAGGGTATAAAGGTGGTAAGCACAAAGGCAATAAATGAAATAGCCAGTAATAGTGGTGCTGCCAAGAGTATTCGTCTGATAATATAGGTTTTCATGGTATTTATAGCAATGAGGACGGTTTGACCTGACCAAAAAATTCCGGCCAAACCAAACCGCCGTGCAAAATGCCGTGCAAAACAATCGTCACCTTATTTGATGGTCATCCGATCCATCGGCACTTCAAATTTCGAAGGATTAAAAGTCACGTTACCGACCCGGCTGTTGAATACAGCCCGGTTTCTCTCATAGGTGAGCGGAAGATAGACTGCTTCATAATGAAGTGTTTCAAGCACATAGGCATAGTGCGCTTGCCTCTCCCCTTCATCCACACTTTTAAGTGCATCCAGAATATGCTGATCAACCTCGGCCTTGTTGGCAAGCCCCGTTTGAGCGAAGTAATCACCGTATACCGGTTTTCTCATACCACCAATAAAGGACTGGGGATCATAGGGTGTTCCCCAGGAAATGTTGAAGGTAAACTGGAAATCTCCGGACTTCATTCTATCTCTGAAAGCCTGTTCCTCTTCTCCTTTAATGATCAGATGGATACCGATTTTGGCAAGCTCGGCCTGCATAAATTCCGAGATGGACTTGTCAGTTACGTTATCACTGGTGTAGTGCAAAACAATCTCAAGATCCCTGCCTTTTTTTTGACGGAACCGACTACCGGAAACCTCTACCCAGCCAGCCTCTTCGAGAAGCTGCTTTGCTGCGGCGCGATCAAATTGTACAGGTTTCAAACCAACGTTGGCATAGGGAACCGTGGGAGCCAGCAAAGTATCGGCAGGAGATTCAATACCATCAAAGAGCGCCTGTGAAATGAGTTTTTTGTCTGTAGCGTGCATAATGGCCTGGCGAACCCGTACATCGCCGGTTATTTCAGCAGCAGTATTCAGGAGCATCATACGGGTGGCAACCGGCCGGGACATTGCAGTATTAAATCCGGCCATATTATCAAATTTGTTGTAGGTATCGGCGCTTACCAAATTGGTTCCAAAAATGAGATCAACTTCGCCGTTTTCAAGTGCGAGTGCTCGGGTTTGAGCATCGGGGATCACTTTGGCAACGATGGTCGCAACAGCAGGCTTCTCACCCCAATAGCCTTCGTTTCTCTCAAAGACAGAATATTCGTCCACATGATTCTCTTTCAGCACATAAGGACCGGTACCACTCATAACAGTGACACCATTCTTTGAGGTTCCATCAATAAAAGATTTGGGTGATATGAACCGGAAGGGGCGTGTAACTCCTAACTCGATCAGGAAGGGATAATAAGATTCCGCCAGACGGAGTACCAATTCATATTCTCTTGTTACTTCTACGCTCTTGCCGCCTGCCTCATCTACTGCCTGCATAAGCCGGACCGATTCCAGCCAGGTATGGCGCGTTCCATTATCCAGGATCGCATCAAAATTGGCTTTGGCAGCTTCTGCATTTAATTTCACACCATCATGAAATACAACATCTTCACGCAGCTTGAAGGTGTATACACGTCCGTCATTGGAGATGGTATACCGTTCCGCAAGCCAGGGAGCAAAGCTGCCATCATCCTGGATTTTCACCAGAGATTCGAAAAGGAGATTTTGAGCAAATAGCTCCCCTCCGTACAGGTGGGGGTTGAGATCCCGCAAATCGCGGAAGTTGGCAAAAACAAGGGTTGATTCCTTATCGTACTGTGCTGATTCCCTCCCTCCTGCGGCAAAAATTGATATAGATAGTGATAGTGCCAAAAGAAGCGCGAAAACCACTGTGCGAAGCAACTTGGGATTAGTTAACATTGAAATCCTCCATATGACTGTGATTATTATACAATTCAATTGTTAATGTCAATACATTGGCGTCAAAAACCGTTCAGTATAAAGGGTACTTGCCATGTCATTTTCGCCTTCTGCCAGGCAGATAGTGTGCCTGCTCAATGACAGGTGTATGTCTTTTTCGGTCAGTTCATTTTTCGGTTAATTCAAAAGAGTGCTTCAAAAATTCTTTTCATTTCGCTAAGATATGTTCACTATTGTTTGGAGAATCTATGCAAAACATTTTTCCCCCGGATCGCCACAGCAAATCGGCTGCTGATAGCTTTGAAAGGCTGTACAATATAATCAGAACCCTTCGCGGACCAAACGGCTGTCCATGGGACAAGGAACAAACTCCACTTACACTGAAAAACGCATTAATCGAGGAAGCCTATGAAACCGTCGAAGCTATAAACGAGAAGGATTCGAAGCATATCATGGAAGAATTGGGAGACGTTCTTCTCGTGCTGATGCTCACAGGATACATCGAGGAGCAAGATAATGCGTTTTCGGTATCTGATTTGGTGAATTCTCTCAGCGAAAAGTTAATACGAAGACATCCCCACGTTTTTGGCGATTCCAAAGTCAATAGTACCGAAGAAGTTCTTATCCAATGGGATCAGATAAAAGCCATCAACGAAACAAGAGGAGTCCCCTCCTCCACTCTGGACACCGTGCCCAAGTATCTGCCCAGCATGGACAGGGCTTTTAAATTGCAAAAGAAAGCAGCGAAAAGCGGTTTCGATTGGCAGGATTATCACGATGTAATAAAAAAAATACGCGAAGAATTGGACGAAGTGGAAGATGTTCTCACCCAAATTGAAGAAGATGGTACGGGCATGAATACCGTCGTCGGCGACAAAAAAAGAGAAATTGAAAGCGAACTCGGCGATTTGCTTTTTGCGTCTATAAATCTCGTGCGAAAAACAGGTATCCATCCAAATGAAGCCCTCAGTCGCACCAACAGCAAATTTTATTCCAGATTTTCATATGTCGAAAAAATGATGAAAGAAAACAATATGGAAATGACCTCGTCGAATTTGGATGAAATGGAACGTCTATGGTTAAAAGCAAAAAAATCGGAAGTCTAATACTTGTATCGATGATGGCTCACGGACATGAGCAAACCCATTGCGATCATGGCCGTCCACAGGCTCGATCCTCCATATGACAAAAAAAGAAGCGGAATACCTGTAATGGGCATTATACCGATGGTCATTCCCACATTCACAATGTAGTGAAAGAAAAGCATGGCAACCACTCCGATTGCCACATACGAACCGAATTTGTCTTTTGCCTGGGTCGCGATAATAATTCCCCTGACGATAATAACGCTGTACAGAATGGTAACCAAAAATCCTCCAAGGAATCCCCACTCTTCGGATAGTATTGAAAAAAGAAAATCAGTACTCTGCTGAGGGAGATATTGATAGTGACTTTGCGTGCCCTGAAGAAAACCCATTCCGGAAAAACCCCCGGCTCCTACTGCCGTCATTGATTGAATTATATTCCAGCCGGCCCCTCTGGGATCGATATAGGGGTCGAGGAAGACAATTAATCGCATCATCTGGTAGTCCTTTAAAAACCACCGGGCCCCCTTGGCAAGGAGGAAACCGATAATCAGCATTAAAAATATATAGCATATGACAAATAGATAGCCCCGCTTGTAAATTAAATACCCCACCAGGGAAAGGCCGAAACAAAGTGACAGGGCCACTACGACTACAGCAAAATACCTGACGTCGTTGAAGATAATAAAAAAGTCCAGAGTTCCCGGATAAATGTTCTTTTCCCATTCCGGAAGTACCGCAAAGATAACGGCGAGCAATACCATACCGACAATAAACAGCAGGTGGAGAGATTTCGCGCCTGCAGCATAGAGCATGAAAAGCGCAATGGGGAAATATACCATCGCCGTTCCCAAGTCAGGTTGCATAAGTACCATAAACATCGGCGGAAGCATAATCAAAATAGAAAGGGTAAGCCCTTTAAACCCGGACATTTCCCTCAAACCGGCTCGATCCATATAATACGCAAGCATCAGTATAAGTGCGATTTTCATAAATTCCGATGGTTGAATTGCCATGGTTCCGATTTTCAACCAGCTGCGGGCACCGTTGACTACCTCGCCGAAAACAAGCGTAAACAGCACCGCAGCCAGCATTACTCCGTATATAATCGGCGAAAAGTCCCTGAAATAGTCATAGCGAACCAAAGAAATGGCGAGCATAAATCCGCTTCCCAGAAATGCCCAAACTATCTGCCTGAGATATTCATTACTTGTAAGCTCCCCGTCGGCGTTTATCCCGGAAGAGTAAATAAACAGTATTCCCAGAACTATCAACAAGATACAGGCCGACATAAGTATGTAATCGAAATTCACCGGGCTTCTGTAGCTCATCAAAACTCGATCTGGGTTGCGTTATCGTCGAGCTGACTCAGTGGAAAATACCAAAGCGGTTGCAAATCCCTGATCGTATCTTCAAATGTCAGTCCGTGCATCATTCCATGAATAATAATATTGGCCGCTTTTGGCGCCCACCATTCCCATTCGTTATCCGCATCTATCCATACAACCACCACGTACCGGGATTCGCCGGGAGTGGCATGGTATGGGGCGTATGAAACAAACCAGGAGTGCCGGTGTTCTTCATCGGCTGTCTGTCCGGTTCCGGTTTTTCCTGCTATTTCTATATCCGTCGTGGTAAACACGGCTTCCGCCGTCCCGTCATCGATTACTTTTCGCATCCCCACTTTGACTGCCTCAAAAACTTCCCTGTCGATCCCCAAATTCCGGTAAACTCTCGGCTCGTACCGCTCAATAAGCTCCAGGGTAGACTGATCTCTTATTTCTTTGAGCAGATGAGGCTGATAGATCACACCGTCATTGACAATGGCGGATACCAACAATGCCATTTGCATAGGGGTCACTGTTAAATATCCCTGGCCGATGGACAGGTTCACGGTGTCTCCGCCTACCCAAGGTACCCCATAGGTTTTTTCCTTCCACTGGGGATCCGGAAGAAGCCCCCGTATTTCGCCCGGAAGATCAATTCCGGTGTAATCGCCAAAACCAAATTTCAAGGCGTAGTCCAAAATTCCGTTGACGCCCAAATAGTCTTTCCCGATGGTATAGAAATAGACATTGCACGATTCGGCAAGTGCTTCGAACATATTTACCAATCCGTGACCGGATCTGTTATGGCAACGGAATATCCTGTCGCCGACGACCAGAGAACCGGGACAATGAATTTTTTCATAAGGATCAAAAGCCTTTTCTTGAAGCATGGCTATGCTCATAAGTGTTTTAAATGTCGAAGCCGGACTTCCCGCTGATTGAATGGTTCTGTTGAGCAATGGCGATTGGGAATTGCTGTTGAGCGCCATGATATCTTCTTCGGCTCCGGCAGTATAAAACAAATTGGGATCGTAATCGGGATAGGAAGCCATGGCTAGTATCTCTCCATTGGAAGAATTCATGACTATGGCACTTCCGGTTCTTTTTCCCAGCGCTTTTTCAGCCAGAAGCTGAATATGGCGATCAATTGTGAGCACGAGACTTTTTCCCAGAACCGGCGGTATATCCTCTAAATCTTGTACTCTGCGCCCACTGGCATCCACCCGTCCCAAGCGAATACCCTCCACTCCGTAGAGCAAATCGTCATATTGGCGCTCAATCCCGCTCTTGCCTACTTTCCTGGCCCCCGAGTACCCCTGATTATACAATATCTGTAATTCCTCGGCAGTAATCTCCCCGGTATACCCGAGTACATG
>JACSEG010000054.1_pt1 | contig 21687 bp, 22 predicted proteins | sample 8225521 | NCBI WGS metagenome assembly JACSEG01 (sample SAMN15705060, study PRJNA637333) | viral metagenome | isolation source: viral RNA from sea star tissue | host: Pisaster ochraceus | place: USA:Santa Cruz | collected 2018
GCTGCGTTGGGAAACAAGAAGGTGGTCTTTGATGGTGACGATTCCATTCGTCAACGTTCTGCAAAGAACCTGCTGCTTGCCTTAGAATCACTCGGCGCAAAGATTGAATACAGAAACGGTTTTTGCATGCTAGATCATCGTTTTTGGATCTAGGAGGCGATTTAACTCGTCCTCGGTGAGTATCTTTTCTTCTTTCAACACACTGCGAATGGTGCGATTTTCGTGGAAGGCTCGATGCGCAAGTGCTGCTGCCTTGTCGTAACCAATGCTTAGGGCAAGCGGAGTGATAAGCGCCAAAGACTGCTCTATCCAATGCCCCGCCTGCTTCTCGTTTGCCTTGATGCCTTCAACACAGTTCCTGCGTAACACGCTACAAGTATTTTCCGAAAGCTCTAACGCGGTAATACATTCGTGTGCAATAAGAGGAAACATCATGATCAACTGCAACGGTCCATTTTGCGCAGCGGTTCGCACTGCCTCTGCCTTTCCAAGAAGATGCGCTGCTGCCTGTATCGTCATCTCTGGAATTACGGGATTGATCTTCCCTGGCATGATCGATGATCCTGGCTGCAACTCGGGCAGTGTAATCTCTGCTATGGATGTTCTTGGACCACTCGCAAGAAGACGAATATCGTTTGCTATCTTCAAGAAGGACGTTGCAAGTACAGACACAGCACCCATAAGGGATACAAAAGGCTCCGCCCCTGCCATGCGAGTAAACGCACAATCAGTCTTAAGAAAAGAAATGCCAGTCTCCTTCGAAAGAGATTCCACAAACACATCAGAAAAAGAACGAGGGCTATTAACACCGGTCCCGACCGCTGTCCCCCCTTGAGGCAACTCCAATAGATTTCCCTCGCTGTGCTGTAGCTGTGCATGGACAAAAGAGAACTGCTGAGAAAACGCAAGAAACTCCTGCCCCAAAGTCATGGGCACCGCGTCTTGGAGATGCGTTCTGCCAATCTTAAGAACATCACGAAACTCCTCGCTTTTTTTCTGAAACGAATTCGCAAGAGCCTCCAGCTCCGTAAGACAAGGTCGTAGCTTCATGCTACAGGCAATGTATATCGCGGTGGGGATACTGTCATTTGAGGACTGACCTCTATTAACATGATCGTTAGGATGAACCTTTCGCTGCGCAGTATATTCAGAACTATTTCTATCCAAGCCCAGCAATTCGTTTGAACGATTTGCAATCACCTCGTTCATGTTCATGTTCCACGAGGTACCACTACCGGTCTGCATAACATCTATGGGAAAATCATTGTCAAACTTCCCTTCAATCACTTCATCGGCACTCTGTATTATTACCTTCGCTATCTCTTGCGGAAGAACGTTCAAGCTCTGGTTTGCAATGGCTGCATGTTTTTTTACAAGGGCTAGCCCTCGTATCATACATGGATGTATGTGCAAAGAGGAAACATTAAAGTTATCCTTCGCTCGTTGAGTCTGTGCTCCCCAGTACGCATCTTGGGGAACTTCTACGCTGCCCATGGAATCATGCTCTGTTCTGTATTTCAAATAAGTACCTCTTCGTTCTCAATGTAACTATATTTTAGTATATCATATAGTACGTATTACTCGTGACTTGGAGTGCCGGGCGCAAGCTAGTTCGTGACTTGGAGTATCGGGCGCAAGCTAAACAAGAACGCCGCACAACCACAACGCGCTACCACGCGACCAGAGCGCGCTACCGCGCGACAAGAACGCCGCGCAACAAGAGCGGGCCGTCACCCAATACCCAATTAGGGTGCGCCCAAAAAAAGTGGAGGTAAAGGGATTCGAACCCTTGACCCCTAGAATGCAAATCTAGTGCTCTAGCCAACTGAGCTATACCCCCCTAAAAGCTAGCATACTCAATACGAGAGTATTTGTCAATAAATTATATTTATGATATACTGAGTCTAATACAAAACAAATAAAAAGGACCCAACATATGGCACTAATACTAGGTATTTTGAAAGAGTCTGACTCGAGAGTGGCGGTGATCCCAAACATAATCGATGATTTTAAGAAACTCGGTATCACTTTGTATCTTACAAAAGATGCGGGTAAGGATGCAGATTTTCCTGACAGTATGTATACCAAACATAATGCAAAAATCGTAGCAAAACCAATGCTTCTCAGTAAATCAGACATAATCGTCACATTTAACCCAATATCTTCTGCTGATCAAGCGAAGTTAAAACCGAACGCGATACTCATCTCGCGTTATGCTCCTTATGACAACAAGAGCAAGCTAAAGAACTATGTGAAAAAGAAGCACACCGTCTTTAGTTTAGACATGATTCCACGAGTTAGCGTTGCACAGTCTTCTGACGTGCTCTCTTCTCTTGGATCCATAGCTGGCTACAAAGCTGTACTGCTTGCAGCCAACACCCTTTCCCGCTTCTTTCCCATGCTTACCACAGCAGCAGGAAGCATACCCCCAGCCAAGGTTCTTGTAATCGGAGCTGGAGTGGCAGGGCTACAAGCCATCGCAAGTGCTCGCCGCTTGGGAGCCGTAGTAGAAGCATCAGATACTCGCGAAGCCGCAAAGGACGAAGTAAAGAGTCTTGGCGCTAAGTTCGTAGAAGTAGAAGGTGCTGTTGATGACAAAGCTGCGGGAGGATACGCAGTCGAACAAACTGCAGACTTTAAGAAACGACAAAAAGAAGCGCTTGCCAAAAGTGCATCTCGTTCCGATGTAATCATAACGACTGCACAGTTACGAGGACGACCTGCGCCAAAGATCATTACCAAAGCAATGGTAGAATCTATGCGACCTGGCAGCATCGTCATAGACCTTGCTTCCTCCACCGGTGGAAACTGTGAGCTGAGTAAAGATGGAAAAACCATAGAGCATAACGGAGTAACGATAATCGGAGACTCTGATCTCTCTGCGCTTGTTCCTTCTCATTCCTCACTCATGTACAGCAAGAACATACTGAACTACATGAAATTCATGCTCGACGAAAAAGGCGTGCTCAACCCCACCCTTTTGACTCATGAAGTAACCGAAAAAAGTTGTATCGTCCATAAGGGACAGCTAGTATATAAGGAGAACTAAATGACTATTATCGAACCAATATTGAACTTTTTCGTAGAAAACTTATCCCAAATCACGTTGCTCATCTTTGCCTCCCTTGTGGGTATGGAAATAATAGGCCGTGTACCCACACTACTGCATACCCCGCTTATGTCGGGAGCAAACGCAATCAGTGGTGTTACCGTTATCGGTGGGATCTATCTTGTACGAACTGCAGACTTAGGAGACCTTCTTACCACCATACTCGGTGTTGTTGCAGTCTTTCTTGGAACCATCAACGTTGTAGGCGGTTTCGCCGTAACCAACAGAATGCTTGAAAAATTTAAAAAAGAGAAAAAGGACGGGGATAAAAAATGATGTATTATAGTGATTTCATAGTCGAACTTCTTTACCTACTGGGCACCATACTTTTTATCGTTGGCATAAAACGAATGAGCAACCCAGACACGGCACGAAACGGAAACTTCATCGGTGCAATAGGCATGATTATCGGCATACTTGCCATTCTCTTTGTCCCCATCGAAGGAGCAAAAAACAACTACACCATTATTGTCATCAGTCTTGTTTTGGGGTCTATCGTAGGATACTTCGCCTCAGTAAAGATAAAACTGACTGCTATGCCAGAAATGGTATCCTTGTTTAATGGCTTGGGCGGTGGATGTTCCATGCTTATAGGATTTACCGAGCTATACAAACTGTCCGGTGCTTCGATAGGCAGCAACTTCTTGCTTGTCCTCACAGGACTTTTTGCCATATTTGTAGGATCAATTACCTTGATTGGATCGTTGGTTGCATGGGGAAAACTTTCCGGTTTTCTTCGAGACCAAGTCCGTCTTCCTGTTCCTCAGTTAATCAACTTTATCTTCCTTGCCTTATCGGTAGTCCTTGGCTACTTTATTCTCAGTGCAAATACGGTGAATCTAGGCTTGATCGTACTCTTGCTTGTTGTTTCCTGCATATACGGTTTTACGTCTGTTACCCCCATCGGAGGCGGTGACATGCCAGTCGTAATATCCCTACTCAATTCCTTTAGTGGAATAGCAGCAGCAATATCTGGACTCTTGTACAACAATACCTTTATGGTAGTAGGTGGACTACTCGTAGGTGCATCAGGAACCATCCTGACAGTGCTCATGTGTAATGCCATGAATCGATCCTTGTTCAATGTACTTGTCGGAGGACTAGGATCCAAAGTGCTTGCTGACTCAGGAGACGACGGCAAACGCGTCCAAGAGACTAGTTTTGGCGATTTGGCCATACAACTAAAGTACTCAAAAAGAGTAGTCATAGTACCTGGTTACGGTCTTGCTGTTGCACAGGCCCAGCACTCTTGTCACGAACTAGAAAAGCTTTTGGAAGCAGAGGGAGTAGAAGTCGTCTATGCAATACATCCCGTAGCAGGACGTATGCCTGGTCACATGAACGTGCTCCTTGCAGAAGCGCAGGTCACCTATGAAAAACTCTTAGAACTGGAACCTGCAAACGAACGATTTCCGGCTACCGATGTCATCCTTGTTATAGGAGCAAACGATGTCGTAAACCCAGCGGCAAAAGACAATCCAGGAAGTCCTATTTACGGCATGCCTATACTTGATGTTGAACTTGCAAAGGCAGTTATTGTCTTTAAAAGAAGCATGAACACAGGGTACGCGGGAGTGGACAACCCCCTCTTTTATCGAGACAATACGAAAATGCTTTTTGGTGATGCGAAAGATTCTCTTACCAAACTAAAAGGCGAAATCGATTCCGCATAAGAAGTAACGAATTTCGCATAGAAACTATCATAGAAACTATCATCGTTTCTGTGCGAAACTTACTCCTTTTAACACTCTTTGAACTCACTATTAACCCTTCTCTAAAAACATGAAAAACAATGGAAATACTCCGTTGTCCTCTCTTTCCTAACCCTCGTTCTAGACTATATTAACTCAGTACTAATGCGTTAGTCATTTTTAATCCACTTTCATAAAGGAGTGTTTTTACATGAAGCACAAATCTTTTTTTATTATTATTTTTGTTATCTCAGGTTTCCTTGTTACATCGCTAAGTTGTCTTGGTATTGAGGAATCCATTAACAGTATATTTGACGAAATATCAGCGCTCATCTCTGATATAAACCTCGAAATCGATACGGCCAACGACAATGTGCACATGACTCCGCCTACCATAGATGATAGATACAGCGACTTCTTTGAGAATGCCGAAGCAAATGCAGACTTAGTCGTCTATACCCTGTATTATCTTATCACGAATGATCCTGATAACGAGAAAGTGCCAAGCCCAGAAGAAATCAAATCCAGCGGTCAGTCTATCAGAGGAGTACTCGAACGCAACCCTCTTGCGCCAAACTATGGAGACATCGTTTTTGATATCGGGTTGATTACACAACTAAATGTGTTTCCTCCTGGATCTGCTTACTACATGACCATGGAGACAAAGTTCCCAGACGGCACAACGTTCTACTCACCAGTAGAAAGAATGGATTCTGCCAACTAACGTAAAAGTTTAAAGTAAGAATGTATTGATTTTGTATAAGAGACAAAAATTTCAGCATAGAAACCATCATCGTTTATTATGCAGAAACCACTTCCTTCATACTCTCTTTTAAAATTCAATATATTCTTCTTTCAATGATATTTAAGTAATATAAATGATGTTCTTGTCGTGTTTAGCAAATTAACATGGATCTGCCTTCGTTTTTAAACCATTTTTATCTTATATAAGGAGTGTTTATGAAACACAAATCTTTTTTTCTTATTATTTTTATTATCTCAGGTCTCGTCGCTACATCGTTGAGTTGTCTTGAAGGATCCCTTAGCTCTATCATAGACGAAATATCAACACTTGTCTCTGAAGTGGACCTCAATATCGATCCAAACAACGACAGAATAGACGTGACGCCACCTAACGTAATCGACAATGACAAATACACCCCCTTCTTTGGCGAAGAGGAAGTAGATCCATCTGCAATCGTCTATACCATGTATTATCTTACAACAAACAATCCTAACGAGGCAAAACCAAGCCCAGAAAAGGTAAAATCCGAGGGCAAGGCTCTTAATCAAATGGTAAGTCCTGCTGGAGACATCACTTTTGATATCGAATCAATTACACGACCAGATGTATTTCCGTCCGGATCTGCCCATCATATAACTATTGAGATGTCATTCCCAGACGGTACAGCTCTTCTCTCGCCAATAGAAACAATGCCTTCATTTAACTAAGAATAACACGACTATCAGTTGACATAGAAAGAAAATGTACCATTCTATGTCAATATATAAAAATCAAGGAGATTTTATGAAAAAAATTATTTTACTTCCTCTGGCATTTGCCATGACACTCTTTTCTCTCAGTTGTCTCGAAACTCTGATTTCACAAATCGAATCGGTAATCGAAGAGGACAGGCTTTCAGTGCTTTCGGGTCCACCCATGGTAACCGGCACAAGTGTAACGATAACGGCGATTACCCCTTCTGGCATCCTATTTGGAAGCGAAAAAAACCCGAGTGAATACACGTATACTATGTATTATGTAAAAGCGAGTGATGCATATCCTACTGTAGCAAGTACAGAGATTGCTGACTTTCTTCCTCTAACTGGAGAAGAGCTAAAGACTGCTGCTATCGATAGTGGTTCTTCAGTACAGTTGCCGAGTGATCCACTTAACCCGAGCGTAGGAGCCCTCATTACTTTCAATATTCCTGCTCCTGCCGCAGTTGCTCTTGATCCAGATACCTTGTATCTTTATGTCATAGAGACCTTCCATCCTTCAAACGATAGTTCTTATACGTCTATTTCAGAAGATAACCGTGGATGGTTCAAAACCGGATCCTAAGCTACTTCTTTTATTCTTGCGTGGCGCCTATGCTTCTCTAGCATGGGCTATCGCATCTAAGTGGAGCTCCTATCTTTTACACCCTCTCTTTGGATTTAATACGTTGACAAAAAGAGGAAAAATACTATACAATATGTCAATATATAAAATTAAGGAGATTTTTTTATGAAAAAATTTATTTTACTTCCTCTGGCATTTACCATTGCCATGACATTCTTTTCTCTCAGTTGTTTTCAAGGCTTGATCACAACGATCGAAGATCAAATTACAGATGTAGTTGATACAACTAGGCTTGCAGTATTTCCTGTTAATCATGAATTTACTAGCACAGGTGTGAGGATAACAGCAACTACCCCTTCTCTCACCTCATTTGGAACTGATATCCCAAGTGAATACTCGTATTCTTTGCATTATGTGAACGCAGCACTCGCATATCCTACTATAACTAGTACGAATATTGCTGACTTTCCTCCCAAGACTGGGAAAGAGCTATATGACGCACTTCCACTCCTTCCTAGTGGTTCTTCAGTAAGCACACCGATTGCTCTAGGTGACCCGGGTGCAGGAGTCGAGATCACTTTCGATATTATTGATCTTGTAGCAGATACCTTGTATCTTTACGTTGTACAGACCTACCATCCTTCAAAAACTAATGGCTATACGTCTGTTTCAGCGGAAAAAGGATGGTTCAAAACCTTACCCTAAGCCGCTTCTTTCGTTCTTGCGTGGCTTATGCTGTCTAGCTAAGCCATCGCAACTTAAAAAACCCTTAAAATAAGAGATACATTATCCGTCCTCACTATTTCAAAAAAATAGATTAAATCCATTGACACAAAAAGAATAAATACTATAGAATATGTCAATAACTAAAAAAACAAAGGAGTTTTTTATGAAAAAATTTATTTTACTTCCTCTGGCATTTACCATTGCCATGACATTCTTTTCTCTTAGTTGTCTCGAAAGCTTGATCGCAAAGATCGAAGCGGCAATTGATGAAAACACATCTTCGGTAATCGCAGTCGAGATTACAGGAACTGGCACGGCCAGAACGGTAACAGCAACTACCCCTCCAGCCAGTATATTGGACGATAATCCAGGTGAAGCAAAAGAAAACACGTATATTTTGTACTATGTGAACGCAAAACTCGCATATCCTGATATAACACCAGGCACGGACATTGCTGAGTTTCTTCCCAAAACCGGAGAAGAGCTAGCAACAAAGGCAAAGGAATTAATCGCCACTGATGCTTCGGGAAAGGTAACGAGTAATCCAGCTAGTCCGGATCCAGAGACATCCATCTCTTTCGGCATCTCGAGTCTTGAAGCAGATACCGTGTATCTTTACGTAATAGAGACCTTCCATTCTGAGAGAATTAATTCTTATACGCCTATTGATAATGCTGAAGGTGTCCAAAAAGGATGGTTCCTAACCGAATAAGCTACTTCTTTCGTTCTTGCGTGGCTTATGCTGTCCAGCTAAGCCATCGCAATTTAAGTAATGCTCCTAGGAATCATAACCAGGAGCGCTACCAACGAAGTGAACTTTCGCATAGAGACCATAGAGACCTATCGTTTTTATGCGAAACCACTTCTTTCATACATCCACACCCATACACCCCCGAACTTCTTTGCCCAAACTGTTTAAAACACTAAAAGACAATAAAATACAGTTTAATTCATTGACATTAGATAAAAAATTACTATATATATAGTACAGCATCTAAAATTAACGGAGATTCTTTTATGAAAAAATTTATTTTACTTCCCTTGGCAGGTATCATTGCCTTGACACTTTTTTCCCTCGGTTGCCTAACTCTTTCGACTGTACCAGCCGAAGAAGCTGGAGAAGTCAAACCTACCCCTACCCCTACTTTCACTTTCACTTTGCAATCCAGCTCTATTACAGCTAACGTACCTTTAGATGCAAAATTCTATGGCACAGAATTAACTCTTACCCCACAGAATGGAGCGCAAAACGTATCTCCATCGCTCAGCTGGAACAAGCCCACGGAGGCCAACGGATACTTGATAGTTATGTATGATACCTTCTCGGGTGCCGACAATTGGATACATTGGATTCGAACAGAAGATGGATCTACCCTTGCTGTTAGCGAAGAGGCAGGCAGTACTGCCGACTCTAGCAAACAGTATCCTACGAATTCTTCTAATGAAGCAAGATATGCAGGACCTCAGCCTCCTTTTGGCTCTGGTTCCCATACATACGTTATAAAGATCTTTGCCCTGTCAAATGCTCTCTCGGCCTCATCGGGTGTATCATACACCTCGTTGAAACCTTTTCTCAATAAGACAACGGGAGAAGACCTTTTGGGTGCTACGATTGTTGGAGTATCAAGTATTTCTGCAAACGCAGCCTATCTTCCCTAGCACGCCCCTCCCGCGCGACCCTCCCGCGCGACCTAGGGTTGACACAAAACGAAAGAATACTATACAATTACTAACATATAAAAACTACGGGGGTTTTTTATGAAAAAGTTCGTCTTACTTCCTCTGGTATTTACCATTGCCATGACATTCTTTTCTCTTAGTTGTTTAGAGGATCTAGCTTCAAAAATCGAAGGGATATTTTCAGAAGGAACGGAACAAGCAAGCAACGTTCAAGATACCAATACTGATACCAATACTGATACCGATAGACGAGACGACTATCGAGATACCGATACTTATACCGATACCGATAGACAAAGCAACTCTCGAGAAGAAAATGAAATACTTAGAGTACATTCGGTCGAGATTGCAGGAACTGGCACGGCAAGAACAATAACAGCAACCGTCCCTTCATCATATCTATTTGATGCCCATCCAAAAGAATACTCGTATAGCTTGTACTATTTAGACAGTTCTTTTTCGGAACAAGTAAGAGATAGCATCGGATATTCTGGCGATCCCCGAGAAATTACTTCCTTTCTTCCCATAACCAACACCGGATCAGAACTAAAAGACATCGCATGGGTTTATGCATGGCTTAGTAATGATTTTTCAAAGATCTCGAGTGTTCCAAATAACCCAAACGCAGGAGAAAGCATTACTTTCGATATTTCTGGTCTTAACCCTGATGCCTTGTATCTCTACCTCATAGAGACCTACCATCCTTCGAAAGCTAATTCTTATACAGCTATTACAGAGACAAGAGGATGGTTCAAAACCGCGCCCTAGGCTACTTCTTTCACAAAACCACCTCTTAAAAACCCTTCAACAACCCCTATATTTGAGTATAGAAATGGATTAAATTCATTGACACAATATGGAAAATTACTATACAATAGTACAGTATATAAAGTTTTAGGAGATTCTTTTATGAAAAAGTTTATTTTACTTCCCCTGGCATTTACCATTGCCATAACATTTTTTTCCTTCAGTTGTGCAGCCACTGCGATTGTACCAACTGCAGAAGTCAACCTTGCAGTGACCTCGGTCTCTGTTACAGGAACTGGCGCAACAAGAACGATACGGGCAACTACGCCTTCTGCCACTGAATTTGGAGCCGAAGATCCGAGTCAATACTCGTATGTTTTGCACTATGTAAACACAAGACTCGCATATCCTGATATAACAGACACGGCAGGTACACCAAGCACGGATATTAATGACTTTCTTCCCAAAAACGGGAAAGAGTTAAAAGAATCACTCCCAACCCTTCCTTCTGGTTCTGCAATAAGTACAGGGATTGCTCCAGGTGACCCAGGCGCAGGAGTCGAAATCTTTTTCGTTATTACTGACCTTGAGGCAAACACCTTGTATCTTTATGTCGTAGAGACTTTCCATAATGTAAACGCTAACTCCTATACGTCTATTTCAGACACGAGTGGATCGTTCGCTACTGCTCCCACGACTTCCCTACCTGACCTTGCAGTGACCTCGGTCTCTGTTACAGGAACTGGAACAACAAGAACGATACAGGCAACTACCCCTTCTGACGCCACATTTGGAACCGAAGAAGATCCGAGTGAATACTCATATGTTCTGCACTATGTAAACACAAGACTCGCATATCCTGATATACCTAGCACGGATATTAATGACTTTCTTCATATAACCGGGAAAGAGCTAAAAGAATCGCTCCCACTTCTTCCTTCTGGTTCTGCAGCAAGCACAGCGATTGCTCCAGGTGACCCAGGCGCAGGAGTCGAAATCTCTTTCGATATTTCTGATCTTGCAGGAGACACCTTATATCTTTATACCGTAGAGACTTTCCATAATGTAAAAGCTAATCATTATACGTCTATTTCAGAGACAAACGGATGGTTCGCTACTGACCTACCACAACTTATGTTATTCTTCACACCTATTACAGGAACAGGAACAACAAGAACACTCTCGATAGCTACCCCTACTCTCGAAAACTTTGGAAGTAGAGAACCACTTGAGTACAGATACACTCTGCACTATGTGAACACAAAACTCGCATATCCTGATATAACTAGCACGGACATTGCTGCCTTTCTTCATATAACCGGAGAAGAACTAAAGAACATCGGCACGCCTACTGCTATAACACAGGCGTCTAGTGATCCGTCTAACCCAGGGGCGTTTATCACCGTCTCTTTTAATCTCTCGAATCTTGTTACAGATACCATATATCTCTATACCATAGAGATCTCCCATTCTACAGAGGCAGTGGCTAGCATCTATACTAATATCTCACAAGACCGTGGATGGTTCGATACTACTCCTCCCCCCTTCACTCTGGAATCTAGCTCTGTTACAGACAATGCAATTCTAGATGCAAAGTTCTATGGCTTAGAATCAACTCTTACCCCACAGAATGGAGCACAAAACATATCTCCAGCGCTCAGTTGGAACAAACCTGCGGGAGCTAACGGATTCTTAATAGTTATGTACGATACCTACTCAGGTGCTGACAATTGGATACACTGGATTCGAACAGAAAGTGGAGCGACCCTTTCTGTTGCTGAAGGTGCAGGGAGCTTTGCCAACCCTAGCAACCAATATCCTACGGATTCTTCTGATAACGCAGAATACTCAGGACCTCAGCCTCCTCCGGACACCGGTTCCCATACATACGTTATAAAGATCTTTGCTCTGTCAAATGCTCTCTCGACTTTATCGGGTATAACAAGCGACTCGTTGAAACTTCTTCTCGATAAGACCACGGGAGAAGCCTTTTTTGGTACTACGATTATTGACGTATCTAGTATTTCTGTAAACGCAGCCTATCTGCCCTAGCGTAACACTAGCATGTCTGCCCTAGCGTTTGAGCTAGGGCGAAGCTGGCGGCGCGTGCCCGTGTGCTGGCGTTTGAGCTAGGGCGTGCTGGCGGCGCGTGCGTAAGCTGGCGACGCGTGAGCAACTAGCGCAAAGATACTTGCGCAAGCACTACTACTAGAAAATACTACGTACTACGAGGAGAACTTCTTAAGAAGAACGACACTATTGTGTCCCCCAAACCCTAGCGTATTTGACATAGCGTAGTTTAGTTCGGAAGCAATTCCTTTAAAAGGAACATAGTCAAGATCACATTCTGGATCAGGATTGTCAAGATTTATGGTGGGCGGTACAAACTGTTCTCGTAAGGCCTGTACGCACGATATTGCCTCTATCGCACCCGTTGCTCCAATACAATGTCCTGTCATGGACTTCGTTGAGCTTACCTTTAACTTATACGCATGGTCTTTAAAAACACTTTTGATTGCCTTCGTCTCGATAGGATCATTTGTCTTTGTAGAAGTTCCATGTGCATTTATATATGAGATCTCCTCGGGGCTTATGCCCGCTCTTTGTATAGCAAGTCTCATCGCATGTGCAATGCCACTCCCATCGGGATCTGGTGCAGTGTAATGATACCCATCGTTTGTGTTTGCGTATCCCACTATCTCTGCAAGAATCTCGGCATCTCTTTGCTGCGCATGTTCTAGTGTTTCTAGAGCCAGGATTCCCGCCCCCTCTGCAATGACAAAACCATCTCTATCTCTATCAAAGGGACGCGAGGCTCGTGTAGGTTCGTCTGACCACTTGGTGCTCAACGCATGTAACACACTAAAACTTGCAATGCTATAATTGTTGAGGACCGCCTCTGCTCCACCCGCCAATACTATGTCGGTCTCGTCTGATCGTAACAATCGAATCGCCGAAGCTATGGCATCCGTAGCAGAAGAACAGGCAGTGTTTACAGTGTAGTTAGGCCCACATAAGTTGTCCAATTTCAATGCAACCGCACTGCTTGCCGAGTTAGGAATAATTTTTGAAATCGTCATGATGGGAACGTTTTTCCAACCATCATTATTGAGTCGAACGGCACCATCATAATAACTTCTCATTCCTCCAATGCCAACTCCAATAACACAACCCACCCTATATTTGTCTTCTTTCTCTAGATTTATCTTCGCATTTTTTATGCACTCTAAGGAAGCAATGGTGCTATACACAGAAAGCATGTCCATCTTTCGCAGCTCCTTGCTTTCAAGGAAATTCTGTGGATTAAGGTTTCGTATCTCGCCTCCATAGGTGGTGGGAAATTCAAAAATATCGTTCTCAGAAAAAGTGCTAATTCCACTCTTCCCTGCCCTAAGGGAACTCCACATTTCTGAAACCGTGTTTCCAACAGGGCTTACTACGCCGCAGCCCGTAATTACAATTCTTTTCTTACTCATTGCATTCCTCCCGAAACAACCAGCACATGTCCTGTAATATAACTCGACATGTCGGAGCATAAAAACACACAGGAATCTGCGACTTCATCTCCATCCCCTATTCTTCCAAGAGGTATTTGCTCTAGAATTTTTTCTTTAAAATCTTTTGGTATTGCACTACTCATGCCCGTGTCAATAAGCCCCGGCGCTATGGCATTTACTCGCACACCCCGCCTTGCGGTTTCCTTTGCGATACTCTTGGTAAATCCAATAATGCCTGCCTTGGATGCTGCATAGTTCGACTGTCCTACGTTTCCTATCATGCCAATAATTGAGGTCACATTGACTATGGTTCCACTTCGTTGCTTGAGCATGATCTTAGATCCCGCTTTGCAAGCAAGAAAAACACTTTTCAAATTGACATTGATTACGGTGTCCCAGTCTTCTGTGTTCAACCCTATGATAAGCTTGTCCTTGGTAATCCCTGCATTGTTTACAAGAATATCGAGGCACCCTGCTTTTCCATGGAAATCACTCAAAGCTGACATCAACTGTTCTTCTGAATCCACACTTCCTTCGTAGTGAACAAACGTGGCGTTGTTTTTTTTCGCGCTTTCTTCCAGCTCTGCGTGGTCAGCGCTTTTTGTCCGAGAAAAATATGCAAGAAAACGTACTCCATGAAGTATAAATTTCTTACAGATACTCAGTCCTATGCCCTTGGATCCACCAGTGACAAAGGCTACTTTATTTTTTAATAACATATCATCCTTCCTATCTATGATATACAGTATATCATGAACTTTTCCTTTTTTCAAATGTCTCTATTTCAGGTATTTGACCTTCTTTTCCCTCTTTCCACGATTTCCACAAGCCAGAAAGCACTCGTCCTTCACCCACTTCGAAAACGTGTGTTGGTTTTTCCTCTTTCCAAATCGCATCCTCTTCTTGTATCCATCGCACGGGGTGTGTAATCTGATCTAAATAGAGTGACTTCAATTCGGAGCCCTTTTGTACTCGTTGGGCACTTACGTTGCTGTAGATAGGAATGCTTGGATCTTGAAATTCCATATGCCGTATGGCATCTTCAAAGAGACGGCGAGCGTCCTGCATAAAGGCTGTGTGAAAAGCACCCCCCACCTTAAGAGGGATCGCGCGTCTTGCTCCCTGTTCCTTTAGCTTCTGTGAGACAAGTTCTCGTGCCTTCTGCGTCCCACTCAGCACTCCTTGATTTGGACTATTGTACATGGCAAGGGAGACATCGGGAATCTTCCACTCCTGCAAAAAATCCTGTATGGCCTGAGGGTGCAACCCCAAAACCGCGGTCATGCCTAGCTTGCCTTCCTCACCTGCGTGTAGTCTCTGCTCTTCCGCCCTACTTACCTCTTCCATGATTCTTCCTCGCTGTACCACCATCTCGAACACCTGCTCTTCACTGAGGACTTTCGCAAGAACAAGAGCTGCATATTCGCCGAGACTGAAACCAGCAAGTGCCGTGGGTTCCACGTCAAGCTCTTTTAATGCAATGGCAGTTGCAATGTTTACCACCGTTACCGCGAGTTGCGTGTTTTCTGTTTTTAGTAATTCTTCATCGCTTGATTGAAAAAGAAGCTGCGCCAGGTCTCTGTGGACTATGTCAGACGCTCTCTGGAAAAAGTCTCTGACACCTTGTGATCCATCGTACAGTGACTTCCCCATACCTTGTTTCTGTGTCCCTTGACCGGGAAAAAGAAATACAATACTCACTCTTTTAGAATAGCACAGGTCGTGCTGTGGGTCAAATAGAGAGGGGCTGCAGGAGTTGTCGGAAAAAGACAAGCCCTGCATGCAGGAGTTGTCGGAGTTTCCGAAAATGTCGGAAAAGACAAGCCCTGCAAAATCCCTCTATATATCGATAATTCGAAGATCAATGAACAAACAGATATGCTACGCCTATAAGAAAAACGACCCATACCATCTTTGATATCTTTTGAAATCTTCCTAAACCTAGTTGTATGACAACATAGGAAATAAAACCGAATACGATTCCATGACTGATGGAGAACGTAAAGGGTATGGTTAACGCTGCAACTCCAGCAGGAATGAGTTCAAATATGTTTGAGAAATCAATTGTCTTTAAGTTCTGTAAGAACAAGAAACCTACGTATATCAATGCTGGTGCTGTGGCATACGGTGGAATAACGTTTACAATGGGAAAGAAGAACAAGGATGCGAGAAACAAAACTCCGACCACACAGGCGGTAAGCCCTGTCTTTCCTCCTGCCTTCACTCCGGTGACGCTTTCTACATAGGAGGTAGCGGTGGAGGTACCGAGAAGACTTCCTACCACGGTTGCCACAGAGTCCACTATCAAAGGTCTGCTGTTCTTCGTGATGTCCAATCGATCGCCGCCTTCTCTGTCCTTTATAGAATGGGAAATCGCAATGAGTGTTCCTGTGCTATCAAAAAAGTCAACGAAAAGTAGCGACAAAACCACGACCAAAAACGAAGTGTTAAACAAAGAAGCGAAGTTGAAATCGAGTGCGAGAAAGGTTTTAAACTCGGGTATTTTGCCGATGATTCCCCCAAACTGATTGTCGGTAACAAAAAAGGAGGTGATGGTTAATAGCACAATGCTGATAAGGAGTGAACCTCGAACCTTAAGTGCTTCAAGAAAGATGATGAGCAAAAAGCCTGCGCAGCTAAGAAATACAGCTGGTTGGGAGAGATCTCCAATACTACTGACCGTCACTTCGCTTCCTACCACGAGACCAGAATTCTGTAATCCTATGTACGCAATAAAAAGCCCTACGCCTACTCCGATCCCCGCTTTTAGATTATCGGGTATTGCACGGACAACCAGAGTTCGTAACGAAGTCACAGAAATAAGAAGAAAAATTATTCCACTTACAAAGACCGCGAAGAGCGAGATCTGCCACGAGAAGCCCAAAGACAGTACGACCGAATATGTAAAGAACGCATTCAATCCCATTCCTGGTGCCAAGACCACTGGCCAGTTTGCATAGAGCCCCATGAAGATACAAGAACTTGCAGCGATAATTATAGTCGCAATGAACACACTCCCCTTGTCCATGCCCGCATCACTTAAAATGATTGGGTTGATAGCAATAATATATGACATAGTCAAAAAAGTCGTAAGCCCTGCAAGTACCTCTGTACTTACTTTAGCCCCTAAAACATCTAACTTAAATACTTTATTTAAAAAAGACATAGAAAAACCTCCTGAGAAAGATAATATAGTGTTAAAAATAAAAAAAAAGACTGTAATACAGGAAAGTATTACGAGAAGAAGGGCGACCCCTTTATTTTTATTACAACAGAATCCCCAAAAAAAGTCAAGAGCCCCGTTGTCGTGGTGCTGTCGTGGTGCGTGGTGCTGTAGTAGGCGGCGTGTGGTGCGTGCATCGTGGTGCGGTCTGTGGTCGCGGTGAAGTGCAGTGACGGCAGGCATTAGCACAAAAATGATAAAGTGATTTATGATATAATCAAGTATTACATATATGGAGGCTTAGAATGTTTAATATTTTGTACGTAACTGCAGACTTAATCGAATTAAGTGACTACAGTGTTAATAATTTAACAGTAAATAAAATGCTTTACTTTTTTTATGGTAGCCATCTGGTAACAGAGAACAAACCACCATTTGACACCCCCCCACAAGCATGGATGTATGGACCAGTATTTAGTACCGTGTATCATGCGTTAAAATCAAGTGGAGCTTATAAGCTTACGTATCTTCAAGTGAATAGACTAAATTATAATAGAGAAGCTAATTATAACATGAAATATCTTGATCTTTTAAGATATGTGTACAATCTTTTAAAAGACTACAGTGCTCAAGATCTTATACGTTTAACTCATAGAGCAGGAGGAAGCTGGAGAAAAACATATACAGGAATACGTAATAAAATTATTCCCGATGATCTGATCCGAGAGGAATTCAAAAAATTTTACATAAAAAAAGAAAGTTAAACAATGACAAAAAAAATAGATAAAAATAGAATAAAGCTAGAAAAGATAGAAGAACTAGAACAAGAGTTAGGAGAGTTAAATGAGTTATTTTCTTATGTAGACGATCAAACTGGAAAACTTGAAAAACTTGAAAAACTAAAACAGAACACCCAAGCATTAAAAGTATTGCTAATCATAGCTTTAATTCTGCTATTTAATATAGGAATATTTCAGCTGTATAATAATTGGGCTACAGTTTTAGTCATTGCATTTTTTGAAATATTAGGAATACTTGTATATGCTAAAATGACAGGAAATAGTATTATTCTTGACCTATGGAGAGAAATAGTTTCAATGGTTTCAAAAAGAAAAAATACCGATGAAGAAAAGGATGCTGATACGGAAAAGGGCACCTGGAGAAAAATAGTTTCAATGATTTCAAAAAGAAAAAATACCGATGAAGAAAAGAAAAGGGGCACAGATGACGATACGCAAAAGTCATCCGAGAAGACATCTAACTAGCACATTCTCATATTTTGCTATTACCGCTACCCTCGGTAGCCAATGCATCATTTACAGCGCCCAACGATAGCAGCGCCACCACGATAGCACCACCACGGTAGCCCTCCCCCTAAAACGTAATGGCGTCCAGGTCGTTGTTGCTGTCTTGCACGATGCGAATAAAGATTCTGTTCGGAAGGCAGGCTAGCCACTGTCCGTTTCGATATATCTCTCCGGCTTTGATGCATATCTTTAGTCTTCCTGGAGAATCAAGCACGGACACCCTCCCCTCCGCTATCTGTACCGAGGTCTGCCCTAGGGGGCCATCGAACGTAAGCGCCCTGTCTTTTTCAAGCTGATACACGAAAATGTCTTTCTCGGTCTTGATTTCAACCTGTGCTACGCTCGTCCCCCTACTGATAACAAGATAAGACAGCAGAACCAGCGCGCCTACATACAACCCTATTACGACTATGTCGAGTCTCTTGATGTCCTTCTTGCCGATACGGGGAATATAAGCGAGATATTTTCGAATAAGCTTCGCAATCTTCATGACCTAGGTCTTGCTTTTATCGATCTGCTTCAACTTCTGGGCTAGTAATTCCCGCTCTCCCTTTGTAATCTCCGTGTCCGCAAGAACATCGTCTAAAAAGTCATCTTCTGACTGCTCACGTTCCTTGTCCTGAAGAAACTTCTTTACTATGGGATATTCGTAGGAATAAAACTCCGTTTTGTGCAAGATATAATCACAAAATGCCTCGGCAGCAAGGGGGCAGAGGGGTTTGATGATGTCAAGCATGGCTTGTGCGTACACCTGCATCTCGTACTGAGAATGGGGGTGAAGACGCAAAAAGAGGAAATGAAACAGGTTGTGCAAATCGATCTGCCAATACATCTCCGTATACAAGGAAACAGGAAGACAGATGCGGGCAATCTCTCGGGCTAGCCCCTGCTCCAAAAGAGACTCGTACAAGCGATACGCTTGTTCGTAGTGCTCCTTGAGCTGGCTGCGCACCTTCTCTTGTTCGGCTGGGGAAAAGGGAACATCCTCTCGCGATTGCTTGTTTTTCTTGTCCTGCTTGGCTATGATGCTCCCATCGGGAATGTAAAACTCCTCTTTCATGACGCTGTAGCGAGCAGAAATCTCGTTCAGCCGCGCTGTCCTATGTCGCAACAACTGTCTTGCAACAAAAATGGGCAGTTTAATATGAAAAACAAATATCACCTGCTCAAAAGGCGAGGTGTGGGCGTTTCGTAGCAAGTAGCGAAGCAGGTTTCTTGTGTTGCGCTGTTTCGTTGTCCCCGCTCCATAGGAGACACGCGCTGCCTGCACTATGCTCTCGTCACTTCCCATAAAATCTACAAGGCGTACGAGACCATGGTCTAGAACCTTCTTTTCCTGGGAGTTTGTGTTGTGTTCTGAATTCGTGTTATGCATGATAATTCTATTATAGCTATTTCATCGATCTAAAGGAAACGGTGGCGCGGGGGGCGGTAGCCCGCGGAGGCGCCACAGGTCGGTCGGGGGTGGCTCGCGGGCGCTGGGCTACCGAGCGGCACTAGCAGGCGCGGATAGCGTTTCCCACGAGCTCTCTAGCAACCCACGGCAATAGGAAAGCGCCTGCTCGTATTCCTCCTGCTTCGTGATGCTGAAGGTCTTTCTGCAATGACTCTCTTCGTACACCGCCTCTTCCTTGTTGCTGTCGAGAACCATCAACAAGACGGCACACCCAAAGTTGTGCATGGCCGAGATCTCGGACCGAACGAGACCGTGAATCTCCCGCTCCGTCAATGTGCCTCGCAGATCCTTTAGGTTTCGCGAAGGATAGGGGTAGACGCACCTCGTCTGCATGGTCTCTGCTAGTCGCTGTATCAGCTGTTTATCACCCTTTACCCCCACCAATGCCATGACATGTCGTTGGACGGGAGCAGAAAGAAAGTTCCAATGTTTGAGGGGGGCTTTTCGAATTTCGGTAGCCGAGATGGGTATGTTGTGCCGAGCAAAATCCACGGGGACAAAGATGGCATGTAGATGCTTTGCGAACTCCCACCCATAATCCTCGGAAGCAAAGAGATAGCCGATCTCTTCGGGGATGCTCTTTTTGATTTCCTCTGCCCAAATCCTAGGGGCGTCCGGGCTTGCCGCGTGCGCCTCTGGTATCTCCTTCGTGATATGATATATCTTTGCTGTGGGAAATTGTTCACGAAGCCACTGGAAGCGGAGCTTGCCCTCTATCGCTTCGTCTTTCCGAGAGCAGATGCAGATGTGCACCGTGTCACACATGGAAAGCGCAAAATCTATCAGATAGCAATGACCCTTGTGCAGCGGCATGAACCTTCCTAAAATCATTCCATCCATCTAGAACACCTTGTATGCTTCCGTCTCATCTATTTTGAGGACAACGGAAACCTGAGACGCGTAGTGGCTTCCCTCGTCAGAGAAAAAAGGTTGGGTCAGCAGTTTGACTCTTCCCTTTACCCTGCTCGTGTTGGCAAACGTCCCTTTTAGTTTTTCACGTATGCTCCCTTGTATTGCATCGACAAGGGCATCTAGGCGGGTGTCGGTCAGCTCGCTTTTGATTGCAAGCCCATCTGCCATACCGAACAGAGAATCCGAACTTTCCTCCCAAGACTGCAGTCGGCGAACCTGTTCCTCTTCAAGATTGTACCGATAAAAAATGTACATGATTTCTTTGTTTATCCGCGTATCGATTACATGAAGATTAGGATCCTCCAAGTCGACCCGTGCAACAAGCTCTATTTCCCACTGTTCTTGTATGTCCCTCGTAGAGTATGCGGGACGATAGGTAAACTCGTAGCCGTAGATCAATGCGCTCAGCATCTCTAGCGCGAGATTCTGTATTCGGGGGACAAGCTCTTCTGAAAAATCTATCTCTATGTCGCTTTGCAGCGCATTCCAGCTGTTGAAATCTTCCCGCAGGTAGGCCCAGCTTTCTACAACTAGGATCTTTGACTCATACCACTCCTGAGAAAGCAAGAAAAGAGCACTGCACAGTATACATACCGCAATACCCGGTCGTTTCATCGTAGCCTCATCGTAGCCGATCAAAGAGAATCTTCGCTGGATCTATTCTCTGTCGAAACAAAAGATACAACCACGCGACTCCCAATCCAAAAAGATGCGTTAAATACGAGACACCAGTGTTCTGGCCTCCCCCAAAAAAGGACAGGATTTGTATCCCTATGTATATCAGTATCAGTAGGCGTGCGGAAATGGGGAAAAGCCCGAAGACGTAGAGCCTTGCGGTTGGGTGCAGGGTCGCAAAAACAAGCAGTATCCCATACACTGCGCCGGAAGCTCCTAGCAAGAAGACGGAGTTTGATGCGGTAAAAAAGTAGGTTATAAGTGACAAGATCCCTGACGAAACTCCAACCGAAAGATAGAGGAAGAGAAACTCATCACTCCCCCAATGTCTTTCTATGACTCTCCCAAAGAAAAACAGGCCGAGCATGTTAAAAAGAATGTGAGAAAACCCATAGTGAGTAAACATGTAGGTGATCGGTGTCCAGAAAAAGAATCTCTGTGAAAAGAACAGAGGGTTTATTGCAAGATATTGCACGAAGGGTCGATACAGCTGTAGCACAACGAAAACACAGACATTGATAACGATAAGAATCGTCACCACACTTCTGTTGTGTAATCTATAGGGAAGAGGTCTTAGTAAAAATCGCATCATGTCTGACCGTCCTTTGTAAATCGTTTTGATAGTATCTTTATGATGTTCTGTGGTTTTAAGTTTTTTT
>JACSEG010000055.1_pt1 | contig 20989 bp, 25 predicted proteins | sample 8225521 | NCBI WGS metagenome assembly JACSEG01 (sample SAMN15705060, study PRJNA637333) | viral metagenome | isolation source: viral RNA from sea star tissue | host: Pisaster ochraceus | place: USA:Santa Cruz | collected 2018
TCGCACAGACATTTGGTGTATCTGAGGGTTATAAATTCACATCACGTAAAAATAGAAACTGGGGTATCAATGCCCGTAACTTTTATCCTGTCGATATAGAGGATAGATTATTAAAATTATTAACAAATGGCTAATCCAAGCGTAATAAAAACTCCCAACGATTATGAGTTGGCAAATGGTGATGTAGTAACAACACTATATGACACTGACCAAGATGGTGGACAGCTAGCTGTTCAAGTAATACAAGGTGTAAACGTAATATCTACACTTAGGCAATTTCCTAATTTAGTAGGGTATTATCACTTTAACATAAATAAAATACTGCAATCTCAATTAGCATTACAAACTAACCCTGAAGGTAGTCCATCATTACCTCTATACACTGCTAATAACACTATATTTGATTATCGCATATCATATGGTTATATTGACACAGCAGGTGTTTATGTACCATCTTCCACGTTAGCAACTATATTCACTGTTATCAACGGTAATAAAAAATATTATCAAACCGATTGGGATATTAGTAATGGCCCTGGTCGTTATATTCCCAGTTTAACTAACTTAGTTGGTTTTAATGTTATAGGTGAAGCAAATAAAGCACTAGCATTAACTGATAGAAATAATACACCTACTAGATTGATAGGTGATATTACAGATGGTACACCTACTTGGGCGGCCGCATCAGCTAAAGTACATGACATATACATTAATGAAGGTGATTATTATAGCTTAGCTTTATTTAATGATTGGGAAGGAACACCACTCGCATCATACAATGGTTATAATTTCTTTAATTTATCTACATTTGATAGCACTGGAACTTTAATTGCTGATAATGTTACAAATAATATTACTATAAATGGTGGTGGTCCTAACGTTGCAGGCACTTCTCAAACAAGCCCATCAGGTGATTTCAGGATAATTAATTTCAAATGTGGTTACAACAATAGTAATGTAGCAAGTGCGACTGATTTATCTCATTTTTATGTTGCAGGTGCTGCATGGGGTACTACACCTGGTAATGCTGGTGAAGTAGAACCAAGTGAGATTTATAGATTCAACATATTACCATGTCAAGGTAAAGATTATCCTATCATTGATGTCGCCTGGATTAATTCATTCGGTCAATACGATTATTTTTCATTCCAAAAACGTAATGTAGAAACAAACACTATAGAACGAACTGAATATAATGGTGTTCCAGATACTTGGTCTTCACCTACTGTTGATGTTAACACATGGGATAGAGGTAGAGGAACATTCGCTACTAAAGTAGAAGAAAATTATACAGCCAATACTCGTTATATAGATGAATATGACAGTGAATATCTAAAGAATCTATATCGTTCGCCTGGCGTTATGGTTCGATTTGAAGGTGATACAACATGGACACCTGTAGTATTAACATCTAATACATGGGATGAAAAAACACCTCAAAACCAAGGTAAACGATTATTCCAACATGAGATTAGCTTTAAGACAGCCTGGAACCCACAAATACAAAATGGATGATACAATTAGCAGTACAAGCAAATAATGGTGTAGCAGGTGCTAGACGGTATCTGGATTTATATGATACAGACCCTGTCAAATTAACGTTATCAATTGAGGATATTACCACAACTGATACTACTGCTGTATATAGTCAAACATTTAGAATTCCAGCCACTGGAAATAATAGTAGTTTCTTTGTTACTGCATTCGATGTTAATGGTTTTGACTTTAATGTTGGACAGAAACAACCAGCTGAATTAATTGTTGATGGCGACATATACCAAGCAGGTGAAATACGATTATTAAAAGTATTCATTGACGAACTAAGTAATCAAGTTGATTATGAGATTGTATTCTTAGGTACTACTAGAAGTTTTGCCTCATCTATAGGTGAGACTAACTTATGTGAATTAGATTTAACTTCTTTATCTCACGTTAAAAATAGTGCTAATGTTAGAAATAGTTGGTTAGCATATCCTAATACGCCTGCACCTGGTGGTTTAAACTTAGGATTATTAAATGGTGATATTATTTATCCTATAGTTGATTTTGGTAACACATATGATTCATCATTAAACCCAGAACAAACATTAATTAGAAATGGTGGTTCAGCTGATAACTGGACAAATAATAATGTTACAGGTAGGTTAAATATAGACCGATTACGTCCTTCTATTCGTGTTAAAGCAATATGGGATAAGATATTTGAAAACGCTGGTTTTACTTATGAATCTACTTTTTTAGATAGTAATTTATTTAGACATTTATATATTGGCGGTTGGGGTGATGATGCTGTTGTTATTCCTAATTTTGCAGTCATTGGTAGACCAGAAGAAACATATGGTATTAACATTAGTGGTGTACAAGTAGTTCCTGTAGATGAAGCATCAAACGAAGGTTTTGATTTTGCTAATAACTGGTTTGATATTGATGTTACGGCTGTTTATGATATTACATCTCAATTATCAATTAATACAGGTTGGATTGACCCAGATGACCCAGGACAAAAGGATGCTACATATAGAGTTAGCATATATAAAAACTCAATCGCACCTGCAAACTTATTAGCTACAAGCGATACTACAGCATTGAGTACACAAGGAGTAGCTAACACAACTACTATCATAGGTTTATCAGCTAACGATGTAGCATTAACAGCAGGCGACAATATATTTAGAACAATTGAAATAACTACTTCAAATGATTGGGGTGGTGCTTATTATAACTGGTGGAATTGCCCATTTACTATAACACAAGATGCTGCTGCTAACCCTGGTATTTCTTTATCCTGCAAATATAAACAACTCGATTTTATAAAGGATATTATATCTAAGTTTAGATTAGTTATGGCACCCGACCGTAACATTGCAGATAAATTTATTATAGAACCTTGGGTAAATTATATAGGACAAGGTGAACAATTAGACTGGACATCTAAATTGGATTTATCTAAAGATATTCAGGTATCACCTACATTGTATACTCAAAAAGAAAAAATCAAATTCGAAGATAAAGATGGTGAAGATTATCTAAATGTATTAAACCAAACTGATATAGGTGAAATATATGGTACATTGAATTTTGATTCGCAATCCCCATTATTAAAAGATGAACGTAAAGTAGAAACTAAATTAGAACCATTACCATCAACCCAAATTGGAGGTACTAACACTGGCACTAATGGTAGTTTTAATACTATTGTTCCTCAAATACATGACCAAGTAGCTGAAGTTAATTCATCTAATAACACAGTTGTATTACGTAATCCATGTAAACCAGGTGTTAGATTATTTTGGTATAACGGATTAAAACAAACAGGAACATCAGCTGGAAATGATAATGATTGGTACTTAACAGATGGTGCTATAAACACAGCACATGATACTTTCCCTATGATATCACAATTTAGTGAGTGGGGCGATTATACCGATTCATTTCAAGGATTAGACACATTAACACAAGATTTAAATTGGCAGAGAGAAAACACTTATATTAGAGGTGGTTTAGCACAACCTGAATTAGGTAGTTCTGTATATGATAATTACTGGGCTAATTACATTGCTGGTTTATATGATGCGTTTGGTAGACGAGTTACATTATATCTCAGGTTAGACAAATTTGATTTACTTAATTTCTCATTTGATGATGCTATATTCTTAAAAAACGGATGGTATTATATAGAAAAAATAAATTCTGTAGATTTAACAAAGGAACAATCAGTTAAAGTTGATTTAATTAGACTCAATAATTTCGCAGTAGGTCCTAAAGACTTTATACCACCAAGTGGATTACCTCAATTATGGGAGAATATCAGTGATAACTGGGAGACAATAGTTACCAATTGGGAAGCACTTTAACGAACTTATATTTAATATCATGGCACAAGAAGAAGTAAAAATATTTTTTAAAGTAGACGGGTTAGATGACTACATCACTGACTTAGATGAATTAAAAGTTGCACTAGGTAATGTAGATGAAGAAACTCAAGCAGCCGCTAGGGCAACTAAAAAACTAGAAGATGCTACTGCAGATGCTTTAGCTGAAGAAGAACGTAGATTAGATGTCTTAGAAGGTGGTGTAAAAGTATTAGCTGGTTCAGCTGAATTTGCAGCAGGTGCTTTTGCATTATTAGGAGATGAAGGTAACGAATTCTTTGAAAATGTAGAAGCAAACGTATTAGGTACGATTGCGTTAGGACAGGGTGTTATTGATGTAACTGAAGGTTATAGACTGTTAAAAACCAACCTTGATTTATCTGCTACAGCACAAAAAGCATTTAACTTAGTAGCTAAAGCAAACCCATATGTTATATTAGCAGGTGCATTAATTGCTGCTGCTGGTGCTTTCTTATTATTTAAAACCAGGGCTGCTGAAGCACAAAAACAAGTTGATGAGGCTAGAAAAGCATTTGAAGAATTATCTGCAACTACTAGAGAAAGTGCTGAAGCTGATATCGCTGCTGTTGAAGAGAAAGAACGATTAGCTGAAGTATCAGAAACTGTAGCTGAATTATCTAAAAAGGAATTACAAGATAAAATAGCATTACAGAAAGCAGAACAAGATGCAGCACAAGAAGCAATTCGACTCAAGAAAGAAGAATTACAAGCTGCCTTAGATGCGAACGCTATTATTGGTACTGGATTTAAGAGTATTGGTTTTGTAGAAAAAGCACAAGAAGAATTAGACGCAGCACAAGCCGCTTACAATACTACTCTCGCTACTACTAATACTGAATTAGCTATCTACAATGGTGAATTAGATAAGCGAATAGAGAAGGAGAATTTAATTGCAGCACCTGATGGTACTTCAGGAACATTAGATAGAATTGAAACTAAAACTATTGATTCAGGTGTAGCAACAGCAGAATTAATTACTAATACAGGATTAGCTGTAACACAAACAGAAGAACAAGTAGCTGGTTTCTCAGTTGACCAAGCTGACCGTATTACTAACTTTACTGATGTAAGTGAAGAAACACTTACCAATTTTGCTGGTGTATCAGCTGATGTATTTGGTGCTTTAGGTGATTTAAACCAGGTATTAACAAAAGATGACGAAAAACGTGAGAAAAAAGCGTTTGAAATACAAAAGAAGGCACAATTAGCACAAGCTATTATCGTAGGTGCATTAGCTATCAACAAAGCATTCGCATCTCAAATAATTCCTGGCGACCCTACATCACTTCCTCGTGCTATTGCAGCAGGTGCATTAGCAAGTTTACAAACAGCAGCACAAATTGCAGTAATTTCACGTCAACAATTTGAATCTCCACAAGCAGGTGGAGGAGGAGGCACATCTGCTGCAGGTTCTATCAACTATAACTTAGGAGACCAACAAGCTGGTGGAACAGTTACAGGACCTGGAACAACTGGTGGAGGAGGTACCGGAGGTGCCACACAAACATATGTACTCGCAGGAGATGTCACATCTCAACAAGAAGCCGAGGCACAAATCATTAACTTAGCAAGATTATAATCATGGAACAAGAAGTAATTAATAGAATAGTAGAACTCGACATTGATATGGAGGGTTACGATGAAGAACAATTAGAGGAGTATGGCGTAGAAGTAGTGTCAATAGTTGATTCACCTGCTATTGGTGTTGATTTTATGGCGTTCAGTGATGAAGAATTTGCTGAACAACGTAGAAATGCTGATTGTCCTGATGGATACGAACATAAAATGCCAGATGGTAGCTGGATGTGCGGTAAACAGCATGGAAGTTCATATGATGTCACATTAGAGTCATATACTGATTATCCTCAGGCAGCTTCTAACAATGCTAAACGTGCTTTAAAATGGGCTGATGAAAATGGTTGGGGTTCATGCGGAACACCTGTAGGAAAACGTAGGGCTAATCAATTAGCTAAAAGACAACCTATAAGTGAAGAAACTATCGCTAGAATGTCAGCATTTCGTAGACAACAGCAAAATAAAAATACACCATATGGAGAAGGTTGTGGTGGTATAATGTGGGATGCATGGGGTGGCGATGCTGGTATTGATTGGGCAGAAAGAAAACTCAAACAAATTAGAAGTGAAAAAGCATCACAAACATTTGCTTTCAGCTTTGATGATGATAAGAGAATAGCTACAGGACCACTTATGATTCCTAATAAAATGATTCTCCGTAGAGATGAAGAAGGAAACCCATATTACATTTATTTTACAAAATCTACTGTAGAAAAAATGGCTGAGAAGTTCCTTAAATTAAATAAGCATAATAATACAGACGTAGACCATTCATTCGAAATTACAACACAAAACACACTGTTAGAAAGCTGGATTAGTGAAGATAAAATGTATGACAAAGCATATAAAATGGGTTTTGCATTACCTATGGGAACCTGGTATGTGTCTTACAAAATTAACGATGATGAGACGTGGCGTAAAATTAAGGAAGGAGAATTAAAAGGTTTTAGTTTAGCTGGACCATTCATTGAGAAAATGGCTAGTAGTAAATTGAGTGAACAAACACTCTCAAACATCATTAAAATCTTAGAAAGTGTCGATGAATAAGGAAATATTATTAGCCAATACTGTATCAGCTGGTGCACTTGGCACGTGTATTGCCCATGTAGAAATGGGATTAGCAATATTAGTACTAATTACCGCATTGTACATCAACATACGTGCGATTATAACGCGAGATAAACGTGATAAATGACATGTCACGATGTCTTCGCCGATTATATTTAAACACGAATTTAAACCCATTAAAAACAATTTATAATGACTGCAAATGAAGCAATTAAGTCAATTAAAGTGATGCTAGGAGTAGCCCCTGAAGGTGAGACTGTAGATACTTTGGTTGAGGATGTTAAATTAGCGGCAGCCACCCTCATGGATGGTACTAAATTTGAAGCCGATGGTGAGTTCGAAGTAGGCAAACAAGCCTTTGTAATTACTTCTGAGGGAGAACGCGTTGAAGCCCCTGAAGGAAAGCACGAAACCACTGATGGCATCGTATTTACTACTGACAGAGTAGGTGTGATTACCGCTATTGACGAAGTTGAAGATGGTGAAGCGAAGGAAGTTGAAGAAGTTGAATCAGAAGTCGAATTAGAGACTGAAGAGACAGAAGAAACAATTTCACTTTCAGCTGAAGCTATCGACAGTTTAGTCGAATCATTAAACTCAATCCAAAGTGGACTTGAGAATCTAGAATCCAGAATAAACGCGACACAAGAGGAATTCCACGCGTTTAAGGATGAACCAGCAGCAGCTAAAATCACTAACAATTTGGACGATGTTCAAAAAGTACAAGGTGATATGGCTAAAGCTAGGTTTGATAAAATCTTACAATTTAGACAGGAAACCTCAAAATTTAACCCAATTAAAACTAAATAATTATGGCAGCACCAGCAGACGGCTTAGGATTTGATTTATCCGGCTTAACTCAATATGTAGACGAGACGTCATTCGAATTAATTTCGAAGGCAGTACTCGGAACAAACCTTGCATCTTACGTAGACGTACGTGCAGGTTTAAAAGGCAATTCAGTCGCAATTCCATTGTTGGAAGATACTTTCAACGTTCAAGATGGAAACACATGCGGTTGGGATGCTAACAACACAGCATCAATCTCACAGGTTGATATGTGCATCTATCACCCTAAAGTACAACACGAATTCTGCCCACAGGCATTGCGTGATACCTTTATGGCTAAAAGCTTAGCAGCAGGACAATTCGGTTCAAGTGAGAACTTGCCACAGGAAGCTGTATTCGCTAACTACTTTGTTGAAAAATTACAAAACTATAACGAAAAGTATATCATCGCAGGTACTACTAATTGCCCAGGTATTCAAGCACCTATCGCAACTTCAGGAGTAAACGTTGCAGGATATGACATCGATTGGACAGCTACAACTTCTGTTGCAGGTGCACAGGCTTTATTTGAAGGTCTTCCAGGTGAAGTATCTATGGCTGATGATTTGGTATTGACAGTATCCGTTGGTGACTATAAAGCATTGGCTTTAGGTGTTACTCAAGGTAACTACTACCACATCTCACCTGATATGCAGAACTTGTTTATCCCAGGAACAAACGTTAGAGTTGTTGCTTCAGCAGGTATCAAAGACCAAACAGATGGTAAGAACACTAGAATCTTGACTCGTGCTTCTAATATCATTTTAGGTACTGACTTGACAGGTGATTTCGAACAGTTTAAGCTTTGGTATAGTGAAGATAACGACCAAGTCCGTGCTACTATGAAGTGGGCAATCGGAATGGCAGTTGTCGAACCAAGCTTGGCAGTAATCGCTAACAAAGCTAGAACTCAATAATCAATACTAAACCACTGAAACTATGGCAAATAATTGTACAACACTAGCGGGCATCGCCCTCGACTGCCGTGATAATGTCGGTGGTATTGAAGCTATTTACATCGAAAACGTTGAAACTAGTTTAGCAATCGGAGGTACTCCTGATTCAGGGGCTACAGCAGTAACAACCATCACAGTTGATGGTTCACCACTTGCAGCCGATTTAGCTTCTATGGACAAATACGAGTTGGTTAAGCAAACAGGGGCGTTAACAGAAACAGGAACATTCAGCGATGAAAACGGAACTGTATTCTTTACCTCAGTTGCTTCAGCCGTATTTAATAAAATAGAAGCTGCTAAACTCACAGAATTATATCAATTAGCAATTAGTGCTAAGTTACTTGTTATTGTAAAAGATAACAACGGGTATTTCTGGATGGTAGGCAACGACAGAGGTGCTGTTGCAACTTCTTCAACTGAAGAATCAGGCACAGCATATGGCGATAGAAATGGTTTAACTATCGAGTTCACAGGTATAGATAATGGCCCAATGTTAGAGGTCACTGGAATTACAGCAGTGTAATTTTTCAGAATATATAAAGGGAAAGGGGGGACGCAAGTTCCCCCTTTTTTATTATCGATACAATTTCATGCCAATTTATATTTAATTACGTAAAACATTGTAGAATGACATTAGATTTCACAGGACAAGGAGGAGTATTAACTATCTACAGACCGGAGGTAGCAACCATTCCGGATAGAATGGTATTGACTGGTTTATATAGTAACGAGTTAATTCTAAATGGTGAAGATTTATCTGGTACTGACGCTTTTATACCATTGTCTGTTGCAACAGCAACTGAACGATATCTGTCATTTATATGGTCATTTACTAATACAAAGTTACAAACTGAAGATATAGGAGGATATTATACAGTAATATTTAAATCTGGTTCACAACGTGTACCTGTATTGAATGAATTAGTAAAAGTTAAAAATGCGTTTGTTAGTGATGTAGCATATGTTAGTCCTAATGAAGAAAACGAACAATATACATTATTTAGATGAGTAAGAAAGAATATAAATCAAAAGTAGATGACAAAATGCTTCATATACTTAACTTAGAGGCAATCAACCTACCTGAATTCAGAGAAGTTAGAGGTAAAGATTGGGTATCGTATGGAGTTAGGAATCATTTTCCTGGTAAACTCGTTGGATTACTGAATACCTCTGCAATCCACAATACTGCCGTGCAGGCTAAGCTTGATGCGGTTATAGGCGAGGGAATACGCATTATGGGCGATGATATAGCCAATTCAACTGGTGAAACATTAAATGAAGTGTATGAAAAAGCAGCTTTAGATTATTTAGTGTTCGGTGGTTATTCTTTAAACCCAATCTGGAATAGGGCTGGAGATAAAATTGTAGAATTATATCACTTACCATTTGCTAATGTTCGTTCAGGAAAGTTAGATGAAATGGATAGAGTAAATGATTATTACTATTCATCAAATTGGGAAAATATTCGTAAATATAAGCCAACAAGATATCAGGCTTATTCTATGACAGAAAACAAAGGTGATAATGCATCACAAATATTTTATCACTTTAACTATTCTCCAGGATTAGAAGTTTACCCATTACCATCTTATATGGGTGCTGTAAATGATATTGAATTAGATGCTAGAATAAGTAAATTCCACAACGCTAATATTAGTAATGGAATGTCTCCTTCATTGTTCATTAACATGCCTAATGGTTTACCTACACCTGATGAACAGAGAAGCATTTATAAAGACTTAGTTAATTCGTTTAGTAGCGAAGATAACGCAGGTAGAGTGTTTTTGTCATTCTCCGATGGGAGTGAGAAGGCACCGCAAGTAACAACAGTAGACTCGCCTAATGACGACTATTATATCGTGTTAGAGGAACGAATTACTAGTAGAATATTAACAGCACACAGAATTACATCACCACTGTTAGTAGGAATTAGAGATGGTGGTGGTTTAGGTAGTAATGCAGATGAATTAGAAGTAGCATACACACACTTCATGTCAACTGTTATAATGCCTATACAAAAAGTGCTGAATAAATCATTTACAATGATGACAAATGGAATGGGATTATCACTACCTGTTACAATTGAACCAGCTAAACTAAACTTTGATAAAAATATAGAAGGAGAAGTATAATGGCAAACGTATTATTCATATCGGAAGCAAGGCTAAAATCACTTACGGCAATACATGATAATGTAGAACCTAATGACTTAATGCCTTTTGTATTACAAGCACAAGACATATATGTGCAGGATGTATTGGGAACTAAGTTTTATAATTCGCTTAAAACAGCTGTTTCAGGTACTACGTTGACTACAGAAGAAGAAGCACTTATAAACGATTATATAAGTCCTGCATTAGCAAATTATTCTCTGTATTTAGCAATACCTACTCTAAATTATAAGTTTAAAAATAAATCTATATTAAATCCATCTAGTGAGGAATCACTTAATACTGGGTTTGATGAAATGAAATATCTAAGAGAAAATACATTAGATACAGCACAATTTTATATGGCTAGAATGGTAGATTACCTTTGTGATAATGGTACTGCATTCCCAGATTATAATCAACCAGGCAGTGATGGTATGATGCCCAATAAAAGAAGTCCATACAATAGTGGTATAGTGATGCCTTATAGTAGTGGATGTCATTGTGATGATAATTGTAACTGCTAATAAAAAATAGAACATGGCAACATTAACAGGAAATTCAGTACAGTCAACTTACGATTCACTTATTAAAATAGGTGACAATACAAGTGGATTTGCTTCTTTAAAACAATTAAGTGATGGTTTAGGCAATTTGATGCCAATTAAGTTTTCTAGTGCGGTAGTAGACTTTCAAACTGCAACGGACGTTAACTTTACAGGCGTCAATGTGATTGGCATATCTTCAACCGATACAACATACGATTTAACAAGTGCACAATCTACAAACGATGTAAATGTTAATTTAGTTCCTTCTTTAGGTACTACTGATACAATTAAATTTGTTGCAGGAACAAACGTTACATTAACAGACAATGGTTCTAATCAAATTACTATTGATGCTGCTGGTGGTGGTGGAGGTGGTGTTACTTCATTAGAAGGATTAACTGGTGTATTAGATTTAGTAGGAACACAAAACTTAACTGTTACAGATAACGGTAGTAACACGATTACTCTTACAGGGTACGATGATACGCCGGTTACTACGAACGCTGCGAATATAGCCACTAATACAACGGATATAGCGACAAACGCTGCGAATATATCAAACAATACTAATGATATAACGCAGAATGAAACTGATATTGCAACTAACGCAGGTAATATATCAACTAATAGTACTAATATTGGTACTAACACAGCAAATATTGCAACAAACACAGCTGATATTGTAACAAATACTGGTGCTATATCAACCAATGCAACTAATATTGCTACTAATGTAACAGATATAGCAACAAATGCATCTGATATTACAACAAATAGTAATAACATTTTAACAAATGCAGGTAACATTGCATCTGCTAACGCAAATATTGTAAATAATACTAATAACATTGCAACTAATACAGCAGATATTGCAACACTTAATGCAGCTGGTTATGTAGATACATCAGGTTCACCATTAGCTGGTAATATTGCGTATTTTAGTGATGCTGATACTATAACAGGTGAAGCAGGATTTACATATAACGCAGCTAACGACAGATTAGATGCAGTAAATATACAAGCTTCAGACTTACTTATAGCGGGTGAAGGATTTAAGTATACTTTCCCTGGTGTTAATCAATGGTCAGGTGAGTTAGCTGATTTTGGTTCATTCCCATCAGCACCTACTATAGGTAGAATATATTATTTTGGAAGTAATGGTTTTTGGTTAGCATATAATAATAGTGCTTTAGCAACAACACAAGGTATATTAGGTGTAGCATTAAGTAATACTGAAGTATTGTTAAGAGGGATGGTTAGAACAGCATTGACACTTACTAGAGGAGTTGAATTATGGGGTGCCAATAACTCTTCATTTACAGCAACACAACCTTCTGGTGGTGATTTTGCTAGAATAATGGGACATGCAATTGACACTGATAAGATATACTTCAACCCATCACAGGAATATATTGAAACAACATAATGGCAATAAGTAAATATCAAAATATTGATTGGGCAACCGGTATAACCAGTGTTGACAATATAGCTAAAGCCAATATTGCGTCTATAGACAATATTGCAGTACCTGGTACTGGTACTCCTTGGAGAAGTAACATATATGACTTTAATAGTGAAACCACTCAAACAAACGCAGGTTCTGATTGGGCACCAAGTGCTGCTTATGCTACAGATGGTTGGTTAAATGGTGTAAGTGTTGTAAATGGAACTACTTGGACAGCAGGTGTCAGTACTAAAGGATGGAATTTAGATTTTGGCACTACTCCTTCATCTTTCACGGGACCTAATGGTGGTATGACGAGTATTACAAATGGTACACCAACCTCTGTATCAACACAAAGGTATGTGTATAAGGAAACTTCATCAAGTAGAAACATATGGGACCATGTTGCAAGAACACCTGGTTATAATTTCTCATCATTGATGAATAGTACAAGTAATAACCTAAGATTAGTTTTCTGGTATCATGCATATGGTAATACTACATGGAGTGGTGATTTATTTACTGTTTATGTTGATACAGGCCTTACAAGTAATGCTGCTTTAGCTACAACCTTATATAGTTTACCTTCTGCAGGTAATTTAATGGCTGGTGGTGCTGACCCATTTATAGTACAGAATATAGATTTAAATGCTTATAGAACATCACCTGCTACTTATTACTTCTATATCTTATTAAATCCACAAACAACTGGTACATCATATAGACACGATATAGCATTAGATTCACTTTATTTCGAAGAATATTAATCATGGCAAGAACAAAAATAAATTGGGTAGTAGAAGAAAGAGGATGTGTATTGTATGATTATACTACAGGAGATGAATTAACTGTTTTTATTACTGATATGTTTTCAGGTGATGAAATAGGTGATACATTAGTAGGTGAATGGAATGGGGCTAATCAATGTTGGAGATGGCCTAATTATCCTGATACATCTTATTCAACAAAATGTTACAGAACTGGTTGGGATGCCAGAGGTAAAACTACAAAATAAAAGATTATGAAAAAAGAAACAACACTAGGAATTATTAGACATGCACTTACCTTTGTAGGTGGTGTATTGATTACAGCAGGTTATTTAGATGCAGAAGTCATGTTAGAACTATCAGGTGCTATTATGACTGTAGTAGGAGGAGTATGGAGTATTATTGATAAAGCTGACAGCGAATAATAGTGGGGCTATCACATGTTGTCAAAAACGGAGGGGGGCTTACGCCCCCCTCTTAAACTAAAAAACAACATGAATGTCAAACATGTTTTTCTTCCTCGCAAATTTCTATTTTCAACTGCATATTCTTATATCTTTCATGTACTATACCTAACATATAGGCACAAACATAAGTAATACTAATAGCTATAACCTTTGTGATTAAGTAGTAATTTAGGGCTATCATTTTTTCTTGTTTATATGGTTAATTCGTTTTTCAATTAACTGGGACTTATGCTTACACTTATAGTAAGTTTTAGTCTGCTTGAGTAATGTGTTTAGGGCTGGAGATATCATTGTTAAATAATTTATTAGTTTTTATAACCAATCTGATTCGCACCATGTTGTGCTTCCAGTATTTTCTGTAGATATATGTTGCAATAGGGTATTTTTGTGTGTGCTTAACATAATCCCAATAGTTTTTAAATTGTCCTGATTCACGTTTCATGGTTATACATATATGAAAAAAATGGAAACCATTAAGAAGGCAAATATTTCTTTTTATCAAATTTATGTTTACGCCAATCGTATTCTTCTACATTGTGACGTGTCATTAATATTTCCTGTAATTCACCATAAGTTAAATCACATCCGTATACATCACAAATTTTATCACGGTTAATCCATTTCCCATTATACCAGATTTGATATACGATACAATCCTTGGCATAAACGCGTTTTACCTCGCTGTTATGCGACGCCCAAATAACATACGATGGAATACCTGCATCAGCAATTGCCTGTGCTATATTAACGTAAGTTATAGTTTGACCGAATATCGGTTTTTTAAAGTTCTCTTTAACATCTAATACAATGTTAATCTCATTTCTGATGTTGAATATCATATCGAAGTCTGTAGGGTATGTGTTTTTACCGTGTTCTAATCCCTCGAATATAACGGGTCTTGTTAGCTTATCCAAATTATAAATGGCCATGTTGTTGTTGTTTTTAATTGTTTGACATCAATACATATGACGAGAAAAAAGAAAATACAAGAAATGTTTACTTTAGGTTGGAATCCAGAAGTTGTGTTCGTATGACAAAAAAAGAAATGTTAAGAAAAATCGCGTTTTTGATTTCCTTCATATATGTATGGCCGTCATCGCTGGAACATCCGATGTAAAATAGATTCGAAACTTCAGTTGAAATAGCCTGGTTGGAACAGATACATCAAGTCCCTTAAGCATTGCATAATGTGTCAGGTTGTTATTCAACAACATAGCTTCCATTATATTCAAACTTAACGGCATTTATCATCTTTTATTTAAAACCTGACATTTGGGGGGGAAGCGATTGAAGAAATGTTGAAATAAGTCGCGTCTTCCATTCTCCTGTAATATGTATAACCATGAACAAGACATGCCCCAAGTGCGAAACAGTAAAACCGATGCCTGAATTCGGTAACAACCCGAGAAATAGAGACGGGAAGCAGGTGTATTGTAAGAAATGTTACCTGAAGCTGAATAAGAAGAGTAAATTAAAGAGTGGTAAGGAATGGTATCAGAGAGATGGTTTCCTGACTGAGGAAGACCATTTCAATTATGCCCTCAGACAATATGCAGCCATCTTCCAATGCCCATCTCTTCTCAATCATCTCACAAATACAGGTTCTATACAAAGGTACGATAAACAAGCAAAACCATTATAAATGAACCCATCCCACTATATCCAGCAAAATTACAACGACATCAGAAAATGGTTATATAACATTACTAAAGGTGAACGTCCACATCTGTATGATGATTTCGTACATGACGTAATAACAGTATTCCTCGAACATAAGAAAGCACCAGTTGCGATTGAGACAGGTACAGCCCGCTTCTTCCTAGTCAGAATAGGACTGAATCAGTGGAGAAGCAGCACCAGTCCCTTTCACTACCAATACAGAGACAGTTTCTTAGACTACTCAGATAGGGAGATGGAGGCGACTGAGTATGATGAGACAGGAGATAAATTGATAGAGATAGTATTCAGGGCATTAGATAAGATGTACCATGGTACTGAGAAAATGAAATACGAAGCAATACTCATCACATATTACTTCAACAATAATACTAACTACAGCGAAGTAGGTAGACAATTAGGTGTACCCCACACCAGTGTTAGGAAAATAGTATTGCGGGGATTAACAAGATTACAGAAAATTATATTTAATAACGATGACAACAACAATTACAATAATAAACTTACTGATGATATCATCAATAGCTGGAGTACTAACAGCAGTGGTACTAGCAAGCAAGCCCTATCAACTGTGTCTCAGCTTTTTAAGGCTAGATACTTTGACACTGTTTAATTGTGGCTTATGCATGGGATATTGGGTATCATCCGTTATTGTATCGCAGTATAGCGGTTTGCTTATGGGCCTCATGGTAGGCGGTGTAGGTGCATTTGTAAGCGAGTTAGTAACAAGAAAATTAAACACGATAGAATTATGACATATAATACCCCCACTGCAGAAGAATTAGAATACCTAGAATCTATCCGTACTCAGAAACGATATGGTAAGGATGATAGGAATAAATTGTATTACACCTATAACAGGTTATTTAATGCAAGAGTAAGACCCACAACGTGTGGTAGCTGTATAGCTAAACGACATAAACAATTAATGCAAGTATTAAACGAGAACTCATGAGTAGAACAGGTAATCCAAATTGGGCTGAAGGCGTATCAGGTAATCCTAATGGCCGCCCTAAAGGCAGTGGTAATAAAGTCACTGGTAAAATAAAACAAGCATATCAACTGTTAATGGAGGATAACCTCGATAACATGACAACATGGCTAGGACAGGTAGCAGCCGATGACCCTAAGGAAGCGATGATGTTGATGTTGAAACTAAGTGAATATGTGATTCCTAAATTAGCCAGACAAGAGGTTGTTGGTGCTGATGGTAAGGATTTATTCGATAACATGAAATTTGAATTTGGCCCCGATATCAATGACGAAAGCAATAGGGTTCAGCCCCCACAATAAACAAAAAGAAATCATTAATGGTGTGCTAAATGATACAGCTAAACACCATATAGTGTCTGTAGGGCGACAGTTTGGTAAGTCGTTGATGGGTATTAATCTGCTATTGTATTGGGCTATAAACAAGAAACCATGTAAGATATTATGGGTGTCTCCTGTCTATAGTCAAACGAATAAAGTACAAAAAGAAATCGACAATGCTATACGACATACTGACATTATATCATCTTGCAATTACAGTGAATCCTACATTAAGCTTAGAACAGGCAGCGAAATATATTTCCGAAGTGCAGAACGATACGATAACATCCGAGGATTTACTTTCGATTATGCGATATTGGACGAATCCGCATTCATGCGTTCTGAAACATGGTTCGAGGCCGTACGCCCTACACTTGCCGTACGAGGTAAGAAAGTATTGTTTCTCAGTACACCCAAAGGTAGAAACTGGTTTTACGATATATTTGAATTAGGGAATAGCATTGATAATGAGAATTATAGGTCATATCAGGGAACAAGTATGGACACACCGTTTATATCAGAAGAAGAAATCGATGATGCTAAAAAAACATTACCACCAAATATATTCAAACAGGAGTATATGGCTGATTTTATTGATGATGGAGGTGAGGTATTCAGTAACATTGGTATGCACACGTTTGACCAGTATCCCAAACATAGTGGAACATTGTATTGTGGGATTGATATTGGTCGAGTTAATGACTTCACTGTAGCTACGATAATGGATAATCGCGGTAATGTGATTGATGTATACAGAAACAATAAGTTACAATGGGCTGAGTTGGTTAATGACCTGCTTGTGTTTATACGCAAGTATAACGCGGTTACTTTAATTGAAGTCAATTCTATGGGGGACGTAGTGTTTGAACAACTTAAGGCGAAATACAACAATATAGAACCATTTGTCACTACTAATAAATCAAAACAAGAGGTGATTGAGGGGCTGGTATTAGACTTTAACAACAGTGCTATTACGATTCCTAGTAAACAATTATTTCAACCGCTGTATGATGAATTAGGTTATTTCACATTCGAATATAATCCTAAAACACGTTCTATCAAATACGGTCACCCATCTGGGTTACATGATGATACAGTAATATCACTTGCATTAGCTAACTATTGTCGTAAAACACAATCTACAAAGGGTTCATACAATTATGTATCGAATTATATTTAATCACGATGGCTTACACATTAGTAATAGACGATTGCGAATACAAATTACCCCTGGATTACACTGTAAAACAATGGGTTGATATGTCTACTGCTGCTATCAATCCTGATTTTATGATTAGTGTTGGTATGAATATTCCAGTTGATAAAGTAGATATAATGCCTGAGTCAACCAAAACAATGACACTAGCATTACTAAATTCTATCCTTAAACCAACATGGATAGGCTTGACTAGAGAAATTGACAATGGTAAACTAATTGATTTCGACAATATCACATTAGGTGATTTTATTGATTTAGAAGTCTATATTGAGAACTATAAAAAACATTTTCCTGAAATAGTAGGTAAACTATACACCCATGATTCACCTGAGGAATGTTTTATATCACAAGTTCAACCTGCTGTCGAATATTACCTCAAATGGAGAATGTTGTTATATAAGCAATACTCTAATTTGTTCGGCATGTCCCATGTAGATGATGAGGCCGATGATATACAACGAGGTAAACGCGATAATCCCGCACATATATGGTTCGACATTGTGATGGTATTAGCTGATGATAAATATCTTAACATGGATGCTGTATTAAACAAACCTCTCATTCAATCATTAAACTGGTTAGCCTGGAATAAAGATAAGAAAATGAAGGAAGCCGAATTAATAAGAAAACAAAATAGACGATGACATATAAAGATTTAGTCGATAGAATCATGCAGATAGCTAATTCACACCTAATGGTGGAATTGGTTGGCTATGGTAACCTGAGTGATATTGAGGTTCCTGATAATGAAGAACCACCTGATTACCCATATGTGTTTTTAAATCCTGTTACTGTATCTAATGACAGACGAGAATTCAATTTAACTATGAATCTCATTTGTATGACCCAGGTTAAGGATAGGGAATTATGTGAGATTGATGGTCAATCGATTTGTATTGGTATTATACAGGACATCGTATCACAATTTTTACTCACCACTAATGACCCATTAATTGATGTTGTTACTCCATTTTCAATAACGCCATTTAAAGAACGTTTCCAGGACAATGTTGTAGGTGCGACAGCAACGCTTACAATAAACTATGGTAAAGCTATAGACGGCTGTTTAACACCATTCTAATGATTAAATCTAATTTACCTGAAGTAGAACGTTATATAAGTGATTTAACAGATTACTATGAGACAGACCTACCTCAGGAATTAAGAGAATTAGCCGCTGATATATTACGTGAATTAAAAGCTGGTAATTTTAAAGACGATACAGGTGCATTGCGACGTAGCATGGCTACTAAAGCATTCGAATATGGTATTGAAATTGATATGTTAGATTATGGTTATTTCCTTTCATTCGGTGTCAGAGGAGGCCGATATAAAGCTAAAGGATTAACTGATGCAGTCGCACAGACATTTGGTGTATCTGAGGGTTATAAATTCACATCACGTAAAAATAGAAACTGGGGTATCAATGCCCGTAACTTTTATCCTGTCGATATAGAGGATAGATTATTAAAATTATTAACAAAATCATAATATGCCTACACCAATAATAACAAATACCCCTAACACATACGAACTAGCCAATGGTGATGTTGTGGTATCTCTATTCGATGGGTCAGTACAGGGAACACAATTAGCAGTAAAAATAAAAAAGGGTAGTACTACAATATCTACACTTAGACAATATCCTAACCAAGCAGGATTTTATCACTTTAATATAAACAAAATATTACAATCACAATTAGGATTGCAAGTTAATCCTGGAGGCGACCCCTCACGTCCTATATATGATGCTAATGGTAGAACATCTAATGGTAATGCTGGTAATGGTCCTACACCAACATCTGTTGATTACACCATAGAATACGGTTATATTGACACGGCTGGTGAATTTGAATCCACTGCCATATTAGCTGATACATTCGTTGCTATAAACGGTAATAAAAAATATTATCAGACCGATTGGGATATTAATAATGCCCCTGGTCGTTATATACCTCTGATGAGTAATACAGTATTAGGCAATGCTGTATCAGAGAGACAATTAGCATTAACTAATAGAAATAATTATCCAACTAGAACAATCGCTGATATTACTGATGGTGTTCCATCTGGTGCGATTTTAACAACCGCAGTTGTACATGATATATACATTAATGAAGGTGATTATTATAGCTTAGGATTTGTTAATGGTTGGGCTGGTACTCCATTTACAGGTTATAATGGTATAAGGCAATTTGATTGTTGGGGTTTTAATGGTAATACACAGTTATTTCATCAAGAATTAGACAATATTACATCTAATGGTGGTGGACCTGATTCTACAGTGTTTCAAAATAACCCACCAGAAGAAGATTATAGAGTACTTAATTTCAAATGTGGTTACAATAATGCAAATGTAGCAGGTGCGACTGATTTAACTCACTTTTATGTTGCAGCATGTTGTTACCTTAATAATACTCCTGGTGGTCCTGGAAGTTGTATTGAAGTAACTGATTGGTATCGATTCAACATATTACCATGTGAAGGTAAAGATTATTCTATTATCGATGTTGCCTGGATTAATGATTTTGGTCAGTATGATTATTTTTCATTTCAGAAACGTAATGTAGAAACAAATTCAATCGAACGAAATGAATTTACAGCTATTTCACCTTCTTGGAGTGGTACTACTGTTGATGTTGATACATGGGATAGAGGTAAAGGAACATTCGCTACCCAAGTAGAAGAAAATTACACAGCCAATACCCGTTATTTAAATGAATATGATAATGAATATCTTAAACATTTATATCGTTCACCTAGTGTTATGGTTCGATTTGAAGGTGATACAACATGGACACCTGTAGTATTGACATCTAATTCATGGGATGAAAAAACACCTCAAAACCAAGGTAAACGATTATTCCAACATGAGATTAGCTTTAAGACAGCCTGGAACCCACAAATACAAAATGGATGATTCAATTAGCAGTACAAGCAAATAATGGTCAAGCAGGTGCTAGACGGTACCTGGATTTATATGAGACAGACCCTATCAAATTAACGTTATCAATCGAGGATATTACTACGACTGATACTACTGCTGTATATAGTCAAACATTTAGAATACCAGCCAACCCAAACAC
>JACSEG010000056.1_pt1 | contig 20682 bp, 19 predicted proteins | sample 8225521 | NCBI WGS metagenome assembly JACSEG01 (sample SAMN15705060, study PRJNA637333) | viral metagenome | isolation source: viral RNA from sea star tissue | host: Pisaster ochraceus | place: USA:Santa Cruz | collected 2018
TACGATCATACACCTCGGAAGATGATGTTCGTAGCAATGTGGTGCGGGGTCAGTACAAAGGATATCTCCAAGAAAACGGAGTCAACGAGAACTCTAGCACGGAAACCTTTGTAGCGTTAAAAACATATGTGGATACCGAGCGATGGGCCAAGATGCCCATTTTTATCCGCTCTGGCAAAGCGCTAAAAGAAAAGAATACCGAGATCATTATTCAATTCAAGAAACTACCGAACAATATTTTTGGTGATGAAGAGCTATCGAACCAGCTTGTTTTTCGTATTCAGCCAGATGCGAGCATCTATCTTACGATTCAAAGCAAGATACCCGGAAACGAAATACAACTCTTATCGACTCAGATGAATTTTCCTTATCACAAGCAGTTTGAACACATCGATTTTAGCAATGGTTATGATAGGATACTCTTTAGTGGTTTTGTGAACGATGCGTCTCTCTTTCTTTCTAAAGATGAGCTATTTGCACAGTGGAAGTTTGCTGATTCCGTCATCAAGACATGGAAGCAGTCGCAAAACATACCGTTGTATGAGTATGCCATAGCTTCGGCTGGGCCTAAGGAAGCGCAAGATTTGTTAGAAAGAAACGGTAAATAACATGGAATTGCTTCAAAAGGAAGGTTCAGAGTTAGAACAGGCAGCGGTTGATCATATGTTTGCCATTTGTCAGGAGTTCTCTTGTGACGGAAAAACCGTTTTACTAGCCCTCTCGGGAGGAGGGAGTCCTAAAAACGTATACAATCTTTTTTCGCAGCAGGTGTCTCCAGACCTTGCACGCAACATACACGTTCTTCAGGTTGATGAGCGGGTGGTAGATTATGAAGACCAAAGCAGTAATCAGCGCATGATACGACAAAGTTGTAAAGAGCTATTCGAGAAAGGAGCTTCGTTCTTTCCTATGCGAGTTCAAGATGCGGATGGGCTTGCACAGTACGAGCAGCGTATTGCACGTTATGCAGAGGATCCCAAGGTCGCGCCAGCTCTTGTCTTTCTTGGCATGGGAGCAGATGGACACACAGCTTCTATTTTTCCTACGAGTACCGAAGATCAAAACCCCTCAGAGACGAACTACGTGTTTAAGACGGACAGAGAATATGTGCAGTACGTTCGCGTTTCGCTTACGTTTCGGGGACTTTTTTGGTTTAAAAAAGCTATATTGTTTGCGCCGGGTCAAGAAAAGAAGGAAATGCTAGGCAAGGTGTGTGACAAGGCAAACGAAAATAGCTATCCCATAGCAAGGGTGCTTCATCGACACAGCGCGGTTAGCGTTTATGCGAGCCCTGACGTTCTCTAGCTGGTAATTTCGGACCTGATGGTCAGTGCTACTTGTTAGCTGGTAATTGCTCCAAGACTAGCAGATCGAACTGAATCATAGTATTTTCTAAAGACTCCACGCTTTCTTGGTATCGGAGGAGGATTAAATGCTTCCCTTCTTTGTGCGAGTATCTCGTCAGAAACAGAAACCTCGATTATCTTTTTCTGTGAATCTATGCGTATCATGTCACCTTCTTCTAATAAGGCTATGGTGCCTGCGTTCTGTGCTTCTGGAGCAATGTGACCCACAACGATGCCATGACTTCCTCCAGAGAATCGTCCGTCAGTAATAAGAGCTACATCCTTTTGAAGCCCGCTTCCGGCAATGGCGGCGGTAGGAGAAAGCATCTCTCTCATTCCGGGCCCTCCTCGCGGTCCTTCATATCTGATGACGACAACGTCACCCTTGACTATCTTTTTCTCGAGTATGGCATCGAGGGCTTCTTCCTCGCTGTTAAAAATCCGTGCAGGTCCATAATGGTCGATTTCTGTATGAGAACCACACATTTTTAGCACGGCTCCTTCGGAAGCAAGGTTTCCTTTGAGGATAAGAATGGGTCCCTTTGTACGTTCGGGGTTCTCAAAAGATCGTATGACTTTGTTCTTTTCGTCTAGGGTGCTTGATATGGGTTCGAGGTTTTCTGCAACCGTCTTTCCTGTCACTGTCAAGCAATCTCCATGGAGCAGACCTTTTTCTAAGAGCATTTTCATGACCACTTGAACACCGCCGTGTGCATGAAGATCTTCCATGACGTATTTTCCTGCGGGTTTCATGTCAGTGATGATGGGGGTTGTCTCGTAGAAAGCGTTAAAATCATCGATACTCAACGGTACGTCAAGCTCATGTGCTATTGCAAGTAAGTGGAGCACTGCGTTTGTCGATCCTCCCAACGCCATTATCGTGCGGATAGAGTTTTCAAACGCCTTTCGGGTCAGTATCATCTGTGGGGTTATGTTCTTGTCTATGCATAGCGCTAAGGCTTCGGCCGAGTCCGTCATGACCTTGCTGCGTTCTTCGCTGATTGCAGGGACAGACGCGCTGCCAGGGATGCTGATGCCGATTGCTTCCATGGCGGATGCCATGGTGTTTGCCGTATACATGCCACCGCATGCACCTGCAGCAGGGCAAGAATGACATTCGATGTGGTAACGTTCGTCCTCGCTTATCTTTCCTGAATGAAAGGCTCCTACGGATTCAAAGGCAGAAACAATGTCTAGTTTTTTTCCGTTCCATAGCCCAGCACGAATAGTTCCTCCATAGACAAAAACAGAGGGGCGTCTCATTCTTGCGAATCCCATCACCGTGCCCGGTATCGTCTTGTCACAACCGCCTACCCCAAGAACAGCGTCCATCTGATGACCGTGTACAACGAGCTCTATCAGATCTGCAATGACATCTCGAGAAACGAGGGATGCCTTCATGCCGTCATGTCCCATAGCCTCACCATCGGTCACTACAAAGGTGTGGAAGATCATGGGATACGTGCCACAGTCAAAGAGCTTTGCTTTGGATATTTCGGATATGGCGTTTAGGTGGTAGTTGCAGGGGCTTACTTCACTTCCTGCGCTTGCAATGCCTACAAGAGGTTTTTTGAAATCATCGTCTTTCATTCCGATGGCTCGTAGCATGGCACGATTAGGAGTCCGCGCGATGCCCTCGGTCATACGCTTGCTATGTGTGTTTTTGCCAGAGAGATCCATGCTACTCGTATCCTTTAAATTGGCTTAGATAGGGGATAGAGGCGTAGGTCTCTTCGATCTGGCTTCCATGAGACACCATAAGATTGGTGTTGTCCCAAGTTCCTTTTAGAAATGTTTTTCGTATTTCGGAGGCAATGTCTACTTCATAGACCTTGTCTTCGCAGTGTACTTTTTTCTGTTCTATATCGATACGAAGATCGAGAGTAGGGTTGTCTTCTATTGTCTGCTGTAGCTCTTGTATCTGCGCCTTAGGCAGTAAGAGTATTGGCATCCCTAATGCGGTGCAATTACTGGTAAATATTTCTGCAAAAGATTCCCCGATAATTACATCGATTCCATGTCTATGCAATGTCTGTGGGGCATGTTCGCGAGAAGATCCGCATCCAAAATTGCTGTTCACAAGAAGAACACGGGCTCCCTTGTATCGTTCATCGTTAAAGGGATGATCCTTCTTTTGCATGTCTTCTGTATATCGCAAATCATAGAAGGCATATTCTTCTATCCCTTCAAAGGTGATTGCTTTTAAAAAACGGGCAGGGATTATCTGATCCGTGTCTATGTCGTTGCCTCGTACTACGATAGCGCGACCTTCTATTTTTTGTATTATGTTCATGGTAACTCCTTTTTTTCTTGACGGCTTATATAAAGTTCCGTACGTCTTCTATCTTTCCTGAAATCGCAGCTGTTGCAACCATTGCTGGGCTCATCAGTACGGTTCTTCCTGTTGGTGAACCCTGTCTTCCAATAAAGTTTCTATTTGAAGAACTAGCACAGAGTTCGGAACCCTGTAGCCTGTCCGTGTTCATGCCAAGACATATGGAACATCCAGAACCACGCCATTCGAACCCTGACGATTTGAACACCTCGTGGAGCCCTTCGGCTTCCGCTGCTCTTGCCACTTGCTGAGACCCAGGGACGACAAACGCATGTACATCTTTGTGAACCTTCTTGTTTGCAAGGATGCGCGCTGCTTCTTTTAGATCGCTGAGACGACCATTCGTGCAGGATCCAATAAATGCAACATCTATCTTCTTGCCGAGGAGCTGCTCGTTCTCTTTGAACTTCATGTGTTCTAATGCTATTTTGGTAAGTGCTTGCGTGTCTTTTTCAAGATCCTGTAAGATGGGGGTTTTTCCTTCTACGGACATGGCCTGCCCCGGGGTGATACCCCAAGTGATCATAGGACTAAGGCTGTCTGCATCCATGCGAAAAACATCATCGTAGGAAGCATCTGATTTCGATGCTATGCTGCTCCAGTAGTTTTTTGCTGAGTTAAAAAGATCTGCGTTTGGGGCAAAGGGACGTCCTGCTATATAGGCAAAGGTTGTCTCGTCTGGATTGATATATCCTACCCGTGCGCCACCTTCGATGGTCATGTTGCAAATGGTCATTCTTTCTTCCATGCTCAGTTTTTTGATTGCTTCACCACCGTATTCATAGGCAAACCCTAAGCCGCCTTTAACACCGAGCTTGGCAATGATGGCAAGTATGATGTCTTTTGCAAATACCCCGCGAGCGAGAGTGCCAGGTATGTCTATTTTTCTTACCTTGGGCTTTTTGATGGATATGCATTGTGTTGCTAAGATGTCACGAACTTGTGAGGTTCCTATTCCAAAGCCTATGGAGCCAAATGCTCCATGTGTTGAGGTATGACTGTCTCCACAGGCAATAGTCATGCCGGGTTGGGTAAGCCCTAGCTCAGGCCCTATAACATGTACGATGCCCTGTTGCTTGCTCTCGTGATTAAAAAATGATATCGAAAATTCCTTGGTGTTTTTTTCTAGCTCTTTCATCATTGCTTCTGCCAACGAATCTTCGAAGGGTCTTTGTGCAGAATTGGTGGGAACTATATGGTCTACGGTTGCAAAGGTTCTTTTGGGATACCTAACCCGGAGTCCTTTCTCGCGAAGCATCTGAAATGCTTGTGGGGAGGTGACTTCGTGTATAAGGTGAAGACCTATAAATAATTGATCTTCTCCACTTGGTAGTTCTGTGACCTTGTGAATATTCCATACTTTGTCTAGTAGTGTTTTTGTACTCATTGTTACTCCTTAATGTATAGTTCTATTATATCGCAGTTTGAATAATATGGTAGAGCACTGACACAAGGGCGCTGTCTTGCGTTGTTTCTTGTTCCGATTCTGTACTATACTGGTAGTGGGTTACCATGAATTCGTTGTATATAAAAATAGCAAAAACCTCACTTATCGTGATGCTTGTCGTGATGATTGGTTTTTTCGTGCTTGCTTGCGGTGTTGTAAACGAGCGAAAGACTAGCGTTCTAAAAGAGGTCGTGCCAAAGGGTTCTCGAAAGATCGAACTGGTAACATCACCCATACAGGAAAGTAGTGATGCTGTCCCCCTATTCGAGAGTAACGAACTATCAGAATCAGAGTCCGAACTCCATTCTCTTATTCCTCGTGGCTATTCGATTTTGGAAACCAAGTGGGAAAACCTTGATTCCGATGATCTAGAAGAAGCCATTGTAAGCGTCTATCAAAAAGATAGAGAGCTCGTAAGTGTTTTCATTGTAAAGTTTGATGTAAGCAGTGAAAAATATGTCTTTGTTTGGGAAGGGAAGTCGGAGCTCTCGAGCAATAACATCATACAGGTGACGATTAAGGATTTCAATTTTGATGGAAAAAAAGAGATTGTTTTAGAGGGGAGTAACGTTAATCAGGAACAGCACATAGAAGTGTTTACCTTAAGGAGCGGGCTTTCGAACCTTAGATCCTATTATCAAATTTTTTCGCTCTCTGCAAAAGGGGGAGGAGCCATAGAGGTGCTAGAATCCTTGAATGGCTTGGAGCCGCGCATCATTGCATACAACTATTTTGAGGACAAAGAGATAATCGAAAAAATCGATTATAAGTGGAACAACATAGAGGGGAAGTTTCTTCAGGCAGGCTACCAGAAGCTTTCTTATGCGGACGTGGCACAGCAGAAGATTAGTTCGCTGGACACACAGAATCCGATAGTTTGGCAGAACTTCCTCAACGGGGTTTGGGAGAAGAAATCAGATCTTGAGGCGAGTCAAACAGTCTTCTTGTATTTTTCAAGTAGAAGCCCCCATCTTAGTATCATCGACTCTGATTCAATGAAGTTTTATATGTGGGAAAAAACAAGAAAAGATTTTCGCTTTAATCTAGGAATCAAGGTGAACGTTACCGATTTGATTCTCCCAAACATTAGATCCGTTCTCAATATCGAGGTCGTCTCTGAAAAGGAGATCGTGGTCAATTTTAAAGACGATTATGATAAGCGCTTGAGTGGCGATTTCGTCTTGCAGCAAGGTGATTATGCCGACTTCCTTTCTGTTCTTAATACACAAAGACATAGAAACAAACGTGTTTCAAAGTTAAAAAGTTGGCTGCTTGGAAAGAAGCAAAAACAGTTTAGCACAGAGTCCTATTTCTTTACCGAGGACGCACTGTCTGTTTTTACCGAAGAAGGAGAGACCTTGTTTGAGTATTCGATTTTTCCCGTGCGGAACGAGATGTTCTTAGAGCTGCGAAAGAAAAAAGAAAAGGCGTTCTTTTATAGGGTATCGAATGCGGATCAGTCTGCATTCATAGAGACAGGTGAGCTTGTCTTGGAGCCATACACATTGACCGCGATAGAAAACTACTTGTTGAATCAAGACGAAAGCTTCATTCTGATAAAACCTGACGATGGTTGATGGCGCTAGGCAGCGTTAGTTGCTTTCCCTCAGAAAGCCTTCGATTCCCGCTTCCCTGAATTGAGCGATCTGCCTATCTATGTTTTTTTGCTCGTCTAGAGGTACTATGATCTGGTAGAAAACGTGATCTCCAACGGAAGACTTGCTTAGAATGGGATCTGCAACGGAGTTGCTTAGACCTGCAAGTTTTTCTTTGAAGACAAGAAGAAAGTTTCTGGCGCGGCTTATGTTCTGAAAGGCCGATATCTGGTAACCGAATCGAGGGGCTTTTGAAATGGATGTCCCGTAGGAGTTTTCAAGTTCTCTTGCTTCTGTTTGAGCAAACGCATCGTAATCTACTGCGGTCTCTTCGTCCGTGAACGAAAATATGTTTGAAGGGAGAGGAAGCGTCTGTATGTGTTTCTTTTCGATAAGATTGAGTTCGATGGAGTTGGGGTAGAGCAAAGAAAGCTTCTCTTTATTTTTTCTTGCTACGTCCTGTTCGTGTTCACGTGTTGCCACACGATACAACATGTAATAAAATTCGGATGAGAGTTTCTCTTGGGCTGAGTTTCTAAACTCACGATAGAGTTCTTCGAATGCTTTTCGATGTTCTTGTTCTTGGATCAGGATCTGTGCCTTTAGGATCAGAAGTGGTATTTTGATGTTCTGTTCTTGGTAATCTTCCTCGATGATGGATATGTTCCTTTTTGCAAGACTAATGTTTCCTGCCTGGTATTCTTGAATGCTGGCTTGGAGAAGGTATTTTGCTTCTTTTGTTTTTTCGAATGCTGAATAGAAGAGCAGGGAAGCGGTGGAGAAGTCGTATTTGAGCGTTGCTATTTTGGCAAAGAGCACATAAAAGCGATAGTGAATGACGTTGGGGGGATAATGTTCTAATATGGTGTAGAGAAAGTCGTAGGTGACATCGATATGTTGCAATGTTTTGATTTTTTCGTTGGTGTAGTCTAGTAATTTCTGAGCATCAGGACGAGGGTTCTTTTCTAGCCAAAGGGCAAGTTCATCAAAAACAGGATCTGTGGAGCTTTGGGGCAAAACATCCCTCACATCCACAGCTACTCCATGAAAAAGAAAAACGAAGAAAAAAACAGTACATAGAATACGCATGTATGTTTAATTTATCTTGTTTGTACCGTGCTTTGTCTTTAGGTGGAGAGAACCTTGCTTTTTCTTGATTTGCTTTTCTTCTTGTTTTAGTCGTTTGGTTTCGATCTTTATGCTTTTATTGAGTTTATTGTTTGCATATCTTCGTGAGTATGAGAACAAGAAGGGAATACTCAAAATAGCACCGATTATGATTCCAAGATAGAGTAAGAAGATTCCCGGAATGTTTTCCAGGGTAATGAATATGAGTGATATAGTGGTGGTATATTTGAAGTTGATAATGGTAAAAATCAGAGCAAAAGCGGTAATAAATATAATAAAAAAGAATATCATCATGCTGTTATTCTAGTATATATCGTTCAATATACTTTTTCAAGGTGTTCCAATCATCATTCTTTGGAAGGAGAATGTAGTTTCCGAGAAAAAAGTTGGGGTCTTTTTCGGTAGCATTATATTCTTGGGTACTGATGTTTCGTTTGTGTAGTTCGGTAAAAGTCTGATACAGTATGTTTGCGGTACTCAAGGTAAGTCTGCTGTCGAGTGTGGCATCTTTGTAGCGAGAGATCAATGTTGCTATTTCGATGATTTTTAAATCGGTGCTGATATGCTTTCGTATTTTCGTAAGTATTTCAATGGCGGAAAGAACGGAAGAAAAGCTGTCCAAAGAGTTTATTTTTTCACGTATTCCTTCGAGGAGGAGTTTCTGTCTGTGGGATCTGTCAAAGTCGTTTGTAGTACTACGGGATCGTGCTATACGCAAGGCTTCGATGCCACCTAAGTTGTATTCCCCTCTTGGGTAATTAAGATAAGACCATGTTCCGTTTTCTTTGATTCTATAGCCTGGGTCCACGATGCTCTTGTCCAAGAACACGGTAATTCCTCCTAGAATGTCGATGACGCTTACAAACGCATACATGTCGATGGCGATGTAGTTGTCTATGGAGAGCCCCATGATTTCTTCTACGAGGTACAAAAGATTGCTGTGGCTAAAGTACTTGGAATACCAATTGATTTTTTGACCCGCATAGTACAGGTCTCGAGGTATGCTTATCAGTTTGATTTTTTTTGTCTTTGTAATATGAAGCAAGATTATTGTGTCTGCAAGGCCGTTGTGGGTACCCATGAGAAGAATGTTTTTCGATGAGTTGCTGTCTTGCTTCTTTCCGTAGTTCAGTTCTTCTTTTCCGATAGAGAGGGCTACATTCCTTAATGGGACATCGTCCTTGTCCATGATCCAAAGTTCTCCGTTGTTTTTCTGAACGCCAAAGGCACCAATCTTTGTGGGCTTTTTCTGTGGGTCTGCCACTGCAAGCAGATCAAAGTAATGATAATCTGTATCGCTTGTATAGTTGCTGTCTACGGCAAGACTCTGTTCTTGAAGTTTTTCCTTATATGTTTTTGAGCGAAAGAGATCTTGGAGTCTTGCAAGATATCTAAGGTTGGCTTTTTCTTGCTGGGTGCTATAGGAACTCTGGTACACGATTCCGCGTATTTTCGAGATTCGCGAAGATGTCTCTCTAGAGGAAATTTTCTTTTCGTTGACAAGGAGTTCGTAGGGAATATGTTGCAGGGAAATGCTTACGACCAGTTCGTTTAACTGGTTTCTAAGATTCCATCGTTGTTGGAACGTGGACTGATCTTTTCTTTCTATGGTGATGGTGTTTTTTTTGATGAATTTTTCCATCATGCTGCTCGAAAATTCTTGTATGATTTCTTGGTACAGATCGTTGCTTAGTTTTAGATTTTCTTCTAAGCGCTCCTTGAGTGTGCCAAGAAAGGGGGGGATCTCCTCGATTGTTGTGAGGATCTGTGTGTCTTCGATGACGGAGCTTTCGAGAGAGTATCTTTCTATCCTGCTTTCTTCATTGTCTAGGAGGGAGGTTATGGTTGTTACGATGTGATTCATGTAGCTGATTCTTATTTTGCTGTCTTGTTGTAAGAACTCAAAGCCTAAGTCCTCTGTCTTTTCTTGGAGCAGGGAGGCATTGATTGCGTTTGTAAGAAGGATGCTGTGTCTTTCGTTTCGAAAGTTTACTTGCAGTTCTTCTGCGAGCGTAAGAAAGGTTTCTTCGTCTGTGTTCGTTGTTGTTTCTGAGTCCAGCTTGAGACTAAAGATGGGTCTCTCTAGCTCTAGTGCATCGTAGACTTTTTCGTTGTTGGCAATTATTTGATGGAGGGTGTTGTATGCAAGCTGTAGTTCGCCTTTTTGCTCTTGTGTGTTTTGATAGATTCTATACAACACAAAGCCAAAGGAGGCGAGCAGGAGGACAAAAAGTATGCCAAACACGACACGCAGTATCCTTCTTTTTGGCTTTGACTCCTGTTTCTTTTCTGCTTCCTGGATTTTGGACTGCTTATGCATTGTGTGCCAATTGTAATTCGGTTTGCTGTACAGTGTTGTACATCAAAGAGGCTATGGTAAGGACTCCGATTCCTCGGGGGACAGGAGTAATGCGTGAACATTTTTCTAATATGTTTTCGAAGTCAGCATCGCCGACCAACGTATGTGTAGAAGGTTTGCCTAGGGTGGTCACACTGTCTTGTATTCTGTTGATCCCTACGTCGATAATGATAGCATCTTTTCGTATCATGTCTTCTTTTAGAAACTTAGGGATGCCTATGGCCACGATTATGATGTCGGCCAGAGAACAGATGGCTGGTACGTTTTTGCTTCGAGAGTGACACAGTGTTATGGTCGCGTTTCCCGAGTCGCGTTTTAAGGAGAGGAGCTGCGAAAGGGGTCTTCCCACGATGGGGCTTCTTCCAATCATGACGATGTGCTTCCCTGCTGTCTCGATAGAGTAAAACTGCAACAATCGGAGGACAGCGTTTGCTGTGCAGGGTATGGGAATGTTTTTCGAGTTTTTTTGGAGTTTTCCCACGTTGACTTCATGAAACCCATCAACATCTTTTATGGGATCTATCGCAGAAAGAATGCGTTCTGTATCGATGTGGCTTGGGAGGGGAAGCTGCACAAGTATGCCATGGACATGCGTGTCTTTGTTTAGCCTGTCTATTTCGTTGAGCAAGGCTTCGGTGTCTATGTGCTCGGGCAGAACAATGACTTCACCGTCTACTCCGAGTTCTTTGCATTTTTTTGCTTTCATTCGGACATAGACTTGGCTCGCGGGGTTCGTGCCAACGAGTATGACTCGTAAGCAGGGGGTGACAGAATTGCTATGAAGAGCTTTTATTCGTGGGAGAAGTTCAGAATACATGTTCTCTGCAACTGGTCCTCCAAGAAGAAGTTTTTCTTTTAAAATACTGTCTTTCATATATGTTATTATAATATAAGTAACATAAATGAATTATAGAACGAGATGGAGAGGAGGCAGGCTTCTTTTCCGTGTTTTTACTTGTTCTCGGCAATTCATATAGTCATTAAGGAGTAGTGGTAGTGGTATCGGTTGTTTTAGGTGTTCAGTGGGGAGACGAAGGGAAAGGCAAGATCATAGATGTTTTGTCCCCTCAATTTGATTGGATTATTCGATATTCTGGTGGTGCGAACGCAGGTCACACCATTGTTGTAGGTGATGCTAAGTTTATTTTTCACTTAATTCCTTCGGGAATTCTTCATAAAAATACCAAAGTACTCTTGGGGCCTGGAATGGTAATCGATCCCGAGCAATTGTTAAAGGAATTACGGCAGCTAGAGGAAAACAATATAGATTGGCATAACAGACTTTTTGTTTCTGACAGAGCGCATCTTGTGTTTCCCTCGTACAAAAAAGAAGACGAGAAACTGGAGAAGAAACGAAAAAAGAGTTTGGGGACAACAAAAAGAGGTATTGGCATAGCGTATTCAAGGAAAATGCTTCGTACGGGAATTCGAATAGCAGACGTAGACGAAAAAGATCTTCTCTCTTTGCAGAATAAAAAGGATTTGCGATTTCTTCAAGAACATGTTGATTTTCTAAAGAGTATTTCTATTAATCACTACAGCGTTCTTCATGGTATTGAAGGAAAACAGAGCATACTTTTTGAAGGGGCACAGGGTGTGTTGCTTGATTCTGACTATGGCTGTTATCCCTATGTGACCTCTGGACCTACCTCGATAAACGGGGTGGATGCTATCGGGTTTCCTTCTCGGGACATTGATTCTATTTTGGGGGTCACAAAGATGTACTGTACCCGTGTTGGCGTTGGTCCGTTTCCCACAGAGTTTGCAGAACAAGAGTCGGATCTTCTTGAGTTTATACAGAAAAAAGGAAACGAGAAGGGAAGCACTACAGGAAGACTGAGACGTTGTGGACATCTTGATCTGGTGAGTTTGAAATATGCGTGTAAGATTTCTGGTGTGACATCTTTGGTTTTGACCCATGTCGATGTCTTAGATACCCTAGAAAAAATCCAGATCTGTGTGGGATACGAGAGAGACAACGAGTTTCTTGAGTTTCCTCCTTCACAGTTTCGTCAGCTGAATGAGGTAAAACCGGTTTTGAAAAGTTTTGATGGGTGGATGAGCGATTGCTCTGGTATCACGAACTGGAACGAGATCCCCACAAGGTTACGAGAGTTGATGGACTTCATTGAGTCTTATGTGCAGGTTCCCATTAGCATAATCTCGGTAGGGGCAAAGAGAAAGCAGACCGTTTTCAAGAATGCGAATTAGTCTGCGGTTTTTGGGCTAGCCCACATAAAAAGATGTATTGCGTTCCCAGCTTTTTCTTTCTAGTGAATTTAAAAACTGTCTGTCTTCGGTGCTATACAAAGTCTTGATCATGCTTATCAAACTGCCGTCCTTCGAAGATATCATCTTCCACCATTGATTGCTTTTCTGCATGCTGTCTCGTAACTCGTCACCATACAAATCCCGTATGTCCAAACCTGGAACCCGTGCTTTCGCATCTTCCATAAGCAAGGACGAACTTTCTATTATCTTTGTTCCGTCTATCTTCTCTATCTTATCCTCTATGCACATAACAGTTGTTCCATTCCTGTCCATCAAAAATATTGGCATTTTTTCCATGAAATATATGGATTTCATAAGTATAGTTTTTTGGTCTAACAACTCACACACCGCCCTTGTAAGATCCGCAAAGTCTTTTAGCCAGATAGGAATTTCATATGCACTCCTATAAAATTTTGCTAAATCTTGTGCGTACCCTGTGTATGCTGGTGTTAGGGGTACCATCATCGACATCTCAAACGTTATCCTGTTTGCTCCCTTATACTTGTACTGCCCTAACAACGGGGTAAGCGTTAGCCCAACTTCTAAGAGTATTTCTTTCATGACAGCTACGCTGCCTAGCATTTCTTCCCTTACCAATCCATCTAATTCTACAAGATTGTTATAATCGCTCGCTGAAATCTCTACGTCTTTTTTATGAGAAACAATAAAGAGATGGGTTTCTTTGTCCTCTATCATCTTCTTTATGTCTGATAAACCACTATTCTGCAGAATCCTGTACGTGCTGTTTCTCATGTCATAAACATTTCTGTTTTTTGAGACGAGCTTCGCCATCATATTTATAATGCCTTGACTGCTTACGTTATATCTCATGTCATAAATATTCCTGTTTTTTGATCTTTTCTTTTAAATACTCTAGCGATTCTATATATTGTCTTTCTTCCACTTCGCAGCGTTTTCTTTCTAGTGAAATTAAAAACTGTCTGTCTTCGGCACTATACAAAGTCTTGGTCATGCTTATCAAACTGCCGTCCTTCAAAGATATCATCTTCCACCATTGATTGCCTTTCCGTAACGCTTCTTGGAGCTTATTACCATACAAATCCCGTATGTCCAAACCTGGAGCCTTTGCTTTTGCATCCTCCATAAGCAAGGACGAACAGTTCATGATATATTTCCCGCTTATTTTTTGGGCTCGGAATCCTAGGGTTATATTGTCTTTTCTATCTTTATTTATAAGCGTTAAATCTGATGTATTTGTTCTTTGTGCATGCGATTTTACTAAAACGTATTTCTTGTCTAACAATTCACACATCGCTAGTGCCAGCTTCCTACAATCCCAAAGCGATTGTTCGTACATACTTCTCATGGCATCCCTTGCATACCCCGTATACGAAGTGACCCATGGTACCATCATCGACATCTCAAACGTTATCCTGTGTGGCTCTTTATACTTGTATTGTCCAAATAACGGGGTAAGCGTTAGCCCAACTTCTAAGAGCATTTCTTTTATAGGACCTATGCTGTCTATCATTTCTTCCCTTATCAAGCACTCTAACTCTACAAGGTCGTTATAATTGCTCGCTAAAATCTCTATATCTTTTTTATGAGAAGCAATAAAGAAATAAGCATAAGGGTCTCCTGCCTCTCTCTCTATATCCGATAGGCTACTATTCTGTAATATCCTATGCGAAGTATTGCATATATCAAATATGTATTGTGCAGCTTTCATGTTCTCCGATACTATGCTTATTAAGTATTGGATTGGTATTTTCATATATATTTCCCCATGATCTAAAGAAGAACAAAAAAAATGGAGGTGGCGGGAATTGAACCCGCGTCTTAAAAGAGCATGTCAGCAAATCTACAAGTTTAGTTCGCCATTAAATTTCGCCTGAACATTTGTCGGTGAACAAACAGCATGCCAAGCTAAGTCATGTAAAATTTTCCACAAGCACCCATGACAAATGCTCGGGGTAAGTCCCAAAATGAACAGATACTTACCTAGGGACATCGGCAAGTCTGCAGTTACATATTGCTATGCAGCTAAAGAATAATTGTCTGCGTTTATGCAGTAGGTAATTAGGTTACCAAACCACTTGCATTACTGATAAAACCATCTTCTAATCGAATCCGGAACACCCCCAATTGTTTTTGTTTTTTTAACATACTTACGTATTTACATATAATTATATATCATAAGCAAAAAATAGTCAAGGGGTATGAAGCATTAATTCGCTAACTTTTAGCATTAACTCGCTGACTTGTAGCGCTAACTCGCTGACTTGTAGCGCTAACTCGCTGACTTGTAGTGCTAACTCGCTGACTTGCTAACTACGACTAAAACAAATCGAGAGTTTCTAGGTCAGACAACGACTTGCAAGCCACGATGTCTGCCGTGTTTTGCTCTAATATCGTGTGCCAGTCGAGATTGTTTCCGTTCCAGTCGCAGACGATCCCTTGTGCTTCTGTAATTATAGGATATATTGCCGCAATGTCCCATATGTGTGTGTCGGGGTCAATAACAAGATCTGCTTTTGAAGATGCGAGTAGATAGTAGGCAAAGGCATCGGCCCAAGTTCGTGTACGTATTCCGCTATTGTACAGTGATTGAACGAATCGAGAATTCTTCTTATAGACCTTCCCCCAATCGTAGGAAAGAAACAGGGGTCTTGCATGGGATGGTGCTGCTTTTGACAGATCCAATCTTTGTTGTGAATTCCAAGTTCCGTTCCCCTTGCTTGCATGGAGTATGATGTTTAGCATGGGAATCGAGACAAGCCCTAGTACGGGCTCCATAGATTCGAAGTCAAAAAGAGCAAGTAAGTTGCCAAAGAGCGGGGTGTTGTGCGTAAAGGCTTCGGTGCCATCTATGGGATCTATGATCCATGCGTACCGGTCGTTCGGTTTTTTTGCATTGTAAAACTCCTCTCCAATGATGTCGTGTTGTGGATATCGCTCCTTTATTTTTTCTCTAAGATACGTCTCTATGGATGTGTCAGCTTTTGTGACAGGGCTATCGTCTTCCTTGTACTGTATGTCTATGGTGTTCTCGAGAGATTGCACAAAGAAATCTCTACTCATGGAGGCTGCCGTCTTTAAGATGCCGAGAGCAAAGTCGCAGCCGTGTTCTAGATCTATCGTTTGCATAGTCGTTTTCATGATTGTGTGTGCCTCTTCGCTTCCTGCTGTGCCTCTCTGTCGCTGTCCCGTTTCTTTATGCTTTCTTTCTTTTGATAGAGTTTCTTTCCTTGTGCTACGGCAAGGGTAAGCTTGATGAGCCCTCTTTTTTGGTACAGCTTTGTTGGCACGAGGGTGAATCCTTTCTCTGTGGTTTTTCTTTTAAGCTTTGTTATTTCCTGTCTGTTCAGAAGTAGTTTTCGAGGTCGTATGGGATCGTAGAGTTCGTCCACAGAAAACTTGTAGGGCGAAACATGGAGGTTATACAAGAATATTTCGTTTTTCTTTGTGATTCGTGCATAGCTATCTGTAAACTGCACATGCTTTAGTTTTATGGACTTCACCTCGGTACCCTTCAACTCGATACCACATTCGTAGTCTTCTAGGATGGAATAGGAAAAAAAAGCCTTCTTGTTTTGTATGAGTGAAGTGTCGGTGGGTTTCTTCTTGTTCATGTCTGTCCTATCGAGGTAGAAGTATGATTCTAAAGCCTACGTACTTTGTCGTCCATCCTGGAAGGTAGGCATAATTTCGTGATAGAACTTGTGTGTTCTCTTTGCCATAGTGTATGGTATTTCCTCCGAGCAATGTCTTCATAGATCCAAAGAGGGGAGTGAGGTCTTGGTTGTACTGGGGTAGGGGGCTGTACCAAGTGTCTGTCCATTCCCACAGACTTCCTTGCAATGTCTCTAAGATTTTTTTGAGGGAACGAAGTTCGCGTATGCTAAGGTTCTTTGTGTTGATGGAGGCAAAGTACTGCTGTGCTGCACGCCATTGAAACTCGTTGGGAAGTGCGGCCAAATAGGGTGCATCGATCTCTGCTAGTCTCTTGTTAAACCACTGAACGTAGGCCATGGCATCGTACCATGTGATGGTGCTTACAGGGTCACTCAAGTTGGAGCTAGGACCGACAAAATCAAAGTGGGTGTCTTGAAAATCGCTATCTACATATGATAAGGATTGCTGTTCCCACGTTGGCTCTGCTTGAAGAAAGTAAGAGAATTCTGCGATGCTTAACTCATGGTCTAGGATGTACAGATTGCCGCTTTGTATGGATGTCTCTTTAGAAAAGTCTCTAGACTGCAGTTCCAATATTTTTTTGGTTTCTAGCACTTCATGGTTTTTGTTTGTTTCTGTAAGGGCATATTGAACCGTGTAGTTGGGAACGTAAAGAAAATTCATGTCTAGCACGTTGATCTGTCTTGTATTTCCGACTGCGGCATCGCGTACTGCGGCATCGCCGACTGCGGCATCGCGTACTGTGGTTTTGCTCAGGTAGTTGCGAATAAAGCCTAGCTGTGTGTCTATGCGAGGAGATGATGCGTTGACAAGTTCGATGTCGTTCTTTTCTGCAAAGGAGCTGTCAAAATTTTCTAGATGCGTTTCTAGGATTTTTTTTAGGAAGCCCTGATGTTCTGCGTAATCTTGGAGGTAGGGTAGTGAATGGTAGAGAAGCTGGACCAAGACTGTGAGTATGGTTTGTCTGGCATCTTCGTCTGTCGTTTCTTGCAGAAGCGACACGATCTCTTCTGTTGTGTCTTCGAGGATCTTTGGAATGGAAAATCGCCTGCTCGAGTCTACGTTTACATATTGTGCAATGTTTTCCACGCTGTCTTGTACGATCGTGCGCGGATCGTCTAGGTCTAATACGAGTTTTTTGCTTGTGGGAAAGATGTTTTGAAAGAGGTTTCTTTTTTGAAACGATATGTATTGGACAGCGTAGCCTCGTTTTTGTACGGTGATCTTATGATCACTGTTTTGGATGTCTGCTTTTACAGGAGTGCTTCCTAGATATTTTTCGTTTACGTAGACTGCAGCGTTCTTCGGGAAGCTCTGTATTTCTATGGCACTCCTTCCTGGATGAAGAAGAAAGGAGAAGAGAAAGAAGAGGACGAGGACAACGACTATTCCGTAGATGACAGGCACATAAAAAAGAGGGGGGATTCCTAAAAATGCTTTGAGTTTTACCCTGTCACCAGGAAGTATTTCTATGTTCTTTTTTTCTTTTCCCATTACTTCTATGTTATACTATAATATGATTATCGAAAAAAGGAAAACGACACGCATCAAAACGACAAACATTAAGGCGACATCAAAATGACAGACATCAAAACGGCAGGCATCAAGGCGACATCTCAGGAATCAAGACAGCACGCATCAAGGCGACATCTCGGAGGGAAGCCATTTCAGCAGCACAGGGTTTAGCCCGTTATCTTGTAAAGCTAAGCGAACACTTGTTAAGTGTTCGTCGTGCGAAAAAAAGAATACGAAAGCAGAAACAGAAGAAGCGAGGCTTCTTGCTTGACTGGGTCTTCTCTTTCTTGTGGGCTGCAGCCGTGGTACTTCTTCTGAATCAGTACCTGATCCAAGGATATCGAATACCATCTGGTTCTATGATACCCACGCTGTTGTTGCAAGACAGAATCTTTGTCAACAAGTTTATCTATGGACCAAAGCTCTTGCCAGGCATACTAAAGATTCCTAGTCCGTACAAGGAAAAACGATACGAGGTGGTGATTTTCCAAAGCCCCGATTATATCAGCAAGGGAACGGGATTCGAGATCTTGCAGAGAATCTTGTACATGCTCAGTCTTTCGGTGTTCGACATCAATAGAGATAGCAATGGAAACCCTAGGGTTCAGTTTTTGATAAAACGATTGGTGGGATTACCAGGTGATCAGTTAAGAATACGAGACGGCGCACTCCAATACAGGTTGTCGGGGACCGATACGTGGTTGGACGAAAAAACAGTACGAGACTCGCTCTATGTTTTTCAGAAGCAAATCAACACCCAGTTCACCCTCTATGAAGAAGCAAATCCTGATCAAGAGATAGACAGGAAGGCCATGAGAAAAGACCTGCAGAACTTTGTGGAAGAAAAACATCTTTTTCAGGATGACAACGCGTATGTATCGGAGCAATACCCTTCGTTTGAGACGGAACGCCTGCTTTCTGTATACTATCGTTCGCTGTTTCCTTCGGTGGAATACGATAGATATTCCTTTGCAAAGTATTTTTCGGGTTGGAAAGTCCCAGACGATCATTATTTCTTTGCAGGAGACAACAGAAACAACTCTCTGGACAGCCGGTTTTACGGTTCGGTTCCTTCAGACAATATCTTGGGAAGGGCAGGCATTATTTACTGGCCTTTGGAACGCTTTACGGCCATACGATAGGCTGACCTTTATGGAAGAAATCTTTTATTCACGAAAAAAGAAGAGTAGCAACTGGAGTCGGGTACTTCTTGTCTATGTACTTCTTGTTGTTATACGACTGCTGTTTTTAGAATATGGATTTAGGGTAGTCAGTATAAAAAGTTCCGAATACGAATCATTGAAGAAATACGAGAATGCCAAGGTCCTGGTTCTTTCCTCTCCCTATATGCTTTCTTTCTTTAAGATCCTTCGTTTTAGTCGAAAACCAGCCCCGAAGCAAAACGATCTCGTATTACTGCATTCCTTTGGGTATAAAAACATGGGGGGCTTTTCGAAAATCCTGTACTATACACTTGATTCTCTGAGTTTGGGGATAATCAAGACAAAAAAAATCTACACCATACAGAGAGTCGCTTTCTTGCCGGGACAACGTTTTCAATTCTCTTCAAAGAAATTGCTTGCAAGGGGGGAGTTCGAGACCGCAAACAACAAAAAGGATTCAGAACAGCAATCAAAGGAGCAGATCGAAGCGGTTCCGTTCTTTGATGAGTTGCACGATGCTGTTCTTCAGCAAGACGAGGTCTTTCTTGAAGGATCAAAAGAATACGAGTTGGATAGCAGGCTTCTTGGTGCGGTGAAGCTATCTTCCATAAAGGGGAGGGCGCTCTTTATCCTCCATCCATACTGGGAAGCGATACCAGAACAATAGGGAAGCGGCGCCAGAACGGCTTCGTGCCAGAAGGCGGCAGCAAAAGGCAGGGATTTTCCTAGATTATTGACTTTAATTAATGCTCTCTAGTATAATGGAAGTAGAATTATTATTAGGAGTGTGTAATGGATGTCCATCTTGATGAGATTATAGGAAAAATTAAGACCGAAGGGGTTGACAAAGCAAAACAGGAAGCCGATCAACTTTTAAGTCAGGCAAAAATCGAAGCCGAAAAGACAATGCAAAATGCAAAGTCTGATGCCCATGAAATAATTAACAGGGCGAATCAACAGTCAACGTCTATCTTAGAGAGAGGCAAATCTGCATTGCAGCAGGCAGAACGAGACACAGTGCTGGTAGTAAAGGAAAAACTAAACAAACTGTTTTCTGGATTTATTGCACAGCAAGTACATGGAAGTTTAGACAGCAATGTACTCACCGAACTTATCAAAAAAGCTCTTTCACAATGGAACATGGAAAAAAACGAAGCGCTGTTCGTACATGTATCAAAAGACGATGCACAGAAACTAGTCGCCGCAGGCATATCGAATCTATCACAGGGAAACCGTAAGATAGAAATAAAGGTCGACGAACAGATCTCAAGAGGTTTTATGATTTCGCAAGATTCTGGCGGAGCCTTAAAATACGATTTTAGTGATCAAGCCGTTAGTGAAGCACTTTCAACGTTTCTTACCCAGTACATTCAGGAGTTACTTCGTTAATGATGGTTGAGTCTGGATACCTACTTGCCAGTTTTCCTGAATTATCCTTTCGTGTTGAGGACAAGGCTCTCCAAACCATCAATATGGAAAGCTACCTTGTCGAATGTAACATCATCTTGCCACGACCCGCTGCAATGCAGGTGGAGATAGCGGTGCAAAACCCCGAAGAGTGCTCGCTCCCTCTTGGAGAAGAATGGCACAGGTTTGTGTATTCACTGCAAAGAGAAACAGCAAAGCTACGTTGGGGAAAACGAAAATCAGGATACTTTCCTCAGGACAAGGGATCGGCAGTGCATGCGGATGCCATGAAGACCTATGCTATCGTTTCACAGGCAAGCAACCCACAGGAAGCACAGTTTGCGTTCTTTCGGGGCATGTGGGAACAGTTGGAGCTACTAGACAGTCAATATCAGAGTTCATTAGAGAACGTCATTATATATGCTTGGAAGATACAGGTATTGGAAAAGCTAATCACAT